>Ga0255346_1000673_pt1 | contig 54041 bp, 48 predicted proteins | sample wastewater_treat_FD_194410 | JGI IMG/M metagenome (GOLD analysis project Ga0255346, IMG submission 194410) | Wastewater microbial communities from Lulu Island WWTP, Vancouver, Canada - plant22 | ecosystem: Engineered > WWTP > Wastewater > Unclassified | place: Canada: Vancouver, British Columbia...
CGCAATAAGTTAATGTTAATATTGGAGCAAGCAATAGAACTAATATGAACAACCTTATATTTTTCATATTTTTACCTCCAGATACTATTAGCAATAAGTGTGCCATCTTGAAAATAGTTACTTAATTTTTAATTATGGATTTGGTGTACATATCTGTGAATATGACTATTATCGTGGGACATAATTGGTGAGAATTCTTGTTAGTCGCAGTTATTTGCACTTTCAAATGTATCATATTGATACTAAATTTTGCCTCGTATCAATATGATACTAATTGTGAAACAAAATATCAATATGAGACAAGATTTTAATTTGTCTCATATTGATAGAGGTATAATTTATAAAAGATGAGTTTTCATTAAACTTCTTATATTCTCAGTAAATTCTTCATAAGAATGATTTCCTGCATTTTGCGGTTCAATGAAATTAACGGTGATTTTCGTAAATGGTCTTATAAACTTTGCACCGGCAGGGTAGGCTTTATATGCGCCTTTTATGGCAATAGGTATGACTGGAATATTAAGTTCTTTGCTTAGTATTGCAAAAGTTTTTTTGTACTCTCCAAGTTCTCCGTTTTGAGTTCGAGTACCTTCCGGGAAAATTACGACATTGCACTTATTTCGAAGAACTTCTCCCATTTTCTGAATCGTATCTTTGAGATTTGAATTGATATCAACCAAAATAATGTTTGAGCGTTTCGCGAGAAATTTGCGAAACGGTGTATTGAAGTGTTTCGCTTTTGCAAATATATAAGTTTTTCTCAAAATTTCAGGAGATAGAACCGAGGCAAGCAGAATCCAGTCAATATTGCTTTGATGATTGGGAGCGATAATAACAGGTGAAGTGATATCTGTTTTTGGGGCATTCGTTTCTATGCGGCAGATAATATTGATGAAAATTTTAAAGAAATTTCTGAGTGCAATATGCGGCCAGCGGCTTTGCGGTATTGCTTTCATGGAATCGGTATTGAGTATTGTCTTCCAGTCGCTGATTTCTTCTGTTATTTCCGAATTGCTGTTTATTGCGAATTTTGCAAGCGATTCGGGAGTTGTCAGTTTGGAAGCGTCTTCATCTTCTATTTTAATTCCGAAACGCGTTTTAATAAAAGAGATAAGTGCTACCTTGTCGAGTGAATCCATTCCAAGATCAAGTTCAAGATGGTTTTGAGGTTTTACGGATATTTGCTTTGTCTTTTCGATGTATTCTCTAATCAGGCTGTATTCTTCGCTTTCGGGCTGATTTGAATTATTATTTTCTTCTGTCTGTTTTGATGTAGAAATATCTTTGAGCTTGAATCGCTGAAGTTTTCCAAGTCTTGTGCGCGGCAGTTCGTTTTCAGTTAAAGAAAAGCTGAGTATCTTTTTGTATGGTGAAACTGACTTGTTGTAACTGTCGATGATATCCCATTTGAAAAATTCATGAATATTGTGAATGCCGTTTTGTTCAATTTCAGTCAGATCCGGTACTACTAATGCCTTAAGTATTCCGTTTTCGAGGAATATGCCGCATTCCTTGATGAAGTGAGACCTTGAAAGTTTTTCTTCAATTTCTTCCGGGTTGATATTTTTGCCGTTTTCAAGAACGATTGTTTCTTTTATGCGCCCTGTCACAAATAGAAAATTGTTCTTGTCTATATATCCGGAATCCCCTGTATGCAGCCATCCGTCTTTTATTATTTTATCAGTCTCTTCGGGTTTGTTGTAATAACCTTTCATGACATTTCTTCCGCGTGCGCATATTTCGCCGTTTTCTATTTTTACTTCCATATTAATGACGATTATTCCGGCACTGCCGAGACGGATTTGACCCGGGCGGTTACAGCTTATCATGGGAGCTGTTTCGGTCATTCCGTATCCTTCAAGCATTTCGAATCCGAGTGTTTTAAAAAATTTTGCCGACTTAATATCCAGAGCGGCTCCGCCTGACACAAGATAGCGCATCGATCCGCCGAAAGCATTATGTATTTCTGAAAATATTTTTTTTGAAAATTTCCGTGAATTAAGCAAGGATGCAACTTGGAAGAATACTCTTGCGATGAAGCGTGCGTCAATTTTTTGCTTTATCCCTTTCATCAGCTGCTGGTATAGTCGCGGTACTCCGATCAGCAGGGTTATTTTTCCGTCTTTTAATGTATTTCTTATGTCGTCGGGATTCATAGATGGTGCAATTACTACTGTAGCTCCCACGTGAAGAGGTGCAATTATGGTTCCGGTCAGAGGAAATGAGTGATGAAGCGGAAGAAGAATCATTACTCTGTCGGATTCTATGAAGATTTTAGCGTCATCATGAACGGATTCGATGTTTGACTGAATATTGTCATGGGTCAGCATCACTCCCTTTGGGGAACCGGTTGTTCCTGAAGTGTAAATGATAAAAGAGGTATCATAGTAATTATCAGGTTTGATTTCTTCGGCATTTTCGTTTTGATAATTGATTTTTAATTCGTCAAAATTTATCAGAGCAGGTTTTTTTGACGCTTTATCGGATACTTGTTGAGCCTTTTTTATCGTCTGATTCGAGCAGAATATATAATCAGGTTCGCAGTCATTTAATATATAAAGGATTTCATCCTCGCTTGATAGAAAATCTACCGGAACGGAAATACCGTTTTGTTTGATTATGGCATAAAAGGCAAATATCCATTCCGGTCTGTTTTCGGATAAAATTACGGCTTTGAAAGGTTCATTTTTGAGAATTTTGGCTATTGCAGAAATATTTTTTAAAAGATCTGTGTAGCTCACTTCGCCGTCTTTATGAATAATTGCCGGTTTCGGGTGGTTTAATATCTGCATTTTTTCTCCATTTTGCCCGAAGGCGGAGACGTCAGTTGATGTTAATCTTGATAATGTGTCAACGTCGTTATTGTAAGGTATAAAATAATGTCTAATAAGGCAATTTGATTATTCTTATTATTTTTGGATAAACTGATGATTGGATTTTTAAGCTCTATCGCGCGATAATCCATAAAATGATAAATCAAAGAATTTGTTGACAGTTATTAAGTTTAGGATAAATGAATGCACATGAACAATTTATTTCGGCATTATCTTAAAAAAATATTTGGGCTGTTTCTGTTTGCATTTATTCTGGTTTCTTGTCAAAATGATGAAGAAATTGACGGGTCATGCAAATTTCATGTGATTTCATACGGTGACGGAGTTGTTGGTTGGTATATTGTCGATAATGATGATCCTGTTTCATTTTCAATATCTGAAATGGAAAATTCATCATACTCTCTTTCTGTAAATTTTGCTACACCTGAGTCATCTATATATATATTTGCTAAAGCTGCATCGGATAAAACAGAAAGTATTTCGGTAATGCTTTATGATAATGGAGAGCTTCTTCAGTCGAAAAGTGCTTATAAAATTTCTGATGAGATTCTTATTAACGAATTATCATATACCGAATTTGTTTCCGATAAAGAATGACTCCTGAAGCACGCCGCTGCGAATGAATCATAAGGAAGTGTAAATGTTTTTATCCAAGAAGAGATTCTTCTATGTTTTTCTTTTTATTTTATTTGCATCATGTCCGCTATTTTCAAATGGAACGGGTTCTGATGATACGAATATGATTGCCAGTGTCGGCATCGCAATTCTCGCGGCAACTATCGTCGCATTTATATCTCATTTATTCAAACAGCCTCTTCTTCTTGCATACATTATCGCCGGTGTTATAATAGGGCCTAAGCTTGGTTTCGGTTTCATTGAAAAAGCTGAAGACATAGAAACAATTTCGCATTTCGGTTTGATTCTGCTTCTTTTTTTAATAGGTCTGGAAATTGACATCAAGAAGCTGAAAAGCTCCGGCAAGTCTCTTGTCGCGGGAGGTTTAACGCAGTTTCCTATTTGCGCTCTTTTGGGATCTGCTTTCTTTCTGCTTCTCGGGTACTCTGCTCGAGGCGGAGGATATGATCTTTTCTATCTTGCCGCATGCTGCGGATTGAGCAGTACAGCCATTGTTGTAAAACTTCTCTACGGAAAATTTGAACTCGATACGCTTGCAGGACGTCTTACTCTCGGCATACTCGTCTTTCAGGATATATGGGCGATTATACTTTTGGGTATTCAGCCGAATCTCGCAAATCCGGATATATTAAATATTCTGCTTTCATTCGGAAAAGGTATTTTTCTTGTTGTTGTAAGTATGCTGATCAGCCGGTATGTTCTGCCGAAAATATTTAAATCAATCGCTAAAATACCCGAACTGGTTTTAATTTCTTCATTAGCATGGTGTTTTCTTGTCTGCGGTTCAGCTGCTTTTCTCGGTCTTTCGCAGGAGATGGGTGCTCTCATTGCCGGAGTTGCGATTTCAACATTCCCTTACAATCTTGATGTTATCGCAAAAGTTGTTAACATACGCGATTTTTTTATCACCCTTTTTTTTGTATCTCTCGGGATGCGTATTCCGAATCCTCTTGAAAATATGTCAGTTCTTGCGCTTGCCGCAGCCGCATCAGCATTTCTCGTTTTGTCGCGGTTTCTTTCTGTTTTTCCGGTTCTCTATTCGCTGAAGAACGGTCTCAGGGTAAGTCTTCTGACATCTGTGAATCTTGCTCAGATTAGTGAATTTTCTCTTGTTATTGCTTCACTCGGACTGGCTCACAGTCATATCTCCCAGGAAACGATGTCTGCTATTATCTTCGTCTTTGTAATAACTTCAGCGCTTTCAACTTATATGATTAAGTATAATGATGCTATCCAGAAAGCTGTGTCGTTCGTTTTGAAAAAGGCGGGATTTAAGGAAATTTCTTCGGCAGTTCATGATGATGAAACGACACCAGGCAAAGAGATTGCTATTCTAGGTTTTCACAGAATGGCAAGTTCTCTCTTGAGTGAAGTGCTCAGCATGGGAGAAATGGATTCATCGTTGAAGGACAAAATAGTTGTCGTTGATTTTAATCCTGAAATTCATGAGTCTTTGCAGAGCGTCGGTGTAAAAGTTGTATATGGCGATATCAGTCATCTCGATACTCTTTATCATGCAGGAATTCATGATGTAAAAATTGTCGTATCAACTATTCCTGATACGATTTTGGTCGGAACTGATAATCTTAAAATAATAAGGCATATGCGTGATGTCTGCCCTAATGCTAAAATCATAGTTACTGCGGAAAGTATAGAGCGCGCTCTTAAGATGTATGCAGAAGGTGCGGATTATGTTTTTATACCGCGCGTCCTTGCTGCTGACAGATTGATGAGTGTTATTGATGGAATTCTTGCTGATTCCAAAAAGATGAGAACGGAAATTTCGGAAGAAATTGAACTATTGAAAGGCAGAAGCGAGATAATAAGATGAATATTCAGCCCTGGGCAACGATTTCTTTTGTGAGATTCATGTAATCAGCAGCACCGTTGCTGTCTGATTTGTATTCGAATATCGTTTTTCCCCAGCTTGGGGCTTCCTGTAAGGCAACATTTTCACGCACAAGAGTTTGGTACAATTTCCCCGGAAGACGTTCATCCGTTTCACTTAAGACTTCGCGGTTGATTGACTTTGCGGCATTGTACATTGTGCCGATGATACCTGTTACTTCAATACCCTTGTTCAGACGCTGTTTAACCATCTGAACACCTTCAAATAAGTTATACATTCCGTGAAAAGGCAGGAACTCAAGTTGAAGCGGAACTATAATTTCAGACGCATAGGTAAGAGCGTTTAGAGTAAGTATTCCGAGAGAAGGGGGGCAGTCGATCAGAACATAATCATATCCCTTAACCTTTTCCATCACCTCTTTAAGAAGAAATTCTTTCGCAGGAAACGGAAGAAAATCGAGATCCTTGAGATCATTTTTTGAAGGAAGAATATCGATCCCGTTTCGGTCAATTTTAGCGTCATCGAAACTGACTTCTCCCTTTAAAGCTTCAAATATTGTAAACTTGACATCACTGGCAGACAGTCCGAAGTGATAAGTAGCCTGGGCCTGATGGTCTATGTCGATTACGAGGACTTTTTTGCCGAGAATCTGCATTGCCGCAGCAATATTTACGGTGCTGGTCGTTTTTCCGACTCCGCCTTTGTTGTTAAGAATGGCAATTGTTCTCATGATTCCCCTTCGATGCAAAAAATACATGATAAGGGAACAATTTAGAAGGTATTTGTCAAGGGATTAAACGAAAGACTTTTGGGTGCTTAAAATTAATGTGAAATGAGTGATTATTTTTCATATTTTTGCGAAAAAAAAATCTGAAATACGTATTAATTATTGTTTGTTAATTCCATTTGCTTCCCTGCCGGATTTCTTGTCTGTTCTGTCAGTCCGGCAGGGGGCCTCCTTTTGATTGACAGGCTTTTTGATTAAGGGCAAATTGTATTTGACGGAATTGTTGCAATTATAATTATAGTACTATACAAACGATAAGGAGATTTATATGGCAGATCAGAAAGAACTCAATCAAAAAGCGCAGGCCATTGATTCTGCCATTGCGCAGATAGAAAAACAGTTCGGAAAAGGGTCGATAATGAAACTTGGCGATCAAAGCGCCAAAGTTAAGGTCGATGCGATAAGTACAGGTTCGCTTGAATTGGATATAGCTTTGGGAATCGGCGGTATTCCTAAAGGAAGAATTATTGAAATATACGGCCCTGAGTCCTCGGGTAAAACGACTTTGACTCTGCATATAGTTGCAGAATGCCAGAAGACAGGCGGAATGGCTGCTTTTATCGATGCGGAGCATGCTCTTGATCCTGTTTACGCGTTGAAGCTCGGAGTAAAAACTGATGATCTTCTTGTTTCGCAGCCTGATACAGGTGAAGAAGCTCTTGAAATATGCGAATCACTGGTCCGTTCGGGAGCTGTTGATATAATTGTAATAGATTCGGTTGCAGCACTTGTTCCCAAGGCTGAAATCGACGGCGATATGGGAGATTCTCATATGGGTCTTCAGGCCCGTCTGATGAGTCAGGCATTAAGAAAACTTACAGGTATTATTGCTAAAACCAATTGCACTGTTATTTTCATAAATCAGATCCGACATAAGATCGGTGTCATGTTCGGTTCGCCTGAAACAACAACAGGGGGTAATGCTCTTAAGTTTTATGCATCCGTACGTCTTGATATCCGTAAAATTGAAACATTGAAAGTCGGTGAGGATTCAATCGGAAACCGTGTTCGTGTTAAAGTTGTGAAGAATAAGGTTGCGCCTCCTTTCAAGAAAGCTGAATTTGATATGATGTTCAATGAGGGTATTTCGAAGACAGGCGGGCTTGTTGATTTGGGTACTGAATTTAATATCCTGAAGAAAAGCGGAACATGGTATTCTTACGGTGAGGATAAGATCGGTCAGGGAAGAGAAAACGTCAAAAAATATCTTGCAGAGAACCCTTCCATTCTGGCTGAGGTCGAGCGCAAGGTTAGGGCCGCGGCCGGTCTGGTTGAAGATGAGCCTGCCGTGTCAAAAAAAGAAAAGGTTAAAGAGATAAAAGAAGTTAAGGAAGTTAAAGTTTCCAAAGAGCCGCCGGAAGTAAAAGCTGTTCCGGAAGAAGAAGCTGAATATATTCCGGATAATGAGTAAATTATCATTGAAATCTTCCGGTGTGAAACTCAAATCACCGGAAGATATAAAGCGTATTGCAGATGCTGGAAGAGTAATTGCAGAACTTTTTGAAGAGATCTCGAAAACCGATCTGGCTTCGGCTAGCGCGTTCGAAATTGATACTTACATAGAATCATTTTTAAACAAGCATGCTTGTCGTGCTTCATTTAAGACTATGCAGAATTATGCTTATTCAAGCTGCATTTCCATCAATCATGAAGCTGTTCATGGGATTCCTCATAAGAAAAAGAAAATTAAGACCGGAGATATTGTTAAAATTGACATAGGCGCATCAAAAAACGGTTATTTTGCCGATGGATGCAGAACTTTTGCATGCGGGAAAATATCTTCTGAAGCGCAAAGACTGATTGAAACTGCTCAAATCGCTCTTGCGGAAGGAATTGAACAGGCGAAAGCCGGAAATTTTTTAGGAGATATAGGTTCCGCTGTTGAAAAATTTGTTAATTCAAGAAAATGCTCTGTTGTCTGGGAATTTTGCGGGCATGGAGTAGGTTTTGCCGCTCATGAACCCCCGGTCGTTCTTCATTACGGCAAGGAAAAAACCGGTTTGCGGATAGCCGAAGGACTTGTTATTGCAGTAGAGCCTATAATAAATACGGGAAAACGTGAATTGGTAACACTTTCTGACGGTTGGACTGCGGTAACAAAAGACGGTTCTCTTTCTGCTCAGTTTGAGGAGACTATTGCTGTTACAAAAAATGGCATACTTATTTTGACTTCTTTAGTCTGATGTAATTTAAAAAGTTTCATTTGTTATTTTTATTGACACAAAAAGCAAGTCTTTCCATATATGATTAATATTTGATTTATTAGGGTAAAAAAGTTGGCAAATACAAGTTCAGCAAGAAAAAGAATCAGACAGAGCGAAAAACGCAGAGTGAAAAACTCTTCAATGAAGTCTGCTTTGAGAACTTCAATTAAGAAATTGCGTTCATCTGCTTCAGAAAAAGCAACTAAGGAAGTTCTATCTACAAATAAGAGCAGTGTAGACAAAAATCTAGACAGCGCTGCAAGAAAAGGACTTATTCACTGGAAAAAAGCTGCAAGACTTAAATCAAGACTTGCTAAAATGATTAATTCGGTTGTTAAGTAGGCAGTTCTTTGCGCAAAAATGATATTGTTGATATCATTTGGAATAAGGTTGAGAATTTAAACAAAAAGGACGTTGCGGAAGTTGTTGATATGTTTCTTTCTGTGGTTTCACAGAAGGTTACTGAAGGCGAGAGAATCGAGCTGAGAAAATTCGGAACTTTTTACAGGGCCGAAAAAAAAAGCAGAAAAATTTACTCGCCAATTGCAAAAAAAACGATTGACGTACCAGCGAGATTTTCAATAATGTTCAAAGAAAGCAGATACGAAGATGAAAAAAAGGGCGATTAGCTCAGCTGGGAGAGCGTCTGCCTTACAAGCAGAATGTCGGCGGTTCGATCCCGTCATCGCCCAAATAGGGAAAAGAGCAGAAATGCTCTTTTTTTCTGTTATATGAATAATTATAAAAAATACACCCTTCCGGTTAATCCCGTTTTTAAAATCATATTCAGTTTTGTGATATTGATTGTTGCGGGAGCTTTTATTCTCTCCATGCCTGTATCTCTTGTTAAAGAAATTAAATTTATTGATGCACTGTTTATTTCCACGTCGGCTGTCTGTGTTACGGGTCTTGTGACAGTTGATGTGCCGGGCGTATTTTCTCATTTCGGTCAGTTCATCATAGCTGTGCTTATTCAGCTCGGCGGCTTGGGTGTAATGACCATTTCCGTAACATTTGCTTTTTTACTTGGAAGGAAACTTTCCGTGCGATGGCAGTTCGCTTTGATGGATTTGTATTCCGTACATTCAAAACTTTCAATAAAAAGTATTCTGCTTAGAATTTTGATATATTCCTTTACCGTTGAAATGATTGCAGCGGCAGTTCTTTTTCCTGAGTTTTATGCAGTTAGGGGAAATTTTGCTCACGGGTTGTGGGATGCCGTATTTCATTCGATTTCCGCATTCTGTAACGCAGGTTTTTCTCTTTATTCCGATAATTTGATCGGGTTCTCTCATAATAAATTAGTGCTTTCGGTTATTTCTGCCGAGATAATTTTCGGCGGCATAGGTTTTTTTGTAATGAGTGAGATTGTACATAACATTTACCTGTTCTGGAAATACCGAAAAGTTAAAAATCATCCCCAAATTATTTTATCGCTTCATTCAAAAATTGTTCTTACAGCTACACTTTTTCTGATTATTTTAGGCACTGCTGTGTTTTTCGTTTTAGAGCGCGGTAATTCATTAACTGGCATGGTAATAAGCGACAAATTGCTTAATGCTTTTTTTCAGTCTGTTACATGCAGGACTGCGGGATTCAATTCTGTTGATATTTCCATACTGCGTGAGACGAGCCTGTTTCTTATGGTGGGATTGATGTTTATCGGCGGCTCGCCCGGTTCGATTGCCGGCGGTGTTAAAACTACTACTTTCTGGATTATTCTTTCCTTGATATATTCGAAATTCAAAGGAGTAACTGATCTAGTGTTGTGGAAGAGAACAATTGACAAAGAGACAATAGAAAAAGCCATGACTCTTTTGATTCTTGCTCTTTTCTTTGTTTCTCTTTCGACTTTTTTTCTGATTTATTTTGATGCTTTTAAAATAAAAAATCTATTTTTAGCTTCGTTATTTGAGATAACTTCTGCATTCGGTACGGTAGGCCTTTCTGTCGGAATAACACCTCAGATGACGGTAATAGGAAAAATAATAACATGCATTGTTATGCTTACCGGAAGACTCGGTCCGATGACTCTTTTTGCGTCACTAACGTTTAATCAGAAAACTGTTAACTTGAAATATCCTAAAGAAAATATTATGGTGGGATAAATGAAAAAAATTGTTGTTTTTGGTTTGGGTAATTTCGGAATAACTATCGGCAAAACTCTTGTTCAAAACGGCGCTGAAGTTCTCGGTGTTGATTCCAACATCGAAGTTGTAAACAGCGCCAAGGATTATATATCTTTTGCGGTTTGCGGCGATGTCACACAAAAAGAAGTTCTTGAGTCCCTTCAGATAACTGATTATGATACTGCAATAGTTGCAATAGGGCAGGATATGACTTCGAGCATTCTTGTTTCTCTTTTTCTGAAAGAACTTCATTGCCGCCATATAGTAGCGAGGGCAATTTCCGAAGATCATGCGAAAATTCTCGACAAGCTCGGTGTGCATGAAGTCGTTTTTCCGGAGAGGGATATAGCCGTAAAACTCGGCAATAAGATTCTTCTTAAGAACGCGCTTGATTATCTGCCTGTTACTGATGATTACGGGATAGTTGAGGTAATTCCGCCGAATTCATTTATAGGCAAGACTCTTGCGGAACTTAAAATAACCTCAAGATTCAGCTGTCAGGTCATAGGAATTAAGACGCCTGAGGAAACAGGAAACACTGAATCATATAATACAAAGATGGCGCCTTCGGCAGGCGACATCATACGCGTAAATTCAATTTTAATCGTTCTAGGTAAGCTTTCAGAAATTCAGAAACTGCAGAGAGCGGAATAATTATATTTCCAGGATACTGCCTTCGACTGCAATGTCTATTTCCAGGTCGGAGCGTTTCTTTTCCTTGTTTACTGAAAGATAACTTTTGGCGTTAGCCAGAACCTGCTCGATTTTTTTGTCGTTATAATCCGGGTCGTGATGAAACAGAATCAGTTTTTTTACTCCGAATCTTGCGGCAATGTCAATTGCTATTGAAGCGGATGAATGCCCCCAGTCGATTTTATTTACAGATTCATCGAAAGTATATTGTGCGTCGAAGACACATACATCAGCATTCCTGAAAAAGCTTTCATATGATTCTATGTTGTCGAGTTCATCCAGATTGAATTCACAGTCGGAGGTAAAACAGAATGTTTTTCCGTTTTCTTCTATTCTATAGCCGAAAGAGCCTCCGGGATGCCGGAATCTTTTGTTTATTATGCTTATTCCGTTAAGAACGAATTCGCTGTCTCCTTCAAGTTCTGCGAATTCTTTTGTTGAGCTCATATAATCCAGATTTACCGGAAAATGAGTGAAAATCTGCTGATATTCTATGCGTTTCTTGAGATCTTTTATAGGCGAATAGAAAGTGAAACGGTTACCCGGAACAAAAAAAGGCATGAAAAAAGGAATTCCCTGAATATGATCCCAGTGAGTATGAGTTATCAGAATGTTGGCATTTCCCTCGCCGCGTCCGAATTCGGTTTTCATTAGTTCATTGCCGAGTTTTTTGATCCCGCTTCCGCAATCTATGATTATCGTATCTCCCGAATCGGGAATAACCTGAAGACAGGTTGAATTTCCGCCGTAAGTGCCTCGGAGTGATATCGGCAGGGAATCAAGAAAAGCTTTTTTGGCCGAATCGCTTTTGACGTCATGTAAGGTCATAAGATCAAGTGCTTCTTTCAACTTGTCATATATTTCATTGGAATCAAGCGGGGTCGGAATGGAACCCCTGACTCCCCAGAATTTAATTTTCATTAATTTAACCCGATGGATAAGAATATCCGCCGAAATCTTATTATATTTGATAATAGCTGTCAACGGATTATTTGGCCGGGCATATAATCTGTTTTGTTCAATATTTTTTATTGACAAAGAATGCCCATAAATTGCCTTTATATGAGGTTAACCCTGAAAAATTCTCAGGTTTTACCGCTCTTGTACATTCTTTTCCGTCTGAAAACATTCAAAGAGGGATATAATGCCTAAACGTACCGATATTAAAAAAATAATGATAATAGGTTCGGGACCGATCGTTATCGGCCAAGCCTGCGAGTTTGACTATTCAGGATCCCAGGCCTGCAAGGCTCTAAAGGAAGAGGGATATACGGTTGTTCTGATCAATTCGAACCCAGCGACAATTATGACCGATCCTGACCTTGCCGATAGAACTTATATTGAACCGATAACCCCTGCTGCAGTTGAAAAGATTCTCGAAATTGAAAAACCTGACGCGATACTTCCGACTGTCGGAGGTCAGACTGCTCTAAATACGGCTCTTGCACTTTATAATAACGGTGTTCTTGACCGGATGAAGATTGAGCTGATAGGCGCGAATATTGAAGCTATCAAAAAAGCCGAAGACCGCGAACTTTTCAAAGAGGCGATGCTTAAAATCGGAATCGATCTTCCGAGGTCTGGTTTTGCTTCTACTATTGATGAGGCGCTTGTTCTTCTTGAAGATATCAAGCTTCCTCTGATTATACGTCCGGCGTTTACTCTGGGCGGAACAGGCGGTAATTTCGTTTATAACAAAGAAGACTTTGTTGATCTTGTAAGAAAAGGTCTCGATGAGTCGCCGATTAGCCAGGTTCTTCTTGAAGAATCGATTGCCGGATGGAAAGAATACGAGCTCGAGGTTATGCGCGATAAGGCGGATAATGTCGTTATAATATGCTCGATCGAAAATCTTGATCCGATGGGGATTCATACCGGAGATTCAATCACAGTTGCTCCTCAGCAGACATTGACTGATGCAGAATACCAGAACATGCGCGACATGTCGATCAACATCATCCGTGAGATCGGGGTGGATACAGGCGGATCGAATATCCAGTTTGCAGTAAATCCTGATACCGGAAGAGTCATCGTAATAGAAATGAATCCGCGTGTCAGCCGTTCATCCGCTCTTGCTTCAAAGGCTACGGGTTTCCCAATAGCCAAGATCGCTGCGAAACTTGCAGTCGGTTATACTCTCGATGAACTAAATAATGACATTACTCGCGAGACTCCGGCTTCTTTTGAACCTACAATTGACTATGTTGTAGTAAAAGTTCCGAGATGGAATTTTGAAAAATTTCAGGGTGCGGACACAAGACTCGGGCCGCAGATGAAATCAGTCGGCGAGACTATGGCAATCGGACGTACTTTCAAGGAATCGCTGCAGAAGGCGATGCGTTCGCTTGAAATCGACAGATACGGACTCGGTTCTGATGCAAATCTTAAGCTTGAAGGTATGATTCACCGTCAGCCGCTTTTTCAGCAGAGAGATCTTCTTGAAAACGGTTTGCGCACTCCTCATGATCTGCGTATATTTTATGTTAAGCTTGCACTCAAGCTCGGCTGGTCAGTTGATAGAATTTTTGAGCTTACCAAAATTGACAGATGGTTTCTCTGGCAGATTGAAGAGCTTGTTGATGCCGAAAAATCATTCGTCGAAGATGTCCGCATGAACGGACTGACTGTTTCGAATGTGCTAAAAATGAAAAAACTCGGATATTCAGACAGACAGCTTGGTTATCTTACCGATGCGGAAAATCTTTCCCGCATCTACGAAAAGGGAAGCGACTCGCAGAAAGAATATTCGACTGCGGTAAAAAACCGTGAAAAAACAATCCGCGATTTCAGAAACGCGAATTCGATTAAACCTGGTTACAGACTTGTAGATACATGTGCAGGAGAATTCGAAGCGTATACTCCTTACTTCTATTCGGCATATGACGATTGCGACGAAGCGCGTAAAACCGATACTAAGAAAGTAATGATTCTCGGCGGCGGACCTAACAGAATAGGGCAGGGGATTGAATTTGACTACTGCTGCTGTCACGCGTCCTTTGCGCTCAAAGAGCTCGGCATCGAATCCATCATGGTAAATTCGAATCCTGAAACTGTTTCAACTGACTATGATACTTCGGATAAACTTTTCTTTGAACCTTTGACTCTTGAAGATATTCTTCATATATATGAAAGAGAAAAACCTGAGGCAGTCATTGTTCAGTTCGGCGGACAGACTCCGCTTAAACTTTCGCGCCAGCTTCTTGAAAACGGTGTGAATATCGCCGGAACTTCGCCCGACTCAATTGACAGAGCCGAAGACCGCGAACGTTTCTCCGATGTTGTCAAGAAACTCGGACTCAATCAGCCTGAGAACGGAATAGCTTTTTCGCAGGAAGACGCACTCCGAGTAGCTGGCCAGATAGGCTATCCGGTTCTTGCGCGTCCGTCATATGTTCTCGGCGGAAGAGCGATGTGTATCATTTATGACCAGGAATCACTTATTGAATATATCAAGACTGCCGTTGAACTGACTCCGGAACATCCGGTGCTCATCGATAAATTTCTTGAAGATGCGGCTGAAATCGATGTCGATGCAATCTGCGACGGAAAAGACGTTTATATCGGTGCGATTATGCGCCATATAGAACAGGCCGGAATTCATTCAGGCGACTCTGCCTGCGTTATTCCGCCTCTTGGAATAAAAGAAGAAATTATAGAAGAGATCACTCGCCAGACAGCGGCTCTTGCACTTGAGCTTAATGTTATCGGACTAATCAATATTCAGTTTGCACTGAAAAATGATGTTGTTTATGTGCTCGAAGTTAATCCTCGCGCGTCAAGAACGGTTCCTTTTGTGTCTAAAGCAAAAGGAATTCCTCTTGCTAAAATCGCGCTCAAGGTAATGCTCGGCGCTAAACTTAAGGATTTCGGTCTTTCTGAAAGATTTGAAACTCCTTATATTTCCGTAAAAGAAGCGGTTCTTCCTTTCAATAAATTTCCGGGAGTTGATGTTGTTCTTTCTCCTGAAATGAAATCTACCGGTGAGGTAATGGGAATTGCCCGCGATTTCGGCGAGGCTTTCTATAAATCAGCTCTTGCGGCCGGAGACCGTCTGCCTCTTGAAGGATCGATTTTCGTATCACTGAATGAGCGCAGCCGTTCGGATCTCGCTCCGGATCTTTTGATGATGTATAAAGAAGGTTTTAAATTCCTCGCTACCGGCGGCACCGCCGAGTTTTTAAGAAGCAACGGAATGGAATGTTCAACGGTTAATAAAGTCAGCGAGGGAAGACCGAACATACTTGATTTGCTCAAGAATAATGAAATCGATATGATTTTCAACACACCTCGCGGAAAGGCTCCGAAGAGCGACAGCAATCTTATCAGACAGGTTGCATTGAGGTATAAGATTCCTATCATCACAACAGGTTCGGCTATTAAGGCCGCGGTGGAAGGAATAATCAGAATGAAAAACTGCAGTATTACCGTCAGGGCTCTGCAGGATTATCATGCAGAAGTGAAACAGCATTTGCTGAAAAAATGAAATTTTAAGAGAGAATATGAGTTCCGATATTAGAAATGAAATCGAGAGAAGACGTACATTCGCCATCATCTCACATCCGGATGCCGGAAAAACGACACTAACAGAAAAACTTCTTCTGTACGGAGGCGCGCTTGAACTAGCGGGTTCGGTAACAGCCAAGAAGAAGCAGAGAGAAACATCCTCGGACTGGATGGAGCTTGAGAAGAAAAGAGGAATTTCCATTTCTTCGACTTTGCTTCAGTTTGAGTATAAGAATTACAGATTAAATCTTCTTGATACGCCGGGGCATAAGGATTTTTCCGAAGACACTTACCGTGTTCTTACCGCTGTCGATGCAGTTATAATGGTAATCGATGCAGGTAAGGGTATTGAAAATCAGACCATCAAACTTTTTGAGATCTGCAAAAAACGCGGTGTTCCGATATTTACTTTCATGAATAAACTCGACCGTCCGGCAATGCCGCCCCTTGATCTTCTTGACCAGCTTGAAAAAGTTCTCAAGATTCACGCGTTTCCTGTAAACTGGCCTCTTGAAAGCGGACCGTTTTTCAAGGGCGTGTACGACAGGATGAATAAAAGCGTTCATCTTTTTGAACGTACTACAGGCGGAGCTTACAAGGCGCCTGTTTCGATTCATGATATAAAGGATCCTTTTGTTAAGGAATTGCTTTCAGAAAGTTCATATGAGACTATACTTGAGGAGATTGAACTTCTCGACGGCGCACAGGAAGGTTTTGATTTTGATGCCGTTCTTGCCGGAAAGACTACGCCGGTATTTTGGGGAAGTGCTGCTAACAATTTCGGAGTCGAGCTTCTCTTAAACGGATTTCTTGATCATTCTGCGCCGCCGACGGCACGTAATGTTGAAGGCGAGCCGTTTCCTCTTGAAAGCGATACCTTCTCGGCATTCGTTTTCAAGATTCAGACAAACATGAATCCCGTTCATCGTGACAGAATGGTTTTTGCAAGAATCTGTTCCGGTAAATTTACAAGAGATATGAGTGTTATCAATTTCCGCACACAGAAAAAGGTGCGTCTTTCGAGCGTTCATACCGTTTTCGGACGTGAGCGCGAAACGACTGAAGAAGCGTATCCGGGTGATATACTCGGCTTTATTACAAACGCTGATTTTAAAATCGGCGATACTTTAAGCACTGATCCTTCGGTTTCATATAACGAGATTCCGCGTTTCGCGCCTGAATGTTTCGCCTATTTGAAGAGCAGTTCAGTTTCCGCAAACAAATCCTTCAAGAAGGGGCTTGAACATCTTCTTGCCGAAGATATAGTTCAGACTTTTTACATGAAGGAATACGGTGCGGTTATGCCTCTTCTCGGAGCGGTTGGCCCGCTTCAGTTTGAAGTTCTGCAGTACAGGCTTCGTGATGAGTATGGAGTCGAATCTAATCTTGAAACCAAGCCATGGGAAGTGATGCGATGGATCGGCGGGGATGTCGACGAGATACGTTCTATTCTGCCGAGTAATTCCGCTGTGGCAGAAGATGACAGAGGCCGCGCGGTAGCACTTTTTCCAAACACATGGTCAATGGATTATTTTCTAAAAAATAATCCCGATGTTAAGCTTTTGGATTCACCTGAGTCAGTATAACTTTTCTTTTATATTGTATTGCCAGAGCTCGACAAGTTTATCAAATTCCTTGTCGGGCGCTTCATCTTCGTGTGCTTTTCTTTTGCGGGTTATGAGATAAATTACTGTGGAATCTTCAAGAATGAACTGCTGCTGCAGGGTGTTGAGCTTTCTTATGAGATAGTTTAGATTGTAAGTATGGAAATCGCCGATGTATTCAAGCGACGCGAGTGTAGGCTCAAACTTCATGAGCAGTTCCGTTAAATATAATGCCTGTCTCCAGCTTTCCGTACTTCCGTTTATTCCTGATTGAAAGTGGAAACTCAGTTTTTCATAGAGATCCATGTATTGAAAATACGATACCGTAACAGGTAGAATAATATCCGGAAAAATATTCTGTGCTTCAAGAATATCTATGGGCGTACCTTCGTCGGTAAAATGCTGAAAAATCATCCGTCCTTTTTCGAAAGACGGAAGTTCATCGATAAGTTCAATGTACAGTTCTTTTATGATTGTTTTTACAGTACCGGCTTTTTTGAAATATATTTCAATTTCAACCGGCTCCATGTAAAAATTAATTTTATCTTCTCTCATCTTTCTGAAACGCTTTTCAATAGAGCCTTATCGTGTCCTGTAAAAGCCCAGTTTCTGGCTTCAGTAATCAGTTTCTTGTCAGGTTTTTCTCCGTCTTTTATTTGATCGGATATTTTCTGATACGTTTTTGTGAAATTGTCATGAGCTATCAGAAGAAAGTCTCCTGCAATTTTCCAGAGAGTGTCGCCCTTTTGAACTATGATGCGTTCGCCAGTAGGAATGATAAAAATATTTTCTGGATATATCCAGTTGGGATTTTTTTTGCCGAACTGGTTTTCAAGAATCGGAGAATAATTGTTTGTAATAGCGATTCTGTTTGCCATTACAAAAACCTCGTAATCCCAGCCTGCAAGATTCGGTTTTGCCGGAAGTACTTTTTCGAGATCACGTTCGATTTTTTCACGGTCAATTTTTGCAGGCGGCTCAACAGTTTTCATTCCCGTTGAAGTTTTTGTTTCTGAAGTTTTGACTGATATTTTATTATTTTCGGGTGAATTCTCGCCGCCGGCAATCGGTTTGTTTTTCTGAATATAAAACAAAAGAAGCAACGGAAGAATAAGAAGTAATGCACTGACCGGAATTATGATTTTTTTATGTCTGATTATTGATTTCAAAATTTCATCTTTGGAAGTGTCATTAGTTTCTGCGGATTTTAGCTTTGTACGGTATGTCATATCTATAATTTTTCTGTTGAATGCCGCCAGATTTTTTTTATCATCGCTTGAAAGCGAATTGAAATCAAGAGTTGATAATGTTTTCTGTTTCTCGGCACTTTTTCTCATAGAATAGGGAAGTTTTACAGATTTGTTTTTCGCTGAATTCTTCCACGCCTCAAAAAATGCCGGTGAACGCAGAAGTGCGTTTAAGAAATCTATTCCCTCCCTGATTTGAGGAATGGAAAAATTCTCTGACTTCAGTGAATCTTTTTTGATTTCTCTGCATATCTCGGCAATTTCTTCTTTTGACTGAAAATCTTCTGCGGTATATTCGTACTGTGACGGTTTTTGCGTCAACGAGGTGAAGATTTTTCCGATTAAAGGAATTTTTGCAACCGGATGATTGTTTGCCGATGTTTCACCTGATGTTAAAATGTCATCCTTGCTGATTATTTTGTTTGAGAATATTTCTTTTCTGCGTTTTATCGCGTCTTCCAGTTTGTTTACATATTCGCGATGTGAACTTTTAGTAATAAGAATCTTTATGAGTTCTGCAAGACGTGCCCTGTCTGTGATGATTTTATGTGCAGTTGTTTTTTCCTGCGGTGATAGCGAAGCGACTTCAGGCAGATCTTCGGAAACATGATCCGAAATGAATTTAACTTCCCGGTATATCGCGCCTTCTGCAGTGTTAATGATTATTCCGTTAACGAGGTAAACGCAGAAAATAGTTCCCTGCGAACGGTGTTTTGATTCGTGCCCTGAAGATGCGAGGAAATTTCTGAGGGTACTTTTTGCATTTTGAACAGTTTTACGCGATTCGCTGAAAGCGATAATGAATTTCAGTGCTGCAATAATATTAAAATAATCAGTATTTGTAAGTTCATTTGTTTTTGACGAGTACCCGGAACACGCCGAGATGAATTCGTCAGTTTCAGAAAAAGGAATATTTCTGAGCATTGAAGTAAGAATATTCTTCATTTCTTCGCGGGATGCTTTTTTAATATTGAATTCCGCGTTTCCGCAAAGAGCGGTTATTTCAGTTTTTAAGAGTTTTGCGAAAGAAGGATTTCCGTCGTCGATTACTGCATAAGGAATTTCGCATGAACGTATAAGCGCCGATTTTTCTTCAAAAACCGAATAAGAAATGAAAACGGCGTCATATTTCTTTTTGAGAGCGTCCTTGAAACCGGTTTCGCCTTTTATGAAAAGGTATTTTATTCTTTTTCCGTTTGAGTCTGTTTTTATTTCGGTGTTATAGGATCCCGGAATTCCGTTTATTTCGAGTCCGCCGGAAGAATATTTGAATGATGTAAATCGCTCGAAAGAAAGCTGTGCATCGGAGAAGAGTCTTTTTATGAGGTCAAAATCTTCTGAATGATCGCAGAAAAATTTAATTTTGGAACGGCAATAGTTTTTCCATTTAAGAAATTTCGAAGTATTGAGATAATTCGCCGAAGGATGAATTATTGCGGATATGAATTTGGGATTGATGCCGAGAGATGCGAAAACTTCAAAATAACGGGAAGGAAAGAGATATGATACCATCGTATTCTGTTTGAAGAAAACGGGATTATCTTCTGTTATAAAGAAACCTGTGCCGTCGATTTTTCTGGAAATTTCTGCGAGCTTTTCATTGAGAGCGATATCGCTGAATGATGTTTTAAATGATTCAGAAAGATTAAACAGATCGGATTTATTGTGATGAATCTTGAAATTGCCGTCGCTGTAAAAAATGCCGATGAATGAATCCTTGTCGGAAATGCTGCTTTTTGCGGTAATTTCTGGAATGTCCTTTTCGGCATCTACGATTTCGGCGTTTTTGAGATCAAGGCAGAAAACTTTCTGATAGTCCAGATATCTTTTGACTAGTCCTTTCGATCCGATATAACGGTTTGTCGGAAGATAATCTATGTCGATGTTGAACTGCTCATTTGAGGGATTTCCGATCAGTCTGTCAGGAATAATTATATTTTCAATCAGAGGAATAAGGTCTGCCGGAAGCTCTGCCCAGTTGCCGATTCTGATGAAAGGCTGAGGATCATCAAGCTCGCTTCCGGTATAGATTATGAAACATTCAGGATCAACCATGAATATTCTGTCTTTGTTCGTGCGGATAATATCCTTAAGCTCCATGTGAACTCCGATTGATTATGCGTACATTTTTAAAGCGTCTGCACTCTGAACTTTAAAATCCGGAAAAAATCCGGCAATCTTTTCAGATTATTTAAAGCTCCGCATGAAATTCTAATCTGGATATCTTTTATCTGATTTGTAAAGTATTTTTGCTTGATTCCATGTCTTTTATCCGATTATTTATCTAAGAGGTGCTTTTTGCCCTCAGGCTGCTAAGGGGAGCTGATGCTTATAAAGTTTTTACAGAAAATAATCGTCAGATCTTTCTATTCATCAGGAAAGGCTTCTGTCAGGCGAAGAGCCGGGCTTTTCATTATTCCGGCGGCAGTTTTTCTCTGGATAATGTTTTCTACAGGCATTCCTCTGACTTCTCCTGTCGGATGGGAAAAACCGTTTAAGGTTATTCCTTCAAGAATTAACCTTTCTAATTTTGACGCTTTTTCGAAGGGAAATTTCGCAGTTGTCGCTTTTGAAGGCAGAGAGAAGGGAAAACGCAACATTTATTCATCTACCTCGCTAAACGGCGGAAAAACTTTTTTTGATCCGAAACTGATAGCATCATACGCAGAGCGGGAAGGATTCCCGAACATGAATCCCCGCGTAGCTATTTCATCAAATGGAAAAATATTCATAGTTTGGCAGTCGTACAGCGAAGAAGAGAATTCGTACCGTATATTTTATTCTTTTTCTTCGGATTACGGCGGGGTATTTACATCTCCTGAAAAGCTGATTTTTAAAACAGAAATGGATTTTATACCGTTGATATTTTATGATGATAAAAACGAGCTTCATGTAATATATCACTCGTATGAAAATGAACAGTTTAATCTTTATCAGTCCATCGCGGGTACTGATTTGAATTTCTCCCCGGCAGAAAAAATAACAGTTCTCGGCAGGGAATTCCGCGGTGCGTTTTTTCCGTCAATAGCTTCTTCCGGCACCAATGTTTACATAGCATGGCAGGGAAAGTCGTCCAAGGGCGGAATACTTAATGATGACATTTTTATAATGCGTTCGAATGATTACGGGAAAACCTATTCGGGTTTTGATAATATAACCAATTCAACCGGAAACGATTCGCGTCCGTCACTTCTGTTATCGGGCGGAAAAGTTTACTGCTTCTTTCAGAATAATGATTCCGGAAACTGGAAGATAAATTACAGCGTAATGGGCGAGTCCGGAAGCTTCTCGCCGCCTGTAGTGGTTTTTGATACAAACGCGAACTGTTATTATCCAACGGCTTCGTCGGGCGGAGATAATATTTTCGCATTTTTTTATGACGCACGCGGAGGAAAAAACAGCATATCATCTGTAAAAATCTCGCCTGACGGAAAAATAACTGAACCGGTTAAATTATCCGAAGGAAGAGGTCCGGCATATAATCCGCGCTCGCTTTCTTTCGGCAGCAGAATTCTTGCTCTCTGGAATGAGGGCGGTTCCGTCTATGGAAAATTTTCGGACACGAATGCAGAAATTCCTTTTGTCTATTCTGCGACTCATCCGCAAAATAAATGGACCCGCTTGTCATCGGCTCAGATAAGATGGAATGCACCTGAAGATGAGTCCGGAATCGAAGGATATGCGCTTGCTGTAAACCGCGAACGTTATTTCAATCCGACTGTTGTCAACGTCGGTGCCAACACCAGATATTATGAGATTCCGTTTCTCGAAGACGGAATAACTTATTTTCATATTCGAACGGTTGACAAGGCAGGTAATTACAGCCGTACTCTGAGCTATCCTTTGATGGTGAGCCGCACACAGCTTCCGATGCCTGCCGTTGAATCGAAGACGCATCCTGAAGGGAAGGGCACACCTTTGTCATCAGGCTCGCTCAGCTGGAATCTTGAAGATGATGTTCGTGTGAAGGGATATTATTACAGTATCGCAAAAGAGAAACCTTCACCGCCTAAAACATTTACGGAAAATACGCAGACTTCATTTGCGGATCTTGAAGAGGGCAGATATTTCTTTGCGGTAAAAGCCGTTGATAAAACGGATATGCCTGGTAAAGTCGCGCTGTATGAGATAATCGTGGGATCTGCCGCAAAGCTCACTCCCGGTGAATATAAAAATATCGCGAAGGTTAAAGATGATTCAGTGATAATTGCCCAGCCGGTTCAATATTTCGGAAAGCCCGTTACGCTTGAATATACGGTTGTACCGGGAATACATTCCGTTGATATTAAAATATCTTCAAAGGAAATTCGTGACGGCTTTTTTGAACTGATTATAAAGAAAGGAACGGATGAAGCGGTTTATAGAAATGAATCAGGTGAGTTTAAAATAGAAAATCTGCCTGCCGGTGAATATTCTTTTACTGCCGCAGCGTTAAAAGACGGAAAAATAATCAGACGCAAGAACGGAAATTTTACATTAAGCGGAGCTGTAAAAAAAGAAACGCCGGAACAGATTTCAATTTTTGACGCATTTTCTTCAGTTATCGGAAGCAGATTCTATTCCGCGCTGATATTTATTCCAATCTTCTCAATTATGATGATTCTCGGAACAGGCCGCGGGAGATTACTATTTGAATTGAAAAAATTCATTTTTGTGTGGAAGAATTATTTCAAGGTGCTGTTTTCAAGGGAATGAATTACTCAGTCAGTGAGCTTGGCGGATTCGCGGGACAAGTACTATCCGAGGGAACAGGCCGTGCGGCAATAGGCCGACAGAAGGATGAGGAAGCGAGAAAGAAAGCAGAGGCAGAGAAAAAGAAAGCAGAAGAAGCTGCGAAAAAGAACGGAGATACAGGCCAGTCAGGCGAAGGGTTCATTAACGCGCTTGGAGCAGGATTGATACGAATCAAGAATGATTTAAAAGATTTGTGGGACGGCTTGAAAGGAATAGGTGAAAGCGTTGGAAATCTTGTAGGCGGAAAAGGGTTTAATACTGACGCGGAACTTGAGCAGATGGAGATAAACAAACAGATAGCTGTAGCGGCAGCGATGGGAGAATATTCCAAGACGAAGAGCAAGGATATGGCGGATCAGATACTTGCCGATTTCAATAAAGACAGCAGAGAAGTAACTGACGCGAAGCGACAGGTAATGGTTGACGCGAATCTAGATACAACAGAATTGGATAGAGAACTAGCGATACGGAGAAAGCAGGACGCGGCGTATAAAGCTGAGCTTGCGAATCAGGGGATAGGAAAAGAAACATACGGATACGCCAATGGTACGCCGAATGATGTTGGAAATGGTAAATTGGATCAGAAATTTGAAAAATATTTTCCGGGCGGAACTTATCCATATTATGTTACCGGTGATCATGATCAAGAATTGTATAGAGAGATGTTCAAAAATGGAGATTTTCCAGCTTTGGATTCGATGGAGAGTAGTTATCTAGATTCAATAAAGTATGGTAGACCAAAGGGGAAAAATGTTAAGATCACAAAAGAAACTGAAGATTTTATTATAGAGCAGCATAATCAGGATAGAATTGCTGCATTCGGAGGTACTGGAATAGATGAAAACGGTAATGTAATGCCAGGTTGGATGCCGGGTTTAATAAAAGACAAGGAAGCCTTAATTAGGTCGAATCCGGGTGAAGGTAATCCCGAAAGGTTTAAGCACTGGCATATTGTAAAAAACGAAGGAAAAGAAACATGGGATTTTCATCATGATCCTTATGATGCTACTGATGGCTATTCCGGATTATTGGGTCACGCATTATATGATAATTTAAAAGTTTTCATTGAGAAGAAAGTTAAGAAAATAATTAAAAAATAATCTGATGTGTGTTATAAAACAATAGAGGAAAGATGAAAAAGCTATTTAGAAATGTTTTGATTTTGATTATAGTATTTAATAATGCCTGCTCTTATCTGATTACAGATTATGTAGATAGTGAAGGGAAAAGTTGTGTAACGTTATTTGAAAATAATAATGTTTTAATTGATGTTCAATATATGGGTACAAATTCTTCTTTCATGTCAAGAGAAGTTGGTGATAAATTGGAATACAATATACAAACAGTAATTGGCTTCTATGTGCGACCGCATGGGGAAGTGCCCCTGATAGTTACTATTGAAAAATGCAAAGTTGAAATAAAAGATGAGTATGGAAATATTATTCCGTACACAAGCATAGAAGTTGAAAATATGCTGTTTGATACTTTGTCGTATCGCAATGAAGAAGAATTTCTAAAGACAAAACCGAACTATCAAGAAGGATCATCTTATGAGATATATTATCTATATGGAGAAGATGTTAAGTCTACCAAGGTTTCATTTAGTTTAAGCATGACAGTGAATATAAATGGCAAACGAAAAGATTATACTCTTAACAAGATTCTTGAAAAAAGACAACACAAAGAGCCATGGAGATTGTTGAGGTGATTTTCCTTAGTGGTGATAAATTGAAGCCAAGAGTTAGTCAAAACAATGAATCATTCGGCGCCGAAAGGCGCCGGTTGTAGTATGAGAAGATCATTGAAAACACGGGAATAAGTAAGACAGAAATGTTTACGCGTATACTGAGCGAAGCGAACAAACGCGTAATGATATTATAAGATGAATGATAATAGAAAAATCAAAAGTGCGCTAAGCACTTCGATTAAAGAGGAATGAGAGAAAAAGAATTTAAGGGGACTGGGGATATCCCCAGCGGCTTTTCTTTGCGAGCTTTCTTTTTGCCGCGAAAAAAGAAAGCGAAATCGATATGAGTCAGGACATATTATCCAACTTCAACGCTGATTCCAGAGAAGTGACAGATGCCAAGATACAGGCGATGAGAGATGCTAAACTTGACACGACACAGATAGAAAAACAGGTAGCGGTACTCAGACAACAGGACGCGGCGTATAAGGCACAGTTAAAAGCGGATAGTCTTGCACAGCAAAGCGCGGGAAAAGAAACATACGGATATGCTCACGACACACCGATAAATAAATGGGCAGGGGAAGCATTGTATGCACCGGAAGGAGAGAAATCGCCTGGATTGTTGGCTAATATGATGGCAGTTTCGACTATATTGATGTATAAGAGCGGAATTCTTGAGGGTATATCAAAATTAGATCCGCCATCTGAGACTGCGGGTCAGGTAAGATATGTGCAGGATATAAATTCCGGAAGTACAGTGGGGAATGAAATTTACAGCATGGCATTGAATAATTCATCGGGAGTTTCTGATGCGGATTACAATAAATATAGGTCAATGAAAGAAGAGTATGATTTGTTAAGACATTTTGAACAATATGGCGGACCAGAAAATGCAGCTAAAGAATTTCTGGATTTAAACATGTTAAGTGAAAGAGAATATACCAATAATTACGAAGATAAAATGACATGGACTCAAAATAAGCTGTTTAAAGACGGATCTGTAGAAACAATGTCTTGGCCTTCAGAAGAAGTGACAGTGAATCGTTTAGAAATGCCTCTTTGGGCTGTTCCGCAATCTGCTGTTTCCACTTCAGTAAAAGCTTTTTCGTCATTGTCCAAAACAGGAAAGCTTGGTCAATTGATAGATAAAGTTAACTACGGTCTTCCGGGAGTACTTAATGCCACAACGAATGCTCTGTCCGGAATGACTGTTGATAAAGCTATGGGTAACGCTATACAGCCGGTGAATGTGGCTATAGATGCTCTGACAGGTTATTTGACAACACCATTAAGTGGTGTGAAATTTATGGCAGAATATTCCTCTTTAGCAAGAAACAGCGTAAGAGCGGGAGGCTCTTTCATAACAGCTTTTGGAGGGTCTGTTATAAAAGAATATTCTGGGGGAAATAATGATTTGTTGAACATAATTCCAAAATCAACAATTTCCGGATTATTAAACACTGGCGGTACGTATGCATCATACGGATTAGGAAAAGCTTTTAATTCAGTGAACCAGCTTGGAAAAGGTTTAACTGAATGGGCAAAAACCGATTTGCAGTCGAGCATATATGTATCCTTGCCGACAAGTTTTATGGCCGGAGCAGTAGATAAGTTGATGGGAAATAAGAAAAAGAAAAATAATAGTACTGATAATTGAGGTATAAAATTGATGGAAGATAAATATTATAGAACATATCAGGCGGAAGATATAATTGCATTTGGGTTGGTTATCTCAAGTTTATTAATTTTAATACCAATTACAGTTGCTATTGGATGGATGATAAGTGGTTTTTTTAGAGAACATTTGTATGTCCACGTATGGCCAATATTTCCTATCATGTTTGCTTTTTTTGGACTTTTTATGTTTTGGCTCCAAGTTGTTCTAACTTTCTTTACTGGCTTATACATAGAAATAGAAGGAGAAAGAATTAGAACATGGAATGTTCTCAAGAGAAAGCTCTGTGATATAGACTTGAAGGAAGTTGAGAAAATATACAGTAGCAATTGGGTGGGTCAAAAGATACTGAAAACAAAAAACAAGAAATATCTTGTGCATTTTCCAACCGAAGGTTATGTGGAAGCGGTAGAATATGTAATAACAAAAGCTGTAAACTGCAAGTATGTTTGCAAACGGACATATGAGTTGCTTGAGAAGCATAGAAGAGGAAAGCTATGACAAAGAAATATATAATAACTTACTTTGTTTTAGCGGTAATACTTGTAATAATATTTGTGCAGTACGTAGACGGCAAAAAGGTGTTCAAAAAAGATTTGGAAAAAATCGACAAGAGAGAAGACGACGAAGAATAGAACTAACTGAGTTAAAGGAGCAAACCGACATGGCAAAAGACAAAGAAGAAAGATTGAAAGCAAGTGAAGTAAATATACCTGAGGTGTACGGGAATGTGGCAAACATAAGCTACAGCCCGTACGAAATGGAAATGACGCTGGGTTTGATAAGCAGTAATTACGAAGGAATCAAGCCTGTGGTGAATGTGAGAATGAGCCCTCAATTCGCTAAGGAATTAGCGCAGATATTATTGATAAACGTAGAGAAGTATGAACAGCAGATAATGAAGCTGGACATGAAGAAGCAATAATTTAACCGGCGCCGAAAGGCGCCGGTTGTTGTATAAGAAGATCATTGAAAACACGGGAATGAATGAGACAGAAAAAGCTGAATGAATAGAAAAAGAACCTGAACTATCAGCCGAAGGCTGATACAATATAAGCGCAGACTATCGCAGACATTACGAAGTAATGCGCGATAGTTCTGTCGCGACAAAAAAGCCGGGTAGGGATTTCAAAAGGGACAGGGCTGGCGACTGAAGCCCTGTCCCTTTTGATCTTATCGCATGAGACAATGCGAAACCGGATTACAAAGGCGAAGCCTTTGATTGTTTTGCATGACACCATGCAAATAACGGAGTTTATCCGGAAGCTGCGCCGGAGTTATTTGTAAACGTCACCGCGGAAATCGATTACCTGGACATGAAGAATTTTTGATTCATCATAAACAGTAACAATAATGCGAAAATCGCCCTTCCGTATTCTGATAGCTCCTTCCCAGTTTCCTTTCATTTTTTTAACGTCGATAGAAACAATTTCGCCGGAAATTTTTTTTATAAAAGCGGATAGAGCGTCCTTTATCTGGTCTGTGAGCTGCGGATTTTTGAGCCGGAATTTCTGGGCCTGATTCGAATAATTAATTTTCCAGCTCATACGTCAAGAGTCTCGGAGAAAGCAACATCGGAATAACTGTCTGGAGAACCGTGTTTTTCTGTTATTTCCTTCATCTCTTCGTCTGAGACTTCAGGTAAAGAGTGGATAATGTAATGAATCTCTTTTTCATTTATGACTTCCCTTACGGCAGTTTTAATCATAGTGTAGAGTTCGTCTTTAGATATTGAAAGTTCCATAAAATGACCTCCGGTTTATTTCGCAAGTTGCCCAAGGTTTGATTTGAGAACACTGCGTTTATTTATAAATTCATTATAGTATTAGTTATTGCACTAGTAATATATGAAAAAAATATGTAAATAGATTTCAAAAATCAACAAAAATAAAGAGAGCAGGTGTTGAATTAAAGAAAAAAAGAATATAAGAGAGTAAATTGATAAATGTGTATGAAGAAAAACGACTATTAGCTCCTTCATGAGCGGATAGTCGTTATAGAAGATTATTGAAAACACGGGAATTCTGAGACAGAATAAATTGTGCGTATGCTGAGCGAAGCGAATATATCGTTGATGTCAGTATATTCTTGCATTTTCTACGCGAACTTCGTGTCCGCTTCGATTGCAACATAATGTTGATGTCACACCTCAAACTATGAGGTAATGCTTGAGTTTTCCCGCTGGGAGCTGAAGCTCCTTTCGCGGGCTGTGGAGCGACATCGTGTCGCTCCTAAAAAAAAGACCGGCACGAATGCCGGTCAAGGGGAATAAATCGGTGTGAATAAACAGGATATTCCTGCTTATCGGCGTGTTTGTTATCCTCGGTATGCTTTTGTGTAAAGCTCCTTGATCTCGGAGATCAACGGATACCTCGGGTTTGCTCCGGTGCACTGGTCGTCAAATGCCTGCTCGCTCATTTCGTCAAGTGTCGCAAAGAATTCTGTTTCACCGACCGAAGCTTCGGCAATTGTTTTCGGTATGTTGAGCTGGGCTTTCAGTTTTTCTATCGCGTCGATCAGTTTGTTTACCTTGTCGTCGGCTGTTTTTCCGCCGAGACCGAGGAAGTCAGCTATCTTCGCGTAACGCTCTTTAGCGTTCGGATATTTATACTGCGGAAACGCTGTCTGTTTTATCGGCGCATCCGTTGAATTAAATCTGATTACGTGACTTATCATAAGCGCGTTTGCGAGTCCGTGCGGCAGATGATGACGCGCGCCTAATTTGTGCGCGGTTGAATGGCATATTCCGAGGAATGCGTTCGCGAATGCCATGCCCGCAAGAGTAGAAGCGTATTGAACTTTTTCGCGCGCCTTAACGTTTGTAGTTCCTTCGGTGTAAGCAAGCGGAAGATATTTAAACAGAAGTCTCATGGATTCGAGAGCTATTCCGTTTGTGTAATCGCTTGCGAGTACAGAAGCGTATGCTTCAAGCGCATGAGTAAGAGCGTCGATTCCTGAGAATGCAGTAAGTGACTTCGGCATGCTCATAGTAAGCTCAGGGTCAACTATTGCCATGTCCGGAGTAAGTTCATAATCCGCGATTGGATATTTGAATCCGGTTTTTTCATCGGTCACAACCGCGAAAGGAGTTACTTCGCTTCCTGTTCCGGATGTTGTCGGAATAGCTATCATTGTAGCTTTCTTTCCGATTGAAGGGAACTTGTAGATTCGTTTTCTGATATCCATGAATCTCAAAGCAAGACCTTCGAATTTTAGACTCGGATCTTCATAAAGAAGCCACATGATTTTCGCCGCGTCAATCGGAGAACCTCCGCCGAGAGCAATTATCGCATCAGGCTTGAACACATTCATTATCTGAAGACCTTTGTTTACCGTTGCAAAAGTCGGATCCGGTTCAACTTCGTAGAAAGTCTCGTGATCGATCTTGAGATCATCAAGTATGCTTGTAATCTTTTCTGTGTAGCCGAGATCAAAGAGCGGTTTATCTGTTACGATAAGAACGCGCTTCTTGCCTTCAAGCTCCTGAAGAGCAACAGGCAGTGAACCGTATTTAAAATAAATTTTAGAAGGAACTCTGAACCAAAGCATGTTTTCTCTCCTTTCAGCAACAGTTTTGGTGTTGATGAGATGTTTAACTCCGACGTTTTCACTGACACTGTTTCCTCCCCAGCTTCCGCATCCAAGCGTGAGTGAAGGTTCGAGTCTGAAATTATAAATGTCTCCGATCGCTCCGTGTGAAGCAGGCATGTTGATAAGTACGCGTCCTGTTTTCATTTGTGCGCCGTAATATTTTACGCGGTCGGCATTCATTATCTGATCGGTATAAAGAACTGAAGTATGACCGAAGCCGCCGAATTCGATAAGAGCTACTGCTTTCGCAACAGCATCCTTAAAATCTTCCGCTTTGTAAAGAGCGAGAACCGGAGAAAGTTTTTCATACGCGAAGCTTTCGTCTGCGTTGATTTCCGTAGTTTCGCCGATGAGAACCTTTGCTGTTTCAGGAACAGTAATTCCTGCAATTTTAGCGATGTTATAAGCAGACTGACCGACAATCTTTGCATTTAGTGCGCCGTTAATGACAATCGTTTCTGCGACTTTTTTTCTTTCTTTATCGTTAAGAATGTAAGCACCGCGGTCGAGAAATTCCTGTTTAACTTCATCATATTTTTCTTTAACGACAACGACAGACTGTTCGGAAGCGCAGATTACTCCGTTATCGAAAGTTTTACTGATAAGAATAGAGTTTACTGCCATTTTGATGTGAGCAGTTTCATCGATAACTGCAGGTGTGTTGCCCGCACCGACACCGATTGCCGGATTGCCGGAAGAATAAGCTGCCTTTACCATGCCGGGACCGCCGGTTGCGAGAATGAGTGCAATGTCCTTATGTTTCATTAAGTGCTGGCTTAATTCAACCGTAGGTTCATCAATCCATGCGACTATGTTTTCAGGCGCGCCTGCTTCAACCGCAGCTTTGAGAACAATTCTTGCTGCTTCGGCTGTACATTTTTTTGCGCGCGGATGCGGCGAGAATATGATCGCGTTTCTGGTTTTGAGCGCAAGGAGCGCTTTGAAAATCGCTGTTGAAGTCGGGTTGGTTGTCGGAACGACACCTGCGATAATTCCAACCGGTTCGGCGATTTTCTTTATTCCGAACGATTTATCTTCTTCAATTATTCCGCATGTCTGGCAGTCTTTATATTTGTTGAAGATGTATTCTGCGGCGAAGTGGTTTTTGATAACCTTGTCTTCAACGATTCCCATGCCGGTTTCCGCAACGGCTTCTTTAGCAAGACGGATTCTTTCCGCGTTTGCGGCAATCGCTGCCTTGCGGAAAATTTCATCGACCTGCTCCTGTGTAAATTCAGCATATTTTTTCTGTGCCGATTTTACGGTTTCGATCAACTCTTCGAGTTCGTTAATATTTGTGATATTTTTCATATAATCCCCTCCTGATCGGGTTTCTTGCGGTCAAAATGCCGATAATATGCCTCATGGTCAATAAAAATATCGTAAAAATAGTAAAAAATGTGAAAAAAATCACAAAAGTGTGAAAAATGGGCGCTTTATTGGATCTAGAACGATAAATTCTTCAGTCGAATCCGGAATTTCAATATCATCACTCCAGTAGAATCGAATGCCGAGCCGGTTTGTTTTAAACGATTTTAATTCAACTCAATATCGGATTACTAAATTCAAAGAAAGATAAACGGTTGTGCATAATGCTCTAAAAAATGCTTGCCGGTAAAGGTGCTAAGTTTCCTTATAAACAAACAGCTCATAGGAATGCCGGGTAAGATGAAAAACATAAGAAATTTCTCTATTATTGCACATATCGATCACGGAAAAAGCACGCTTGCCGACCGTATAATCGAAAAATGCCGTCTCGTGGATGACCGCAATAAGGTCGATCAGATGCTTGATACGATGGATATCGAGCGGGAAAGGGGAATTACGATTAAGGCTAATGCCATTACTCTTAAATATAGTGCTAAAAACGGCGAAGATTATATTTTCAATCTTATCGACACACCGGGGCATGTTGACTTTGCCTACGAAGTATCGCGTGCTCTTGCTTCGTGCGACGGAGTTCTTCTTGTCGTTGATGCGACTCAAGGGGTTGAGGCCCAGACTATCGCGAATCTTTATCTTGCTATGGAAAATGATCTTGAAATAATTCCTGTTATTAATAAAATCGATATGCCCGCTGCTGATGTTGAAAAAACCAAACTCAGCATTGAAAAAACGCTTGGCCTTGATGCTGATCACGCTGTTGCCGTTTCTGCAAAAGAAGGCATAAACATCGAAGAGCTACTTGAAAAGATTGTTGAATATATTCCCGCTCCGAAAGGCGATATAAATAAACCTCTTTCTGCATTAATTTTTGATTCTTATTTCGACAAATATGTCGGTACGGTCGTCAAGGTCAGAATTTATGATGGCGAAATAAAAAAAGATGATGTCATAAAAATGGTCTTTTCCGGTAGAGAATACACTGTTAATGAAGTCGGGGTATTTAGACTCAATCTTGAAAAGCGTGATAAGCTTTTGCCTGGCGAAGTCGGATACGTTATCGCGAATATTAAATCGGTTACCGATACAAAAATCGGCGATACCATCACGCTGGCTTCAAATCCGTGCGCCGCTCCGCTAAAAGGTTTCCGCGACGCGAAGCCTATGGTTTTTGCGGGTCTTTATCCGATGTTTTCTGACGAATATGAGGCTTTGCGTGAGGCACTGGCTAAACTGAAGTTGAATGATGCCTCGCTATTGTTTGAACCGGATAATTCTTATGCTCTCGGTTTCGGTTTCCGCTGCGGTTTTCTCGGTCTCCTTCATATGGAAATTATTCAGGAACGTCTCGAAAGAGAATTTGATATCTCGCTCGTTACTACCGCTCCGAGTGTTGAGTATCACGTGACTACAGTTCAGGGTGAAACCCTTGTTGTAGATAATCCGGTGAAGCTTCCTGATCCTGGAATGATAGAAAGCATTGAGGAGCCGTTTGTTGCTACGACAATCATTACTCCGAAAGAATATATCGGGAATTTGATGAATCTTATCATGGAATGCCGCGGTATCCAAAACGACATGAAATATGTCGATGAGAACAGAGTTGAAATTCACAGCGATCTTCCTTTGTCTGAAATCGTTTTCAACTTCTATGATAAGCTTAAAAGCTATTCAAAGGGTTACGCTTCGTTTGATTATGAATTGAAGGATTACCGAAAATCAAAAATGGTGAAATGCGATATACTCGTTCATTCCGAACCGGTCGATGCGCTTTCATTTATTGTTCATACGGATAAGGCTTATAATAGAGGAAAAGAAATCATTGAGAAGCTCAAGGATATTATTCCGCGCCATCAGTTCCAGATCCCGTTGCAGGCTGCTGTAGGAGCAAAGATCGTTGCCCGTGAAAATATTTCCGCATTAAGAAAAAATGTAACGGCTAAATGTTACGGCGGAGATATCACCCGTAAGAGGAAACTTCTTGAGAAGCAGAAAGAAGGGAAGAAACGAATGAAAATGGTGGGGAATGTTGAGATTCCTCAGGAAGCGTTTTTAACGATATTGAAAATTGACTGATTAACCGGAAGTGAGGTTTTGCCTCACTTTTTTTTTGTCTTTTTTATTGCAGATTTTAACAGAGCTCTGATTTCATCTTTTGAAGCAAGATAAGCCGCATCAAGTCCGCCATTGTCTTTTGCCGACGGATCTGCATTTTTTTCTAGAAGAAGTTTTACCATTTCAGTGTTGCCTGTCGAACTCGCTGCCATGAGAGGTGTAAATCCGTTCTTGCTAGGTTTATTTACATCTGCGCCGTTTTCAATTAAAATTACAGCTACAGAGTTTTTTGAAAAATATATCGATATCATAAGGGGAGTCGTTCCAATATTGTCGGCAAGATCTATATCAGCCTTTTTATCAATAAGGAGTTTTGCAGTTTCTGCATCTCCGTATCTTGCTGAAATGTTTAGAGCAGAAACTCCGTTATTATCAACCGCATTTACGTTGATGTTTTTGCTGAGAAGAAATTCTATTATGTCTATTTTGCGGTAGGCTATTCTGTTTCTGCAGGCTATAAGCAAAGCAGTATTTCCGGCAGAGGTAGACGTGTTAATGTCAGCTTTGGAAGCAAGTGCTGATTTTATTTTTTCAAGATCATTTAGCTGTACTGCTTTAAGAAAATTTTCATTAACATCGGATGAGTGTAGTAAGGTGCTTGTAAGTATGAATAGAAGGGGTAAATATTTCATGATTCCTCCATAAGGGAATTGATTGATGGTAGTATAAGAGAATAAATATGTTTGTAATTGCAAATCATTTTTTATGAGATAAGAATCATTGTTGTGATGGTGATTAAATCGCAATATTCAATTTATATCGAGATTCTTGCATGAAGGTCTCACGAGCAATAGATATTTTTGATAATCATGTAAAAAAATACATTATTACTGATAAAAAAAATCCTTTTTCCGTATTAATTACGGAGGTATATATGAAACTAAGGAGCAGTGCGAATGTTGAAGTAATTTCTTATTCACTTTTGATTCGGGCTTGTAAAGTTAAAAAGATATCTTTATCGAAAATGATATCTTCTATAATGCGGAATGCTGTGATGCAGCATGATTTTAATAAACAGATTGTTCTTTTTCGAAATGTTAAATATCAACGAAAGGGTTTAAAGTATAAGGTCATTCACTTTTATTTTGAGGCTGAAGAATATGAGAGTTGTTTGGATATAAGAAAGTTCGGGAAGGTTTCTGTTTCAAGTGTTTTGAATGTCTGGATCAAAAAGATGCTGGGCAATATGTTTTCTGGGAATAATGGCGATGCTTTTAATTATTTTATTGCTAAACTGGATAACTATGAATCTAAATATAAAGTTATTGTGCTAGATAAGATTGAAAGAGTAAAAATATTCATAGAATTTGAACGAAAATACCGATGGTCTTGAAATAATAACATAATCCTGTCATTTTCGCATAATTTTTAAAAATATTTGCCGAATTTATTATTCTTTTGCATTATGGAATTGAAATTACAAAAAAAGCTCTGCAGATTTATGTGGAGTAAAAATAAACAAATATTTCGGAGGATTCATGAAACATCAGTTTCAGACTGAAGTTGACAAACTGCTTCATCTAATTATTCATTCTCTCTATTCACACAAGGAGATATTTCTCCGCGAACTCGTTTCCAATGCGTCTGATGCTATTGACAAGCTGAAATATCTGAAATTTACAGATGATGCATACAAAAATGTTGATTTTGACGGAAGAATTGACATCAGTTTTTCGGATTCTGAAGGAAAGAAGACGCTCACCATTTCCGATAGCGGAATCGGAATGGATGAAATTGATCTGACTGAGAATCTCGGTACTATCGCCCGTTCAGGAACAAAGAATTTTATAGAAAAACTCACCGGCGACGCAAAGAAAGATTCAAATCTTATCGGTCAGTTCGGGGTTGGATTTTATTCGTCGTTTATGATTGCTGACGAAATTGAAGTTATTTCAAAAAAAGCCGGAACGGATAAAGCGTATAAGTGGGTAAGTGACGGAAAAACAGGTTTTGAAATAACTGAGGATGAAAGAGAATCTCATGGTACTACTATAATTCTTAAACTTAACGAGAACGGGGCGGAATATGCCAACAGGTGGCAGATTGAACAGCTTATAAAAAAATATTCAAATCACATAGCTTGTCCGATTTTTCTGACTTACGAGAGCGAAAAAGACGGAAAGAAAGAAACAGTTACTGATCAGATAAATTCTGCCAGTGCATTCTGGAAACGAAGCAAATCGGAACTTAAAAACGAAGATTACAATGAATTTTACAAATCCCTTTCCGGTGATTTCGAAGATCCTATGCTTCATATTCATACACGCGCTGAAGGAACACTTGATTATACCACGCTCTTTTTTATTCCTAAAAAAGCTCCGTTTGATCTTTTCCGTTCAGATTATGCTGCAGGTGTGAAACTTTACGTTAAACGAGTCTTTATTACAGATGATGAAAAAGAACTTATGCCGGTTTATCTGCGTTTCGTAAAAGGAGTAATTGATTCCGAGGATCTTCCCCTCAACGTCAGCCGTGAGATTCTTCAGCAGAATAAGGTTATGGCGAAGATCCGCAGTAATTCCGTGAAAAAAATACTTTCGGAGTTTGAAACTCTTTCAAAGGACAAAGAAAAATATGCCGAATTCTATAAAGAATTCGGCAAACCGTTGAAAGAAGGTTTGTATCAGGATTTTGAAAATCGTGAAACTCTTACGGAACTTGTCAGATTCAAATCGACAAAGAGAGAAGGTTATGTTTCGTTTGCGGAATACGTTTCTTCAATGAATTCGGATCAGAAGTCTATTTATTACATTACCGGCGGTACTGAAGAAAATTTGAAGAATTCCCCGCTTCTTGAGTATTACCGCAAAAAAGATATCGAAGTTCTCATCATGGATGATGAAATTGATGAAATAGTTATACCTTCTCTTTTCAAATACAAGGATTTTGATCTTAAAGCTGTGAATCGCACCGATTCTGCAGATGAGCTGAAAACGGAAGATGAAAAGAAAAGCGAAGAAAGCGCCAAAGATGTTATAGAGAAAATTAAAAAAATTCTCGGCGATAAGGTTAAAGATGTTAAGGCGTCATCGCGTCTTTCCGATTCTCCGTGCTGTGTTGTTGCTGATTCAACAGATCCTTCATTTCAAATGCAGGCTATGCTCAAAGCAATGGGGCAGAGCGGCGGAGAAGTGAAGCCGGTGTTTGAAATAAATCCGAATCATCCGATTATCAAAAAGCTTGAATCTAATTCCGATGAAGCTGTTCTTGAAAACACAGTGAATCTTCTTTTCGTGCAGGCTATGATGCTTGAAGGCGGAAAAATAGATAATACTGCTTCTTTTGCCAAAGCTATGAATGCGATGCTTGAAAAAGCTCTTTAGATTTTCAACGGCAGGGCGGCTTAATGCTGTCCTGCTATTCTATATTTGTTATTTTTCCGGTGAATGAGAGGTCGTATTCCCCTATAGCTTCAAGCTCGCTTTTAAATTCTTCTGATGAAAGTATCTCTGGAATTATTCTGAACTGCGGCTTTGAAAAGTCGTCTTTTCTTATAACAATCTCATATTTTTCATTCTGAATCGGGATAAAATCTATTCCTTTTATCTGTGATGCTGATTTTTCATTTCCAACTGCTATATCAGCTCCGCCCTGTGCAACTATTCCGGCAGCGGCTAGATGGCTTTGTGATTCTCTTGAATAACCGTTTACTCTGAGCGGGGAAATGCCGAGTGATTCGAGTTTCTGATCGGTAAATATTCTTACACCGGAACCTTTTTCTCTGTTTACCATTGAAACGTCCTGTCTTGAAAAATCCCGCCATGATTCAATTTTTTTAGGATTTCCGCTTTTAACGTAAAATCCGATTTTTCTTTCGGCGACATGAATCATTGTGCACGGTATTCCGGGCATAAGATATCTGACATACGGTGTATTGTAAGATGATGTTTTTTCATCCCAAAGATGAACGCTTGCTATATCTATTTCCTTTCTGTAAAGGGAAACGAGACCGTTGTAACTGCTGATGTATGATCTAAGGCTCATTATTCCGCTTACGCGCGATTCGATGTGTCTGGCGAGAATGTCGAGGGATATGTCCTGACCTGCTATTATCATTCTTGTTCCGCTTTGGGATGATGCTTGTGTGGTCTCCGGAAAGATGTCATTTGGTATGATTTCTGTTTTTGTTTCACTTAAAAACGTTTTTTTCTTCTGTCTGAATTTAACAAGGTCGGCATATTCAACTCTGACTTTTCTTCCAATATGATAACATGGAATCTCTCCGCGCTTAATCATTTCGTAAACGGTTGTTTTCGCGATTTTGAGTATATCGGCTACTTCCTGCGGGGTAAGTGATTTTTCATCAGACATATTAGACCTCGTTTAATTAGAAATTTATTTTGAAAAAAATTCTACAAGCATTTTTTGTTAAACTGAAGTAAAATAAACAAAAACAAACATGAAATGTCATAAATGAACTTGACCGAGTTACAAAATAGACTTTTCTTACAAAAGTTGCTATTGCTTCTTAACTCAGATTTCTTATTATTTTACAAACTAATTCAGGAGGTTTTATGAAAATCAGCGCAAGAAACCAGATCAAAGGAAAAATTACAGCTATTGATCTTGGAACAGTTATGGCGAAAGTGAAAATTGAAATTGGAGGCGGAAACTCTCTTACTTCATTGATATCAAAGGAATCGGTTGATGAACTTTCTCTTAAGATCGGTGATGAGATTACCGCAATAATTAAATCAACTGAAGTTATAATCGGAAAGTAAATCTAAAGTTATTTAAAGGATTGATGTGATGGTTTATATAAGCGACAGAGAAATTGATGATTTTATTTCAGAAGACATTCCTTATTTCGATCTTACATCTTCTGTTCTACAGATAAGCGGTGTCCGCGGCAAAATAGAATTCTATACCAGAAACGACGCTGTTCTCTGCGGAACTGAAGAAGTTTGCCGGATTTTCAACAGATTTAATCTCGATCCGAAAATATTTAACCCTTCTGGAAGCGAAGTTAATGCTGCGTCTGTTTTTCTTTCGGCTGAGGGTAGTTCTGAAAACATACATCAGGCATGGAAGATTTCACTGAACATTCTTGAGTATTGTTCCGGAATTGCGACAAAAACCAAGAGACTGATTGATGCTGCAAAAAAAGCTTCTCCGCATATTGAAATACTTACTACCCGAAAATCTTTTCCGGGAACCAAGTCGCTTGTCACAAAATCAATTTTATCAGGCGGAGCGCTTCCTCATCGTCTTGGTCTGTCTGAAACTATTCTGGTTTTTAAAGAGCATTTGCCATTTGCAGGCGGTATTGATAAATTTACTGAAAATATTCATCTATACAAAAAACGTGCTCCTGAAAAGAAAATTATTGCAGAAACTGAAAACATTGAAGATGCTGTCAAGCTTGCAGAAAACGGAATTGACGGTATTCAATTTGATAAAGTTAATCCGGCTAATTTAAGAGATTATGTCCGTGTACTGAAAGGCATCAGAAATGATATCGTCCTTCTTGCTGCCGGCGGAATTACGGATGAGAATGTTTCCGGTTTTGCGTTATCGGGAGTTGACGGAATTGTGACGTCGTCTCTTTTTCATGCAAAGCCTGCCGATATGGGTGTAAAAATCACATCAGTCTAGTTTTATGATTTAAAGACCGCTTTATTAAAGCGGTCTTTTTATTGATACTTTTATCATTTGACCTCCTTCTGAAAAAAATCTGTGCTGATCGCCTTCCTGTATAAGATTCCATACTTTGCTCTTGTCGAGTATTGCAGTTCCTGCAGCGATGCTTACGCCGTGCTGAAATAATACCGAACTCATAGGTGTGCTCGGTCCGACTATCGCTATTTTTGCATTTTTTGATAATTCGAGAAGGCGGGGCATTGTTTTGTTTATTAGAGTTGTTCCGGTTATGAAAACATAATCCTGTTCAGGGAGAATGTATTCGCATGCCGGATCCGGGAAATCTCCCGGCTGAGGAAAACGTTCCAGAATGGATAATGTGCAGATTTCTTTTAGAGATTCTATTCCGCAAAAGTGTCCGATCACCGCAACTTTTTTGCCGTGCAGTTCTTCGCGCATATAATCAAAAAGACTCACATTGGAATCTTTTTCTATTTCATATTCCGTCAGTGCAAATATTTTATCAGGATTATTGATTACAGAATTGATAACTGACAGCCCGAAAGCGGCTTCATGATTATTCCATGATTTTATTTTTGCCGCTGCATCTTTTGCGTTCATTCCTGAAAAATTTCCAGCTCCTGGTATTCTGCTGTTGCCTTCCCGCGGTACCATCGACATTCCTATTGAATCTGTTTCTGCCAGATTCCAGTGTGAAGCTGATAAATAGCGTTTGAGTGTCAGATTTGATGGCACCTGTTCTATAAGTTCGTCATAAATATCCCAGATCATATTATTCTCCTTTTAAATAATTTTTTTTAGTATCTTGATGAATGATTGTATCTCGGAAGATCTTGTGAAAATTCCCGGACTGATTCTTGTCATTCCTGTGTTGATTGTTTCGAAGTGTTTATGCGCCATAAATGAACAGTGAAAACCTCCTCTTACGCAAATGTCTTTCTCTGCAAGATATGAGCATATTTCGGAATTATCGGTTCCGTCTATGTTGAAAGAATAGATAGTGGAGGGGTTTTCTTTATCTCCATACTCTTTAATACCCGGCGCTTTCCTGAGTTCAAAGCGGATCTCTTCTATAAGCTCGAATTGATGTGAACGTATTTCTGATGGTTTGGCTTCGATTACAAAGCGTATTCCTTCGAGCAGTGCCGCTATTGCCGGAAAATTCTGTGTTCCGCTCTCCAGTTTGTCAGGAAGATCATCCGGCTGCAGAAGATTTTTAGAGAAACTTCCAGTGCCGCCCTCACGGATTGTATCCGGGTTTATTGACGGGGCAAGATAAAGCAGTCCGGTGCCCTGAGGTCCGAGCAGTCCTTTGTGTCCCGGCATTGCAAGAATGCTTATTCCGTCACGTTCCACGTCAATATCGTAAATGCCGGCGCTTTGTGAAGCGTCAACCATGAACGGAATTCCGGTTTTGGCGCATTCATTTCCGATCGCTTCTATGTCGTTGGTTGTTCCTGTGACATTTGACGTATGAATTATTGAAACCAATGCTGTATTCTTCCGTATAAGTTTCCTGATGGATTCAGGATGCGTCTTTCCTTCTTTGGAGCAATCTGCAACTGAATAATCAATGATTCCTGAATTTTTCATTTTAACAAGCGGGCGCATAACCGAATTATGTTCCGTGGAACTTACGATAACATGATCTCCTTTTTTCAATAATCCCTTTAGCGCTATGTTTATTGAATCCGTTGCGTTTTGCGTGAATATGATTCTTTCCGGACAATTGATTCCGAAAAGTCCGGCTGCGGCGCATCTGCAGTCGTATATTATACCTGAGCTTATTTCTGAATGCTTGTCATTTCCCCGTCCGAAACCTGCGCCGAAGCTTCTTGTATGAAAGTTGAGGGAAGTGTAAACTGATTCCGGTTTTGGCCATGAAGTTGCCGCATTATTAAGATAAATCATATTCACCTCCTTCTTTTTCTATCAGGATATATTTTTCAGGACCTTCGGTTTTTATGCAGTATAGAATAAAACGGATGTTTTTTTCCTCGGCTGCTTTTATTACTTCAGCAGTCTGTTTTTCATTAAGTTCGAGAGCGAATGAGCACCCGCCGTGCGATATGCACGACGGAGTTTGTTTCATCCTGAAGAAGGTTCCCGGAAATGTTCTTTTAACCGCATTTACTTCGCTTAGTGTCGCAAATGCCGCGAGAAAAGATTTGCTGTTGTCAGATATCTTTGACATCGCATTTCTCGAAAAGAATATCGTCGTTTAGAGAAATTACTTCATCGGCTCCCGAATATACCGCGTCACGGATTATTATTTCCGCCTGTCGGGCTTTCCCGAATAAAGTCAATACCCACTGTTCACCTGCCGCTTCTGTTTCTGTAAGCTGCATGGTTCCTTTTATAACGGAACATCCTGTAGCTGCCTCTATTCCGTGTGCAAAAAACGCCGAACCTGTAACGCATGCGGATGAAGGGTCGCCTCTTGACATATCGAGAAGCTTCATTGCCTTGATTCCGGCGCGCAATCCGAGAGTCATGGTGACGTTTACCATATCCCAGTGAATAGACCGCGATGAGTGAAGCATTTCAGTTTGAGATATACACCAGTGCATTGGCGCAGTTGCCAAAGGAAAAGCGTCAAACTGCGGAACATACGGTTTTAAGTCTATAACAGGTGATCCGTCAAGAGCATCGAGTCCCTTTACATAAAGAACACAACCTTCTCTTTTTACCAGAGTGACGATGCATGAGCCGAGCTTGGCAGGCCTGGCCGGCGAACGTTTGGAAAAAATTCCGCGGCATGTCGGTTCCCTCGTTAGAGGAAGCTTCAGTATTTGTTCGTTTTCAGAATATCCCGCAAAAGTTTTCCAGTCATCCTGAAGATGCTGATAATAAATGCAGAAGAGATTAGAAAATAATTCTGTGCCGAGCAGTCCGTCTTCATATTTATCATCAATGATGATCTGGTTGATGTCATTCTGATAATCGCATTTGTCATTGAACTTGCGGTATTTTGTGCTCACTGAGCCGATTGATTTTACTGTATAAGTCTTATCCATTATAATTCTCCTTTCATGCCGAAATAAAATGTTCTTCCGGGCCCCGGGTTAAACGGATCTGCCGCGTAATCATCGAGAATGTTTTTGCACATCAGATATCCTTCATAGTGATCGAGAAATTTTTGTGATATTTTCATGCTTAACATCAATGGGTCATGGAGTTTAACGGTTTTAAAGTAATCTGTTGAAAATTCATCTGTTGAAGAAGGATTGCTTTTCATTGCATACTTGACGGCGTTCGCGGTATAGCTTCCGAAAATATCAACCGATGTTTTTGTTTTAAAGTCGAATCGGATGTCCAGAGTCAGCTGATGTTCCGGTATGTCGGCGATTTTTTCACCTTTGTTTATTGTGGAATCATCTTCCCCTGTATCAAGATTTCTGACACGGAGATATGTGTAAGAAAAACTGGATGAAAGGTCTACCAGATCAGCAATGCTTGCGAAAGTTCCGTCAACAATCAATTCTATGCCCTGATGAGTTTCACCTTTTATATTGGTGTATTTTTTTACTGATGGTGTATCGACATCATAAATTGTTGCGAGTTTATCCTTGAATTTGCTGTAGAAATAGTCGGTTCTAAAGCTTACTGTTTTCTGGATAAAAAAGAGCTGGAATCCGGTGTTAAGGTTCAACGATTTTTCCGGTTTTAATCCTTCATCAGTATCTTCATAAACATTCGCATACTGTGACATTGTCGGAAGTTTTGTTTTCTGTGATATTGAAGACCTTAAAAGCAGAAAGTCTTTAACCGGTTCATATGTCGCGCCTAATACCGGGCTGAATGAATCGCGTGTGCCCCAGATTTTAGAATCGCTGTCTGCAATATACTGGTCTTCCATTGAATCGCCGTACTGAGTGACTCGACCCATTGCCATTGTCTGCGAACGGGCTTTGAACTTGCTGAGTTTCTGTGCGTCGTATGAAATTCCGAAGCTTAATTCTAAGGGTATTTCAGCAAGTTCGTAGAAGTCAATTTCATCTTCCGCAGCGACTGTAATCTGCTTTCCTTCCATCAATTTTGTGTCAAACCATGAATTTCCGGCAAGAGCAAATGCAGCATCTGCTCCGCCGCCGTTTGTTCCTTCTCCGATGAAATCACTGTCAGCCTGAACTCTTTCGAGATGCTTATCCCATCTGAAAAGAATTGATGTATTTAAAGTATTCCATTCTGTCAGAGAATATGACGGAAATATGTTAAAACCAACTGATGTGTTTTGCCAGTTTGAATGAGCTCCTCCCCATCCTTTTACAGGAATAGTTTCATCCTCGTCCTGATATCCGTCGAGGTATTCGTAATTGTGAGTATAAAATACATTTGCTTTCAGATGTGCCTTTTCACCTTTAACTTGAATATAAGGAGCGGCATTGACTGAATAGATCTTCTTCCAACTGAATGAGTTGCTGCTCAGGGTCATCTTTGGGTCGGAATTCGGCCATGTATGCTTGGAAAATTCTTCAGTGTTGGAAAGTGAAACGCTGTATCTGTCTGCAGTGCTGTAATTGAAGTTTGAGCTAATCCCGGCTTCAATATCATCATTGATTTCATAGCCTGTTTTGCCGGATATTCCGTATTTGAACATTTCCTGATGAGGCCAGTCTCCCGTATCATTAATATATTTATCTGCTGCAGTGCCTGAAAGATCCGTCGTATAGCCCAGACTGGAATCCGGCATGAATTTATTTACCCATTTTCTACGCTCACTTTTAGTGAGTTTTCCGGAAACTTCGTATGGGGATTGTCTTTCTACTGTTCCTGTAAGCCAGTAGTAAAATCCGCCTATGGTGTTTCCGTGAGCGCCGTTAAAAGTAAAATCTCCGTTTGATCCGTACTCCGCGCTGCCTTTTGCGTAGAGTTCAATTGGTTTTTTTGTGATTATATTTATCGATCCGACACTTCCCATTGTTCCGTAAAGGGCGGAGCATGTCCCGCGGTTTATAACTATTTCAGAAGCGTTCATAACCGGTATCTTGGAAATATCTACATTCGCTTCATATACGTCGGCAACAGGAATTCCGTCCACTAGAAGCGCTACATACGGCATTTCGAATCCGCGCATTCTGTAACGGACGTGTCCCTTTCCATGCTGGTATGTGGTCATGCCCGGAACAAGCTGCAGCGTGTCTGCCAGGTTTTTGTCGTTATGAGCATCAATATCCTTTGAAGATATTATACTCTGTGTTGAAGCCTTATCGATAGTCGGAATTTTTTTACCGCTTATGACAATTTCACCTGCTTCGAAAGTCTTGACTTAATCTTTTTGTGCGTATTCCGCCGGTTTATCTTTCTCTGATTGTGCCGCAATTTGTGAAGCTGCGATCAGGGATGCGGAAACAAAATAAATCAGTTTTCGTTTCATTTTTTACCTCTCTATATTCCTTTTTGTTTTTTTGCTGTAGATATTTGCTGAGACAAGTTCTTCAAGCTCGGTATCGCTGAGTTCTTTTCCATAGAAGACTGAATAGAATTCCTTAATTTCTTTTTTGATGTTATAATCGCATAGTTCGGGATAAAAAATATATGGAAGCCAGATTAGTCCTGCGATACGGTTGACTGAAGGCGGACGGTCTATCCATTGAAATGGCGAGCGCGGAACAATGTATACTTTTCCATTTTTAACAGCATCAATTTTGCTCCATAGAGGATTGCTGTTGATGATGTCGTTCCATCCTTTCATTCCTCCGTCTTTTCCGAGGTAATCAGATATAAGAATAATTTCAGGATTCCATACGAGCACCTGTTCCATGGAAACCGGAGTATTTCCGTATCCGCTTATGTCATTTTCCTTGATTTGGGCTACGTTGTGTCCGCCGCAGAATTTGATAAGTTCTGAGTGAATTGACTGATCAGGTTCGGTATTCAAACCTTTTAAACCTTCGGCGTAATAGACGCGGATTTTTTCTGATTCCGGAACTGATTCGGATATTTTTTTCGCGCGATTGATTATGTTTTGAGTATAATTTTTTAATAATTCAGCACGCTTTTTGTTTACTGTCAGTTCGCCCATTGCTTCATAAACGGAAGGGATATCTTCAACGGTTTTCATGTTGAATACTGCGACCGGTATTCCGGTTTTTGAACTGATCACCAGTGATTTGTCTTTTTCGAAGCCGTCGGATGTCGTAGACAGACTTATAATTAAATCAGGTTTCGCGGCTGCGATAATTTCGAGATTTACCCCTGCGGATTTTCCGAACCATCCACCGAGTTCGGGCAATTTCGTGTATTTCATATTCATATATGCCGAATCATCAGGATTCAGTTTGTAGTTCCATCCGATTAAAAGTTCAGGATCGAAACTGTAGGCGAGGGTTGTTCCCATCGGTGATGTCGAAAAAATTTTTCTTACATCACGGGTAACGGAAATAGTTCTGCCCGCCATATCGGTGTATTCGCGTTTGTCGGAATTGTTTTCTGAAGGTTTTCCGCATGCAGATAATACAGCGGACAAAAGAACAATAATAATCTTTTTCATCGTTTACTCCTTTTGCATCCGACAGGAACACAGTAGCAATGTGTTCCTCCGTGCTCTGATTCGTGCGTAGCTATTTCGACATTGATGCCGTAAACTGTTTTCAGGTTTTCTTTCGTCATGATTTCTTTGCTTTCTCCGACACTTATTTTTCTTTGCTTGTCTATGAGGATTACCGTTCCTTCTGATTCGAAAACGTGATTGGGGTGATGAGTTGTCATTATTATTCCTATTCCGCGTGTGCTGAGATTTTTAATTTCGGAGATTACATATGACTGGTTTCCGAAATCAAGATTGGAAGTAGGTTCGTCGAGTATCAGAAATTTTGACTGCTGAGCTAATGCTCTGGCTATCAGAACAAGCTGTTTTTCTCCCGAACTTAATTCGGTAAACACGCGTTTTGCAAGTGAGCGGATAGATAGAGCTGATAGAGCCGCGTCTACATGATTGTGATCATTTTTTGCAGGTGTTCTGAAAAATCCTATATGCGGAGCTCTTCCCATCATTACAATTTCTTCTGCCTTGTATGGAAAAAATACTTCAGACGCCTGAGGCACGTATGCTATCGATGAAGCACGTGAGGACTGCGTCATGTTTTCGATGTTTTCGTCATCGATGATGACTGCGCCGCTTACGGGTTTTAAAAGTCCGAGAAGCGTCTTGAAGAGAGTTGTTTTTCCGACTCCGTTTGGACCCAGAAGCGAAACGGTTTCGCCGGAAGATATTCTTAAATTAATCTTTTCTATAAGGGCTTGGCCGGAATATCCGCATGAAAGATTTTTTGTTTCAAGTATCATGACCATCCTCTCTCTGATTTTGTCATTAGATATATGAAAAATGGGGCTCCTATAATCGCGGTTAGAATCCCGAGAGGTATTTCAATAGAGAGAACATATCTTGCGAGAGTATCAACTGTAAGAAGATATATTCCTCCGATAACGATGGAAGCTGTTACGAGAGTTTTGTAATCCGGTCCGAATATCATCCTTACAATATGAGGTACAACGAGTCCGACCCATCCGATCAGTCCGCATACTGAAACTGCGGCTGAAGTCATCAGTGTTGCACAGGCGATTATAATAAGCCTGTAAGCTCTGGTGTTCATTCCGAGTGCACGCGCTTCGTCTTCGCTCAGGGAAAGCACGTTTATTTTCCATCTGATTAGAAAGAGCGGAATGAAGCCTAAAAGAGCGCATCCCGAAACGAAAACTGTATCAGAAAGGCTTACGGCAGAAAGATTGCCGAGAAGCCAGAATGTTATATCGGGAAGTTTGCTGTAAGGGTCGGCTGTAAATTTTACAAGAGAGAGCAGTGATGTAAAAACTGTAGACACCAGTATGCCAGAAAGAATCAATACAAGAGAAGAGCGTGCTTTGGATACGGTTGATGAAATCGTCCATGTTATCGCAACTGCCGCTATTCCGCTTGCAAAGGATAGCGCTTCAACTCCTTTGATTGAAAATCTGAAGAGTATTGCGAGGGCGGCACCGAATGCTGAACCTGATGAAGCTCCGAGCATATCCGGTGAAACCATGGGGTTGCGGAATATCCCCTGATATACTGCTCCGGCTGCAGAGAGGCAGCCTCCGATAAGAAGCGCAGATAAAATTCTTGGAAGCCTTGAATTGATGATAATCATTTTGAATGTGTTTATATCTTCTGGGGAGGCGCCGTTTCCGCTTATCAGCGAAATGAAGTTGACCGGATATTTTCCGACAAGAAGGGCTGTTGATGATAAAAGAATAAGAACGCAAATCCATACAAACAGTTTCATAAGCCTCTTCTAAGCGATATTTCGCTTCACATAAACGATTAATGTGCTAATACAAGTTCGTTTATGATTGCTATAGTTTGCTTTTGTTCGTTTGTGTCAATATAAACGGAATCTTAAATGATCATAAACGAACAAGTTTACAATTGTGAAACAGTATGAGTTTGTTTATATTCATTTATATTGTGCAGGTTTTGAGGATTTGAGTAAAGTTGAAGTCTCGGGATGTGTAACTAATCTGTGTTTATTGATGGATTAACTTTCATTTAGAAAATTTGTCAGACTAACTAAGCGATATGTGTGAACGGCTAATGCTGCAGATTTATTGATAGTTGAATATTTCTGAAGTCTGAATAGTTTTTTATTTTCTGGAAAATTGTCATTAATGGGGTATAATAAGAAATACATAAAAGAAATCTTTTTCATATCGGAGGCTATATGGCTAAAATAACATTAAAAGGTAATATTATTAATACATTCGGAAATCTTCCTGAAATCGGATCGAAAGCAAAGGATTTTTTACTTACCAAAACGGATCTTTCTGATGTTTCTCTCAATGATTTCAGCGGAAAGCGCATTGTCATGAATATTTTTCCGAGTGTTGACACGGGTGTCTGTGCGACATCAGTTAGACGTTTCAACTCAGAACTTGATAAAATGAAAAACACGGTTGTTCTTTGCATTTCTGTTGATCTTCCGTTTGCTCACCAGCGTTTCTGCGGTGCCGAGGGATTGAATAATGTAATTTCTCTCAGTGAAATGCGCATTCGAAAATTCGGCGAAGATTACGGTGTACGGATTATAGACGGTCCGCTTGCCGGAATATTTTCCCGTGCGGTTATTGTAATTGATGAAACCGGAAAAATAATCTATACCGAGCAGGTTCCCGAAATAGCGCAGGAGCCTGATTACGCGCCTGTAGTTAAGCTTCTTTCGTAAAATCTATATTACCGGTAGAGCCGGTAATATAGAAATTCTTTCGGTTCGGTTTCACCTGAGTTAACTATATTGATAGTGCGGATTTTTTTGAATCCGCATTTTTTTATTATTTTCTCTGAAGGAATATTGTCAGGCTCAACTATTGCCATCAGATAATCGATTTTTTTGTTTTCTAAAACCCATTTCGAAAAAGCGGAAGCGGCTTCTGTCATATAACCCTTTCCGGCATAATTTTCGCTGATGAAATATGCCATCTCTATTTCATCGTCGACTTCCGGTTTATGACCACAGCCTATCATTCCGATCATTTCTGAAGTTTCAATCAGTTCAACTGCAAGCATGGTGCGCATGTTTGGTGGATCCGCATAACATGAAATGTACCAGTTCAGCAGATCAGAGATTTTTTCTCTAGTCATGCCCCAGTCGGGCATCCATTTAAGAATAAATTTCTCCCTGGTAATTTCATAAATTCTTTCAACATCCTGAAGAGTAAATTTTCTTAGATTAAGTCTATTCGTTTGTATTTTCATTTTTTCTGGTTAGCTGATTGACCGGGTTTTGTCAAGATCTTGATGACTAATAATTTAAACGATGTTTAGAATTGTGATATGCCGGCAGTTGTAATTTATATTATCTTCATGACTTAACTTATTTGTTTCGGCTTTGTAAATAATTATGTTTTGCAAAGGCGGAAATAAAATTCTTCTTGAAAAATGTTTTTGCGGGCGTTGCAAAAGATTATGCGTGAAACTTTCTTCCGGTTTTGCGTTATAGGCAGGGTAAAGCGATGGGTCTCAAAAATGTGATGATCAGGTACAAGCTTTTTTTTGTTTCTGTAATGTTTACCATACCTATTGTTCTACTCCTTTATTTTTTTATTACAGAAAAAAATATTGCGATTCGTTTCGGAGCAAAAGAATATTACGGTAATGAAATACTTCGGATTGTAAGAGTTCTCATGGAAAACACTCTGCATTACCACCGGGATATTCTTGATAATAATGAAGCTTCATCATCAATCGCCGGGATTAATTCTTCTATATCGGATATTAGCAATAAAAATAAATCCCTTTTAGAATCAGATCCTTATTCTGATATGATTCAAAAAAAACAGTTTGAAGACTTAGAAGAATCATGGAAGAATATTTCTTCTAATGGTTATGACTCTTTCCATCAAAGTATCAGAGATTACTGGTCCCGTATCGGAGATACTTCCAACCTGATTCTTGATCCTGATCTCGACAGTTATTATTTAATGGATTTCACGCTTCTCCGTGTTCCTGAATCGCTGACACTTCTTGATTCGGCATATAGTCTCATTTGCGGAATCACTTCTGATAATCTTTTTGTTCAAAGATCAAAAAATTCCGCGATATGGACGGAATATGAGGATGTTCAAAGAGAATACACTTTGATAAAAAATTCGATAGAGGAACTCAATAACGCGTTTGAATCAGCGGTGCAGTCTGTAAACATGCTGAATGACGTTCTTCAGCGAAATGCCGCGAAGTATGAAATGCTGACCGGTCAGGCAGTTCTTTCCAGCGAAACCGCAGTTTCACTTGCCGAAAGCGTCGCATTTTTTAAGACATAATTTTATCATAAATTTCCGGTATTTCCAATAGGCGCAGGAATCAAATTCATTGACTTGACATTTGAAGCATGGTGTCTTATTGGAAGTAATTCGGGGGTTTTATGAAAAAGAAAAATATTATTATATTTTATGCCTCGGTATTTGTTTTAATGTTTGTGCTTCGTTTCATTTACGGATACGCAAAATATTCAGATTCTTCTTATACCGTTTTTTCCGATAACGATGCCGTAATGGAATCTGTACGCAACTATGCGTCAGATAAAATCAAAGTTACAAAAGAGGGTCTGCCGCAGGGTTCACCTGCCAGTATAGACCAGAAATATGAAAAAATTGCAAACGTCAATTCTGTTTCTTCAAAGTTTGAACAAGATGAAAAAAAGGTGCGCGATTCGATAAAAAACTATAATGCAGTTATCCAGCTTGAGCAGAAAAACGGAAATCCCGGCAAGCGTGAGCTGAATCTTATTATCGGGGTTCAGCCGGATAAATTTGAAACGCTTTATGATGAAATACTTAAAATCGGAAATATAACTTTCCGCAAAATAACCAAAACAGACAAGACGAACGATTTTCTTAAATTGAATGCTTCACAGACCTCTCTTGAAAAAATGCGTTCATCACTTCTTGAATTAAAAAGCAAAAATGGAAATATTGACGAATTTATAAAGCTTCAGAACCGCATTCTTGAAGTTGAAAAGGAGCTTCAGACGCTCGGAGTTCAGCTTGGGAGTTATGATAATTTAAATGAATTCTGTACGGTAAAGTTTACCCTGAAAGAGAGCGGCAAGAAAGATATATCTTTTATTCAAAGGGTTGTCGTTTCCCTGGGATGGACAATTAAATACTATTTTGTATTTGTTATTTCCACATTTTTTGTTTTATTTTCTGCAGGAACTTTGATTTATATTAATAGCAGAATTAATTTCAAAAGATTTTTTAGAAAGTGAAGTTGTTAAGATTAACTTTTCAGTCTGGTGTAAAAAGACTCTTGACTGATATTTCTTATAAGATTCTATTTTGTTTTCAAAAGGGGGAAAAATGAAAAAGATATTCAGTGTTTTAATTTTTATTATATGTGCAGGCTGTGTTTCCAGACCGGATACTATTGACGAATCGCTTTTGGTTGAAAAAACACCTGAACAGTCTCAAAAGATTGAATCTCTTGAAGACCGTATTATCGAACAAAATAAGGTGCTTGAAAAGTCGATTGATGAATTAAGTAATTCCAAACAGGAGCTTGTGAAGGAAAAGGGAGCTTTATCGATTTTAGAGAAAGAGAAATCACTGAATGATGAAAAACTGAAAGTTGCCAAAGCTTCCAAGGACGAAAACGCTGTATCATCCGCCCAGAATGAGCTTGCAGTCACTGACTCAAAAATCAGCAAGCAGAAAATTAAACTCGCATATGCCGATGCTTTGAATTTACATAAAGATAATGCTAATAGGCTTGAATCCGCAAAACTGAATGTTCTGGCAGCTGAGCTTAATTACGAAAAGGCGAAGATTGCAAGAGCTTATCAGCTTAAGCTGCTTAAAAATAAAAAAGATTCGGATGCGGATAAAAAGAAAGAAAAGTCGATTCTTGATAAATTCAAGAAGAATAAGGACGGCTTAATCGATGAAGAGGAGTATAAAAAATATTTCGATTCAAAGAAGGATGATGTTCAGAACAGAACTGCTGATTATAAGATATCAGAAGAAAAAATGAATAAAGCTAAAACGGCATATGAAGAATCTGTGAAATAAAAGTTTGTTAATTGCAGATTTATAAGGGGGATTCATGAAAAAAATGTTAATTGCTGCAGCTGTTTTGGTGCCTGTTTATGCTTTTCCATTGTTTAAAACTGATTCAGATTATGATACATTGTATAATCAAAAAGTTGCTCTTGAGCTTGAAATAAAATCTTTGAAAAGGCAGTTTGACAATCAAAGTGCTTCTCTCAACGGCAGGATTTCTTCTCTTCAGAATGAAATAGAATCATTGCTGAAAAAAATAGAATCACTTAATGACGAGATGATTAAGAAAGATAAATCTGCGGATGAGAAGTATCAGGCTCTTTTAAAGCAGAACGAAATATTAAAACAGTCCGGAAGCGACAAGGAAAAGCAGCTTACTGAGGAGAATAAGAAAAATACCGACCAATATGAGGCAAAACTTGCAAAGCTTCTTGCCGAGCTTCATGATGAAAAGGAAAAAAATCTTCTGGCTGTAAGAGAAATTAAAGATGCCTATGAAAAGAAAATTTCTGCGTTAAACGAACAGGTTTCGGCGCTTAACAGAGATATGGCAGAAATAAAGGCTTTAAATAAGCAGCAGAAGGACGAACTTTCCAGGCTGGAAAATCAGGCTCTAGAACTAGAGAAACAGCTTCAGAATGAAATAGAAAAGGGCGAAATCCGTCTGAAAAGATATCATGATAAGCTCATTATAAATATTGACGATAAAATTTCCTTTGCTTCCGGTTCGGCTGATTTGAAACCTGAAATTCTTCCAGCATTGGATAAAATAAAAAAGATACTCTCGGACTATCCTGAATATCAGATAGTTGTGGAAGGGCATACTGATAATATTCCTATAAAGACGCAGAAATTCAGAAGTAACTGGCAGTTGTCGACAGAAAGAGCTCTTTCTGTTCTGGATTATCTTCTATCTAAAACAAAAATCGATCCGCGGCGTTTTTCTGCGGCCGGTTTTGCCGAACATAGTCCTATAATGCCGAATGATACGGCTGAAAACAGATCACTGAACAGGAGAGTTGATATTGTTGTTATACCGAGAGTTAAGGCAAAATAAAGTTCTTGAATTTTTAAGACCCAGCTGTCTTTTTGGACTCAAAGCTAATTTAAAGTAAAGAATCTGAGGTAAATATGAAAAAAAGAATTATTGCAGGAAACTGGAAAATGTATAAGACTTCTTCCGAAGCGAAAGATCTTGTTCATGGAATTTTGAACGGAATGAAGGAAATGAATCTTCCTGCTGACCGTGAAGTTCTGGTTTTTCCTCCGGTTATACACGTAAAAGAAGTTCACGAAATGGCTAAAGGATCTAAGCTTTCTGTCGGTGTTCAGAATATGTATTTTGAAGCAGAAGGAGCTTTTACCGGAGAAGTTTCTCCGAAAATGGTAAAAGATGCCGGAGCAAAATATATTCTTATCGGTCATTCGGAAAGAAGACATATTTTTAAAGAATCTGATGAGCTTTTGAATAAAAAAGTTAAAGCTGCTTATGAAAATGATCTTATCCCGATGCTTTGCATCGGCGAGCTTCTTGAAGAATACGAAGCAGGTAAAACTAATGAAGTTTGTAAAAAACAGCTTGTTGAAGGGTTGAAAGATATAACTTCAGATCAGGCTAAGAAATTAACAGTTGCATATGAGCCGGTCTGGGCAATCGGAACCGGAAAGGTAGCTACACCGGAAATAGCTGAATCTGTTCAGAAATATGTCCGTTCAGTACTTGCGGAAATGTTCGGTAAGGATATTGCAGATCTTATTCCTATCCTTTACGGCGGATCTGCAAAACCTGAGAATGCAGCGGGTCTTCTTTCACAGCCGAACGTTGACGGCTTGCTTATCGGCGGTGCTTGTCTTAAGGCTGATTCTTTTCTGGCTATTGCCAAACTATAATTGAGGTATCCCAATGGGTGTTTTAGCGACTATTCTGACTGTTTTCTTTGTTATTCTTTGTTTCTTTCTAGTAATTCTTGTTCTGCTTCAGTCGGATAAGAGTTCCGGAATGGGACTTCTCGGGGGATCCAGTCAATCAACTTTCGGGTCTTCTACGGCGGATGTAGTAACAAAAATCACATCTGTTATGGTGGCTCTTTTTTTTATTATCGGAATTGCTCTTGCTGTTCTAGAAACTGCGCAGATGCGCGAATTGAAAAAAGGTGTTAGCGGAAGTTCTTCCGAATTACGCCAGTCAGAACAGGCTCCGGCTAAAACCGAGCAGTAAAATAAACACCGCCTTCG
>Ga0255346_1000687_pt1 | contig 53362 bp, 56 predicted proteins | sample wastewater_treat_FD_194410 | JGI IMG/M metagenome (GOLD analysis project Ga0255346, IMG submission 194410) | Wastewater microbial communities from Lulu Island WWTP, Vancouver, Canada - plant22 | ecosystem: Engineered > WWTP > Wastewater > Unclassified | place: Canada: Vancouver, British Columbia...
CCCAGCGCCAGATCTCCTTCTTCCAGCGGTAAATTGACGTGCATCCGGGGAGCGTTGATCCCAAAGAGGCTGTAGAGCTCTCCTCCATCCCCTTTTAAAAATTCAATCTCCCTGGTGTGCAGACCGACCTTGACTTTTTCCTGATCGAACAATTCCGACCCCTGAAAATGGTCGGGATGCGAATGGGTATTGATGACGTAGCGGATATCTTCTTTCTGAATGCCGTCAGCGGACATCCGGTCGAGCAAATCGGGGACATAGCCGGTCAGACCCGGATCGATCAGCGCATTGACGCCGCCGCCGACGTAAAAACTGTTGCAGTTGTTTTCATAAGGATTGGTCCACTCGTAAAGATAAATATCGTTTTTTAATCTCATGCTTACTCCTGTATCGTTGATTTGTCGGGAACAAAAATCCACAGCAGGATATACAATAGAACCCCTGTGCCGAAACATAACACAAGCGTCACAAACAACAGACGCCACGCCCACGCCGGAACGGGAGAACTTTCCCCCAGACCGCCGCACACCCCGCCGATCCATTTATCGGTGTTTGATCTTGTGAGATTCTGCAGCCAGTTGCGCTCGTTCATTTTCATTCCCCCCGGAATTCTGTTTATTTTTTTACCGGAAAAAGCCTGTCCACCGGCAAGTCAGATATTCGGTGACCGACATCGACGATATTGCCCTCTCTGTCCAGAAGAATCAGGGTCGGAACGCCGATAATATTATAATCGCCGGCTACACTGCCGTCTCCGTCCACCAGCACGTGGTACGGAAAAGCATTTTGTCCGGCAAACCGTGCCACCCGTTCGGCGGATTCGTTGATATCAATATACAGGAACTTTAATCCGCGTCCGGCATATTTATTGTAAAGGTTCCTGTAAAGCGGCATTTCCTCGCGGCAGGCGGGACACCAAGTCGTGCCGAAAAACATAATGACCGGATTTCCCCGCTGGGCGCTCAACCGGAATGTTTTCCCATGGATGTCTTTCAATGAAAAATCAGGAGCCGAAACTTTGTCGCGTCTTGTAAAAACACTCGGCTTAAACTGTTCAAAAGAGAAAGCAACCAACGCAAAAACAAACACCAGAGCGATTGCCAGTAAAATTTTTTTGTTCATCATCACCTCTTTTTATATAGACAGTCTTCCGGCAATATACAGGAAATATTCCGCAGCGCCAATTAATATCAGCCCGGATATGAATTTAATTTTTTCCATCCATGCTCCCGATCGCGGCAAAGCGGCAATCATCCCGGCAAACGTGCCGGCGATAATCAGCAGCGTTCCCATCCCGAAAGCGAAAATAAACAGCAGGCTCATCCCCAGAACCACATTTGTTTTGACCGCCACGTAACCGAGTAAAACCCCGAGGGCCGGGGCGGTGCAGGGTCCGATGACCACGCCGGAAACGGCGCCGATTAAAAAACTGTTCAGAAATCCTTTTTTGCCGTTTGCACCGGTCCATTGCATCAGCTTTTGCGGAACAGGGATGGAGAGGTTGAACACGTCCAGCATGGACAATCCCATGACCAGACATAAATTGGCCATGATAAAATACGTCCAGGGCGTCGTCTGCATCTGACCGAATATCTTTCCCGACAGCGCCGCCGCAGCACCGAGAACCGCATAGGTAACCGCCATTCCGGCCACATAAAACAACGAGAGGAAAAAACCGCGGATTTTGGATGACGGTCCCTGGATGCCGATCAACCCCACGGTTACCGGAATCAGCGGATACGTGCAGGGCGTAAAACTGATAATCACGCCCCCCAGATAAGCGGCAAGGACAGATAACATCAGCGAGCTTTCAAGATAAAATGACAGATTATTAACAAGGGGTTCAATCATCAAATACTGCCTGTGTCTGGTTGTTCGTTACCGGATAAAAAAGTTTAAAAAATCAACAGAAAAAGATCGTTTTCGGCTGTGACAAGTTATGATTATGCAAATCAATAATGATAAAAAATGGTGCCGAAGACTGGATTTGAACCAGCACAGGCGCACGCCTACTAGACCCTGAACCTAGCGCGTCTACCAATTCCGCCACTTCGGCACACAAAAAGTGCACTATACCGATCGGCACGTTCTTGTCAAGATAAAATGAGCTTGAATTTAATGTCCAACATGTTATGTTATCAAGCTACTGGTTGACGTTTATAGTATGAAACAATGATTATATTCAGGAGTACGGAAAACATAACCGGAGATTTTCGCGGATCATTTGTCTCCATAGGCAATTTCGACGGCGTGCATTTAAGCCATCAGTTTATCTGCCGGAAACTCGCCTCCGAAGCGAAACAGGCCGGGACCAAATCACTGGTTATTACGTTTGATCCGCATCCCAAGATGATTCTTCATCCGAATATCAGGCCGTTTTTTCTGATCACGACGCTTGACGAAAAACTGGAGCGGCTTGCGGCTTGCGGAATCGACGGCGTTCTGGTCATTCCTTTTACCATGGAGTATTCCAAAACGACGGCGGAAGAATTCGTTCATAATTTTCTGGGGCGGAAACTGGCCATCGGAAAAATTATTATCGGACATGATTACACCTTCGGTCAGGGGAAAAAAGGCAACAGTGATTATCTGATTGCTGCGGGACGGGACATGGGGTTTGCGGTTGAAGTCGTTGACGCCGTTAAATCGGGAAACGATATCATCAGCAGCACGCTGATCAGGAAATCCATTATCGAAGGCAATCTGAAAAAAGCCGCCGTCTTGCTGGGACGATACTACAATGTCGCAGGAAAGGTGGTCACCGGTTTCGGACGGGGCGTCACGCTCGGATTTCCGACGGCCAACATCGAACCGGAAAAAGAATTGCTGCCGCCGCCGGGCATTTATGCGGCGTTTGTTGATGCGGAAGAAAAACGGTACCAAGCCGTTTTAAATATCGGAGCGAAACCGACGTTTGAAGATTATACCTTTTCCTTTGAAGTACACCTGCTTGATTTTTCGGGTGATCTGAGGGAAAAAAGGATCAATACCGATTTTGTGGAGAAGCTGAGGGACATTGTCAAATTTGACTCTCCCGAAACGTTGAAGAAACAGATTGCCGCGGATGTGGAAAAAGCGAAAACGATTTTGCTTGAAAATATAAGCAACCGTCAAGGAACTTAGAGGAGGTTTTTGAATTATGTTAAAAATTGCTATTGTCGGCGCAACCGGAATCGTCGGCCAGCAGGCGATTGTCAGTCTGCTCGGACATCCCTGGTTTAAAATCACCAAACTGGTGGCTTCGGAGCGATCGGCCGGCAAGAAATATATTGATGCGTTACGGGACGCCAACGGTTCGATCCGCTGGTGGTGCCCGGAGGAATTGCCGGGGCATATTGCCAATATGGTGGTGGAAGAAGCAGCCCGTTTCGATCCGAAATCCGTGGATATTATTTTCTCAACCATGGACGCGGGACCGGCCAGGGATCTGGAACCCAAGTACGCCAAAACCACTCCGGTGATCAGCACCGCGTCGGCATTCCGGTATGAACCGGATACCCCCATTCTGGTGGGCGGTGTGAATATGGATCACGCGGCCCTGCTGGCCGTTCAGCAGAAAAACCGCGGCTGGAAAGGTTTCATTTCACCCAAATCCAATTGCACCATTGTCGGACTGGTTGTTTCGTTGAAGCCGATTCTGGATAACTTCGGCGTAAAACAAGTGGTGGCGACTTCGCTGCAGGCCATGTCCGGCGCGGGACGAACACCCGGCCTGTCGGCGATGGATATGACCGAAAACGTCGTGCCTTATATTCCCGGCGAGGAACCCAAGGTGGAAACCGAACCGCTAAAAATTCTGGGCAAGCTGACCGGAAAAATCATCGTCAACGCCGCGTTCGGCATTACCGCAACCTGTACCCGCGTACCGGTACTGGACGGCCATATGGTTTGCGCGTTTGTTCAAACCAAGAAAAAATGCTCGCCGGAAGACGTCAAGAAGGCCATGATGAATTACGGCAAGGACTTTGCCGAACTGCATCTGCCCAGTTCACCGGCGCATCTGATCGATGTGACCGATGATCCGTTCCGTCCGCAACCGCGGATGGATAGAGACAAGGGCGGCGGCATGACCGTAACCGTCGGACGCATCCGCAAGGATCCGGTTATTGAAAACGGCATCAAATACGTATCTCTGGCGCACAATACCAAAATCGGCGCGGCCAAAGGCGCTCTGCAGACAGCGGAATACCTGGTCAAGAATTATCTGAAATGGGTCAAATAAAATTTAATGAGACCCAAATTTCAGAAACGTAGTGAGACTTGCTAAAATCGAGCGAAGCGAAGATTGAAGCATAAGTCGAATTATCCCGCAAAGCGGTGGAAGTGCACTGAAATTTGATGGTCGAATTAATGAAACTCAAGTTTAAGTTTGCTACGCTTCTGAAACTTGTAAGTTGAATTATCCCGCCGTAGGCGGAGGATATCGCAGATATCCTTGATATCCCCGAGGCGAATAACCTAAAGGTCACTATAGGCCGAGCGGGATAAATGCGGGTCTAATGCCCCGCCCCTTGGGGCGGGGTTGTTCATTGGACTGCGGCATGATTTAAAAATGCCGCGGTCCGTTGTTTAAAAATGCATCCGTCAAAGCACGTTGCATGCAGCCTCGGAAAAATCAGTTTTTCAAACACGCTTCGTAAATCTCAAGATCTTTCCCGGAAAAACAGCAGAAAATCACTTCTTCTATCGTTGATAATTTCTGAACCGTATCGCGCACGGTTTTTACCGCCACCTGCGCCGCAGGCTCAACCGGATATCCGTAAACACCGGTGCTGATACTCGGGAAGGCGACGGTTTTGATGCCGTTTTCGGCGGCCACAATCAGAGAACTGCGGTAACAGGACGCCAGCAGTTGGGATTCACCGCTTTTACCGCCGTGCCAGACCGGTCCTACGGTATGGATGATAAAATTTGCTGGAAGATTGTATCCTTTGGTAAGTTTGGCCTCGCCGGTTTTACAACCGCCGAGTGTCCGGCATTCCGCCAGAAGCTCCGGACCCGCGGCCCGGTGAATTGCTCCGTCCACACCTCCGCCGCCCAGAAGCGATTGATTGGCCGCATTGACGATGGCATCGACCTTAAGGGTTACGATGTTTGCCTGAACCGCTTTCAATTGAGTCATCGAACCGCCTCCAAGGCATGGAGATAGCACCGCTGCCCGAATCAGCGGGCAGTGGTGCTCGATTTAGAAGTTTTACTTCATGGCCTGTTCTACCGCCACCGCCACGGCGACGGATGCGCCCACCATCGGGTTGTTGCCCATGCCGATCAGGCCCATCATTTCCACATGCGCAGGAACGGACGACGATCCGGCAAACTGCGCATCCGAATGCATTCTGCCCATGGTGTCGGTCATGCCGTAGGAGGCGGGACCGGCCGCCATGTTGTCCGGATGCAGCGTTCTGCCTGTGCCGCCGCCGGAGGCCACAGAGAAGAATTTCTTTCCGGCCAGAATGCATTCTTTTTTGTAAACGCCCATCACCGGATGCTGGAAGCGGGTCGGATTGGTGGAGTTTCCCGTGATGGCGACATCAACGCCTTCCAGATGCATGATGGCCACGCCTTCGCGCACGTCATCGGCGCCGTAGCAGCGAACTGCCGCGCGGTCGCCCTTGGAATAGGCTTTCTCCTTGGCCACAGAGACTTTTCCTGTTTTATAATCGAATGCCGTCGCGACATGGGTGAATCCGTTGACGCGGGCGATAATGTGAGCCGCGTCTTTTCCCAATCCGTTCAGAATGACGCGCAGAGGAACCTTGCGCGCCTTGTTGGCCGATTTGGCAAGTCCGATCGCGCCTTCCGCTGCCGCGAATGATTCATGACCTGCGCAAAACGCAAAGCATTTGGTTTCTTCCCGAAGCAGCATGGAAGCGAGATTGCCGTGACCGATGCCCACCTGACGGTCATCGGCAACCGAGCCGGGAATGCAGAAGGACTGCAATCCTTCACCCAGTGTTTCGGCGATATCGGCGGCTACCTTCTGACCTTTTTTAATGGCGGCGGCAGCGCCGACCAGATAAGCCCAGCCGGCGTTTTCAAATGAAATCGGCTGAATCTCCTTGACGATTTTTCTGACATCCACGCCTTTCTCGAGGCATACTTTTTCGGCTTCCTCCAGCGAGGAAATTCCATATTTCGCGAGAAAAGGAGTGATCTGTTTGATTCTTCTTTCGTATCCTTCAAATAAAGCCATTTTTCTACTCCTTATTCTTTACGGGGATTGATAACTTTTACAGCTTCAGCAAAACGGCCGTAAGTTCCGGTTGCTTTCGCCAGAGCGGCGGCCGGGTCCATGCCCTTGACGATGTTGTCCATCATCACGCCCAGATTAACGAATTTGTATCCGATGATTTCATTGTCACTATCCAGGGCGATTTCCAGCACGTACCCTTCGGCCATTTCCAGATAACGGGGACCTTTCTTTTTGGTACCGTACATTGTGGCGATCACGCTGCGCTGTCCCTTGCCCAGATCCTCGAGTCCGGCTCCGATCGGCAGACCGCCTTCGGAGAAAGCCGTCTGTGAGCGGCCGTAAACAATCTGCAGAAAAATTTCCCTCATCGCGGTGTTGATCGCATCGCAGACAAGGTCGGAATTCAGCGCTTCCAGAATGGTTTTGTTCGGCAGAATCTCGGCAGCCATTGCGGCCGAGTGGGTCATGCCGGTGCAACCGAGACATTCGACGAGTGCCTCTTCAATGATCCCGTCTTTGACGTTCAGGGTCAACTTACATGTTCCCTGCTGCGGCGCACACCAGCCGACACCATGGGTAAGACCGCTGATATCCTTGATTTCTTTCACCATGGTCCATTTGCCCTCCTGTGGGATCGGGGCGGGACCGTTTTTCGCGCCTTTGGCAACTACGCACATCTGTTCAACTTCATGAGTGTATTCCATAAACTATCTCTCCTTCCGGTAATACCAGTTCGCTTTCACGGTTCATTTCAGCCGTTGAAAGTAATTTGTTTTTATAATACTGCCGGTCACAATCTAGCACCGGAGGGGTTATTTTTCAAATTAATTTGTTGTAAGGAAGCTTAAGTTTTTGATTATATTGAGATGTTAAAAAAAAGATTTTCTCAAGAGAGAACGAAAAGCAAAGCCGACGCCGCAAAGCGGCGTCGGCTTGAATGCGTTATCGGGTATGATTGGATTTGCCCCTCTTTCTGAATCGCCCGGTAATCTCCTCATCGCCGCGACATCAGCGCAAACACTCCCCAGCCCAAATATTCACGCGTGTAAGCGGCGTGGCGCACGGGCTCCGAGGTCAGTTGGGCACGAACCTCTTTGGCCAATTCGTCGCCGGGATTGGCTTCAAGCCATCGGCGCATGGTGAGCCATTTGGCCGCCTCGTATCGGTCCCAACCGTCCTGATCAGCCAGAATCATTTCAACGACGTCGTAGCCGAGACGGTCGAAAGACGCGAGAAGTTCCGGAAGCATGATAAAGTCGGCAATCGTGTGGGCAAGACACCCTTTGGCAACATCTTCCGTCGGCGGTAACTGCCGCCAGTAAGGCTCGCCGATAAGGATGATCCCTCCGAGCTTCAGGCTTTGCGCCAGAAGCTCGATCGTGCCGGCGACTCCCCCGCCGATCCACGTGGCCCCTAGACAGGCTGCCACATCGACCTTCTCGCCAGAAACAAAGCCCGCAGCATCGCCGTGAATGAACGTGACCTGATCGGCGACGCCGAGTTCTTCAGCGCGACGTTTTGCTTGCTCGGTGAACAACCGGCTCATGTCGATGCCGGTGCCGATGATGCCGTGATCGCGTGCCCAGGTGCACAGCATCTCCCCCGAACCGCTGCCGAGGTCAAGTACCCGGTCCCCCGATTCCAGACGCAGCGCCGAGCCGAGAATGGCGAGCTTTTCGGGTGTAATCGGGTTGTGGATGCGGTGAGCGCTCTCAGTAATGTTGAAGATCCGGGGAATATCCAATGCAGAAAATCTCCTTTCGGGTGTGAATAGATTCGGCGTGGGCCGAACCATTAATATATCAATTTTGTTTTTCCGATTCTTGAATATTAACCTACACCATCTATTGATAAAAGAAAATTAAAATATCCTTGAAAATCAATTTCAAATAAACTTTTTTCACTTGGCCTTTTGTGATAGTAACATCCTTACGTCACGTTGGTTATTTATTGGTAAATATGTCCGAAGAACAACTCATTATGAAAATCTTGGATAGAAAATTTTATCATCGGGATACGCTGCGGGTGGCGCGGGAGCTTTTGGGGAAGAAGCTGGTGCGGCGGATAAACGGTCTTGAACTTTCCGGCATGATTGCGGAGACGGAGGCTTACTGCGGCCGGGCAGACAGCGCCTGCCATGCCCACCGCGGCAAGACACAGCGCAATGCGGTCATGTTCGGCAAACCCGGCCATGCCTATGTTTATTTTACCTATGGTATGCACTACATGCTCAATTTGGTCACTGAAGAAGAGGAAAATCCCTGTGCCGTTTTGATCCGCGCAATTCTACCGATTGACGGCATCGCGGCGATGGAAGCCCGCCGCAAAAAGAAAGGCACCGAATTAACCAACGGACCGGCCAAGCTTTGCCAGGCGCTGTCCATCGACAAATCTTTAAACGGCTGGAATGTAACGCTGGGCAGTGAATTGTGGGTGGAAAATAATAAAAAAATCCCGGATTCTAAAATCATCACGACACCCCGCATCGGCATCGATTACGCAAAGACAAAAGACAGGGAGGCGCTTTGGCGATTCATTTTGAAGAAAGACGATCTTGAAGGAAGACCCGTCAGATAAAAATCAGCTTTCAATTTTTTCCTCTTGTTTTTCCTGATAAAACTCAAGAAATAATTTCCAGCTGGCCAGGAAAAGAGCGGCGATGATCGGTCCCATGACAAAGCCCGACAGTCCTAAAACGGCCAACCCGCCCAGCGTGGAAAGGAATATCAAAAGCGCGTGCATGTTCGTGTCGCGGCCCAGCAAAACCGGCCGCAATAAATTATCCACACTGCTGATAATCACCGATCCGAAAATAAGGATGACAATGCCCTGCCAGGTATGCCCCAAAACCAGCATGATGATTCCGGCGGGCACCCAGACAAAGGCACATCCCACTCCCGGCAATATGGATAGCCCCATCATGATCACGCCCCAGATGAGAGCCCTCTCAATTCCCGTAATGTAAAAAACAAGGCCGCCCAGGAATCCCTGGATGCCGCCGATGACAAACGTAAATTTCAGGGACGCTTTGGCCGTGGAAAGGAACTGGTAAATGAACGTATCGAGGTAGCGCTTATTCACGGGAATATGACCGACCATAGATTCCAGAAGTCTTTCCCCGTCGCGCAGGAAATAAAAAAGGGTGTAGATCATCACGGCAACTTTGACGATGACAAGAATGGTGTTTTGCGTAAAATTCGAAATATGATTGATGACGTATCCGCTGACCGCCTTGATGATGTCCTGAAATTTTCCCAGTATAAAAGCCTGATCCAGGTTCAATTTGGCAAACAAAGCACTCTGGCTCAATGTGTTGAGCGTTGCCGTAAGTGTTTTCATCCAGGCGCCGCCCTGGGAATCGAAGGACTTATAGATATCAAACGCTTCCAGCACAAGAAGGTTAAACAGAAATGCGATAGGGATAATCAAACAAAGCAGAATAACAACGAGAGTCGCGCCCGCGCATAAATTGGGATTTGTGATTTTTGTATTCAACGCCCGGTGCAGGGGCATAAAAATGCCGGCGATCAGCGCCGCCCAGAAAACCGCAAAGAAAAAAGGCTTAACAATGTAAAAGAAGAAAAGGGTGATGATGACGAGTAAAACGATAAAACCGATGTTTTGGAAGTTATAACCGGGCTTTTTGTTCATATTCATCCATCGACCTATCATCGCGAACCCTGATGCGTCTATATTGCCATCAGACTGTTTTTGCTGCGGAAGGTATAAAAACGTAATTAATAATAAACTACAGCAACTTATAATGTCAATTCATAAATAACCCTTGGCAAGAAAAAGATTTTGATTGACATATTGTCAGGTATGACTATTTTACATCCGAGATGAATAACGACTATTCATCAAAAAGGAGGATATTTGATGTTTACAGTGACAGAGAAGGCATTGGAGGTAATCAAAGATTTTATCAAAGCAAAAAAACCTGATTCCGCTGTGCGGATAACAATGTCTATTGGCTGATCCGGCCCCGCACTGGGGATGGCTCTGGATGAGCCGGCAAAAGATGATGAAGTATTTGATGAAAACGGAACAAAATTTGTAATTGACAAGGACATTTTTAATCAAGCGAAACCGATTAATGTTGATTTTATAGAAACACCGCAGGGCTCTGGATTTAAGGTAACGTCCAACCTGTCTGCCGCCGGAGGCGGTTGCGGTTCTTCCTGCAGCGGCTGCTAGTCTTTGGTAAGGGGAGGAGACATCCTCCCCTTTTTTTAACGATGACCGACGAAAAAAGCACAAAAAGAGATCTGGCGGAAAAGCTCCTTCAAAAAGGCAAATATGATGAAGCCATTGTCCTGCTCGAGGATATTCATCAGGAATCACCGGACGAAGACCCTGTCCTTTTAATGCTGGCCTGGGCATATTACGACAGCGGCAAAACCGGTCAGGCCGAAAAATGTTTAACGATATTGTTCGACCGCGAGCTCGAGAGAAAGGTGTTTACCGGCTTTGCGTTCGATGAACTGGTGCGTCTTTACAAGCAGAAGAAGGACTTCCCGAATCTGGTAAATATTTGCGAGAGGGCAGTTGCCGCGCAGCCGGACGATGTTGGGCTCCTGACGGAGTTAGGCAATGCCTATCTTCAGGCGGGACAGGCCGATCGGGCACGTTTAACGTATGAAAAACTGATTGCCATGGAAGACGACAATCCCGCTTTTTATTGTTTGTGGGGCGAAGCGTTGTTTGCGGCGGGATTAAACAAAGAAAGCGAAGACGCTTACCGGAAGGCCGGCCAACTGGATCCCGATCAGCTCGACAGCTACTATTTCAGGATTGCCGTTTTATTCCAAAAAGCCGATAATCATCAGGAAGCCCGGCGTCTGTTGAATAAATGCCTGAACCTCAATCCTTCCAGTCCCCTGTATTACTGCTCGCTCGGGGACAGTCTTATCGGTCTGGGAAAATTACAGGATGCGATCAACGCTTACAATCAGGCTGTCGAATTTGATCGGGCAGATGCGGATGCCTACTACAACCGATTAGGTAACTCTCTGATGAAAACCGGAAATTTTTCGGAGGCGGTAGCCGCGTTTCAAACAGCCATACGGCTCGAGCCGCTGCCCATCTATTATCTGAACCTGTCTTCCGCCTACAGAAAAATGGGGCTTGATCACGAGGCCGATCAGACAATCGGCAAAGCCGATAAAATCCACTGAATTAAACTCTGCCCAGTTTGCGCTGCAACTCCTTGAAAACGTGATAGAAATATTCGTTTTCTTCCATTTCTTTTTTCAGAATCAGGCCTATTTCCGAAATTTCTTCCATATGAATGATTAAATTCACGCTCCTGTTCAACGTGTTCATGTAATCCATCGTGGCAAACGTCGAGCTGATCAGGACAACGAAAACCTGCCGGCGGACGGACATGGGAAGAGTCTCCAGATATTTAAGGACCTGGTTGACGCCGTCCTTGTCCGTGTCATAATGTTCATTGACAACAATCACGTTGAACGTCTGAAACGTCGTGTACTTCAGAGCTTCTTTCGCCGTCATCGGTTCAATCACGTTAAAGTTAAGCGTTTGCAGATTTTCTCTCAGCTTTTGCCTGATCGCCGGATCGTTCTCGCAGATCATGGCCGAGCTGGTATCCATATCCCGGTAGTCAAAAGGACGGCCCGAGTAATCGATCTCCTCTTCGACTGATTCTGGTGCCAATTTATCCGTGTTCATAATCCATTCCCGATAGTTATTTTATTAAGTCCGGACATTATCTTTTCCATGTGTCCATTTTTGCTTTTCCGTAAGACCGGTCGACTTCCAGCGTTCCGATATTGACGGCTTGATCGCCGCGGGCTTTCTTGACGGCATCGATACCGCGATTGACTACAGCTCTGTTCGTCGCAAACGCAATGGCCGTTTCCTCCGTAATCAAATCCTTGCTGAAATGATCGATAATGCAGTCGTCAAAAGTCATCATGCCGAAAGGCCTTCCCTGTGTGATGATATCATTAAATGTTTTTCCTTCCGATTCGCCGTGCAGAATAACATCCTTCACCCGCAGGCTGGTGCTCAGTGTTTCAAATGCGGCAACACGCCCCCCGCCTATTTTCGGCAGTAAACGCTGACAGGCGATCCAGCGGATGGCATCGGCCAGCCGCACACGTATCTGATTTTCTTCATCCCGCGGGAACATACCGATAATACGGTTGATCGTCTGTCCCGCATCCACGGTGTGCAGTGTACTCAATACGAGATGACCGGTTTCCGCGGCGCTTAAAGCGATTTCGACCGATTCCCGGTCGCGCATTTCACCGACCAGAATCACCTTGGGAGCCTGGCGCATCGCGGCCCGTAAGCCGCTGGAAAATGTATCGAAATCCTTGCCGAGTTCCCGCTGATTGATTGTAGCCTTCTTCTGAGGATGCGTGTATTCCACCGGGTCTTCCAGGGTAATAATGTGGACGGAACTGGTTTCATTGATTTCGTTGATGATCGCGGCCAGTGACGTGGTTTTACCGGTGCCGGTCGCTCCGGTGACTAACACAATGCCGTTTTTCTCGCGGGATATCCTGTAATAGGCATCCGGCAATCCTAGATCGGCGCAGGAAGGAACAAGGGATTCCAGCTTTCTTAAGACAATCGAATAATTGCCCATTTGCGAAAAAATATTCACGCGAAAACGCGCCACGCCGGTCAATTCATACGACAAATCGCATGCGCCTTCCTTAAGCAAGTCCGTCATGAGACGGTGATCCTGATTCACCAGGTTCAAAGCAAAAATTTCCGTCTGAAACGGCGTCAGTTTCTCAAAATGCGGCCTCAGCGGAACGGGAACCAGCTGACCGGCAGCCTCCACCTGAAAAGGTTTGCCCACGGTTATGATAAAATCAGAAATGTTGGGATACGACTCCAGCATTTTGGTCAGAATATGATCAATTTCCGGCTTTCTCATATACGATCCTTTCTCGATACATTACGCTTCGGTAAAATCGGTCGGCGGTTGTCTGAGCAGCGGACGGAACCGGGCTTTTTCATTGGCTTTGATATAGGCATCATCGCCGCTTATCCAACCGCGGTTGTACAGATCCATAATGGCATCGTCCAGAAGCTGCATCCCGTATTTTTTACCGGTCTGCATCATGGAGGGAATCTGGTAGGTCTTGGATTCCCGGATTAAGTTGCGGACCGCCGGCGTGGCAATACAGATTTCCAGAGCGACGCAGCGGCTTTTGACATCAATTCTCTTGAATAAAACCTGAGAAATAACGGCGCGTAAACCATCAGCCAGTGTCGAGCGGATCTGCAACTGTTCGCTGGCGGGAAAAACTTCGATGATTCTGTCAACGGTTTTGGGCGCGCTCGTCGTATGAACGGTGGAAAAAACCAGATGGCCGGTGGAGGCCGCTTCAATCGCCAGAGAGATGGTTTCCAGATCGCGCATTTCTCCGACCAGAATAATGTCCGGATCCTCGCGCAATGCTCCCCGTAATGCCGCAGTAAAAGTTTTGGTATGCACCCCCACTTCGCGGTGGTTGACGATGCAATTTTGGCTCTTATGGACAAATTCGATCGGGTCTTCAATGGTAATGATATGGTCCCGGCGCAGGCGGTTGGCTTCATCAATAATAGCGGCCAGCGTTGTGGATTTGCCGCTGCCGGTCGGCCCTGTCACCAGTACAAGGCCCCGCGGAAGCTGGGCCAGTTTGGCAATTACGTTGGGCAGTCCCAGTTGCTGACAGGTCTGAATTTTATCGGGAATTTCTCGAAAAACCGCTGCCATGCCGTTTTTCTGCCTGAAAAAATTGACACGATAACGGGCCAGATTGGGCACTTCATAGGCAAAGTCGACATCGCCGGTTTCTTCGAACTGTTTGATTTTGTGTTCCGGAGTAATTTCATAAAGAAGCACTTTCAAGGCATCATTGGTAAGAACATCATACTTAATCCGCTCGATATCGCCGCGAATTCTGATTGCCGGCTGCTGTCCGGCGACAAGATGAAGGTCGGATGCGCCCTGATCGTGCATTAAATTAAAGAAAGCGTCAATTTTGGCCATCTATTTGCTCCTCGAGGTGATTTGATTTTCCTTATCATTTTTTCTTTGTGAAAAGAATATCTTATTTGAAAATTTCACATTCATCGATAAAAACATATTTCATTTTTTTATGTGCGTAGAGTATAAGAAAAACCCTGCTGTTTTGTCAATTCAATAATCATAGCAACTATGGCTTGACACCGCGATCATCAATAATATATGCTTCCGTGCAATTACCCGGCGGGAATTCTTAAGGTTGGGGATGTAGCTCAGCTGGGAGAGCGCGACGTTCGCAATGTCGAGGCCAGGGGTTCGATCCCCCTCATCTCCACCAGAATCTCATTCAGCAGTTATCATCGTCTTGCTGAACAATGTTAATTCTTCAGCAAACCCAATCTTCGGGGGAAACATGAAAAAGCTTGCCATGACTCAAGAAAAAACGGCATCGCTGATGATGCTCGTCATGTTTCTGATGATCGTTTTCATCGGAGCATGCGCCACGACGCCGGCCACCAGGGCAGTCTGGTCAAAGCCGAATGCCGCACAGCAGGATTTTGCAAAAGACATGGATGACTGTATGAAAAAAGCCCAGGCGACGGGTAGCGCGTCGACCAATGTGGATATGTATAACCGCTGCATGGAAACACGGGGCTGGACATTGAAAGAAGTCAAATCGGTTTCTGAAAGTTCCGGTATTACAGAGCGTTACACCTTTGCCGACGGTACCCGTTATGAAGGAACAATGGCAAACGGCAAACCGCATGGCCGGGGAACTTACAACTGGACAAACGGCAACAAATACGAGGGCGACTGGTTTGAAGGAAAAATGAGCGGCAAGGGGAAATACACCTGCAAAAACGGCCGCGAGTTTACCGGCAATTTTGAAAATAACAAACCGGTGGGTTTTACGATCAACTGCAGCGGCAATGTGTATTACGTTCCGGACAGCCGTCAAAAGGCCCAGCCAAGACATGGGTCGTATACCGATGCCAACGGCAATAAATACGAGGGGCAGATTATCAACGGCAAATTACACGGCAAGGGCAAGATTACCTCTCCGAGCGGCAACAAATATGAAGGCGACTTTGTAAACGGCAAAATCGAAGGCCGGGGAACCTATACCTGCAGCACCGGCAAGACGTTTACAGGCTATTTTAAAAACAATAAACCGGTGGGCTTTAAAGTTAAATGCAAATGAATCCCGTCACGCTTCCCCCCCCCGCTTTGAAAACACGAAAGACCGTTATCAAATCTCTTTCGACAACAACTTGATAATCCGGTTATTTTCGGGCCACCTCTACGAAAGACAGATCGGTATTTGAAGGCTTTTTTGCCGCTGGAAACATCCTCAGGATCGAATTTCAAATGATTACATCCTTTTTATAATCGTTTCGATTTCCGAACCGTAAATTCGCATCTTCCTTTGTGATAAATATTTTTCGGGATGATCCGCATCCAGCGCGAGATCCAAAAGATTTTTATCCGGCAGAAACATGAAGACCGCGCGATTTTCTTCCTTCGCCCGGTGAAAACGCCATATGTACAATTTCTTCAGCAGATCCTTCTGCTCCTGATTGAGGGCATTATAACCTTTTATTTTTGCATACCCCCACCGGTTGAATTTTTTCTCCCGCCAGTCCGTCCCGGCAATTCTGACAAACGCTTCCCGCGCGGATTCCTGAAGATTTTTGGCGGTCAGTTCCGCCGTCTGCTTTTTATAAAGATCGGGAAGGTAAATCACATCCTGGACGGCGTATTCAACCTGTTCCTCCGTCAGCGGACGATTATCCCAATGGGAACGCTGGATTTTTTTGTTTTTTTTCAATTCCACGCCGACAAATTCTTTAATCATTTTGTCCAGAGACAGCTCCCGGAAACCCAGAAGAAACGCCGCCCGGTGTGTATCAAAAATATTTCTGAAACCGAATCCGTAATCTCTCCGGAGAAGACGGATATCGTTATCCGCAGCATGAAGAATCTTGACAATACGCTGATTATCAAAAAAATCGCCTAAAAAAGACAAAGCCACATCGCCCAACGGATCAAAGAGGTAGGTCGTGTGATTGGCATGGATCTGAATCAGACAGAGTTTTTCCCTGAAATAATGAAACGAATCGTATTCCGTATCGATACTGAGAATTTTTGCCCGCTCGAAATCCGCGACGGCGCGCTTCAGTTTGTTTTGTGTATCGACCAAAAACCATTTCGCATTCATGGCGGGTAATTTAACCGAAATGCGAATTTAATGCCACAAAAATAACCAGAAAAATTGCCAAAAAAACAAGGACAACATAATCGGCGGACGAAAATTTCAATTCCACAAAGGACGAACGCCCGCCACGCCGGTAGTTGCGGGCTTCCATGGCCAGGGCGATATCGTCCGCTTTCCGGAAAATGCCCAGCAGTATTTTTGAAATCAAAGACAAAAAGGAATTCATCCGGCCGGCAACACTCTGTCGCCGCAGACAAAACCCTCTGGCTTTCCGGGCGGCATCGATTCGTTCTTTTTCCATCAGCAACAGGGGCATGAGCCTTAAAGCCAGCGCGACCATCACGGCAACGTCATCCACCGGCAGCCGCAGTTTTTTGAAAGGTTTTAAAAAATATCTCAGTGCCGCAATGATCTGGGAAGGTGCCGTGGTCATCGTCAACAAAACGGCCCCGACAATGAGACATAAAAATTGCCCGACCACCAGGATGCCCTGTTTTAATCCGGCAGACGAAAAGGCAATCCCCAAAAAAGGGATCGTCATCATGGAGCGTTTATCGTCGCTGAATAAAAGATGCGACAGAAAAATCAGGACGATAAAGAAAAGGACCGGTCTGATCGACTCACCGATTGTCCGCAGACGTATGCCGCTGGCCATAGCCAGCAAAAACAAACCGATGCCTGAAGCAAAAACCAGCGGTTGTTCGACCTGAAAAATCAACAGACTCAACAAGACGGTTACAGCGAGTTTCAGGCGCGGATCCAGCCGGTAAATGAACGACTCTCCCCTGATAAACGAACCGGTGCGGTACATGTTCAATCCTTACGACGCGCGGTCATGGAGATAATTTCCTTCAAAGCGTCTTCCATATGGACAATATCCGTTCGGACCGGAAAGCCCGTTTGCTTCAGCCGGATGAGAAGTTCCGTAATCTGGGGAAGCTGAAGCCCCATTTTTTGCAGGATTTCAAACCGGCTGAAAATTGCCTCCGGCGTGCCCTGCATGCAGATTTGGCCCTGATCCATCACGACGATTTTTTGCGCCCGGGCGGCTTCCGCCATGTTGTGGGTGATGTGAATGATTCCCACGCCTTCGGCATGCAGTTTGTCGATAATCGACAGCACCCTTCCGAAGGCTGAGGGATCCAGAAAGGCGGTCGGCTCATCCAGAGCAATATAACGCGGCCGCATGGCCAGCACGCCGGCAATCGCCACCAGTCTTTTTTCGCCGCCGGAAAGATCTTCGATATTACGGGCGGCAAGTCCGTAAATGCCCACCCGGGTCAGGGATTCGGCAACCCTTGCCTTGATCTCCGCCGCGGGCAGACGCAAATTTTCCGGACCGAATGCCACATCGTCTTCGACCGTCATCCCGACGATTTGATGATCGGGATTCTGGAAAACCATGCCCACCTGCGATCTGATTTCCGCGTGACGTGTTCTATCCTGTGTATCTAGGGAATCCACGGTTACCCTACCTCCGGTCGGCAAAAGCAGAGCGTTTAAATGCCGAATCAGCGTTGTCTTGCCGCAACCGTTCGGGCCGATAACAGCCAGATGTTCGCCGGCCTGGATCTGCAGGGATGCGCCGCGCAGAGCGTCAATACCTTCCGGCTCATATCTGTAATGAACATCTTGCAGAATAATCAACTGAGGCGCCTCACACGTTCACGCGATCTTTCAGCCGCGCACTGACGAGCGCGGCCAGCACAATCTTGACGATATCTCCGGGAATAAAAGGCAAGGCTCCCACGGCCAGCGCTTTATCAAAGCTTAACTTCGCCACCAGCGAAAGTTGCAGGCTTCCGGCCAAATAAATGATCAGCATTCCGATCACCATGGAAAATATGTTCCAGGAAACACCGGCGTTCTTTTTCATCCGATTGATCATGCCGATAACAAACGCGGCAAGAATAAAGCCCAGCAAATACCCGCCGGTCGGTCCGAAGAGCACTCCCAAACCCGCCTTGCCTCCGGCAAAAACCGGAATACCGATAACACCCAGCAGAACATAAATCAACTGACTCATCGCACCCAGTCGGGCACCCAGAAGAACGGCGGCAACATTTAAAAAGAATGTCTGCGCGGTAATCGGCACGGGCGGAAGAGGAATAACGATGAACGCTCCCGCCGCCGTCAGCGCTCCGAAGAGTGCGGTGTAAACCAGACCTTTGGTTGACGGATGATTTGCAGTCATACCCTTTCTCTCTTTTTCAATCCGTTTATTTTACGAGAATATCTCTGTACCAAAACGTTGTCTCCCGATTGGTTTTATCGCCGTCATTGTCATGATCATCATTTTCCATTTTCGTTTTGTACGCCCTGTGAACAAGCCTGCCAGGCCGATAATCGATTTTCTTTTTAAAAATAGGTCCGTCAAAAACGAACGTGTGAAACTCTCCGTTTTCGCCGCAAGGGTCGACATTTTCCGGCAGATCGCTAAGAAAATCTTCATCAATCACCCGTCCGGTAAAAGACGGATCAAGATATTGCTCATTGACGCAAACAACGACCGTCAGGAAGCCTAAACCAATAAATTCTTTTATTATTTCCGCGCTTGTTTTTTTCCATAACGGGAACAGACCTTTCATTTGAACGTCCGCCAGCCGCTCTTCCCTGTATTTCTTCAGGTCTTCCAGAAAAATATCTCCGAATACGGCGTATTCAATCCCCTCGTTTTTAAATCCGTTTAAAGTATTTTCCATGATGTCGTCATATATTTTCATGGAAGCCGATTCCGGCAGATAAATCTCTTTCAGTTTTATTCCTATATTCTCCGCCTGCAATTGAAGTAATTCCTTTCTTACTCCATGCATTGAAATTCTTTCATATTCTTCGCTTAAAGTTGTCAGGAGATATTTAATTTCGATATCTTTATTCTTCAGGCAATAATGCAAACTCAAGGCGCTGTCTTTGCCGCCGCTCCAGTTCAATATGGATTTCTTCATGCTCACCCGTTCGTTTTTATGGTCATGCCTTTGCGGTTACTTGATCACCCGTGGAATGCCGGCAATCATGAAAATAACACGCCTGGCGCTTCGCGCCAAAGCCTGGTTGGCCCAGCCAAGGGCGTCGCTGTAGATCCGGCCTAACGGATAGGGCGGAACAACACCCATTCCCACTTCATTGGAGACCAGCAGCCACCGGCCGCCAAGTCTGGCCTGCGCGGCAATCAGTTTATCGATTTCCATCCGGACTTTTTGTATGACGGTTTCAGCGGGAGAATTTTCCGGCAGCGCAAAAAGAACATTGCTGACCAGCAACGTGATGCAATCCACAATGACCACGTCGGCAACAGGTTCAGTGAGGCTGTCTCCGATATCGCGGGGACATTCCAGTGTCTGCCATTGCGCCGGACGCGAAGCCCGGTGTTGACGAATGCGTTCGGCCATTTCAGCGTCACCCGCCGCCGCGGTTGCAATAAAAAGCACGGCTTGACCTGTTTCCCGCGCAACGTTTTCGGCAAACGAGCTTTTTCCGCTTCGCGCGCCGCCTAAAATAAGCGTCAGACCGTCTAAAGGTATTTCAGGATTCATGGGTTTACCCTCCCGGATTCAAACATACTACTTTCGAAATGCCGTCATTCGTTTGACGGGGCATTGGCGCAACCCGGTGAAACAATGGCACCGGCGATCGCATTGACGGCCGCGCACGAGGTCAGAAAATCATTCTCGGAAAATATCTCTATCGTCAACACGCCGCAATAATGGGCCCTCACAAGCTCATCCAGCACGGCCCGTAATTTTTCCACCGGCACATGCGCGAGGGATTTATGGTCGCGTTCATCTATGCCGTGGATGTGAATAACGCGTGTACGCGGCAGCGCTCCGCGTAAATACGCAACCGGATCGTGATCATCAAACCAGAGGTGTCCGATATCCACTGTCTGGCTGGCATTAATCCTCTTGAGTACCGGTTCATGAAAATCAAGAGGATACCCTTCCAGGTTTTCGACGGCCAGTTTTTCTGCGCTTCCCGTCCACCCGGCGACAATTTCCAGCGACCGAACGGCCTGATCCTGCCAGCGGAGCATGGCTTCAGGCGTGGCGCCGTTGCGAACGGTTTTCCCGTCCAGATGTAAAACATAAGCCCAGGGATGAAGCTCGCTGGTGCATTCAATCACACGGCGAGCCTTCGCAAGCGATGCGTGACGGGAAGAACCGTCGTCGGCCAGGCGCAAATCCAACGGCAGATGAATCGTGTACGTAAGATCATTGTCGGCGGCAATGCTGCACATTTCGGCAATCTGTCCGCGGCTGGGAAGGTTACTTGCTCCGTCATCCACTTCAAACAGCACCAGTTCCACATCCCGCACTTTCCCCGCCAGATAGCGAACATTGGGTAAAATATCGGCGGGAATAATGTAAGACGTCGTCCCTAATCGGAAAGGGTATACATTCATTTCACACCAAAAACGAAACTCAGCAGAACCACAACTTCAGTCACTTCGACCAACATGCCGAACACATCACCGGTTACGCCTTGAATACGGTTCCAGGCCAATCCCAGAACGGCGACGGCCGCCGCCAGAGCGGCCAGCACGGCAAAAAGACCCGGTAATCCCAGCAGAAAAGCAACGCCCAGCGGCAAAATTGCCGTGACAAAAATGGCGCCGCGCCTGAACCCGGAAACAAAATCAGCGCCCATTCCATCGGGGTTGGCAAGAGGCAGCAACGACGCGGGCAGAATGAACCAGCGGCTGATCGTCGCCGCGAGGATGATGCCCCATCCGGATGAAGACGGGAGAAAACTCAACGTCACAGCTTTAACCAGTAATGTTAAAATTAATCCGATGCCGCCGAAAGCGCCCAAATGAGGATCTTTCATGATTTCCAGCCGGCGTTCGGGCATGGCCGAACCCAGCAACCCGTCGCAGCAGTCCGCCAGGCCGTCGAGATGCAAACCGCCGGTAATGACAACCCAGACCAGTAAAGTTAATACTCCGGCCATGAATGGCGGAAAACAGAGATTCAACACGCGCCAGGCAAACCAGACCAGTCCGCCGATAACCACCCCCACCAGCGGGTACCAGACTCCGGCGCGTCCGCTGTCTCCGGGCAGCCAGTCTTTTGGCAGTCCGACCGGCAGCGTTGTTAATAAGCCAAAGGCGGTGCGCAGATTACGCATATCGTTTCTTTATCCTTTATCACTGACACCGGCTTCGGCAAACGTCGCCATCTCTCTCAGGATGCGAGACGCTGCTTCAACCAGATGAAAGGCGAGCACCGCGCCCGTTCCTTCGCCCAGACGCAGGTCCAGATCAATGAGCGGGGTCAAGCCGAGATGCCGGAGCATGGCCTGATGACCGATTTCCACCGACTGATGGCCGCTGAGCAGGTAATTGCGAACATCCGGCACCAGTCCGACCGCGATCATGGCGGCAGCGCTCGAAATAAATCCGTCCACAACAACCGGAATACGGCGTGACGCTGCGGCAATCATCACACCGGCGAGCCCCGCAATTTCCAAACCGCCGACTTTACTGAGAACATCCAGTGCATTTTTCGGATCGGGACGGTTTAAAGCGATCGCGTTTTCAATCACGCGAATCTTGCGACTGATCCCCGCATCATCGAGACCGGTGCCACGTCCGGTGACCTTGGCCACCGGCAAACCGGTCATAACGGAAATGATCGCTGATGACGGCGTCGTGTTGCCGATGCCCATTTCGCCTGTGGCTATCAGGTCGAGACCTTCTTTTGCGACTTCCGCCAGCACATCCATGCCGCAGGCAAGCGCCTTTTCCGCATCGGCTCGGGTCATCGCCGGACCTTTGGCCATATTGCTCGTCCCGCGAGCAACTTTACGATGCCACAACCCGGCAAGCGCCGGATCAAAATCCGCCGCGACGCCGATATCCACAATGGTGACACTGGCGCCGGCCTGGCGTGCCAGCACATTGATGGCGGCGCCGCCGGAAAGAAAATTCATCACCATTTGCGGCGTTACTTCGGCGGGAAAGGCGCTGACCCCTTCCAGCGCTACGCCATGATCTGCCGCCATGATGATGACCGCTTTACGATCAACGTTGGGCAATGGATCCGCCTTCATTCCGGCCAATTGGATGGAAACTTCTTCCAGCCGACCGAGGCTGCCGGGAGGCTTGGTCAAACTGTTTTGCCGCGCCCGGGCCTGTTGTGCGGCACGCTTGTCAATCGGAGGAATCGTAGGATAATTCATGACATTTCCTTTTACATGATGAATTTTAATCTCAACAGACCGTTGAAACCTTCCTGCAGACAACGCTGTGGAAATATCACAGCAGGAATTTATTATCTAGAAGGTTTTATATCCGGATGAAAAATTAAGGCCATAATTTCAACGGCATCAAAAATACGCGGCGATGCTCTGTTAATCAAGTCGGCGTCGATCGGATAAATTTTGTTGTGTTTGACGGCCGGTATCTCTTCGTATTTTTCCCAGAATCGTTTTACCGCCGCAAAATTTTTATCATTGACCATCGGCGCAAAAATAATTATTTCCGGCGATGCGCCGATAATGCCCTCCGCGCTGTAACGGGGATAGTTGGCCGAATCCAGGCCGGCGACATTCATGCCGCCGGCGCGTTCAATCATTTCATTGATTAATGTTCCCTTCCCCACGGTAAAGACCGGTTCCATGCCAAGCTGAAAAAAAATGCGCGGTTTCTGTTTATGGCGTATCTGCCGGGTAATGTTGTCCAGTTTCTTTTGAAGTCTTGCGACCAGTTTTTCGGCTTCCTTTTCCCGGTTTGTTATTTTCCCGATATTCACAATGCTTTCCAGAAAACCATCGATGCTCGAAGGGTTTGTCACATAAACGGGAAATCCGAGTTTTTCCATTTGCTGGACCGTATCTTTTCGGTTACCGTCAGCGGTGGCAATGATTAAATCCGGTTTCAGGGAAACAATTTTTTCTATGGAAGGATTGCTGAATCCGCCTATCCGAGGTTTCTTGCGTGCCGCCGCCGGCCAATCGCAAAATGTCGTTACGCCCGCAATCTGATCGTCAAGGCCAAGCGCGTAAAGCGTTTCCGTAATACCGGGAGCAAGAGAAACAATCCGCTGCGGCACGCAATGGACATGGACAATTCGGCCCATTTCATCGGTGACCGGCCGTGCGCAGGCTTTGCCTGCGCACAATACCGCCAATATAAAAAGTAAAAATATAATCACAACATTGTCTTTGAAGGACCAATGCTTAAAACTCAACAGAAACTCCCCCTTTGAACGTCACGCCGGGCATTGGATAATAAAAATTGGGCATGGCGTACTGTTCATAATCGATGCCGAAAGACGAATATTTCACGTCGGTGACATTATCCACGCCCAGAAACGCCGTCAATTTCATCTTGTCCCAGACCGGTTTGTACTGAAGAGCAATATTCAGCAATGTTCTGCCTCCCAGTTTTTCGGTAGAATTGTCGTTATCGCCGGAAAGAAAAGCGCTGCTTACATGTTGAATTTCAGATCTCAGTGTAAGGTGAAAAGGCAGATAAACTTCCAGTCCCGCGTTGGCCATGCGCTGAGGTACCAGAGGCATTTCTTTTTTGTTATGGGCTCCAATTTCAAACGTCGCTTTATGATATGTGTAATTTCCGAAAACCTTGACATAATCAGGCCAGAGATAGGAAAGGGAAACCTCCGCGCCGTCGTGACGGGTTTTACCGACATTGCGATTCTCACCTAAATACTGCACCGGGTCGTAAACGACATACTGAATTTCATCTTTCATATCGATGCGGAACAGGGTCAACCCAAACTTGAGATTTTTGACGGGATAGTATTCGGCGCCGATTTCCGCGCTGGTGCCTTTCTCCTGTTCCAATGTATCGAGGAAGGGGGTCGGGGTGCTGTAACCGTTGAAAGATGCAACTTCATCCAGAAAAGGAATCCGGTAAACGGTTGCGTATTTGGCAAACACTTTGGACTGTTCGCCCCAAAGCCAGGTGAGCCCCGCTTCATAAGCTTCGGCGCTGTATTTTTTATCACTGTCAAAATTGTTCGAAGGCGTCACGACGTCATGATTGTCGCCTTCAATGGATGCTCGCTCCAGGCGAACACCGGCGCTCAAAATCAGATTTTTCAATATGCTGAATTCATCGCGGATATAACCTCCAAGCGATTCCCGCTTAAGATCCGCTTTACCCGATCGTATTGTTCTTCTCCGATCGCTGTAAAAAGTCTTTTGATAGGGTTCATGATAATAATCCACGCCCATGATGACTTTGTTATGAAAGCCGAATATATCCTCAGCCAGAATATACTTCGGCGTGATTCCGTATGTCTCGGCATCCGTATCGGCATAATTGAAGGAATACCACGACGGCATATTGCTCTGCAGATCTTTCTTCCCATACAAAAAATTGATTTCCATCCGGCCGAAACGTCCCCAGAAGGACTTCAAACCGAGATTGACGTTCGTGTATTTGTCCCGGCCATCGTTATCGTCGTTGGCATTCATAAAATAATCCGGCATGGCCGGTTGATACTGCCGTCTGTCCTGATCCATCTGCTCTTTTGTCAAAGCGCCGGGCAATTGATAATCCACCCGGTTAAAAGAAACCCCCAGCGACACGTTCAGCAAATCATTGGCTGAATATCCGACATCAAACCCTCCGCCCTGCGCCGAATATCGCGAACGATCGCGGTAGCCTGAACTGAAATTATTTTCGCCCGCCAGGGCGTACGTCCATTTATCGGCGGCGCCAGTCACACTGACGCGTTCGTCGTGCAACCCATAGCTTCCGGCAATAATGGACGCGTTGAAAACAGGTTTTCCCTTGCCTTTCCTTGTAATAATATTAATCACTCCGCCGATGGCCGCATCGCCGTAAAGAACTCCGCTTGATCCCCGGACAATTTCGATCTTTTCGATGATGTTGACAGGGATCTGCATCCAATTGACGGAAGACATATCCGGATTGTTTAAACGGCGACCGTCCAGCAGAATTAACGTCTTGCCGAAAGGATTGTCCCCGCCAAAACCGCGCATATCAACGATGGCTCGTGAGGCATTTCCGCTGTAGTTGCGAAACTGAACGCTTTCGAGCTTATCCAAAACTTCCACTACAGTTGTGGCACCCGTATTATTGATTTCTTCCTCGGTAATAACCGTCACATTGGCCGGGATACGCCGCGTTTCCTGCGCATCGCGTGTCGCAGTAACCACGACTTCTTCCATGGTAACCAATGTGTCACTGTTGTTTTTTACTTCGGCTTGTACGGATGAAAAAATGATAAACGAAAATAACAGAACGGAAACGAAAACTTTCTTCACTGATCTTCTCCTTTCCCCCTCGGGATTAAAGTAAGTTGGACTCACCGTAAAGTTTCCTGGCTTGCGGCGACCTACTTTCCTTTCCTTCCCGACGCCGAAGCATCAGTGGATAAACAGGGATTTCGTTCCGCTTACAGTTGCGGGGCAGCGCCGGACTTTAACCGGCTTCCTTTATCTGGCAGTCTTTGGCCAATTCTTTTCTTCAGGCAATCATGGCGGATCACCAGAGAAAACGAATTGCTGCTATGTTGTCAATCACGGGTATGAACCCCGGGGCAATCGCGGTTGCTATCGGGACTGAGCCCCGATTCCGCAATATGCTGCGGGGGGGGTATCCCCATGCCTGGGCAGAATAATTCGACCTGCAAGCTTCAGTACACGCTATTTCTGAAGATTGGGTCTCATTATCCTCCGCTGTGCGGGATCGTTCGACTGACAAATTTCAATACCCTATGTTTTTGAAATTTGAGTCTCACAATAATGTTACGCGAGGCGATCCGTCATGCGGATTCCGGTCGACGACTATGTCAACGTCGTAAACCTTTTTAATATTGGCCGCGGTAATAACGTCCGCAGGGTTCCCTATAGCATAAATTTTTCCGCAATCAAGCAAAATTATCTTATCGGCGTTTTGCGCGGCCAGATTGATGTCGTGCGTGACAAAAATCACCGTGAGTTTCCGGACGGCATTCAACTGCTTCAACAGAGATAAAAACCGGGCCTGGTGTTTCAGATCGAGGAAAACCGTGCTTTCATCAAGCAGCAAAACGTCCGGCTCCTGCGCCAGAGCCCGCGCAATCAGCACGCGCTGGCGTTCCCCCGCGCTGAGCTCATCAAAACGCCGGGCGGCAAAAGCGCGCGTGTCCGTTCTGTCCATTGCCGCCCGCACGATTTGATAATCTTTTTTATCTTCAAAACGATAATTGCTTAAATGCGGAAACCGGCCCATCAGCACGATCTCTTCCGCATAAAACGGAAACGTTACGGCTGTCTCCTGCGGCACAATGGCGACTCGGCGGGCAATAGCCTTGCGCGACCAGCGGACCGTTTCTCTGCCATCCACAAACATTTTCCCGCTGTCAGGGCAGAGCGTTCCGTTGATGATTTTCAAAAGGGTGGTTTTACCGGAACCGTTCGGACCAATAACCGCCACTCTTTCCGCTTCGCCAATGGCAAACGAAACGCCATTCAACACCGGTTTCCGGGAGTAGCTGAAGCTGATATTTTCGGCGCTGAGGACGGACATGATTAAAGTTTCTTTCTCTTTAAAAGAAAAATAAAATACGGCGCTCCGCATAGCGCCGTTACGACACCCACCGGCAGTTCGGCCGGCGCAAAGACAACCCGGGCAACGGTATCGGCGACAATCAGGAAAGCGGCGCCGAACAGGGCGCAAACCGGCAGAACCAAGCGGTGGTCGGAACCGAAAACAAGGCGCATCAGATGGGGCACCATAATGCCGACAAAACCGATGATTCCGGCCAGGGAAACCGCTACGGCAACAATCAGGGATGTCATCATCAGGAGCAGTGTTTTTGTTCTTTCCACATTCACGCCAAGATGTTCCGCCGTATCTTCGCCCTGCACAATCAGGTTAAGGTTCCGCGCCTGCGTGTAAAGAAGCGCAAAACCGGCCAGAACGCAGGCCGCCGCGACAAAAATTTCCCTGGCTGACGCGTGAGAAAGATCGCCCATCAGCCAGAAGGTAATGCTGTGCAATTCCATGCTGTTGACGACGGAAAGGAAAAACAGGATCGCCGCAGAAAAAAAAGCGTTTACGACAACGCCGGAAAGCAAAAGAGAATGATCCAGCAGAGCGCCCCGGGTTTTGCCGGCCATCATGAATACAATAAAAACCGTCGCCAGCGCGCCCGCAAAAGCCAGCAGCGGTATCCCCAGATAAAAAGATCCCGCGCCGATCACAATGCCGATAATGGCGCCGAGCGCCGCTCCGCCGGATATCCCCAGAATATAGGGATCGGCCAGAGGATTGCGTAAGATCGCCTGAAACACAACACCGCCCAGAGACAACGCGGCGCCGACGATTCCCGCAAAAACGATCCGCGGCAGACGCACGGAGAAAACAATCAGTTCTTCTTCTGAAGACAGAGGCAGGTTTCCCGAAACAGCGCCGAAAAAAGATTTAAAAATTCTTCCCCACTCGATATGAACGCTTCCCAGAGACAGCGCAAGGATGCCAATCGCCAGTAATGCAAATATCATGAGGGCGCTGATCAGCAGCACCCGTGACAGACTAACTCGGCGGTAAATGGGCGTCTTCCTCCTCAAGATTTGATAGAGGTGTATATATCGTCTTGGACGCGTTTTCCACTATAAAAATATTTTGCGTATCCGGAGCGGAGAAAATTATTATTCTTTGTTTTCTTCTTGTGTGATCTGCTCCGGCGGCAGATCCTCTTCCTCCGTTTTTTCCATCACCGGCTCTTCCCCGGATGGCAGCAACTGTTGGTCGCCTTCTTCAACAGTCGCCGGCTCCTGTGGTTCGGGTTCCATTCCGGCAATCCAGAGCGGATGGCGATGCCGCGCGTAATCCAGACGCACCTTGCCGGTAAAGATGCCGCGCACCATCGGCCAGTTGGGCCGCAATGCAATGGCGGCCATGTGGGCCAGAAACGCGAGGAAGAACAATATAAAACCGATATTGTGCATCCACGTCGCCCAGAGCAAAATGGCATGCGACATATCCGGCGCGTAAATGTTCTTGCAGGTCTTCACCAGCCCCGATACGATCAGCATCAGAATGATCAAGGCCATTCCGGCGTAGGCCAGACGCTGCTCCGGCAGATACTTGTGCATGGGCGGCTCTTCACCGAATCCAAACAGGCTCTTGATGACGGTTACCGATTCGGACAAATCGCCTTTTCGCGGAAGCAGCCCTTTTTCTCCCCGCAGACCGTGATAAAAAACATGGAACACGGCCGCTGCCGTAAACACCAGCGCCGCCGCATAATGCAGGTACAGTGACGTTATAAAGTCCGCCGACCAGCCCAGGCCCGGAACGTCGATAATGTAGTAGCGTTTGCCGACGGGCAGCTCAAATATTCCGGTTAAAAGCAAGATAAGGCCCGAGAGGGCGATGGCCCAGTGTTCGATCAATTCCATCGCGCCGTGGCGGATAACACGATTTTTTTGTGTCAGGATTTTATCGGTCATGGTCTCATTCCTCCCTGCCCGCTTTTTCTTTGCGGCTGATGATCCGTCCCCACACTCCAACGACGGCAGCCGCCGCTAGACCCAGAACAGGCGCAGCCAGAACCGCCTTCCCCAGAGCATCCGTTCCCGCCATTCTGCGCTCGACGTTCATTTTCATGTCCGGCTGTCCCGGTTTCTTGATCATGGTTTTATTAATTTCCTCAAAAGGAACCGGAGAAACGTAAAGCGTGGCAGTGCCGCCGTTTTGTGTTTTGCCGTAGAGATACCCGTTGATGCGGGTGGCCCGGGACAAGGCGGCTTTTTCAATGGCCGCTCTGGAACCGATCAGCAAAGCTTCCCGCGGACAGGCCTCAATACAGCCGGGCAGTTTGCCCTGCGTAAGACGATCAACACACAGATCGCATTTATACATGACGCCGTTGCCCATCAGGCCGGGCAGAACATCGAGATAAATGCCGACGCCGGATTGCCGCTGAGGAATTTCCCATGGACAGACATCGCGGCACTTCGCACCGCCGAAACAGAGATTCTGATCGATGACCACCGCGCTGTTTTTATGTTTGTGATTCGCGGAAAAAGGACAGATGGTCGCACAGGCCGGATTATCGCAGTGCATGCAGCGTCTCGGAACAAAGATTGTTTTTACCTGACCGGCCACTCTGACGTCGGCTTTGTGTACATAAATAAAATTGTAAGGGGTCAAACGATCGGCAACATTGCGCTTGTGCGACCAGTCTTCAATGGTTTTTCTCGGCCACGGTTCGGGAATAGGATCGATCACCTGCGGAATTTTATCCCTATTGATTTCTTTGCAGACACCGACACAGGCGGGAATTTCACGATCAACACAGCCGTCGCAGAGACTCAGATCAATCAGCGTTGACAAGCGTTGTTCTGTCCCGGCAAAAGATTTTTTCGGCAGCCCCATACCGGAAAGTGCTGCCGTTCCCGCCGTCAGTTTCAGAAACGACCGGCGACCGATTTTCAAGTCCTTTTCTTTTTTCATAAGATTTCTCCGTTACATGATATGGACAAATCATAGGGTGGAAAAAACTTTTTTTCATTGATGTACATCAATTTTCACAAAATCGATGATTTCCTTGAACAGGGAAACGTCGGTAAACATCGGCCAATCGTTATGACCGGCGCCTTTGATGATCCAAAGTCGTTTCCGGCCTTCGGGAAGAGCATTATATAAATTTATTGCATGGTTGACCGGCAGAATTTCATCACGCTCTGCCCCGATGACAGCAATGTGATGTTGAAAGGATTTCAGATTTTCAATGCTGTCATATTTATCGGTCAACACCAGCTTCACGGGAAGGAAGGGAAAAAGCGATTTGGCAACGGATGCCAGTGTGTCCCAGGGAGTGATCAAAATGATACCGGCGACGGGAACCGATGTTTGCCCGGCAATCGCGGCGGCCACACCGCAACCCAGCGATTCGCCGGCCAGATAAAGAGGGTCTCCGTATTGTTCGTGGGCAAGACGTATTGTCTTCCGGCCGTCGGCTACAAAATGTTTTTCTCCAACCTTTCCCGGACGGCCGCCGTACTTCGGATATTCGGCGAGAATCACACGAAATCCAAGGTTCGTAAAAGGTTTCAAATAAAATCCCCTATCCAGAGCCGTTCCGCCGTTGCCGTGAAAAAGAACGATGGTGCCGTTGGGTGCCGGCGCATCGCCGGCAGAGACCAGCCCCTGATAATCATCCGTCACGGCCGCCCAGAGTTTCATTTTTTCATATTCCAGCATCCGTTCAGTCGGCCATTCCGCGCTGGGAAAATAAAGAAATCGGTTTTGCATGTTACAGCCTCCTAAAGAAATGACGGCGATCAGGATGATGATTAATACTGTTCTCATCTGAAAGATCTCTGTTATTCGTTATTCGTTTTTCTTTTTTTAATGACGCTTAAGGTAACAAATTGGATTATTTTGTAAAGAAGATTCTTCGGCACTGCGGGGGAGAAGAAGGTTGACTGTTCGGCTGAACCCCGTTTTTTCTTTCAAAGATATTTAATCGTCCGGCAGCAGACAGTTGAATCGACATTAAACTGATCTTTATTTCAGCGGATCGAAAATTCATCGCAGCGTGCTGCGGAGAGCATCCACTCCCGGCAAAGAAAAGTTGTTGAAATTTTTATACAATCAAAATAGAGGTAACCTATCAAAAACGAGGGGTACCTATGATTTCCAAAAGAGCGTCCAAATTCACGTCTTTCATTGTGATGGATGTCATGGCCAAAGCCGAGGAACTGGAACGACAAGGTGAAAACGTTATCCATATGGAAGTGGGCGAACCCGATTTCCCGACACCGCCGGTAATTATGAAGGCGGCCAGGGACGCCCTGTCCAAGAATAAAACCCTGTACACGCACGCGCTGGGACTGTTGGAGCTCAGACAGGCCATCTGCGATTTTTATTTTCGGGAATACGGCGTCAGCATTACGCCCGATCAGGTCCTGGTTTCCACCGGCACATCCCCCGCTTTGCTTTTCGCGATGCTGGCGATCCTTGATCCGGACGACGAGGTCATCCTTTCCAATCCCCGTTACCCCTGTTACCAGAATTTTATTCTCGCGGCCGGCGGAAAAACCCGGGAGGTCAGAACGTATCCCGAAGACGGATTCCAATACCGTCCGAAAGACATCAAGAAGAAACTCTCTTCACGGACAAAAGCGATTATGATCAATTCGCCTTCCAATCCGACCGGTATCGTCATGACCGAAGAACAATTGCAGAATGTCGCCCAGTTCGACAAACAGTACATTATCTCCGACGAAATTTATCATGGCCTGGTTTACAAAGACCGCGCGCATTCCATCCTGGAATTTACGGACAAGGCGTTTGTGATCAACGGATTCTCCAAGCTCTATGCGATGACCGGCTGGCGCCTGGGCTACTGTATCTTTCCCAGAGAATTTTCCAGCGTTATGCAGCGCATTCATCAGAATTTCATGATTTCCGCCAACGGGTTTATTCAATGGGCGGGCATCGCCGCCCTGACCAAGGCTCAAAAAGATGTGGCCGGAATGGTGCGGATTTACGATGAACGGCGCCGGTACATGCTGTCCCGCCTGCAGGACATGGGGTTCATTATTCATGTCGAACCGACGGGCGCTTTTTACGTGTTTGCCGATGCGCGCCGGTTCTGCAGGGATTCCTACAAAGAAGCTTTCCGCATTACCGAAGAGGTCAAGGTCGGCGTCACACCCGGCATCGATTTCGGCAGCGGCGGGGAAGGATTTTTACGATTTTCGTATGCCAATTCTCTGGAAAACATCAAAGAAGGCCTGAACCGACTGGAGAGCTATCTCAAAAAACGCCGATAGTCCGTCGCCGGTCTTACCGCCGTACCCGTTCTTTACGCATCAGCAAAGGGAATGGTCAGTTCGTAAACGCCGCGGGACAAAACGGTCTGAACCGGGAAAGGCGCTTTTTCAAAAACTTTCAGCATGGACTTGTTGGAAGCGAGCACATCGGCGGTGAATCCCTTGATGCCCTCTTCACGGGCCGCGCGGATCAGCAATTCAAAAATATATGAAGCGATGCCCATGTTCTGATAATCCTCATCCACAATAAACGCGACATCGGCAAAGGCGTCCTGCTTCGTGCGGGCGTATCGCGCTTCGGCAATTATTTTTTCCGTGCCCGCCGCTTCGACAACGCCGACGATGGACATGACCCAGCGGTAATTGACGTTGACGTATTCCTGCATCTTTTTATGAGGCATTGTTTTAATGGACGTGAAGTAGCGGGAATAAACGGCCTGATCGGAAAACCGGTAGAATAAGTCCCGCATCTTTTCTTCATCGGACGGTTTGATCGGGCGGAAAAGAACCTTGAGACCTCCCTTGAATTCATGCGAACAGATGAATCTGGCCGGGTAGAGATGTCCGGACTCGGGGAAATAAATCTGATCGGCGTAAAGCAGTTTCGCTTCCTTCGCCTGACGGACCAGTTCCTCCCGATCGTCGGGATGCGCGATATCAATCAGTTCCTGAGCACGCTCGCGCATCGTCTTGCCCATCAAATACGCCACACCGTATTCCGTCGCCACCAGGTCCATCGACTCACGGTTGGTAAACTGGAACGGCAGATTATCGACGGACAGAACGATATTTGGCAGACCTTTCCGGTTGCGGCTGGGCAATCCGAAAATGGTACGGCCGTTTTTGGAAAGCGACGCTCCGATAAAAAGTTCCTGGACATTTCCCGGACCGGCGGTGACATTCCCCTTGCCGGTATGCAGCGCGACATTGCCTGTCAGGTCAATTTTTCTGGCCGGCAGAATGGATATGGTTTTGTCATTCGTGCCGATTATTTTCGGATCGGTAATCACATCCTCCGGCTGAAATTCAACCAGCGGATTGCGGTCCAGCCAGCGCATCAGTTTTTCACTGCCCAGCAGATAGGACGCGGCACACTTGCCGCGGAACACGCCTTTGTAGCGATTGGTCACGGCGCCGCTCTGAACAAGGTCCATCAGAGAATCCGTAAAAAAAGGAGAATGGACGCCGAGATTTTTTTTCGTTGTGAGCTGAACCGCCAGGGCTTCGTAAAGAGGGCCAATCCCGAATGATACGCAACTGCCGTCTTCAACAACCGCGGCAATATTGGCGGCGATTTTCAGAAAAACATCTTCCACCGGCCAGCGGGGAATATACAACGGCGGTTCTGCGGATTCGACAAAAAAATTAAACTCATCCATATGAACCAGTGTGTCGCCCATGATGCGGGGCGCCTTGGCATTGATTTCGCCGACAACCAGATGCGCGGTTTCCATCGCCTGCCGCTCCACATCCACGCCGACCAGGCAGGCATACCCGTTTTCATCAGGCGGAGATATCTGGATGAACGTCGCATCAATGTGAATGGCGCCCGACTTAAACAGCTGGGGGATTTTGGAAAACCGGCTGGGGATAAGATCGATTCTTCCCGCGCTGACGGCTTCGGACGCAATCCAGCCGGAGAAAAAAGTCCTCAGACGAAATTTGCGGGAATATCGTTCATCAATCGGTATGGTATCGCCGATACTGACCAGCTGAATCAACTCCAGATCCTGGAGGTTCGGCTCTTCCGACGCCATAAGATTTTTAACCAGCGTGCGCGGTTCCGCCATGCCCGTCCCCAGAAAAATGGTCATGCCCGGCTCGATTTGAGACAGTACTTCACTGGGAGAAACAACCTTATCCTTCCACATACATTATTCCCTTTTTCAGTTGTAGGGTTAAAATTTAATTTACGCCGTTGCGAGACCGAACGTCTGAATTATAGGGAGGCGGCCTGTGCCTGTCAAGACAATTAAACCTTTTTAAACAGATATGGAAGGATGGCCGACAGGTGAAATATTTATGCTTTGCCCCCGGCGAAATGTTCTGTATAAGCATATTCTCAAAAAAAAACGGTTTCGAGGATTCAATTTTGGCTTTATCGGGTTTCCGGCGACAATCCATTTTCGCGTTGTTTTTCTTGTTACTTGTGCTGCCTGATACGGCGTCTGCCGTAAATTTTTACGACGGTGCAAGGGCAAAACAGGGAACTTATTTTCTCACCTACACTTCCGTTTATGCCGCTGATAAAACAACAAACGGCAAAGGCAATCACGCGAGCAAAGACATGGGGCTGCTGAACGCCCAGGAATTGTTGCGTCTTTGCTATTATTCGCCTGATTTTGTGGCCACGGCTCTGGTTCCGTTCGGTTTAATGAAAATCGATTCTCTGGATCAGGAATCTTCAGGGATTGGCGATATCAATCTCGGCGCCGGTTATTTTCTGCCGATTCGAAACGTTGATATTCTCCCGATGATATTTGTGGAATATCCCACAGGCCAATACAGCTCTGCAAAATCAGCCAACATCGGCTCGAATCAGCTCGACATAAAACCCGTTGTTTTTCTTCACAAATCAATGGGCGACTTCAGTATAGATGCCGCTGTGAAATACGTCTTCCGTTTTGAAAATGAAAGAACCGATGTTCTGCCGGGCGACGAGTTTCATCTGCAGTGCCTTCTGGGTTACCATCTGACGGAAAAGTTCAAACTGGGCCCTTCGGTCAACTGGTTGCAAAGCAAAGAAAAAAAACAAAACGGGACGGCAGTCGACGACAGCGCCAGAGCAGTCCTTTCCGTTGGGGCCGATATTTATTATCGCTTTTCCCGGTTCGGTATCACCTTGACTTATCTTTGCGATGTTTATACTGAAAATTCAGCGCAGGGACATTTTGTGCAAATAAAAACGGTTTATCGCTTTTAGCGGGTTACTTGTTCCAATTTCCGGGCGATGCATTCCAGAGTGTCATCAAGTCTTCCCGCACTGCCCAGGTTTTTGGGAACCGAAAGCACCAGTTCCGAACCGCCTTCATATCCCGACAGTACCAGAAAAAACGGAAAATACTCCGTCGCCGGCGGGACAGCCCAGAACGACCGGGCGGAAAATCCGCCTCCGCAGAAAAAATTCAGATCGACCCGGCCCAGATTGGAAAAAATGCCCGAAAGCCCGTAGCGTCCCTTGCGATGCCGGTCACGAATCATCTTTTGCGCCCCGAACCGCACCAGTCGCAGCGGAATATATTTTACCAGTTGATCATATTTTTTTATCCGGCCTTCGAAACCGTGCCGGAGTTGATACGCCATGTCGTCGGCAATCAGTTCCGGCGTCGTATTTTTGTTGATCTCGACATAAAGATCCAACGTCAGATTGCCGGTGCTGCGCAACTCCGGCCGACGGGGCCGCATATCCACCGCCACGGCAAACCGCACGATGCCTTCCGCATGCCGCCAGGCTTCTTCCGCAGCAAACCGGGCGCATCGCGGCAAAAGCAGCGGCACCTTGCCTTTGATGCTGCGACGTTTCCAGATAACACCCCGGGCGTCGCCTTCGGGAAGTCCCGTAGGCGCAATGTGTTCGACGGGAAAAGCGCGGCGGAACTGCTTTTGAAAACTTTCAGCCATCTGAACTTCCGTCAGGGTCGACGTCGATCCCATGACGTTTTCTTTCCGCAGGGCCCGAAAAACGTCCTCGGCACAGCACAGCGTTCCTCTGCCGTCCATGACACCGTGATGCGTGCGAAAAACAACCCGGGGAACCGGACCATGTACAAGAATCACCTCGCAGATCGGGCTCTCACGAAACGGCAGCGGTTCCAGTAAAACAGGCGCTCCTTCCGGCCCATGACCGTCCCATCGGCTTCCGTCTATTTCCCGAACACGCGGCGGATTGCCGGAATCGATCCAGCGGCTCCAGGCCAGATGACCTTTGAGAATGAGCCTCGCTCCGGGATTGGCTTCAGAGGCAACCGCCACAGCGGTGCGCCAGAGATACGGATCAAGCACACCTTCCCCGTCAAAAACAAACTGGTTGGCCACCGGAGGGCAGAGCGAATCCGTCGCCACATACGTACGTTCATTAAAACTCATTTTTCGCATGTACCCCTTATCCACAGCAGCACCTTTCAATGATAATTTCATTAATTTTATCACATCTTCATACGTGCTTCAGTTACTTTATGATGGCTTCTGCCCTCAAGAAAAAAATCAGGTTTCAAACAAATGTCTGAAACCTGACGGGATTGAAAAAATGAATCCCACCGGAATACTTTCAAGCGGATTCACTCAAGAACAGCGCCATATGCCGCCGAGCCGACCATCCGGACATAACGGCGCATGTAGCCGGGGGTAATCTGCTTATGCAGAGGCTTCCAACCGGCCAGCCTCCGGGCGATTTCCTGCGGTTTCAAATCCACGTCAAGACGGCGCGCGGGGATGTCGATGTTGATCATGTCGCCATCTTCAATAACGACAATCGGTCCGCCGCTCGCCGCCTCCGGAGAAACATGTCCGATGCAGGGTCCCGCCGTGGCTCCTGAAAAGCGGCCGTCCGTTACCAGCGCCACATTCGTGAAACCGGCCAGGTCAAGTCCCATGGTCACCGCAAGCGTCTCAGGCATGCCGGGTCGGCCTCTGGGACCTTCGTAACGGATGACAATGACTTCTCCTTCCTTGAGCGTTTTATCACGGATTGCCTGCAGAACATCGGCTTCGGCGTTGAAGATCCGCGCCAGACCGGGTGCTGGTATGGACGTAAAACATGTTTTTAATCAGACAAAGACCCCAGGCGATGGCGTGCTCCGCAACACTGACGGCATTGGCGCCGGCCGTGTTGGCGACCTTGATTCTCCGGGCAGTGCAGGCCTCCACATCGATGTGCTGATAGCCCACACTGGGTTGCTGAATAAATTTGAGAGATTTTGCCTCCGCTACGATATCGGCCGTTATCTTATGTTTGAAGGTGTAATCGCCCAGAACAATATCCGCCCTGGAAAGATTTATTTTGATTTCGTCGACAGACATCTCATAACCGGCAATCACCTCGAAATCAGGCACATCAGGTGTTTGCCGGATAAGAAGTTTCACGATCTCGCCAGATAAAGGAACCAGCGACAATACGATTTTGGCCATGTCAGGCATCCTGGCGACAAAGATAATTTTTTTCTATGTGCTTTGTTTATCATAAGTAAACCGGCGAGTTCAAGGATGGACCGGTTTGATCAAAATGCCGCCAACACGGCACAAAAAAGCCCGGCTTAAAAAAACCGGGCCTTTAGACTGGATTGACTCAAAAGAGGTTTGTCGCAATCAACGGCATTCGGTACAGATTGTCAGTTCAGCCAGCGGCGTACCGGTTTTTTTGCTGATGAATTTCAACTGGTCAACCGGAGCAAAATATTTCCCGCATTTTGAACAGGCCTGCATTTTGAAGGTGCGTCCCCAGATTTTGCGCTTGTCGCCGGTCGAGGTCATTTCAATATGACCGGTGGGACAGACATAAGCACAAGCGCCGCAGCCGATGCAGGCGTCCGATTTTTCGCTGTAAGGCGTTCCGACGTTTTTGTGCGATCCGCGGGAGAACAAGCCGATGGCGCTCACGCCGACGACTTCCTCGCACACGCGCACGCAGGAGCGGCACAGGATACACTTGCCTTTATCCGTATCCGGAATGAATCTTGCCTGGGGTTCCACGCAAAGTTCCTTGGCCAGTTTCTGCAAAACTTCCGATTCGGGGCAGCGGGCCAGCAGCAGTTCCATGACCAGACGGCGGACATTCAGCACCCGGTCGCTTTTGGTATCCACGATCAAACCTTCTTCCGCGCCATAAAGACAGGATGTTACAATTCTGGTCCGATTTCCCTTTTTGATTTCCACCACGCAAAGCCTGCAGGCGCCGGAACGCGAAACAGCCTCATGCGCGCAAAGCGTGGGGATGGAGATGCCCGCACCGCGAATGGCTTCCAAAAGCATCGTTCCTTCCGGCACTGATATATTTTTTCCGTCAACAGTCAAATTTACCATGATTTATCCTACCTCTATTTCACGTTGATTGCGTCAAACTTGCAGCTTTCAAAGCACGCGCCGCAGCGGGTGCACTTGTAATTGTCAATGGTGTGAGCTTTTTTCTTTTCGCCGCTGATCGCCTGAACGGGACATACCTTGCTGCAAAGGGTGCAACCGGTACATTTCTCGGCATCGATGCTGTAGGTAATCAGCGCTTTGCAGACACCTGCCGGACAGCGGTGTTCTTTGATGTGCGCGTCGTACTCATCGCGGAAATATCGAAGCGTGCTGAGCACCGGATTGGGCGCCGAGCTACCCAGCGCGCACAAAGAACCGTCCGCCACGCCGGTTGCTATTTTTTCCAGAAGCTCGATGTCGCCTTCTTGACCCTTGCCCGCGCAGATGTCTTCGAGAATTTCCCGCATGCGGCGGATACCTTCACGGCAGGGAACACACTTGCCGCAGGATTCTTCCTGCAAAAAGGAGAGAAAATATTTGGCCACGTCCACCATGCAGGAACGGTCATCCATGACGATCATGCCGCCGGATCCCATCATGGAACCGACTTCATAGAGCTTATCGAAATCCACCGGCAAATCCAGCAGGCTTTCGGGAATGCAGCCACCTGAAGGTCCGCCCGTCTGAACGGCTTTGAACTTCCTGCCGTTGGGAATACCGCCGCCAATGTCATAAATGATCTCGCGCAGCGTCATGCCCATCGGAACTTCCACGAGTCCCGTGTTATTGATCTTGCCCACCAGCGAGAAGATTTTGGTGCCCTTGCTCTTTTCTGTGCCGATGGAAGCGTACCAGTCGGCGCCGTTATTGATAATCAAAGGAACGTTGGCCCAGGTTTCCACATTATTGAGAACGGTGGGTTTGTCCCACAGGCCTTTTTCCACGGCGTGGACATATTTGGCGCGCGGTTCGCCGGCGCGTCCTTCAATGGACGCGAAAAGCGCGGACGATTCGCCGCAGACAAAAGCACCGCCGCCCTTATTAATCGAAATATCGAAATCAAATCCGCTGCCCAGAATATTTTTCCCCAGCAGTCCGGCTTCCCGGGCGCTTTCGATGGCCATGGTTAAATGAATGACCGCCAGCGGATATTCGTTGCGCACATAAATATACCCGTGAGAAGCGCCTATCGCGTAAGCGCCGATGATCATGCCCTCAACGATACTGTGCGGATTGCCTTCCATCAGCGAGCGATCCATATACGCGCCGGGATCTCCTTCGTCGCCGTTGGCAATGATATATTTGGGCGAGCCGTGAGCCTTGCGGCAACCCTCCCATTTCGTTCCGGCCTGAAATCCGCCGCCGCCGCGTCCGCGAAGCGATGCTTTTTTGATTTCATTGATGATGCCTTCGGGATTCATTTCCGTTAAGGCTTTGGCCAGCGCACTGTAACCACCAATGGTGATATAGGATTCGATTCGGGTAGGATCGATAATGCCGTTGGATCCGAAAACCAGGCGCAACTGCTTTTTGTAGAAGGGAACATCTTCTTCCTTGAGCACCGTCTCCTTTGTATTTGGATCGCGGTACAGGAGTTTTTCTAAAATTTCACCCTTTGCCACGGTCTTTTCAACAATATCTTTTACATCATTCACCTTGACCTGTTGATAAAATATTTTTTCCGGGTAAATGACAACCAGAGGACCTTTTTCACAAAAACCGAAACAGCCAGTCGCTCGAATTTCCACGTTTAAATTATGTTTGGAAAGTTCCGCCTCCAGTGCATCCTTGACCTTGATGCAACCATAACCACGGCATCCGGTCCCGGCACAAATGGTGATTATTTTCTGATTGGGGTCGTAACTTCGTTTCAGATCTTCCTGAATCTGGTGCAAGACCTGTGCGTTTTGTATTTTTATCATGATTACTCCCCCTCTCCTTTGAACTTGCCGATAACCTTATCCACTTTATTCATGGTCATCTGGCCGTGATATTCGGTATCGATAACTACGACAGGCCCCAACGCGCAGGCGCCCACGCAGTTGACGGTTTCCAGAGAGAATTTATTGTCCGGTGTTGTCTCGCCCGGTTTGATACATAATGTTCGCTCCATTTTATCCTGAATGGCCGCCGCGCCGCGCACATGACAGGCGGTCCCCATGCAGATTTTCACGATGTGCTCGCCGCGCGGTTTCAGACTGAAGGCCGTATAAAACGTGGCAACTTCGTAAACGCGGCTGAAGGGAACGCCCAGAGCTTTGCCGGCCGTTTTCAGAGCATCCTTGGGGAGGTAATTAAAGGACTCCTGAATATCCTGCAAGACGGCAATCAGTGCACTTTTATCTTTACCGTGTTTTTTAACAATCTCTTTGGTTTTTGCTGCGATGCTGCTAGCTTTTGTCATGCTTTTTTCACCTCGGTATTCTTTTGAGGACATTCCTCTTAATTGCCTGTTTTCAGATACTTGGCTTTTTCTATCAGTTTTTGATATTCCATGGAAACGCGTTCCTGAATCTGATCAATTTCATTATCTTTCAAATGACGGAATCTCCCCTGCGGCTTGAAGTACTCCCGGATGGGTCTGAGCTTTTTGGGCATATCCGGAGAAACCCGGTAATGGCCATGTTCCACTTCAAACAAAGGAAATACGCCGGTTTCCACCGCCAGCCGCCCCATGGATATTGCCGTATGCGAAGGAGACCTCCAGCCGGTCGGACACATGGAGAAACAATGAATATAGGACGGTCCCTTGATACTTTTCGCCTTTTCAATCTTGCGGATAAAATCCAGCGGGTAACTCGGACAAACGGTTGCGACATACGGTATCTCGTGGGCGACCATGATTTCCGCCATGTTCTTCTTCCATGTTTTCTGTCCGGAACTCACTTTGCCGGCCGGCGCCGTGGTCGTCGAAGCGCCCATCGGCGTCCCGCTGGAACGCTGAATACCCGTGTTCATGTACGCTTCATTGTCGAAACAGACGAACATCATATCATGGCCGCGTTCCATGGCGCCGGACAGCGCCTGCATACCGATATCCATCGTTCCGCCGTCGCCCGCCATGCCGACCACCTTGACGTAACGGTCGTCGATCTTTCCTTTTCTGCGCAATGCCTTGAGTCCGGCTTCTATACCGGATGCAACGGCTGCCGTGTTTTCAAAAGCCACATGAATCCAAGGCACGCGCCAGGCAGTTGTGGGAAACATGCTGGAGATGATTTCCATACAGCCGGTCGCCGAAGCGATAACCGTATTTTCACCAAGCGCCTTACACATCAATCTCACAGCCAGAACTTCAGCACAACCCGAACAGGCGCGATGACCGGAAGAGATCAGTTCTTTTTTATTAATCAGCCGCGGGGCAAATAAATCAAAATTTTCTACGATATTCATTATTCTCTCACTCCCCAAAATTCATAGGTATCCACTGCTTTATGTTCAGTATCCGCCAGAACTTTTTCAAACATGCCGATAAAATCACCGACTGGAACATCGCGTCCGCCCAATCCGTAAATATAGCCATAAATCAAAGGACGCTGTTTTTCAGAATAGAGCGCTGATTTAACTTCCACAAATACAGGACCGCCGAGACCACCAAATGTGATGGCGCGGTCGGTTACAATTAGTTTTTTTGCATGTTGCACGGCAGCCCGAATTTCCACAAACGGGAAGGGACGCCACAATCTTAATTTCACCAGACCGGCCTTCACGCCTTTGGCACGAAGGTCATCAATAGCCATCTGTGCGGTTTCACCCATCGAGCCCATGGTCAGCATAATGACTTCGGCATCTTCGGATTTATACGTTTCCACCAGTTTGTAATTGCGGCCAAACATTTTGCCCCATTCGTCCAATACATCCGCAATGACTTTCTTTGAATTTTTCAGCGCCTCATCCTTGGCCTTCATAATTTCCGTAAAATAGTCCGACATGGCAAAAGCACCCATCGTGACCGGCTTTGCGGGATGCAGCGTGGCGTGCGGGACAAACGGCGGCAGAAATCTATACACTTCTTCCTTTGAGGGCATTTCAAAAGGCTCCACCATGTGCGTCAACTGGAAACCGTCGATATTAACATTGACCGGCAGCATGACATCCTTATGCTCGGCAATTTTAAAAGCCATGATGGACATATCAATCGCTTCCTGTCCGTTTTCCACAAAAAGAGAAATCCAGCCCGAATCGCGCTGGGGCATAATATCGGTGTGATCATTTAATATGTTCAGGGGACCGGACACCGCGCGGTTGGCAATTGCCATGCAAATCGGCAGACGCATCGCCGACGCAATGGGCAGAAGTTCGTGCATCAGCATCAACCCCTGAGAACTTGTTGCCGTAAACGCACGGGCACCTGCGCCGGAGGCGCCGATCACCGCGCTCATCGCCGAATGCTCGGATTCAACGGTGACAAATTCCGCGTCAATTTCACCGTTGGCAACCAGATCGGAAAGATGTTCCGCGATGTGCGACTGGGGCGTAATAGGATAAACGGCGGCCATGTCAATATCGCAAAGACCCAAGGCTTCCGCAACGGCAATTGCCACTTCCATTCCAATGCGTTTTCCCATATTACTCCTCCTCCACCATCTTTATCGCGCGCGGCCAGCATTCATGCGCGCAAATACCGCAACCTTTGCAATAATCCAGATCGGCCTGAAAGAAGCCGTCCTCGGTCTGCTGCACGCAACCTTCCGGACAATAAACATAACAAATGCCGCACTTGATGCATTTTGCATTATCCCAGATGGGTTTTTGAGACCGCCAGCTTCCCGTATGATATTCACTGGCGCTTCCCGGTTCGGACACAACACAGCCAATGGGAAGTTCCTTCCATGTTTTCAATGCCATTGAGATCTACCCCTTAATTGTATATTGTTATTTCGTCGTAAGCCCGCTTCATCGCGTTGAGATTCTTCTGAGCGATTCTGCCGAAACGGTGCTCTATAGATTCTTTCATCGCATCCAGTTCCATAATGCCGGTCACTTTCAAAAGAGCGCCGATCATGGTGGTGTTGGCAATAGGCACGCCCATTTCCTTGCGCGCTATTCCGGTGCCGTCAACAATGGCCAATGTCCCCTTGTAATCAAGCGCCTTGCGAATTTCTTCCGGAGTTTTATGCGTATTGACAATCAATTTGCCGCCCGGTTTCAAACCATCAAGAACATTTACCAGACCGATCAAACTGGAATCCAGAACCAGCACCACATCGGGTTCATAGATGCCCGAGCGGACATTGATTTTTTTATCGGCAACACGGGTAAATGCGGCTACAGGCGCCCCTCTTCTTTCCGGACCGAAACTGGGAAATCCCTGAGCGTATTTTCCGGCTGCAATTGCCGCCTGAGCCAGCAACTCCACCGAGGTCACCGCTCCCTGACCGCCACGTCCGTGCCATCTAACCTCTATCATTTATTTTCGTCTCCTTATCGTGATACAAAAATGACCATCATTCATAATATAGAAGCAAATTTCAGTCAACAGATTTTCACGGACGTTTAAATATCTTTTTATATTGAACAGATATGGCATTTTTGCTTTGCGGAAACATACAGGTCTTTACCCAAGGAATCGTTAACAACAACCAGCGGAAAATCTCTGACTGTCAGTTTTCTGATCGCCTCCGGACCGAGGTCTTCATAGGCAACCATTTCGACTTTTTTGACGCATTGAGACATTAAAGCGGCAATCCCGCCGATCGCTCCGAAATAAACAGATTTGTACTTTTTGATGGCTTCGACAACTGCCGGCGAACGGTTGCCTTTGCCGATCATTCCCCGAAGGCCGTTTTCGATTAATTTCGGTGTGAAGAAATCCATCCGGTAGCTGGTGGTGGGACCGATGGAGCCGATGATTTTTTTCGGTGGAGCAGGGGTTGGCGCCGCGTAAAACAAAACGGCTTGCGACAAATCTATGGGCAGCTTTTCGCCTTTCAGCAGAGATTCATACAAACGCCTGTGCGCCACATCGCGCGCGGTATAAACTTCGCCACTTAACATTACCATATCACCGGCATGAAGAGAAGTGATAACTTCACCAGTTAAAGGTGTTTTAATTTTTCGTGGTGTGCTCATATTATTAACATATTATAAATATGGTTTGCTATTGTATTAGCATTAAGGGAAAGTAAATGGAAGGTTTGTAAATGTCAATTTAATAATTAAAAAATATTTCAATCGTGATATGCCCATGCGACACCTCTATTCATCAATATATCGACTTTCTATTTTGACAATCTTCTTTTTATCTCCCGCTAACGTACCGGTGCGGATCGACTTTTTTTCGAAGCATTTCCAATTAGATTTCAGGCAGTGGCAGTGTTTCGGTTATTTTTGGCGCAAGGAGCAGCTCGAACCCGCAATTGTCCTGCACATCCGATATCTTGTTGCATGGACAGTTCTTTCCTTATCGTGATTTCACCCGACGCTTAGTCGTATCAATCCCCAAGAGACGGCCTAAATTACCGCCGAAGATCTTCCTCCTGTCCTCATCAGTTATGGCCGGATAGCCATAGCCTTCCTGCATGTCATCGGGTATCTGGAAATCCCGCAATCCTTCCACGGCGTTTTTGATCTGGAGAGCAAAACCCGCATAGTCCGTTCCCCAGATGATCTTGTCAGGTCCGACCCACCGCATGGCTTCACCGATGATGGTTGCAAATTTTCTGGGAGCGGTGATCGCCCAGGGCACCAGGAGGCTGAGACAGACATACAGATTCGCATGCCCCATGGCCACCATGTTCAGCTGATCGCAATAGGGGTACCCCATATGAAACGCGATGATCTTCAACTCAGGGAAATCGCGGCACACATCATCGAGGAATACGGGGTTTGCATACTTGCTCGCCTGCGGCGGACACCAGGACATGCCGGTATGAATGTCCAGCACGATGCCGAGCTCCTCACATTTTTCATAGAAGGGCCACAGATCAGGATCATTGATGTAGGTGTCCTCGGTGCACAGGTATTTGAATATCTTTGCCTTCTTTTCCTTTACCCAGTACTCCAGTTCCCGGATGCTGTTCTTGACGCCCTTGAACTTGATGGGCGACATATTGGGCTGATACATGAAGCGATCAGGGTTCGATTCCACGATCTCGGCCATTTCTCCATTCGTGCAGAACCGGCCCGAATAGCCGCAGGTATCCATGCACGATTCGGGCAGAAGGCAAGCAATATCCACGCCATACTTGTCCATGGCGTGCAGGATGTTTGAAGGGTCAGGATTCTTCAGTGCTTCCCATTCTTCCAGCCCACCGTAAGCCTTTGCCATGATCGTGGGATGGGTGCATGAGAACAGCGGCCTTGAAATATTATCAATCGCCTTCCACCACATCTTATACCCGGGGAAATATTCATAGTAGGAACCATTTTTACCAATCAGGTGCGGTTCCGGGTCGATTTTAAAAAAACCATCATCGTTTATTTTTGCCATAAGGTGCTCCTTTTATATTTATCGCAATCCGTTGACGTATGGTATGAGCCTATGTCAGTTTCTATCCTCATACGTTCATGATCTGCTCGATTTCTTCATTGGTGTATTCCCATGTCTCGGACGGTTCCTTGCGACCCCAATCTGCAACGGTCTGCCACACGCGATTCTTCAATGGCAGGATGGGGCGTCTGGTATATTCCTCGATATGCTCTTCCAGTCCCGTGCGCGGGTTCTTGATGCACCGTACCGGAAGCATCGCCACAAAGCGGATGAGGCAGCCCAGGTTGCAGCGGGTGCATTTGATGATCTCCTTCTCTCTGCCTTCCTTCACCTTGTTCACCCAGTCCGGATCCGCAATCTGCTGGCGCCCCTGCAGAACCATCTGCGCCTTGCCTTTTTGCAGGACATCCGCAACATTGTCGGGGTTGTGAACAGAAGGACACATGACCGGGATCTTGACCGCAGCCTGAATGACGGCGGACTTGTCCATGACCTGGCCCTCGGTGTTGGGCAGAAAATCGCTCATGGCCTCATACGAACCGTCGGACAGATCGATGAAGTCCGCCCCTTCTTCCTCCATCCGTTTTGCTATCATGGCGGCGACGTTGGGATCGTACCCGTCGGGCAGGTCGTCGGAGGCGGAGAATCGCACCCCCACCGGATAATCAGGCCCCACAGTCCGCCGCACCGACCTGACCAGCTCCAGCAGAAAACGGATACGGTTCTCGAAACTGCCGCCGTATTCATCCTTCCGGAAATTGGACCGTTGGACCAGGAAGGAGTGCACCAGATAGCCGTGACAGGCATGGATCTCGACCCCGTCATATCCGGCCAGTTTCGCCAGCCGCGCTCCCTTGCCTTCATCGATGACAAGCTGCTTGATCTCTTCCCGCGTGATTTCCCGGGGCGGCCGCCCCATCATATGCATCATGGGAATCTTATCCACCAGGGCGATGAAGGCCTCAGGGTCTTTCTCGATATCAGGGATAGTGCCATGGTAGCCCGACATCCTGATTCCTCCCTTCAGGACCTTCATATCCATTGAGCCGTTCATGGACTTATGAAACTGCCAGCGCCAGGGAATGGCCGAAGCCGAGACCGGTTCGGCCGCGCCGATATCGCTGGTTCCCTGCCGGCCGGGGCCGGTGAAGAGCTGGGCGAAAATCTTGGCGCCGAAGGAATGCACATGTTCCACCAGCTCGGATTGCAGGGGCACATAACGATAATCGGTCAGGTACGGATTGTTGTACTTGCGGTAGGTGTCCGCACAGGGCAGCGTGGATACCGCCTGCGCCTCGGTGATGATGAGGCCGGTCCCGCCTTTGGCCCTGGCGGCGTAATAGGCCATCTGCTGCCTGCTGATGTAGTGATCCGGCGCCGTATAGTTGCAGTTCATAGGCGACATGACAATACGGTTCTTGATCTCGCATCCATTGATCGTGATCGGTTCAAAAATTGGCGCGTGTTTTGGGTTCATTGAAGATTTTCCTTCCGTTGACTCATTGCTTTTCATTTTGACAATCTCCTTTTTTTAGTGGTTAGACTGACTGATTGGCGCATGATTTGCGTTTCTGACAACTTTCCTCCCGCTGATTTATCAATTTCTCTTTTTCCAAGGATTGTCTCCGATATCTCATTACGGCCGGAAACGTCTAGAGCGGCGGATGCCAAAATAGGAAGAATTGGCGCCAATTTGAATTACCCCGGGTAAAGTTCGTATGTCTTCGAGATTAAGCTATTGAAATTTTTTTACGATAGGCGCTGGGAGAGAGGCTTGACCAGCGTTTAAAAGCTTGCGTGAAGCAGTGCCGGTCTGAAAAACCAAGCTTTTCGGCAATTTCTTCGATATTGTGCCGCTTGGATTGCAAGGCCTGGATGGCCAGTTTAAATCTGATCAGATCCCGCATCCCGGTTATGCTATGCCCGTTTTCAGCCAGACGGCGTTGCAGAGTGCGGGCACTCATATTCAGCGAACGCGCTACCTGTTTTATCGGCGCATTCAATAACTCACCGCGTGCGGCCAGGAGCCTTTCGAGATCCTCCAGCAGTCCGCCGCTCAACGGCGAGCCGGCCAGTTGCTGATTGACGATGCTTCCGGCCTGCCGCCGAATCTCCGGAAATCCGCCGGGCAGAGGGAGATCCATGATGGTGCGATCGTAAATGATGGCATTCTCCGGTGCATTCAGGACAATGACACTGCCGAAAAAATCTTCATACAGGGGAGTGAGTTCCGACCGGCCGTGGCGGAAATAGACAGCCTTGGGGAGGACTGTCTTTTTCATCAGGCGATTTACGATGGTTTTTATGCAAGTAAAGATCATTTCCGAATAATGCCGCTCGTCTTCCCCGTCAAGCATACCATCCGGCTGAAACTTGATGATGGCTACCTTCCCGGTTTCTTCAGCATTCAAGATTAAAAGGGGTGAGATCAGTTTTTGAATGGGGCGGATGGATTCAAAGGCTTCCCTCAGGGTGGAGGCAGACATCAAAAAGGACTTGAGATCAGGTAGGTATTCGAAATCGAAATCCTCGCCGGTTAAGAGTCCGAGAGCCGGATGACCGCCCGCCTTTTCGACAGCCGCAACAAGGGCATGAACCTGTTTCAAATTGATGGTGGATTGGCTGATATGATCTAAATTTATCGAAATACCGAGCTGCCGCAGGAGGGACTGGATGTCAACCCCCATCTTTAGCGCTGCGTTGATGATGCCGAGCAATACGGTCGATGATGTTTTGTAGTCATTCATGAAAATCCCGTCTCATCGTTATATTTACACGGCCTACATGACCGCGGCATATCGATACATTGACGTTGTGAATTATGTTTTGGAATAGACCCGATATTCATCACGCTTCTGTGCTCTCTTTTTTTGAGAAGGTATGCCATCGATGGAAAATTATCATCCCGGTCCATCCGATGATCAGATGCTGTTTCGTATACCATTAACAACCAACCGCTGCCGGCAGGTCTTGGTCCGGCAATCGATGCAAAAAGGATAATTGTTATTAAAATAATGTGATAATGTACTACATCCGATCATTACACCCGAGATTGACTTGATTGGTTCCATATAGCAGTTTTCTGTAAGTCTAATCCCAATATCCTGACTTTTTAAGTATTTGTGTAAAAATTTTTGGCCCGTTATATGCCAGCCGCAGTAACCGGGACTGTATAGCAACATAATGTCATTATGATTGAGTGTCCCCCTTGAGACTTCACCGGCAAAGCACATCCCGGTTATCTCATCCGCAAACACTTCGATTCCGATTGAACATATTTCATCAAGTAAATGTCCTAACAGATGTTCGCCCTTTTTAAAAAGATCAGATATATAGAGTGATACATCAGCCCCAAGTGTCATTGCAAAAAGGAGATATACAGCATTATCGGTCATGATATCGTTGAGAGGCGCCCTCGGCTCATTCAGACCATCACCTGAATAAATAGATTGAAACTGTGAGTAGGTTACCTCAGTCACAATACTGACCGGGACAGCGAACTGACAGAAAAGGTCATATGCTTTTTCTACATGACGCGTAATCGTTTCTGGAATTAAAGAAGATTTATCTCTTTTCCGAAAAGCATGAATCTCTTGAATATCTATTTTGATTTTTTTAGGATCTTCTTTAATAATTTCTCTCATCATGGACTACTTTCTGTGAAAAAATCACGTATTGTAATCAGCTAATGCATCAAACAAGGCGTCAATATTCCCGAGCGGTGTCCCGGGAGGGATGTCGCAACCGGAAGAAAGCACGAAATTCGGGTAATCTTTCATCGCCATCAGTAATTCAGTTGTCTTCTCCCTTACTTCCATGCTGCTTCCATTCCTGAACAGGATCGGAGCAATATTCCCGAAGACCGGAATATGTGCCGGAACCTGGGGCATAATCTGTTTCATGTCGACAGCGTTCCCGAAATGGAAACCCATGGCGCCGGTTGCCAGCATCGCCGGGACTAATTTATATGTATTGCCGCAGTTGTGAATTATAATTAAAAAGTTTTCATCCTGAACGGCTGATACGATTCTGCTGACATGGCTGGATGAAAATTTTTCGCACTGAGCTGCATTGATCAAGCCGGCTGCCGGTTCAGCAATCACAATGCCATTCACCCCTGTTTTCTTGTATGCCTTTGCGTATTGGACAAGAAACTCTGTGCACTTGTTGAGCACTGTTTCCACCATGACCGGTTCTTTGCGAAGCTTAACCATAATTTCCGTCATTCCGCAAAGCCGTGCGGCCAGAGAAAAGGGACCGATATGGCAGCCGAAAACAGGCCTGTCTGTTGTTGCTTGAGCGGTCAGTTGAGCAGCATGAAGATAAACACCTGTGCGTCCCGCTCCGACCTCCGGCATTTTCAATGCTTCAGCATCATTCATGTCATTCACAACAGCCCCGATTGTTGTGGGCACCTCGTTCTCGACAAAACGTATTGTGCCCCCGAACGCTTCGCATTCCACAGACAAATCCATTATGGTAACGCTTGCGATTGATGGAAAGCGGGAAGCTATGGCCTGGACACACCGGCTTTGTATCTGGCCGTCTTTAACCGCCTCAAGAATTTTCTTACCAGTCAGTTCAAGCCCCAGGTAAGGCATCAATGGAAAGGCTTTTCGCTTTTCAGATTTCAGGACATTCTGCATCCATTGATTCATGTTGATTTTCATCTAATGTTCTCCAATGGTATCTTCATTGTATTTTTAGCAACACGTTCTTGCGCATTACTTATACCATCCCCATTCATCAATAGATTCGGACATGGCACGCACGTTATCAACCTTTGCATTGAGCGGAACGGAGCATCCGGAACTCAGAATAAATCCACCGCCCCCGCCAATTTCTTCGATAAGGTTTTTACAATAGCACATCACCTCATCTCTCGTTCCTTCGGCCAGCAACGTGCTGGGCACATCGCCCATAATGGCCATGTGTCCACCCAGTATTTCTTTTGCCTTGAAGATGTCGGTGAAACTATCCAGTTCAATGATGCACTTGCCTTTAGGCAATCGTTGAAAGTAGTGCAGGAATTTCGTCCAGTTAGTATCACAATGAAATACGGGTGTTCTATTGGCATCAATGAGACCATTTACCAATAATTCGAGATCGGGTAATACAAATGCCTCAAAGAGCTTATTTGAAAGAAAGATCGGCGATGAGCGACTCAGACCGATAAAAACTCTGTTAATATTATTTTGTCTGGATGTTTCTATGGCAAGATCCAACATATCATGACAGAAACGTTTGCCCGCAATTTTCAATTTTTCAGGACGCCTTCTCAGGTCAGTGAGCGCAACATTGATGGATCTCGCAAAGCAGAAATATTCGAAGGAAGGGCCCGCTATAACAAACCCAACTGCCGGTTCGATTCCATTCTCACGTAGCCAAGCGGCCTGATCGGTTATTTCCGTGCTCGCACGGGCAAAATCAGTCATCGCTGACTCAACCGTCATTTCAGGATATATCCGCGGAATTAATTTTGAGAATAGAGCGATAAGGCCATCAGATTCCAGAACATCAAAATCCTCTTCAGTCATGACTTCTTTTTCATCGAACTGGTGTTCACTTCTTTCCGGAAGATCTATGCCCGGCAGCTTCAACCGTGCCGGAACACCCAATTTTAATAATGTGGTATTGACCGTCTCGGCAAGGAAACTCATGTCCCACTTAAAATCAATGGCTGTTTTAAGTACCGCGTTAAAACGCTTGTCCGGATCAGACATCAATTCCGCGTTGGTAATGCCGGTATAGGTTGCCGCCCAGTGGTCCAGCAATGGAGCCAGGGGAACATGGTCGGGAGATTCAAGGTTGATGACCGTATTGATTCTTTCTGCAGCTTTCATGGGTCACCTCACATCCACAGTTGACTGACTAAAGACTTTCCTGGCTATGGTCAGAGCTTCAACAGCGTCACGTCCTAAATAATCAGCACCTGTTTCCACCCTGAGATGTTCACTGACAGGCGCCCCGCCGATCATTATCTTGATATTGTTCCTGATACCGGCTTCTTCAATGGCCATGATCGCGTTGCGCAGACTATCCATGGCTGTTGTAAGCAGAAGGCTCATGCCGATGAGACGTGCCCCCGATTCCTTGATTGCTTCGACGAATTTTTTAGCAGGCACATCCACACCAAGATCAATGACCTTGAATCCGGAGCACTCGAGCATGGTAATAACGATGTTCTTGCCAAGATCATGAATATCACCTTCAACAGTTCCCATGATAACGAGACCTGCAGAACTGCTTTCGCCATCCAGAAGCAGAGGCTTGATTTTTTCCATGGCCTCTTTGAATATTTCACCGGCATAAATGAGCTCCGCCAGGGCGTATTCATCATCCTTGAATAACTGCCCTACCTGTTCCATTCCTTTTGAAAGTCCGTTTACGATCACCAGTGGATCTACTTTTTTTGCGAGATATTCATCTACGAGCTTGAACACCTCATTTTCTTCGAGTGCTGAAAATGCTTGAACTAACTGATCCATATCATCGTCCTTTTTTTCCTTCCGTTTAGTAATTAATTTGTCGATCATTATTTTTTGCTCATCTTCTGTTTTATCTTCCTATAACGTACCGGTGTGGGTCAACGTCCTCTCTGAGGATCTTCAGCTCAGTCTCTGTAGGCGGTTCTGTTTCGGTGATCTTGGGCGCTTTGAGTAACTCAAATCCGCAGTTGTCCTGTACATCCTTGACCGAATAACCGGGATTGATGGATATGATGCGCATGCGTTTGCTCTCAGGTTCGAAATCCATGACAGCCATGTTGGTAAAAACCTTGTACGGCCCGGTGCCTTCGGGAAGTCCCGCTTCATACCGGCTGTTTCCACCCTCCAGCCAGCCGGGCGTGGTGATGAACTCGCATTTCTCCACAAATCGTCTGGCATCCTGAACCGTAAGCACCATCATCTTCCAGCAGAGGCTGCCGAAATCATTCGCGCCGCCGCTACCGGGGAAACGTACCTTGGGCTTTGCGTGAGTTCCTCCGATTAACGTCGAATTCAGGTTTCCGTACATATCGATCTGGGCGCCTCCCAGAAAGGTGTAGTCGACATAGCCCCGCTGACAGGTTTCCATGATGGCCCCCATGGTGGAAACCATGACCGCTTTGTGCCCCGCCCGTGAATCCCCGACGGAGATGGGCATCTCAGGGAGTTGCGGGCTCACGCTCCCGGCTTCAAACAGTATGGAAAGGTTCGGCGAGTTCAATCTCTGGGCCAGCATGGCCGCCGCACAAGGCGCGCCGGTACCCACGGCCAACGTGGAACCGTCCTCGAGTTCTCTCGATGCAACGCAGATCATCAACTCCATCGCGTTATAGGATTTTGTCATCTTCTCCCCTCCTTATGCAGCAGATGCTCTATCGTTCTGAGCTGGAGCATCTTCTCCATACCGCCATTTCTGTTGATATATTCATGGTGATCCTTACAGTCATAGATGTTCTTCTGTAAGAATTCCTTAAAGGCAACAGGGTCTTCCTCAACCTTCAGCCACTCCCGCAAATGATCTTCATCGGAGAAGTACTCGTACGCCATGGTGCCCGGATAACCACCGTATGGAACCTCGCACACAGCATCCACGAGAAAGTAAGGAAATGTGGTCTCCGTCGGATTCCTGCGGATCTCTTCATTGGTGATCAAACGCTCACACGTCACGATCACCCGCTTGGAGGCGCGGGCCAGGTCGTTGTCCGACTTGAGGATGCCTCTTACCCGGACATTGCCGTACACATCCGATTCGTGAACGTGGATAACGGCCACATCCGGATAGAGCGCGGGTTGCAGAGCCAGTTTTTTGCCGGTATACAAG
>Ga0255346_1000690_pt1 | contig 53299 bp, 37 predicted proteins | sample wastewater_treat_FD_194410 | JGI IMG/M metagenome (GOLD analysis project Ga0255346, IMG submission 194410) | Wastewater microbial communities from Lulu Island WWTP, Vancouver, Canada - plant22 | ecosystem: Engineered > WWTP > Wastewater > Unclassified | place: Canada: Vancouver, British Columbia...
TAAAAAGTAATTCGCGTTAAGATTCCTGCCTTCGCAGGAATGACGCCGGAGGCGGACGTAACGGCGGCGTGAACAAATGATAGCGTGTGCAGGAATGACGCCGGAGATATGTCGCAGGGCATCCCTCCGTCACCCCGGCTCCTTTCCACGTCATCCCTGCTTCCCTCGCCTCCGTCATTCCGGTTCCGCTCTCGTCATTCCTGCTTCCCCCCACGTCATTCCTGCTTCCCCCACGTCATTCCTGCGAAGGCAGGAATCTTAATTCGGGTATGGGCGCCTTGAGTTGCCCATCGCCATGATCCGCACCAAAGACTTGGGGACACACAATTCATTACACTTCGCATATGAGAGATGCCTTGACGGTATTCCCGCGCAGTTGACAACAACGGCATGACCCTCATAAAAAGTAATTCGCGTTAAGATTCCTGCCTTCGCAGGAATGACGCCGGAGGCGGACGTAACGGCGGCGTGAACAAATGATAGCGTGTGCAGGAATGACGCCGGAGATATGTCGTAGGGCATCCCTCTGTCACCCCGGCTCCTTTCCACGTCATCCCTGCTTCCCTCGCCTCCGTCATTCCGGTTCCGCTCTCGTCATCCCTGCTTCCCCCCACGTCATTCCTGCGCAGGCAGGAACCTTACCGCAGAGGCCTGCTTTTTGTCCGTGCACCGGTGCTTCTCTGCCTTTACTCGTGACGGGCGAATCTTTTACAATGCAAAAAAACGTGTCTCCATTCAGCAGGAAAGGCATACCATGATCCGTGCATTGTCCCTTCTTTTTCCCTTTGTGTTTCTCTGCTCCGCCTCTATGTCAATGGCAGAAGCGATTGCCGGAAATCCGCAGGCCATTGCTGATCTGCAGGCAGGCAGGCGCAGCGATGCCAATGTGGCGTGGTGGGGATTTGACCGGGAGGACAGCACGGAAATGCTGCAGGCGGCGCTGGACTCAGGGGCAGACCGCGTGGTGATTCCCTATACGGGTGCACCGTGGATTACCCGACCGCTGGTGCTTCGCAGCCATCAGACGGTTTTTTTCGAGCCTGGTGTGGTGGTGGAGGCAAAAAAAGGCGCCTTCCTCGGGAAGAGTGATTCACTTTTCCGCCTGGAAAAAGGAGAGGACCTGACACTCCTGGGCTACGGGGCGACCTTGCGTATGCACAAGGAGGATTATCTGACGCCGGGCTATGACAATGCCGAGTGGCGGATGACCCTTTCTTTTACCAGCTGCCGCCGGATTCACGTGGAAGGGGTGACGCTGGAAAGCAGCGGCGGTGACGGGATTTATCTGGGGAACAGCAGCGGAGAACAGCCCTGGTGCGAGGATGTGGTGATCCGCAATGTGCGCTGCATGAATCACCACCGGCAGGGGATCAGCGTGATCACGGCGAAAAATCTGCTGATCGAAAATTGCCTCTTTGCCGATACGGACGGCACGGCGCCCCGGGCAGGCATTGATTTTGAACCCAACCAGGCCGATGAGCGTATCGAAAACTGTGTGGTGAAAAATTGTGTCATGGAAAACAATGCGGGACCGGGGATTCTGGTATATCTGATGCCGTTGAGCCGTGAAAGTGCCTATGTCTCTCTGCGCTTCGAAAACTGTCATGTACGCAGCGGAAGAGATACGGGCATCAGTGTGGGGGCAATCAAAGACGACGGCCCGGGTGGGCTGATCGAGTTTGTCTCCTGTACGGTGGAGAATACGTACGGGCGCGGGCTGCATATTTACGACAAAGGAGCCGACCGGACGAAAGTCCGCTTTACCGACTGCCGCTGGAGCAATACTGCCCTCCGCGGCGACAAAGGTCAGAAAAATCTGGCGCCGCTGGTTTTTACGCTGAACAAAACAGACAACGTGTCCCGCCTCGGCGGTGTTGAATTTATCAGGTGCCGCGTTTTCGATCCCTTCGACCGCCCGGTCCTCATTGCCGACACGAAAGACACGCCCCTCAGCGACATAGAGGGCACGATCCAATTCTTCAGTCCGACAGAAAGCCCTGTCGCCCTCCCGGATGCACAGGACGCCGTGACTCTTAGTCTGGAAAAAGAAATCTCATTCCCCTGAGCGCCATAGCCGTCCATTTAATCGCCCAATGCCACTCGCCTGCTCCAATTGCATTACAAGGATTCGGAAGATTTCTGCCTCAGGCACTCAGGCTTTAAGAACCGTCGGCGGACAATAACGCACCCTGAATACATGTAAAAGTTATTGTCATAAACAAGAAATACTAAACCCCGGAGCTCATCCTCCCCTTTTCCCTTTTGCCGGGTTGGACTGAAAGCGTCTGTTTCCTATAGTATTTACGGAACGAGAATGAAAAATCTGACGCCGGAGAGGAAAAATTATGTCGGCAGACTTTACCCGGGAGCACTGGGAGTGGCGTATACGCGTTCTGGTTTCGACTTACCTGGGCTATGGTGGTTTTTATCTGACCCGCAAAGTCTTTTCCATCTGCAAGACACCGATTGCGGAAGAACTGGGATGGGAGCTGGGGCGTACCGCCCATATCTGGACCGCTTTTCTTGTGGCGTATATGCTGGGTCAGTTCATCAGCAGCTATGCGGGGCGGCGATGGGGCCCGCGCCTGCTTTTGCTGGGCGGTCTCGGCATCTCCCTTCTTTGCAATCTCATCTTCGGATTCGCCAATTCCTACTATACCTTTCTGGTCTTCATGGCCTTCAACGGTTTTGTGCAGGCAGCAGGCTGGCCGGGTTGTGTCGGCGCTATTTCGGAATGGCTTCGGGTGAAAGAACGGGGGCGCATCTTCGGCATCTGGACGACCAACTACATCGTAGGCAGCGTCATGGTCAAAACGCTGACCGGCATGTTCCTCGGTATGACCGGGCTGTATCTGGGGCTGGCGGGCTGGCGGTGGGCCTTTTTCGGCTGTACGGCACTCGCTTTTTTACTCTGGTGGCTTCTTTATTTCTGGCAGCGCACCCGTCCCGAAGATGTGGGTCTGACCCCTTTGGTTACCGAAGAGGAAACAGAGCGCCAGACCATTCATGCATCCAAAGAAGACCAGGTGGGCATGAAGGATTATCTTATTCTTGCGCTCAATCCTCTGGTGCTGACCATGGGCGGCGCCTACTTCTGCGTCAAGTTCCTGCGCTACGCACTGGATTCCTGGCTCCCGTCCTTCCTCATTATACAGGGGCTGGATCCTTCTCTGTCGAGTTATTATTCCATGGGCTTTGACATCGCCGGTCTTGCCGGTTCCGTCGCCACGGGCTACATGCTCGACAAGTGGTTCAAAGGAAACTGGGCGGCGCTTTGTCTGGTCCTGAGTCTCGGCGTCATCGGCGGCTACCTGGCAGTCATGTATCTCGGTGCTTCTCCGATAGCCATTGCTCTGTGTTTCAGTATTGTGGGGTTCATGCTTTACGGTCCCGATATTCTTCTGAGCGGTGCCGGTCCTGTGGAGATCGCCGGTGCGCGGAACGGCATGGTAGTAGCAGGCATTGTGAACGGACTGGGAAGCATCGGTCCCATTGTGCAGGAGGAAGTGATCGGCAGGCTGGTCCGCGGCGATGTGCAGCAGGGCATGGCAAACACAAACCGTCTGGCTCTGGGGATCAGCGTGCTGCTGATGCTGCTTTTTATCCCCATGGTTATCCGCCTGCAGATTGCCCGGCGCAAAAGAAGTTAATGTGCTTGTGCGATGCCTTCTGACGGGGCAAACCAGCGATTCATAACTGCGGCAATTTCTTCAGGTTTTTCCTGAGCCAGAAAATGGCCGGCGCCCGGGATAACCTGCATTTCTGATCCGGCAATGCGTTTGTGCTGCTCTTCCACATACTGCTGCATATAGCTGTTCTCGCCGGTAATCAGCAGCACGGGCATCTGGAGCTGCGGCAGACGGCTCATAATTTCGGTCTTGTCCGACATCTCATATACCCATGCCTCGATATCGCCCGGGCATTTGAGCAGGATCTCTTCTCCGTCACCCTGAAAAAAGCAGTATTTCAGATAACAGTCGAGGCTGTCGCCCGTCCACATATTCATGGGTTCCTTGGCACTGAAGCGTTCGCGTGCTTCCTGCCGGGAAGAAAAACGGCTGCGCCGTCTCCTCACGAGTTTTGCCAGCAGTTTTGCTCCTGCGAAAAAATCGGGCAGTGCAATAATGGCATCGACAAGCATCAGCCGCGAGAATGTGCCGGGGCGTATCAGTTCGGCCTGTACAATGGTCGATCCGCCGCCGCTGTGCCCCACTGCCTGCATCCCTTCGGGCAACCCCATCTGATCAAAAACGCCGAGCAGATCCCGGGCGAGGCTGTCCCAGGTATAGGCTTCCGCTTCAGGACTTTTGGCGGAATCGCCATGCCCGCGAGCGTCCCAGGCGAAGAGGGTATGGTTCAGACTGAGGGTTCGAAAGACAGACTCCCAGACTCTGCCGCTCACGCCTGTACAATGGCAGAAAAACAGAGGTGTGCCGTCGCCGGGATATTCCCAAACACTGAAGTCGGCATTACGGGTCCGCACTATGTGCTGCTTCGGGGTCAGAGTACGCACAGATATTTCTTCCGGTGGTCATGCCATTGCCGGAGCAAAGCCGAGTACTTCCACAATCTGCTCTTCCACAGCTTCCACAGTCCGGGGCTGCGACGCCGCCGCAATGGCGTTATCCGGGTCTTTCAGACCGTGTCCTGTCAGGATACACACGGCCCGGAGCATATTGCCTGTGCGGGGCGTGCATTCGTCGAAATATCCCGCCTTGGACAGCTTCACAAGGCCCGCAATGCTTGCGGCGCTGGCGGGTTCGCAGAAGATCCCCTCCGTTCTCGCCACCAGCGTATAAGCATCCCGGATTTCATCATCAGTCACCATATCAATGACACCGCCCGATTCATCACGAGCCGCTTCCGCTGTTGTCCAGCTTGCGGGATTGCCGATGCGGATTGCTGTGGCGAAGGTTTCGGGCTGGAGCACCGGATGACCCAGCACGATGGGCGCCGATCCCGCCGCCTGAAAGCCGAGCATGCGCGGGCGGCCTTCGCATTTGCCCATTTCATGATATTCCTTATATCCCTTCCAGTAGGCGGTAATGTTGCCTGCATTGCCCACGGGCATTGCCTGAAAATCGGGCGCGATTCCGTCGAAATCTTCCAGAATTTCAAAGGCGCCGGTCTTCTGCCCTTCGATACGATAGGGATTGACGGAATTGACCAGAGCGATGGGGAAGTTGTTGCACATGCGCCGTACCAGATTCAGTGCTTCATCAAAATTGCCGCGGATCTGAATCACCTGCGCGCCATGGATCATCGCCTGGCTGAGCTTTCCGAAAGCGATTTTCCCTTCCGGAATCAGTACCACACATTTGATGCCTGCCCGGGCGGCATAGGCGGCAGCGGAGGCGGAGGTGTTGCCTGTGGAGGCGCACATCACCATTTCGAAACCTTCTTCCACCGCCTTGGTGATCGCCATGGTCATGCCCCGGTCTTTAAAAGAGCCGGTCGGATTGAGCCCTTCATATTTCAGGTAAATTTCGAGGCGGGGATGAATAGCCGCACTCAAACCGGGCGCCGCCACCAGCGGTGTGGATCCTTCGTTCAGCGTAATGATGCGTGTGGTATCTGACACAGGCAGATGCGAACGAAAGCGGGCAATAAGGCCGGGGTTGTACATCGGGGATGCCTTTCGTTGAATTAGAAAACGCGAAGGAATTGCGTGGGTTCAGCGATACAATCAAAACCGTCTATTTCGGACAGGGCGGCTTTTATGGCCGATTCAACCGTGGCATGGGTCATGAGCACCACATGCACCGGTTCCTGATCGCCCTGATTTTTCTGTATGCAGGAAGCAATGCTGACACCATGTTTGCCCAGTGTGGAGCAGACACGTCCCAGCACGCCGGGATGATCTTCCGTAGTGAGGCGCAGATAATAGCAGCCCTCAGCAAGACCGATGTCCCGAATCGCCAGATTGCGCGAGTAGGTAAAAGGTTTGAAAGGAGCGCAGCCTTTGTTCCGGGCAATATCCACAATATCGCCCACGACGGCACTTGCTGTAGGCTTCCGCCCTGCACCGCGTCCGTAATAGAGGGTCGCATCGGCACAGTCGCTTTTTACATAGATGCCGTTGAACTCGTTGCGCACGGCGGCCAGCAGATGGCTCTCGGGAATCAGCGCCGGATGAACCCGCGCTTCAATACTGCCGTCCACTTCACGGATAATGGCGAGCAGTTTGATGATGTAGCCCATTTCCCGTGCATACGCCACATCGAGATGGGTAATCGAGGTGATCCCTTCCACGGGAATCGCATTCAGATCAATTCGGGTGCTGTATGCCAGAGAAGCCAGAATCTGACATTTGTGTGCCGTATCATGGCCCAGAATATCGAGATCCGGCGGTGTTTCGGCAAAACCGTTGGCAATCGCCTGATTGAGGGTTTCTTCAAATTCAAGACCTTCATAGGTCATCCGGCTGAGAATATAATTGCAGGTACCGTTGAGAATGCCGTATATGCCTTCAATCCGGTTTGCCGCCAGACTTTCGCGCAGTGCTTTGATGATCGGTACCGCACCGGCAACAGCGGCTTCAAAGCGAAGTTCCACGCCATGCTGTACTGCCGCTTCCACCAGTTCCGGGCCGTGGGTAGCCAGAAGCATTTTATTGGCGGTGACCACATGCTTGCCTGCCCGCAATGCCTCCAGAATAAAGCGCCGCGCCGGTTCGAGACCGCCGATCAGCTCGCATACCACATGCACCTGCGGATCCGCAATCAGTGCGGAAGCATCTTTGCTGACAGTCACGCCGCTGAGATCCAGTCCTGCGAGCAGCTCGTCCTTGAGTTCCGCAACATGCCGCAAGGTGACGGATGCTCCGGTCTTGTCCGAAATTACGTCCCTGTTCGCCGTAAGGATTTCAATTACGCCGCCACCGACTGTACCGGCACCGATGACACCAACGCCATATTCCATAGTCTGTTGCCTTTATCGTTTACTTCGGGATTTCCGCCCGTATGCTGCAGACACTATTCTACCGTAATTACGGCGATCAGATCGCCTACTTTAACAGCGTCGTCTTCCTGAACGCATTGTTCTGACAGGATGCCCGAGACAGGAGACGGCACGACAAAGCTTGCTTTATCCGTTACAATCTCCAGCAGATCATCGCCTTCTTTTACTGCTGCACCTGTTTCAGCCGCCCAGCCGGATACTGTAGCTTCCAGAACTTTGTCCGTACCTTCTCCCAGATCAGGCAACACAACATTGATCTGTTTTGCCATGGCTTATCGGTTCCTTCCTGGCTTCAGTTAAACGATAGGCTGTCCGGCGCTGTATCCAAAAAAAGCGACACTGCTGCCGGAACGCTCCCTGAACTGAAATATTATGCCAAAAGAACCCTCTTCAGCCCAACCATAGCATCGGTTAGCGTGAAATTCTTTTTCAGAAGCCGGCAAAAGCGCTGTTATATCGGCCCATAATGCGTGCACTGTCCACGGTCATGGGGAAGCGTGTACCCGGGTATGTGTGGAAAAGCACGTGGCCGTCCATGTAGAGGACATTGGCCCCGCCGGGGACATGTGCAAAGTCGATGGTGTTGGTGCTGATGTGATCCCACATTACGGGCACAGTACTGGCGGCCTGTGCACTTGCTGCCGGGTTGTTGATATCCGTGATCAGGAAGCGCTCGATGCCCTGGCGCAGACGATAGATTGTATTGCCTTCGCCTGTCTGGGTTCCGTTGAAAAGAAGAGAAACCCGGAAGTCTTCCTGGCAGGCTCTTCCTGGCGCATTGGGATTGGCGTTGGCGGCTGCGAGTTCGCCCCAGGGCGTATCCTGATACTCCATTTTTTCCCAGCGTCCGCCGGGGCCTGAGCCCGATTGACCAATTTTAGCGAAGCCCAGAATATTGAAGTCATCCATGACCACAAAGCCTGTATAGTCGAAAGGTTCTTTTACGAGCTCGCAGGGGTCTACGCGGCCGTTTTTGTTTCCGCGCCCCTGATCATAGCGCTCTACGGGAGAAGACTCTTTTGTCCAGGAGGGACACCAGATCACGTTTATGTCCGAGATGTATTCGGGAATCATGCTGACACCGTCAAAAATCATGGCGTTGCTCAAAGTGACACCGTCACACTCCCAAATTTTTCTCGACGGAAACATGTGGCCTTTTGCCTCGTCGCTGTACATGTGAAAAGCGAGCCCCATCTGTTTGAGGTTGTTCTGGCATGAGGAGCGTCTTGCGGCTTCGCGCGCCCGTGCGAGAGCAGGGAGGAGTATGGCGGCGAGGATACCGATAATGGCAATGACGACGAGGAGTTCGATGAGGGTGAAGCCGGGAAGTTTTTTGATAATCATGCGCTGTTGTTCTTTCTTTGCCTCTCTGCACTCAGAGTTTATGGATGTTTAGCCCAACACAACAAACGCATGCGTACATAAACATATGTATACTATGATTATCTTATACCGGCGACCGATCGATTTGCAACTTTTTGAGAGGCGCCGGCACATGCGGATACGAAAGCATGCTGTTGCCATTTACCCCTGCTGCTGGGGTATCATATGCAGGTGGGCGGCGTCCTTCAGGGTTGCCGGAGAGCCCTTTGTTTCAGTCGGTCTGTGCATTTTCCGTCCGGGAATAGTGGCGACCGGCAACTGTTTATGTTGTTAGAGGATTTCGGAACAGGTTTCTCTTCTTAACTTCATTTCCTTGCGGTCCCTGAAGGGGCTGCATCCTTTTCAATGAAAGCGACAAGATGGCAGACAAGGATAAGACACAGCTGGCAGTTATCGGCGGCGGCCCTGGCGGTTATGCGGCTGCTTTTCACGCCGCAGATCTGGGTATGGATGTAACGCTGATTGATGTGGAGGCCAATCCGGGCGGTACTTGCCTTTACCGGGGTTGTATTCCGTCCAAGGCACTGCTGCATGTTGCGAAACTGATTACGGATGCCCGGGAGGCGGAGGAGTGGGGTCTGACCTTTGCGCCTCCAGAAATGAATTTGGAGAAAATGCGGAACCGTACACGCCAGGTAGTGGATCAGATGACAGGCGGTTTGGGGCAGCTTTGTCAGGCGCGCAATATTACATATGAGCGCGCCCGTGCGTCTTTTCTTGATCCCCATACGCTGGCGTTGAATTATGCGGATGGTGCGAAAAAGCGTCTTGCAGCGGATTCGGTGATTATTGCCACGGGTTCGCGTCCGGCGCTCTTCGGTCCGCTGATCCGTTCCCGCCGCCTGATGAATTCCACCAATGCGTTGCATCTTGAAGATATTCCCGGAACGCTTCTTGTGATCGGCGGCGGGTATATTGGCCTTGAGCTGGGCTCTGTTTATGCAGCACTGGGCTCGGCAGTGACTGTCGCTGAAATGACAGATGTGCTTCTTCCCGGGGGCGACCGAGATCTGGTCGTGCCTCTGGCGCACCGCCTGGAGAGCCGGTTCCACCAGATTATGCTTAAGACGCGTGTGAATACCATGCAGGAAACGGATCAGGGTATTCTGGTCAATCTCGAGAACGAGGAAATAGGCAAAGAGGACAGGCTTTTTGACAAGGTGCTGATCAGTGTGGGTCGCAAGCCCAATTCGCGGGGCCTGAATCTTTTTGAAATAGGGCTTGAGATTGATGCTCAGGGCTTTATCCCTGTGGATTTACAGCGGCGCACCGCCATACCGCATATCTATGCGATCGGTGATGTGACGGGGCAGCCCATGCTTGCACACAAAGCCTCAGCAGAAGGGAAAGTGGCGGCGGAGAATATTGCAGGCAGAAAAGCAGTGTTCGAGCCTCAGGCGATCCCGGCGGTGGTGTTTACCGATCCTGAAGTGGCTTGGGCGGGGATTACGGAAAAACAGGCGGCGGCGCAGGGCATTGCTGTGGCGGTGGCGCGTTTTCCCTGGGCGGCATCAGGCAGGGCAAGCACGATGAGCCGTCCGGAAGGGCTTACGAAGATTCTCTGCGATCCGGACACGGGTCAGATTCTGGGCATGGGCATTACCGGAACTAATGCCGGTGAACTGATTTCGGAAGGCGTGCTTGCGATTGAAATGGGCGCGGTGGTGGAAGATCTGGATATGACGATTCATCCCCATCCTACGCTGAGCGAAACGGTCATGGAATCTGCTGCGGCGGTCTTCGGCACGAGTACGCATTTCTACCGTCCGTTGAAAAAGAAATAGGCATGCCTCAGGTGCCGGGCGGGCCGAAAATTCTTTCGACCAAAGCAATTGCCTCCGCCCGGTCGGCAAGGGTTCCGTCGAGTTGTCCCCGTTCCACGGCTTCAAGCATCCTGCGAAAACGCCGATCCGGCTCGTACCCGAGAGCGATCAGGTCATTTCCTGTAAGCAGGGGCGTTGGCGACAGGTCTTCGTCTCCGAGAGCGTTTCTCATTTTTTCCGCATAGTCAACGGCATTCATATCGCCGTTGCTTCCTAGGGCGTCACACCGTGCCAGCACAAGCAGCTCATGAAAGCCCGGCTCACGCAGCAGCTGTTTCTGTTTGCTCAGTCGCATATTCTGAAAACGGTGGATCCGCATGTGCTGCTTCACAAGCCACACAATGCGCTCCGTGGTTTTCACGGGTATAAGGAAGCGCTCACAGATCCGCCGGGCAATCACACTGCTCTCATGATCGTGCCCGAAGAAGCGGATCCTGCCGGCGTCAAAGCGCTGTGTCTTTACCTTTCCCGTATCATGAAGCAGCAGGGCGAGCGTGAGTGCCTCTGAGCGCTGTGCGGGAAGGTGGGAGAGTGCGAGGCGGGTATGGGTGAACACATCCCCTTCAGGATGGAATTCCGGCGGCTGTTCAACGCCCTTCATCGCTGCCACTTCAGGCAGCAGAATTTTCAGAAACCCGCTTTCGTCCAGAAGCTGGAGTGCCCTGTCCGCTTTTCCTTCAGTCAGGAGGCGGATCAGTTCGTCGCGAATCCGTTCCGTGCTGACCTGTGTGATAGCCTCTCTTTCCCGGCAGAGGGCGCGCCAGGTTCTGCCTTCGATGGCGTAGCTGAACCGCACGGAAAAGCGCAGGGCACGCAGCATGCGCAGCCGGTCTTCCTGAAAGCGTCTCTGCGGATCCCCCACGGCACGAAGAATTCCCGCATGCAGGTCGGCAATTCCGTTGACATAATCCAGAACAGTCTGACGCGCCGGATCATAGAACAGTGCATTGATGGTGAAATCCCTGCGGCGGGCATCTTCTTTTTCATCGGAAAAAGAAACTGTTTCCGGGCGGCGCCCGTCCAGATACGGCCCGTCTTTTCGGAAACATGCAACTTCATAGGGCGTGCCTTTGACGATGACGAGAACCACACCGAACTTGATGCCCACAGGGCGGGTATGGGGAAAAAGCGCCATGGTTTCTTCCGGAAGCGCATCGGTGGCGATATCGTAGTCAGCGGGTGTTCTGCCCAGTATCAGGTCGCGCACGCAGCCGCCCGCCAGCAGCGCCCGGTGCCCCTTTGCCTGCAGGGTGGCGCAGATAGTCACGGCATGCTGCGCCACGGGATCCTGCGGGAAGATAAGATGCCCTGTATTCATGCTCATGGCGGCTTCCTAGAGCGGGGTACTGTTCAGCAAATGCGCAAGCCCGGATACAGTGAGTCCAACAATGAGACAGGCAAGTGCTGCAGCCGCACAAAAACTGTAGCGGCGGGCGTGGATCGCCTGCGCAACCGTGAAAAAAAATACGGCAAGCCACAGCAGGGCTGCAGCATACCACAGCATCGGGTACCACTGGCGCAGCACGGCTGCCGCTACAACAAAGAGCAGCAGGGGGATCGTGCACCGTACAAGATTCTGCAGAAAAGGCAGGGTTTTCAGCCTCCTGCCCAGAAGGTACTCCAGGGCGAGACCGTGAAAAAGAAACATCACGAGAGCGGGCAGCGTTTCGGGCCGGTAATAGAGTGTTTTCCATTCCGCAATAAAACGATAGAGGCACAGGAAAAATGCCACTGTCAGCAGCAGGCAAGCCGTCGCCTTCATACCCGGAAGCAGGTGGTATCTGTTTTCTGAAAGAAGAAAAAAGATCCAGGCGCTCAGGCTGATGAAAAGAAGATAATCGGGAAATACCGCTTTAAAGAGCAGCAGCTTCCCGGCAAGAAACAGAGCGGCACCGTAGGGCAGTGCGGCAGCGATTTTTTCCGGCAGTGCGGGTGCACCGTCATAAATTCGCCTGCCTGCTGTATCGCCCGCAATAGCTGCAATGAGCGTGAAAAGGAGCAGAAGCGAAGCCTGATGCCCGGGCAGAACGGCTGCCGGGGTCAGGACAGGACCATATATCAGGGGCAGTGCATAATAGCAGCTGTGTGACATAAGCAGGGAGACCATCGCCCCTTTCGTCAGTGCCGGAAGTGACAGAACGAGGGACATGCCGAAGAAGAAGCAGCCCTGCCAGAGCAGTATCCAGGGCAGTGTTGCGCTGTCCTCACGCCGCAAAATGGTGTGGAAAGCAAGAATAAAGGCGGCAGCAAGCCCATGAGCAAGAGAAAGAAGCTGCTGTGCTTCTTTTTGCAGACTTCCGGTTTCTGCTTTATACGCCCAGGTGCTGTGGAGCCGGGAGAAGAAAATAAAAAGCATTGAAGCGGCAAGCAGCGTCGCCTGCAGGGAGGAAAGCTGCACCGGTCCCAGCATCACAGGGCTGGTGTTGTTTTTGAGAAAAAAAGAGAGTATGAGTGCCCCCGCTATCATCAGATGCTCGAGGATCCGGAAACTGCGGTGGGGATAGCGCCAGGCGGCAAAAGCAGGTCCGGCGCACAGGGCTGTAAGCAGAATAAGACGCGTTTCCGCATGCCAGCTGAGCAGAAGCGCCGCCCCCAACGCTATGAGAATCTGTCCTCCGAAAAGTGCGCGAAAGCGAAGCCGGAGCGGGTGGTTCTGTACCAGCAGGAAAGAAAGCGGCGCTGCCGCAACCAGCACCAGCGCCGACATCCAGATTCTCAGCGGGGCGGCAGGAGAAAAAAGCAGCATTCCCGAAGAGAACGCAAAGGCGGCAGCGTTTACGGTGCAAAGGCGGAGTGCTTCGGCGGCGCTGATTTTCCGGTTCCGGCATGGGTAAAGGATCAGCCCCTGACAGAGGATATAGGTACAGGTTAGGGCAGCCGTTATTCCTGTCGGGGAGGAGAGCGCCCCGGCTTTTACGGCATAAATCCACAGCAGAGATGCGGCACTGAGTATCAGCAGTGCGAGCAGGTGCCCCTGTCTGTCCTGCAGCCAGAAGTAAAGAGAAAAGGCGAAAAAGCAAGTAAGCAGCACAGGTACCGCCAGGCAGGCACGACCGTCGGGAAGGGGCAATGCGGCATGCAGCAGATAAAGGGCACTGAGTGCAGTGACGGTGCCGATCGAGCGGCTTCGGATGCGCCAGGCAATTGAGCCGAAGAGAATCAGCACGAGCAGGCATAACAGAAAGTTGAAGAATGACCTGGCTGCCGCTGTGCCGAGCAGCACGGATCCCCGTGAGAAAAGCAGTCCTGTAAGGAAGACAAAGAGAAAGACGATACCGCCGCTGAGCAGGCTTTTTCCGCCAGGCATCTGAGACAATTGCAGCAGGCTGCCGATGAGAAAAAGAGCCGTTCCGGCAGCAAGACCGGCTGACAGTGTAAGTGCGGAGGAAAGGGGCAGGGCCTGCATGATGCCCGCCACCGCCGCTGACAGGAGGATGAAAAGAGTTCCGGCAGATATTTTAAGGAAAGGCCAGTAACTGTCCGGAATCTCGGCGGGCGGTTTTGCCTGCATACCGGGCTGAGCGGGAGAGCTTCGATCCTGATGGGTCAGATCAACCACAGCTTCCTTTCCTTTCCGCCGGGCACGGCAGTCTTTCCGCCGGCCCCGGCAGAAAGCGTGTCCCTATTTTACCAATGACTTCAACACTTCACAGCCGCGGCGGATCGTTTCATCCGGTGCCGCGAAGGAAATTCTGAAACAGGAGGGGTTGTCGGAGAAGACGCTGCCCGGAATGATGAGCACATTGTTTTCAATGGCTTTTTTCACGAAGCCGTCGCCGTCGCCGTCCGGTGTCCGGGGATAGATGTAAAAAGCACCGCCCGGCTTGACACAGGAAAAGACATCTTTCAGTCCGTTGTAGACCAGATCGCGCTTGCGGCGGTAGGCATCGACTTTGGCGGTCATGTCCGCTTTCAGAGCAAGGACGGCCGCTTTCTGTGCAAAGGAAGGCGCACAGACAAAGGTATACTGCTGCAGGGTGTTCATGGCTTGAATCACTTGTTCCGGGCCTGCCGCATAGCCGAGCCGCCATCCGGTCATCGCCATGTTTTTGGAAAATCCATTGAGGCAGAGCACGTTCTCGTACCTGCCCACCATGCTCGCAGGCGCTTCGTCATACTGAAGGGATTCATAAATTTCGTCGCTGATGACGAGGAGATTGTGTTTTTTTGCCACGGCCGCCAGACTGTCCAGTTCCGCAGCGTTCAGCGTGACACCTGTGGGATTGGCAGGGGTATTGATAATGACTGCTTTTGTTCTGGGGGTAATGGCGGATTCCAGACGCTCAGCCGTGAATTTGAAATCGGGAAAGGTGCTGACGGTGACGGCTTTTCCGCCCAGAAGATTCACCAGATGCTTGTACATGACAAAGTAAGGATCTGCGCAGATGACCTCATCGCCGGGATTGACTGTCGCCATAAGAGCCAGAAAAAGACCGCCCGACACACCGCTTGTGATCATGACATTTTTCAGCGGGGCACCGAATTTCCGGTCATAGTATTCCGCCGCCGCATCACGGAGCTCATCGATGCCCCAGGTCTGAGTATAGGCGTTGAAACCCGCCTGAATCTGACGGCAGGCTTCATCCTTGCACAACTGATCCACGTCGTAATCGGGTTGGCCGATACTGAGGTTGATAGGATCTTTCATTTTGGCGGCAAGGGCGAAAATCTTACGGATACCGCTGGCATCAATGGAGTTCATGCGTGCTGCGAGAAAGTTCATGGAATGATCCTTGTTGCGGCGGCACAGTGCCGCCCGCTGTCAATTGAAAAAGTAACGGCAGATTTGCATCCCTGTTCATAACTCTGCGGAACACCTCGAACCATAAATGTACCACGGAAAAGCAGGATGCTTCAAAAAGACAGGGCAGATTCGCATATGCCGGAGTAATCCGCCGTGGCAGTGTTCCTTTGACCGCGGAAGAATATTTCACTTACAGATACCCGGCACCCAGCAGCAGAAGAATCACAGCACCCAGCGCAAGCCGGTACCAGGCGAAAGGGGCAAAAGGGCGTTTGCGGATATAAGCCATAAAAGATGCGACTACCAGCCAGGCGGTAATAAAAGCAGTGAGCCCGCCCGCGCCGATGAGCAGCCATTCGGAGGCGGAGAGGTCGAGTCCGGTCTTCACCGTTTTATAGGCGGTGGCGCCGACCATGGTGGGAATGGCGAGGAAAAAAGAAAATTCGGCGGCGGCAGGACGGGAGGCACCCAGGATCATAGCGCCGATAATGGTGGCGGCTGAGCGGGAGGTGCCCGGCATCATGGCAAGGCATTGAAAAAGCCCGATGCCGAGAGCGACGCGGAAGCCGATCTCTTCCGCCCGGCTGAACTGTACGGGTGCCGGATATTTTTCCAGGAGCAACAGCACAATTCCGCCTGCAATCAGGGCGATGGAAATGCTGAGCGGGTTGAAAAACCAGGCTTCGAGAAAATCGTCCAGAAAAAGACCGCTCACGGCGGCGGGCAGAAAGGCGACAATAATTTTCATCCACAGCAGCACCGCGGAGCTGAAGGATTTGTCGGCGGAAAAAGGCCAGAGGCGTTTCCAGAAATACAGCACCACCGCCAGAATGGCAGGCAGCTGAACCACGATCCGGAAAGTCTCTGCGAAAGCAGGGCTGCCCGGAAGCGCCAGCCATTCCTCCAGCAGAATCATGTGGCCCGTACTGCTTACGGGAAGAAACTCTGTCAGTCCTTCCACAAGCCCGAATATGATGACAGCTATATATGACACAGGATGGATCTCCGGCGATGACTCGAACAGCAAAGAGCCTGTGAGACCTGATGCCTCACAGGCTCCGTCTTATGTTAGAAAAGATACTGGCGTTCAGACAACTTCGGGCACAACGAAGGGCTCACGGTATTTGCGGGTGAGCATGGCGTTGGCTTCGTCATCGTTGACGGCCTGCTCGGCGGCGGTATCAATTTCCAGAACCCGGTTGACCCTGGCGCCGGTAAGGGCGTAGTGGGAAAGGGCGGAGGAATAATGCCCTTCAATGGGAGGTGCATTCAGTTTGGATGCATCGCGGCTGCGGACGCAGTCGATGAAATTTTGGTAATGATAGCGGTCGTTGCCGTCGTTGCCTTCTTTCACCAGTTTATTGTCTTTGCCCAGATACGCCTTATAGGTGCCGTAGCCGGGGAAAGTCATCCAGCCTTCAGACCCGTAGAAGATAACACCGAAGGAGGTGCCGCCTGCTTCGTCGTTGGTACACCAGGGACGTACTTCCAGGGTCACCATTTTGTCTTTGTTGTCTTCACCTTTGAACATAAAGGAAGTGGAGGAGACATTGTAGATTTCTTTGGCATCATCCCACAGGAACATACCGCCCATGGAAGTGACTCTGTAGGGCACATTGACGCCCAGACCCCAGCGTGCGGCGTCGAGCTGATGCACGCCCTGATTGCCGATGTCGCCGTTCCCGTACGCCCAGACCCAGTGCCAGAAATAGTGCACATAAATGCCTTCGCCTTTGTCATTGACAAAGAAGGGTTCTTCCTGTGCGGGACCCTGCCAGAGATTCCAGTCGAGTCCTTCAGGCGGGTTGCCGGGATGCCCTTTTCCGATGTCGGGGCGCCATTTATAGCAGACGCAGCGTGCCATATAGACATCGCCGATGAGACCGTTTTTCAGTTCATTGATCCCTTCCTGGAAGCCGGGGTTGCTTCGAAGCTGGGTGCCGTGCTGGACGATGCGGTTATATTTGGCGGCGGCTTCCACCACTTTCCGGCCTTCAAAGATGTTGTGGGTCATCGGTTTTTCCACATATACATCTTTGCCTGCCTGACATGCCCAGATTGTCGCGAGAGAGTGCCAGTGGTTGGGTGTGGCAATGGAAATGGCGTCAATATCCGGATCTTCCAGAAGTACCCGTATATCCTGTTCGGTACGGGGCGCTTTGCCGTTTTTTGTGAGGTCTTTCACAACAGCGGGAAAAAGACGTGAATCCACATCGCAGATAGCGGCGATTTCCACATTTTTCAGTTTGCTGAATCCGCCCAGATGGCTTCTGCCCCGGCCGTTGATGCCCATCACCGCAATACGAACACGGTCGTTGGCTCCTGCCCAGGATGTTTTGGAGGTGCCCAGAAGAATGGAAGCAGCGGCGCCTGCACCTGCTGCAGAGGTCTTCATGAAAGACCGGCGTGTGAGAGAGTCCATGCGTATTAATCTCCTATGTGTTAAACAATACTGTCATTTATCCTAACAAAGCATAAATAAACCATTCAATAAATATATGACACCGTCAAAGACTGAGTGGTTTCGAAAACGGGTACCCGGTTTGCATTTGTCCCGAATAATAGTTATAATTTGGGACAAATAAGGAAATAATCAGATGAAAACGACAGGAGATTACATCCTGAAAAGAATGCGGAAAGCAGAAAAAGGTGCCGCGTTTACGGCTAAAGACTTTTTGGACCTAGCAGGCTATGAGGCTGCAAAAAAAAGTCTGGGCAGGCTGGCGGATACCGGGACGCTCCGGCGCATCCTTCGAGGTGTTTACGATTTTCCGGCCTACAGCCCGGTGAAAAAAGGGCCTGCCACTCCCCGGCCCGATGCTGTTGCTCATGCCATTGCCCGTGCTCACGGCTGGACGCTGATTCCTACCGGAGAAACAGCGCTGAACCTGCTGGGTCTGTCCACTCAGGTGCCCGCCCAATGGCAGTATTGCAGTAATGGCCCGACAAAATGCTATCAATGGCCCGGCGGAAATGTTTTGCTCAAGCATTGTGCCGGCAGACAAACCTCAGGCCTGTCATCAAAGACAATTCTTATCGTGCAGGCACTGAAAGCTTTGGGACGGGATGCCGTCACTGATGAAGTTCTCGGCTTCCTTCGTCACAGGCTGACGGTAACGGAGTGCCGCCAGGCGGTCAGTGAAACGCGCCATCTCCCCATCTGGATGCAGTCGGCGATCAAGTGCCTCGCGGAAAAGGAAGGAACTCATGCTTAACATTGCAGGAGAAGGCGCAGCGTTTCGCCGCGACCTTTTCTATGAAACAGCTATGTCTATGGCAGTGCATCCTGCCATTGCGGAGAAGGATTTCTGGGTTTGTGTGCTTCTGGACTTTCTTTTTAATCACTGTAAATGGGGAAAGAATTTTGCGTTCAAAGGCGGAACAAGCCTTTCAAAGGCATTCGGGCTCATAAATCGTTTTTCTGAAGACATTGATCTGGTACTTGACTGGCAGGTGCTGGGATATACCCGTGACGAACCGCTTCACGAAAGGAGTATTACTCAACAGGCTCTTTTATGTCAGGAGGCGAATCTCCGCACTGCGCAGTTTCTTGCCGATGAACTTGCGCCTGCTCTTCGCCTTGAACTGCCGCTGCATGTTGCCGTGCCTTTTGAGATTATTCCCTGGAAAGAGGATATTCTAATCCGGTATCCGAAAGCATTTTCCCTGAATGCTATTCAACCGGAAGTCAGATTGGAAATAGGTCCTATGGCATCCTGGCTTCCTAACGCTTCTGAAAAAATTTATCCTTATGCGGCAGAGCATTTTCCGGGTGCATTTAAAAAAACTTTCACTGTGATCCGTACCATAAGTGCCGAACGTACCTTCTGGGAAAAGGCCACTATTCTTCATCAGGAGGCCCATCGCAATTCAAAGAAGCAAGTGCCGCCCCGTTACTCGAGGCACTATTACGATCTCTATCGCATGACACAGAGCTCTGTCGCAAAAAGGGCACTGGAAAGGCTGGATTTGCTGGAAAAAGTAGTCGCATTCAAACAGCGGTTTTATCGTTCACCCTGGGCAAGCTATGAAACAGCCCGTCCCGGTAGTTTTTGCCTGCTTCCTTCGGAATATCATCGGGAGGAATTACAGGTAGACTACCGGAAGATGCAGGCAATGCTTTTCGGCGATATTCCCACCTTTGAAGCCATTGAACGGGGCTTAGCAGACTTTGAAAAACGGATTAACGCTCTCTAACAGTGAATATACTGCAATCACTATTTTTTCACCCGATGTAAAATTATCGGAATAGCTTTTGCCGGAAATGCGTTCTTTTTATGATAATGGAAGTATGCCTATGAGTCTTATCCGCAAGATAGCAGCCGTTTTTTGCCCGGGAGCAGTGCTCTGGGGCAGGACGGTGCTGTCTCTGCTGGTGGCGGTGTATTCTCTGGGTTTCTGCGCCCACCATCATCCCGGTCGCTGCCCTGCGGCATCTTCCTTTGTATCGGCCTGTTGTGACAGCGGTGCGGATCATGGCGGTGGATCATCAGGGATGCTTCTGAGCGCCTCAGCCCACGGATGCCGTCAGTTTCATCTTCATGGCACACGCGCCTTTGAACTTCCCGAGACGAAAATGGTGCCCGGCGGTGTCAGCCCGTCTTTTGCAGGAGAATTACTGAACTTCTGGTCTTTGGACACACGCTCCCCTGCTGCTATTCCGGGCGATTCATCCGATAGTGTTCGCTCTCCGTCCTTCTCCGGCAGGAATCTGCCTCTTATCAGCTGATCTTCTTTCCTGATTTTGTATGGTTCTGTCTTATTTTGCAGAAATGTCATTCAGGAAAGGATCTATTTCATGATATCCACTCTTATGGGCAGGACGTCAGTACGCCCCCTTTTTCTGGCAGCGCTGCTTCCTCTTTTTATCGCAGGCTGCTCCCTCCCTAAAGTAACGGAACACACCCACGATCACGGACATGACCATGACCACGGTCACGAGCATGGTGAGGAAGAAGAATCTTCTGTCACGCTGTGGACGGATCAGCTGGAAGGGCATGTTGAATTCGGTCATCTTGATGCGGGAACGCCGCAGGAGTTCACCCTTCATATCACCCGTCTGGACAGCGGATTGCCGGTAGACGCCGGCGACGCGGTGCTTCAATGGAAAAAGGAATCGGACGGAAGTACGTTGGATGTTCGTGTCCCTGCGGTCCGCCCGGGAAATTATAAAACGACGGTGACTTTTCCGGCACCCGGTCATTGGGATCTTACGGTAAAGCTGTCTCTGGCGGATGGGGAGGTTCAGCTGATCTTCCCCGATCTGGACATCCATGACCACGGCCATACGGACGGTCCTGATGCGGTTCACGACCATGCCCACGATCAAGAGGAAGGCCACGATCATGATCATGACCATGGAGAAGATCACGATCACGACCACGACCACGGAGATGACAGTGATCACGTGCACGCCGACGGAACGGTCTATGCCAGCAGTGAAGATGTGCCCGGCAACGCCATTTTTTTTTCGAAAGAACAGCAGTGGGTGCTGCCGCTGGTGACGGCACAAGCCTTTCGCGGCGGACTGGTGGAACGGTACAGGATTCCGGCGACCGTGCAGGAGACGCCTCATTCCCGCGCCGCGCTGACTGCTCCTTTGAGCGGTAGGCTCCTTCCTCCGGAGGGCGGCTCTTTTCCCGGCATAGGCGAGGAAGTGGAAGAAGGGCAGGTTCTGGCGGGTGTGCTTCCGACGCTGCAGGGCGGTGAGGCGTTGGCACGGGAATCGAATATCCACAGCCTGCAGGGACAGCGCACGGAGCTTGCCGTACAGGCGGCTCAGGCGCGGGGCGATGCGGAACGGGCACGGGCACTCGTGCAGCAGCATGCTTCGGCACTGGATCGTGCGGAGCGCTTGCAAGTGGCGAAAGCGGGTTCACAGCGGGAAGTGGAAGAGCAGCGGAGTGCGCTTGCTTCCGCTCAGGCACTGCTTCGGGAAGCGGAACAGACGGAGGCACAGGTCAGAAAAGCGCTGGCGGCACTGCCCACTCTGGAATCGCGGGAAGAAGAAGGGGTTGCGGCCTGGATACGATCTCCCATCACAGGCAGGATTACCCGGCTTGCGGCAGGGCCCGGCACACAGGTGGACGGCGGACAGATGCTCATTGAAGTGGTCAATGCCGATGAGGTGCTGATCGAAGGGCAGGTGCCTGAAGTGCTGGCTCCGGCACTGTTGCGGCCCCTTCATGCCTGCTATGAACTCCCTGCTTTTCCCGGCGAGCTCTTTGAGATGGAAGCGCCGGAAGGGGAAAGAGAGCCCTGGCTTCAGCCGCAGGTAAAAGAAGAAAGCCGGACTGTTCCCCTCATTTTTTATACGCGCAACCAGGAGGAACGGCTTCGCATCGGCATGACGCTGACCCTGCTGGCGGATGGAAAAAAAGAAGAGGATGCGCTTCAGATACCCCATTCAGCCCTCGTGGATGAAAACGGCATTCCCACGGTTTACGTCATGCTGACGGGCGAGCATTTTCAGAAGCGTCCCATTCGCACCGGCATCAGTGACGGTGTGATGACAGAAGTGCTGGACGGTCTTCAGGAAGGCGACCGGGTGGTTGTCCGCGGTGCCTATGCGGTGCGTCTTGCAGGTCTGGCAGGAGGCGGCGTCGGTTCCGCCCATGTGCATTAAGGAGCTGCGGCCATGATGGATAAACTGATTCGATGGTCCGTAAGCAACCGGTATCTGGTGATAGCCTTTTCGCTTGTATTCGGCATCTTCGGGCTGTATCTCTGCTTTCATACTCCTGTGGACGTATTTCCTGATCTGACGGCGCCCACGGTGGTGGTGCTGACCGAGGCGCCGGGGTATTCCCCTTCCGAGGTGGAGAATCTGGTGACCTTTCCGCTGGAAACGACTTTGAACGGTGCCCCGGGAATCCGGCGAGTCCGTTCTGCTTCCATGCCGGGCTTTTCCATTGTCTGGTCGGAGTTTGACTGGGGCGAAGAGATGAATGTGGCGCGTCAGATCGTGGCGGAGCGTGTGCAGCTGACGATACCGGAACTGCCTGAAGGTATTATGCCGCCCATTCTTGCGCCGCCCACCTCGCTCATGGGCGAAATACAGATTGCCGCCCTTCATGCAGACAACCGTTCCATGACGGACCTGCAGAACTATGCGGAGATTGTGCTGGCGCGGCGGCTGCTTGCGGTGCCCGGTGTGGCGCAGGTAACGGTGGTGGGCAGCGGCGACCGCCAGTATCAGGTGGCGCTGAAGCCGGAACGCCTGACAGCTCGGGATGTGACTGTTGCGGAAGTGGCGGAAGCGCTCGCCTCAAACAATATGAATATTCCCGCCGGTTTTATTTCAGAGCGGGGCACGGAATATCTGGTTACGGGTCTGGGCAGACTGCAGAATACGACCGACATCGGCAAGGTGGTGGTGGCAACCAAGCGGGGAATTCCGGTCTGCGTGGAAGATGTTGCCGAGGTGCGGCTGGGTGCGGCGCCGACCCGGGGTACCGGCTCGGCAAACGGCAAACCGGCGGTGCTGCTGATCATTCAGAAACAGCCTCAGGCGAATACGCTGAATCTGGATCAGGTGCTGGAAGACGTGTTTGCCGATGAACGGGCGAAGCTGCCCGAAGGCATGGCGCTGGACACCAACCTCATGAAGCAGGCGGATTTCATCCGTGTTGCCGTGCGTAATGTTGCCAATGCGATCCGGGACGGCATGGTTATCGTAGTGCTGATCATGGCATTTTTTCTGCTCAGCGGGCGGGCACTTCTGATTACCCTGACTGCACTGCCCCTCTCTCTGATTATTGCCGTGCTGTCGGTGCAGTTTTTCGGCGGATCCATCAACACAATGACCCTGGGCGGGCTGGCGATAGCCATCGGCTCGCTGATGGATGACGCGGTCATTGATGTGGAAAATACAATACGGCGGCTGCGTCTGGGCAGAGTACATCTTGCCGACGGGAACGTGTCGCCTTTGCGTATTGTCTATGAAGCGAGCTCGGAAGTGCGTTCCGCCATTGTTTTTGCGACAGTACTGATCACGGTGGTTTTTCTTCCTCTTTATACGCTGGAAAATGTGGAGGGCAGGCTGCTCCAGCCGCTGGCGACTTCCTACATTGTCGCGATCTTTGCATCGCTGCTGGTGGCGCTGACACTGACCCCGGCGCTGGCTGCCGTCCTTCTTCCCGGCAGCGGTATTGTGCAGAGTCCCCGGGAACCCCGTGTTGCCGAGCTGGTGCGCCGTGCGTATAACGTCCTGCTCGGCCCGGTTCTCCGTCATCCGTGGTTCGTGACGCTTCCGGTAGTCGCTGCATTTGTGGTATCTGTCGTTGCCTTTTCCTTCATGGGCCGGTCGTTCCTGCCTGATTTCAATGAGGGCTCGCTGAACGTGGTGGCGAATACGCTGCCGGGCACTTCGCTGGAGGAGTCCAATCGTATCGGCCTGCAGATCGAACAGCAGCTGATGGAAGTGCCGGAGATTAGTTCGGTGGCACGCAAAACGGGCAGAGGCGATCTCGATGAGCATGCCCAGGGGATTGAAGGCTCGGAAATGGAGGCGACCTACCTGTTGAAAGAACGGAGTAAGGAGGAAATGCTGGAGGAAGTGCGCGGCAGACTCGACAGGATTCCGGGCATCAGTTACGGGATTGGAGGACCCATATCCCACCGCATCGACCATATGCTCTCCGGTGCCCGTTCCAGCATCGCCATAAAATTCACCGGCGAAGACCTGTATACGCTGCGCGAACTTGCTGAAGAGGCGCAGAAGCGGATAAAGAAAATACCGGGTGCCGCCGATATTGCCGTGGAGCCTCAGACGGATGTGCCGGAGGTGCGCGTGCGTTTTGACCGGGATCTTCTCGCCCGGCACGGCATTTCCTTTGAAGAGGCGGGGCTGACGCTGCGTGCCGCCCTTTTCGGTGCGCCGGTCTCCCGCATTTTTGAAGGGCGCAACGCTTACGATCTTGTGCTGCGGCTGGCGGAAGAGGGCGATGCGACACTGGCATCGCTGGAAAAGCTGCCGCTGCGCAGCGCTTCGGGTGCGCTGGTGCCGCTCAATGCCGTGGCGTCTGTGTTCCGGGGCAGCGGCCCCAATGTGATAACCCGCGATCAGGTGCAACGCAAGATTTTCGTCACCTGCAATCCTTCGGGTAGGGACGTGACGTCTCTGGTCCGGGATATCCGTTCGGAAATCGATCCGCTGGTGGCGGGAAAAGAAGGCTATGCTGTTCATTACGGCGGACAGTTTGAAAGTGCCGCCGCCGCATCAGGCAGGCTTCTTGCCTCCGGCGCCGTGGTGCTTGTCGGTGTGTTTGCCCTGCTGTTCATGGCATTCAAAAACGGACGGGATGCTCTTTTTGTCATGGCAAGTCTGCCTCTGGCGCTCATCGGCGGTGTGGCGGCTGTATTTCTCATGGGCGGCGTGCTGTCTGTGGCTTCCATTATCGGCTTTATCAGCGTCTTCGGTGTGGCTGCGCGCAATGGCATCATGCTGGTCAATCATATCCGGCACCTGCAGCTGGAAGAAGCGGTGACCGACTTTACCGAGGCAGTGCGTCGCGGTTCAGTGGAACGGATTGTGCCTGTGCTGATGACGGCTTTGTCCACCGGCTTCGCGCTGATTCCGCTGGTGCTCGCCCATGAAGCACCGGGCAATGAGATCCAGAGTCCCATGGCTGTGGTTATTATCGGAGGCCTTCTCTCGGCGACCTTTTTGAATATGATTGTGGTGCCTGCCCTTTATCTGCGGTTGGGGCGCCCCGCAGCAAAAGAAGAAACAACGGCCTGAGCCGCCCTGAACATGAAAGGAAATCTGAAGATGAAAATCTTGACCATGGTCGCTGCCGCTGTGCTTCTTCTGGCGGGCGGATCTTTAGCGCAGGAAGAAATAATCACCCTTACGGCTGCGGAGGTTGTCGGCAGAGTGCTTAAAATCCATCCCGGCATTCAGGAAGCGCTGGAAGCCGTGGAGGAAGCCCGCGGTCATGCGCTGCAGGAAGGGCTCTGGCCCAACCCGGAACTGGAAGCCGGAGCGGAAGGGCTCCACGGCAACCGGGGCGGCGACTGGCTTGCCGGGGTCTCGCAGCGTATCCCGCTTTTCGGGGCACGTGCTCTCGCACGGAAAGCCGCCGAAGCAGGTGTTGCCGCAGCGGGACAGCAGGCGCTTCTCCGTGAAAAGGAGCTGACGGCACTGGCTGAAATGGCTTTTTACGAGGCACTGGCGGCGCAGGAGTCCCGGCGCATTGCTGAAAATAATCTTGCCAATGCGGCGGCCATGGCGGAAATGACCCGGCAGCGTTTTGAAGCGGGTGATATCGCAGAAATGGACTGGCTCCGGGCAGCGGCGGAAGAAAACCATCAGGAAGCGGAGCTGGAAGTGCTGCGCATCCGTGAGGAAACTGCTCTGGCAGCGTTAACTGTGCTCTGCGCACTGCCACCGGGCGCGAAGCCGGTACTGGAGGGAACGCTTCTTCCGGAGGAGCAGGCTTTTCCTGATGCCGCTGTTGTGGCGGAACGGCTCGGCAGCGCCCCTGCTGCACGTGCTCTCGAACTTGAAGCGGAAGCGGCGGCGGGCGAAGTGAAAGCGCTGAAACGGGAAGCGCTGCCAGAGCCGGAAGTACATGTGGGCTGGCGGCAGGAGTGGGTGGAAAAGCAGAATGCTGTGGACTTCAGCGTCAGTTTTGACCTGCCTCTTTTCGACCGCAATCAGGGTGCTATTGCAGGGGCACGTGCACGCGCCCGCCGGCTGGAAGCAGCCCGGCAGGCGAAGATTCAGGAAGACTGCCGGCAGGCGCTGACCCTGCTCGGAGAAGGCAAAGCAGCGCTGAAAGAGGCGCAGCTGGTTCGGGAGAAAAATTTCCCGAAACTGGAAGGTGCCTGCCGGGCGCTGGAAACAGCACTGACCCTCGGCGGCGTCAGCCTTTTTGAAGTGCTTGCCGCACAGCAGGAAGTCGCCGAAATGCGGATGCACCTTCTTGATCTTGATCACCGTGCCCGCCATGCCCTGATCGAACTGGAAGCATTGTTTTAGCTTTCCCGTCCGGAAAGCCTGCTCCTTCCTCCGTCATTCCTGCTCCCCCCTCCGTCATTCCTGCGCAGGCAGGAATCTTAACCAGGGTAAGGGCCGCTTTCGTTTCACAGAACTGAGATCCACACCAAAACCGTTGACAGAGCGGACGGAGGGGACAGCGTGGACGTCGTCTTCCTGGCGTCGCCCCGCTTTTCCTTCCTGCATTGTTTTGCAGCGCCTGCGGGCGTATAATCGGCGGAGTACTCTTTCTGTTTTAAAAAAGGAGACCCGATCATGACTGCGTCCCGTACACGACGTTCTTTTCTGAAAGATACGGCACTTTTTGCGGCAGGTGCTGCTGCGGTGATCCCGCCGGTGCAGGCGGCTGCTTCGGCAGTTTCCGGTGACCCGGCAGCAGGATCTTCCCCGGATCCATCGACGGACATACGTATCGGGACGCTTGTTCAGAGCTCCATGAATCCGCCGGCGTATATAAAAGAGGTGGTGCAGCATGGTTTTGAATCTTTTCAGATCACCTTCTGGAAAACGATCGGGGACACCGATCTGAAACGGCTGGCGGGGGAGGTGCGCGAGGCACTTGCCGGCACGGATGCCGTGATCAGCAGTGTGGCGGTTTACGGGAATCCTCTGGGCGGCCGTCCGCAGGACGAAGACACGCTCCGGTCCTGGGTGGAGCTGCTGGATACTGCCCATCTTTTCGGCTGTGATATTGTGGCGGGCTTTACGGGCCGTGTCATCGATGCGCCCATTGACGAGAGCATTCCCCGGCTGAAGGAGGTGTTTGAACCGCTTGCGCAGCGGGCGGCGGACCGGGGCCTTCGCATTGCCTTTGAAAACTGCGAGATGGGCGGCAACTGGAAGACGGGCGGCTGGAATATTGCGCACAACCCGGCGGCGTGGGAGCTGATTTTTGATGCGCTGCCCTACGACCATATCGGGCTGGAGTGGGAACCCTGCCATCAGCTGGTGCAGCTGATTGATCCGCTGCCGCAGCTGCGCAAGTGGGCGCCGAAAGTGTTTCATCTGCACGGCAAGGATGCAACGGTGCAGTGGGATGTGGTGCGTACTTACGGGATCGGCGGCGGCAGACCGTTCGTGCATCACCGCACAGCGGGTTTCGGCGATACAAACTGGACAGAAATTATTGCCATCATGCGTCAGGCGGGCTTTAAGGGCAGCATCGACATTGAAGGCTGGCACGACCCCGTTTATAAAGATGACCTGGAAATGACCGGGCAGGTGCATGCCCTGAATTATCTTAAGCAGTGCCGAACCGTCTACGTGCCGAATCCTTCGGTCTGATTTTTATTTTCCGGTCTACAGCGTCCAGCCGTTGTGCAGTTCCCGGCTGAGCAGCGCATTGGCTTCGTCATTGTTGAGGAAGCGTTCTGTTTTCGGATCCCAGGCAAGGCGCGCCTCTGTTCTTCCGGCAATGTCAGCGACCATGCCGAGGCAGGAAGCGATATGTCCTTCCTCCACATCGGACACGGGTTTCTTGCGGGTACGGATGCATTCCAGCAGGTTGGCGCCGTGATTGACGGAGTCGGTGAGCCGCTGGTCGGTGTCTTTGAACTCCACTTTCAAAAGCGACTGGGGTCCCGCCCAGATGCCGTCACGGTCAACGCGCACCCAACCTTCATCACCGATGAAGCGGGTGCCCCGTTCGCCCTGATGGTCGTCCTGAAAGATCATGGTCAGCCCGTCGGCATAGTGGAAGCGGGCATCCCATTTTTTCGAGTTGTTGGTGAAGCCTTCGCTGCGGAAGGTTTCTTTGCAGACCACTTCGAAAGGTTCCCTGCCGATGCGGGGGCAGCCCCAGTTGGCAATGTCGAGATGATGGACGCCCCAGTTGGTGATGAAGCCCACGCAGTAATCGTAAATCAGGTACCAGTCGGGCCAGGCGACCCTGCCGGGGTTGTACGGCACTTCGGGGGCAGGTCCGCGCCACATGTTCCAATCGAAACCGTCCGGCACGGGGTGTCCATCGAGATCACCTGTGTGGCGCACATAATAATCGGGGCCGGGTGATCCCACTTCCACCGTGTGGATGGTGCCCAGATAGCCGTTGCGCGCCAGGGTGCAGGCGTGCTGGAAAGGCTTGAGCGACCGCTGCCAGGTGCCTGTCTGCAGGACACGGTTGTGACTGCGTACGGCATCGAGGATGGCACGGGATTCGGCGATGGAAATGCCCAGCGGCTTTTCGCAGTAGATATCTTTGCCGGCTCTGGCGGCGGCGGTGGCGATGATGCCGTGCCAGTGATCCTGTACAGCGATGATGACGGCATCGATATCGGCACGGGCAAGCAGGTCACGGAAGTCGCCGTAGGTGGCGCAGTCGGTGTTCTGATAATGAGTGTCGACAATATCTTTAGCGAGAGCGAGGTTTTCCTGATAGGTATCACAGACAGCGACAATACGGCAGTCGGGCAGTTTGATGAAGTCGTTGAGATTGTTTCTGCCCATCCTGCCGACTCCGATACAGCCGATGGTGATCTGTTCGGAAGGCGGCGGGGTATCGCCCTGGCCGAAAGCCGCTGCCGGAATGATCTGCGGTACCGTGAGGGCGGCGCCTGCCGCTAAAGAGCCTTTAAGGAAATGACGGCGGTTCATGGCTGATTTCATCTGAGGGATGCTCCATCGGGTTGTACCGCCGCAGAGACGCAACACGGCGGGTATCTGAAAGTAACATGCATTCCTTACATAATGCCGGAACCGGGTGATCATTTCAAGAAAAGGGGGAAAAGGGGGAGAGAAGAGCTGCTCCGTCCACTCTGTCCATTCTGTCCATTCTGTCCACTGATTTCGATGTAAAGGAAATTCTTTATCTTTACCCTTCTGTCCCGGTCGTCTTCCCTTCAAAAAAACACAAACACATTGAAAAAATGCACTCAGTATTGTAATATGACTCTGTTCGTAAGAATACAACGGTCGGCGCTGGCAGCACTCAAGCTAACGAGGAGCACCCCGCTATGCTGAATCTCGCCCATTTTCTCAATGAAACCGCTGAGACCTATCCGGATAAAACGGCAGTCATCCTCGATGATTTGCGTTTTACCTGGGCGGAAGTTGCCGCTCTTGCGCGCAAAGTCGCCAATATTCTGGCGGCGAAAGGCATCGGCAAAGGGGATACCGTTGCGCTGATGATTCCGAATACGCCCCATTTTCCCATAATCTATTACGGCATTCTCCATACAGGTGCCGCCGTGGTCCCGGTGAACGTGCTCTATCAGTACCACGAAATCGAGCACTATCTCTCCGACTCGGGCGCCAAAGCCTTCTTCGCCTTCAAACTCTTCGAGGAAGAAGCGCGCAAAGCCTTTCTCGCCGCTGAATCCTGCAAGGATCTGATCATTGTATCTACACCCGATGATCTGGAAACGCCGACAGTGGGAGAAAACTTCAACACCCTTCTGGCGACGGCGGACAGCAGCTTCGAGACTGTGCCCACCATGCCCGACGACATGGCAGTGGTGCTCTATACCTCGGGTACCACGGGCGCACCCAAAGGGGCAGTGCTCACCCATTTCAATATGTTTTTCAACGCCTATTATGCCTGCCATCACATTGTGAAGGCGGCGCCTGACGACGTGACGCTTGTTGCTCTGCCGCTCTTTCATTCCTTCGGTCAGACCTGTCAGATGAATGCCAGCGTGATCGGCGGCGCCACCATGACCATGCTGCCCCGTTTCGAAACGGAAAAAGCCATGGAAGTGATCTCGCGGGACAAGGTCACCGTCATAGCGCTTGTGCCGACCATGTACTTTTTCATTCTCAATCCGGAAAACTGGCAGGACTACGATTTCAGTTCTGTGCGCATGGCGATCTCCGGCGGCGCGGCGCTGCCCGAAGAAGTACACCACCGTTTCCGGGAACGGTATGGCATTGTGATTCTGGAAGGCTACGGTCTGTCAGAAACAAGCCCTGTCGCCTCCTTTACCCTGCCCGGCGAAGAGGTGCGGGTCGGTTCCATCGGCAAACCGATCTGGGGCGTGCAGATGCGGATTCTCCGCGATGACGGGCAGCTCGGCAAAACAGGCGAGATCGGCGAGATTCTCATCCGCGGACACAATGTCATGAAACAGTATCTGAACCGGCCTCAGGCGACACGGGATGCCATTGTCGACGGCTGGTTCCGCACGGGCGATGTGGGTCATTTCGATGAAGACGGCTATTTTTATATTGTCGACCGGAAAAAAGACATTATCATCCGAAGCGGCATGAACATTTATCCCCGGGAAATCGAGGAGATCCTCTACGGTCACCCGAAAGTGCTGGAAGCCTCCGTGGTCGGCGTGCCCGATGCCGCCCGGGGCGAAGAGGTCAAAGCCTATATTTCCACTATCCGCGGCGAATCAGTTGAGCCCGAAGAAATTATCGACTATCTCTCCCAGCGCATGGCGAAATACAAAGTCCCGCGTGAAGTGGAAGTGCTCGATGAATTACCGAAAGGTCCCACCGGCAAAATCCTGAAACGGGAACTCAAAGTCCGCGCCATCAAAGAAAGCAGCGGCGGCTGAGCCCTTTCTATCCCGCTTCAGATTTCTATCCCGCTTCAGAGATGAACGCCTGCACTAAAAAAGCCGCCATCCCGGTGCGGAATGGCGGCTGAAGCAAAACAGGATCAGGTCAGATCAGATCAGATCTTCCAGCAGGGAGGCGAACCCGGCAAAGCCCTTTGGAGAACTCAGCACCATCTCGCGCCATTCGCCATCGATGCCCAGCGTCAGTGCCAGACTGATTTTGGAAAGATCGAGATTGGCGGGCAGAAGATTCGGAGGAAGTACTTTTGCGGCCTTTGCTCCGTCCAGCGAAATAAAGCCGAAGACGCCCTGATTCACGATACCGCTGTCCACGCCCGAGGTGCCGGAAGTCTGATTGAAGGCATCCACCGACGTTTTCAGCTCCTCTTTACCGGGGGTCACCACCAGGGTGTCACCGGCGACGGCAATATGCAGATCCGTACCGTCCGCCACTTTCTCAACCACATACACGTCATTGTCGGCAAGCTGATAGGCAGGGGCATCGATTTTCGCAATCAGCTTCAGCAGGTTCGGCACGGTCGAAGCCTGTTTCACCTTGGCGGCAATCAGTGCATCGGGAACATCCCCATCCTTCAGGCTGTTGAAACTCAGCGCAAGCTCGTCCCCCAGCAGTCCGGCGGCAACACGGATATAACCGCCCACCTGACGGGTGGCAGGCTCTGCAACCATCGCCATGCTGAGCGCATTGATCAGCTCCGGTGTCAGGCGGAGATTCGCGACCAGCGGCGCCTCGGGATTCATGAAGCCATGCAGTCCCAACGCCCCGGGTGAAGGCACGGGTGCATTGCTCGAATCATGGGCGGCGGCACGGAGATAGGCTTGGCCCGCCACTTCGCCTATGGCAAGAATCAGTTCATCGGAGAAAGGACGGAGCGTGTCAACAATAGGCTTAACCTTCGCCAGCTGCGGAACGGAATCAAGGAGTCCGCTCTTGTCCAGCAGATCGATACGCGTGAAAGCCACTACTTCCTCCCGGTTGCCGGGATTGTAGCGGATTGCCTGAGGCGCTTGAATGCGGTCGGCAAAGTGGTTCAGCATGGAAAGGGACGAAGCAATAAAGAGTTTATCCCCGTTCATGAAATAACCCACATGACTGGAGTCCACATAGCTCGCCTTGAGGTCTCCCCGGAGGTCCACCTCTTCCGATGAACCGGCAACGAGCCCCGCCACAGCGGAACTGGCGGCGGCTGCATCTTTCACCTGAAGAATACCGCCGAACACAACGTCCCGGGGCGAGTCAAAACGGGTGAACAGGACGGCAGGCGCCTTAATATTGATGCCACATTTCTCAAGCCCTTCCGAGAAAGTGTCGCCGCCCAGTGCCGCCGCAAAGGCATCCGCTTCAGATGCAAAAGGCAGCTGCAGCAGCGGTGCCGCTTCTTTTTCAACGCTCTCAATATTGGGCAGTGCCACCGCAAATTGGCAGCCTTCAGGCAAAAAGCCCAGCAGCTCGGAAATAGACGCTGCCTGCGCCGTAAAAACAAAAACGCTGCACAAAGCCAGACAAAGGATTGCTGAAAAGAGCGGGCGGAATCGCATTAATTTACAGGTCATTTCATTTTCTCCATCCTAAAGTTAACGTTAACTGGTTCGTACTGGCAAAAAGCACCTTTCCGCAGTACCACAAAGCCTACTTATCAATAGCCGGGCGCTCGCCGGGCCTTTACAAGAGAATCTTCGGCAGCCGACAAATACTGACTGCCGACGTTAGACACAGAAATCCCGGACAAGGTTTCATCCCTTATATTATTTCTTTGCCTTCCGATTGTTGACCGACCTGCCGAAATCTGTACAATAGACAGGTACGCTGTGGTGTGCGGAGCGCAGCGGCCTTGTGCGTCTTTTATGACCAGCTCAGAAAGAATTTCCATGAATGTGTCCCAGATTGTAGACGCCTTAAAAACGGACGAACATTTTTGTGCGAATCTGACCGCCTGGCGCAGCTTTTCTGAACGGCCGGCGCAATACAGCGACTTTCCGGAGACGGTGCATCCGGAGCTGATTGACGGCTTCAGAAAACGGGGCATTGCCCGGCTGTACAGCCATCAGGCGGAAGCCTTTTCCGCTATCGAAGCAGGAGAAAACGTGTGCGTTGTCACGCCGACCGCTTCGGGCAAAACCTTGTGCTACAACCTGCCTGTCCTCAATCAGATCCTTCGCCATCAGGAGAGCAGGGCACTTTACCTTTTTCCGACCAAAGCACTGAGCCAGGATCAGGTCACGGAACTGACGGAAACGATTGAAACGCTCGGTGTGAAAATCGGCGCCTACACCTTTGACGGAGACACTCCCTCCTCGGCACGGAAAGCGGTGCGCAATGCCGGGCATGTGATTGTGACCAACCCCGATATGCTTCATGCCGGAATCCTCCCGCATCACACCATCTGGGTACGCCTTTTCGAAAACCTTAAATATGTGGTTATCGATGAAATTCACCAGTACCGGGGCGTATTCGGCAGTCATCTGACCAATGTGATCCGGCGGCTGAAACGGCTTTGCGAATTTTACGGCGCAAAGCCCCAATTCATCTGCTGCAGCGCTACCATCGCCAATCCGAAGGAACTGGCGGAAAGACTGATCGAGGCGCCGGCCCGGCTGATCGATAACAATGGCGCCCCTGCCGGAGAAAAGCATTTCCTTTTCTATAACCCGCCTGTAGTCAACCGGGAGCTGGGAATCCGTGCGTCCAGCGTGAAACAGGCAGGACGCCTCGCCTCATCGCTGCTCTTCAAAGGAGTGCAGTCCATTGTCTTTGCGCGAAGCCGGCTGCGCGTGGAAATTCTCACCACCTACCTGAAAGAAGCGGTGGCACGGCGGGGCGGCGATGCGGATAAAGTGCGCGGTTACCGGGGCGGCTACCTGCCCACGGAGCGGCGTGAAATCGAGCAGGGCCTGCGCAACGGCGAAGTGATGGCGGTGGTCAGCACCAATGCGCTGGAACTGGGCATCGATATCGGCTCACTCGATGTGTGCATTATGTGCGGCTATGCAGGCGGCATCTCCCGTACCTGGCAGCAGGCGGGCCGGGCAGGCAGGCGCAGCACCACGGCACTCATTGTGCTGGTTGCGTCCAGTGCGCCCCTCGACCAGTATATCATCAACCACCCTGACTACTTTTTTGATCAGACCCCTGAAAATGCCACCATCGATGCGAACAATCTTTTTGTATTGTCAAGCCATCTGAAATGTGCCGCTTTCGAGCTGCCCTTCACAGAAGGGGATACCTTCGGACTGGATGCCGCCAGTACCGCGGAGCTCCTGGATTTTCTGGCACAGCACCGGGTTTTGCGCAAAGCAAAAAACCGCTGGCACTGGAGCGCGGAAAGTTATCCTGCCTCGGATATCAGCCTGCGTACGGCTGCACCGGGCAATGTGGTGATTCTGGACACGACCGACAACGGCAGAGTCATCGGTGAAGTGGATTATTTCAATGCGCCGGTCGAAGTATATGAGCATGCCATCTACCTGCACGAGACCCGCCAGTATACCATTGAGCGTCTGGATCTCGAAGACCGTAAGGCCTATGCACGTCCCGTGGAAGTGGACTACTATACCGATGCGGAGCAGAAGGTGGACCTGCGTGTCATTGAGCGTTTTGAGGAAAGCGGACTGCTGGAAGCCAATGTCTGCCGTGGCGAAGTCAGTGTGACCTGGCTGCCCACCATCTTCAAAAAGATTAAATTCGGCACCCATGAAAATGTCGGCTGGGGCGAGATCCACCTGCCCGAGCAGACCATGCACACCACCGGCTTCTGGATTGAATTTCCCGAAGAAATTGCGTCAATGCTGCAGCTCGGACAGGAGGCGCTGGGCGAAGCGCTCCATTCCCTCGCCAATGCACTGCGCCAGGTGGCACCGGTCTCCATTCTCTGCGATCCGCAGGACATACTGGCGACAGCACGGCTCAAAGCGCCGGAATCGCAGCGGCCTTCCGTTTTTCTCTACGAACGGTATCCGGGCGGGGTGGGCTACAGCGAAAAACTGTTTCATCATCAGGCGGCACTGATCCGGGCTGTCATCGCGCTGCTTTCAGATTGCGGCTGCCGGGAAGGCTGCCCCAGCTGCGTGGGCCCGACGCTGGAAGCGGGGCTTCACGGAAAGCGGGGCGCTCTGGCGCTGGCCCGATTCTGCCTCAAAGAAAGCGGTACAGCAGAATAACCTTTATTCCCCCGTCAGGTAAGCATCGAATGCCGGGGTGGTAATTCGCTGAAAGCCGCCTTCCTTCTCATCATGCACGAGCATCATTACCGCCAGCTTTTCCTTTTCCGCCAGAGCCAGTCCCTTTTCGGGACCGAGTACCATCAGTGCTGTGGCATAGCCATCGGCATAGGCGCATGAGGGATGTATCACCGACACGGAAGCCAGGGCATGCTGCACCGGATGACCCGTTGCCGGATCAATGGTATGGGATATTCGCTTTCCGCCCAGTTCATAGCTGTTCCTGTAATCCCCGGAAGTGGCAAGGCTCTCTTTTTCGAGAAAGACAACCGTTTCCAGCTCTCTTCTGCCGACCAGCGGTTTTTCAATACCCAGACCCCAGCGCTGTCCTTTGTCGTTTTTTCCCGCCACCCGCAGCTCACCGCCCACTTCAATCATATAACGGGATAATCCTGCCGCTTCAAAAGCCTCGGCTATGGCATCGACCGCATAGCCCTTGGCAACAGCAGAAAGATCGCAATAAATTTTCGGATCTTCTTTGGCGACATAGTAGTTTTCCAGGAATCGCAGCTTTTCATAGCCCTGATGGCTCAGCAGCTCCCGGATCTGTTCTTCCGTGGGCGGATCACGCAGCGGATCAGGCCCGAAGCCCCAGGCGTTCACAAGAGGACCCACTGTGATATCAAAGGCACCGCCGCTTTTTTCGGATATCTCTCCGGCAATGGAAAAAACGGCATAGGTCTCCGGGCTTAAAAGAAAGGGGCTCGTATCCTCGTGGCGGTTGAAACGGCTCAGCTCGGAATCTTCACGGTAGGTGGACATGAGTACATTGATGCGATCCAATGTATTGTCTGCCAGTTTGCGGACATCCGATTCGGAGAGATTCGCCGGAGGATCCGCCACGGTGATGGCGTAGAAGGTACCCAGCGCCTCGCCGTGCAGGCGGATCTGCTTCGGTGTTCCACCGCAACCGGGGAGCAGCAATAAAAGAACAGCGGTCGCAGCAATCCACGGGCGTAAAGTGCTGGAGGGCAGATTCCGCACCGGATCAACCGAAATCGTCATACATGATCATTTCATCGGGCACGCCCAGGCTGGCAAGCATTTTTCTGCAGGCATCCAGCATCATCGGCGGTCCGCAAAGATAGTATTCGATCTCTTCAGGCTCGGGGTGGGAGGAAAGGTATTCATCAAAAAGAACCTGATGAATAAACCCGGTCAGACCGTTCCAGTTGTCTTCGGGCTGTGGCTCGGACAGCGCGGTATACCAGGTGAAATTTTCATTTTCAGCCGCAATGGAATCAAAGTCTTCCACATAGAACATTTCACGGAGACTGCGCGCACCGTACCAGAAGGTTGCTTTGCGTTTGGTCTTGAGCCGGCGGAACTGATCGAAAATATGCGAGCGCATGGGCGCCATGCCCGCACCGCCGCCGATGAAGCACATCTCCCGTTCCGTATCTTTGGCGAAGAATTCGCCATAGGGACCGGAAATCGTCACTTTATCGCCCGGCTTCAGGTTGAAAATATAGGAAGACATGATGCCCGGAGGGAAGTCTGTGCCCGGCGGCGGCGGCGTAATGCGGACATTCAGCATGATGATCCCGTGCTCTTCCGGATAGTTCGCCATGGAATAGGCACGGGTCACTGTTTCGTCTACGACAGATTCAAAGCGCCACAGATTGGAGCGGTCCCAGGCGTCGCGGTACTGCTCTTCCACCAGGAAATCACTGTATTTCGCGGTATGGGGCGGGCATTCGATCTGGATATAGCCGCCGGCACGGAAGGGCACCGATTCGCCTTCCGGCAGCACCAGCACCAGTTCCTTGATGAAGGTGGCGACGTTGTGATTGGAACGGACGGTGCATTCCCATTTCCTGACATCGAAGATCTCCGGAGGTATGGTAATTTTGAGATCCGCTTTCACTTTGACCTGGCAGGAAAGGCGGATGTCTTCCCGTGCCTCGCGTTTGCTGATATGCGCCTCTTCGGTAGGAAGCAGCGAGCCGCCTCCTTCCTGAACGGCGACTTTGCAGACACCGCAGGTTCCTTTTCCGCCGCAGGCGGAGGGCACAAAGATCCCGTGCTGCGCCAGTGTTGCGAGGAGCGTACCGCCCGACGGCGTGACCAGCGCTTTCGATTCGTCTTCATTAATCAGGATTTTTACATCGCCTGATGAGACGAGCTTCCACTTTGCCACCAGCAGTACGCCGACCAGCGACAGCACGACAAAGCAGAACATGACAACACCCATTACAATGGTAACCATGCCGCCCATGCGGAAGATCTCCTTAAAAAGTTTAGAGCTGGATGCCCGAGAAGGACATAAATCCCAAAGCCATAAGCCCTGTCAGCATGAACGCAATACCCAGTCCACGCAGTGCAGGCGGCACGTTGCTGTATTTCATGCGTTCACGAATTCCTGCCATGCAGGTAATCGCCAGTGCCCAGCCAAGCCCGGCGCCGGTGCCGTATACAAAACTTTCACCGAAAGTGTAGCGACGCTCCACCATGAAAAGAGCAGCACCCAGAATTGCGCAGTTCACCGCAATCAGCGGAAGAAAAATACCGAGGGCGGCGTAAAGCCAGGGCACAAACCGGTCAAGCAGCATCTCCAGAATCTGCACAATGGCGGCAATGACGCCGATGAAACTCAGGAAATAAAGAAAGGAAATATCCACTTTTGCAAGAGAAGGATGAATCCACGCCATGGCGCCCGGTGCCATCAGCCAGTTGTACACCAGATTGCAGATGGGTGTGGTGATTGCCATGACCGCCACCACAGCCACCCCCAGACCCATGGCATTGGATACCTTCTTGGAGCAGGCGAGAAAAGAACACATGCCCAGGAAAAAGGCAAGTGCCATGTTCTCAATAAAGACGGCCCGGACAAAAAGACTTAAATAATGTTCCATATCACTCGAGCTCCTGCTGCTCGGGCTTCCACAGGCGAAGCAGCCACACAAAAATACCGATAAGGAAGAATGCACTGGGTGAAAGCAGCATCAGACCGTTGGGTTCATACCAGCCGCCGTCGGAAATCTTCTGCAGCAGCACAAAGCCGAAGAGACTGCCCGAGCCGAAAAGTTCGCGCACCGTGCCCACACAGAGGAGAATCAGGGTGTAGCCCAGGGAGTTGCCGACGCCGTCCAGAAAACTCAGCCAGGGGCCGTTCTGCATGGCATACGCTTCAGCCCTGCCCATGACAATGCAGTTGGTGATGATCAGACCCACAAAAACGGACAGCTGCTTGCTGATGTCGAAAAGAAATGCTTTCAGAATCTGGTCGGTCAGAATCACAAAAGAGGCAATAATCGACAGTTGCACGATAATCCGGATGCTGGGAGGGATGCTGTTTCTGATGGCCGCCACGGCAGCAGAACTGCCGCCCGTGACAAAAGTCACCGCAAGACCCATGACCAGCGCCGTGGCAAGATTCGTCGTCACAGCCAGAGCGGAACAGACGCCCAGTATCTGCAGTGCAATAGGGTTGTTATTGAAAATGGGATCCAGCAGTGCTTCACGCTGTTTCTTGTTTAACATGCTCATGCCTGTCCGCTCTCCCTGTATTGTTTAAGGAAAGGACCAAATCCATCATCGCCCAGCCAGAACCGGAGCATTTCCATGACAGAACGGCTGGTAATGGTGGCACCGCTGAGGCCATCCACTTCGTGGGGCGCCTCTTCCACCGATCCGGCAGAGCCTTTCACCACCGTAATGGCGGGATGCCAGTTTTCATCATAGGCAACACGTCCCGGCCACAGTGCCGTCCACTTGGGATTGGTCACTTCACCGCCCAGCCCGGGGGTTTCGCCCTGGTCATAATAGGTCAGTCCGCGGATGGTCTTTGTATCCGCATCAAGCGCCAGAAATCCGTACATGGTCGACCACAACCCCTTGCCCACAATAGGCAGCACGAACATGCTGATCCTGTCGCCGTCCATGACCTCATAGATCAGCATCTGATTGCGAAGGGTGCGGATACCCGCCTTATTGGCAGGAGCCGGCTGTTCCGGAATATCTTCCTCATTAAACCGTGCGCTGTCCACATCATCCAGAACCCGGCCTGCGGACAGATCGATTACACGAGCGCGGATGTTTTCAAAAAGCGATTCAATTCGGGCACGGTTCGTTTTTTCGCCGGCCTGGATCAGACACGCCGCCTGCAGCACACTTTTCTTTTTGTCCAGCTGCTTGTTTATTTCCTGCCGATCCCGAAGACCGACATTGGCGACGGAGATCAGCACGGAGCAGATTAAACAAAGTGCTGCGGCAAAGCCGAATATATATTTCATGCTATATTGCACTGCGCGCCGCCCTCCTTTTGATGTTTTGGGAAACAACCGCATAGTCAATCAATGGAGCCAGAATATTCATAAAGAGAATGGCAAGCATCACGCCTTCGGGATAGGCCGGGTTCAGCGCCCGGATCAGTATCGCCATGACGCCGATACCGAAGCCGTAAATGTATTTGCCCGTCTCCGTATACGTCCCGGTAACAGGTTCGGTCGCCATAAATACCAGACCGAAAGCAAAGCCGCCCAGAACAAAATGCCAGTGGAAGGGAAGATTCATCAGCTCATTGGTCTGGGATCCGGCAGCGTTCATCAGAAGCACAAGACCGAGTGCACCGGCGACCATGGACACCATAATGCGCCAGGAAGCAACACCGGTAATCAGGAGAATGGCGGCGCCGACCAGACAGGCAAGGGTGGATGTCTCGCCCATGGAACCGGGGATCCAGCCGATAAAAGCATCCAGCCAGGACACTGCTTTGCCATTGATCTGCATCGTGGAAACTGCAGTCTGCCAGGCCTGCCCATCGGCGACGGGAGGTATTTCTGCCACACGCGCCAGCAGCGTCGCGCCGCTGAAACCGTCAGCCGCCTGTGCCGGATTGAGTGCAACCCAGACCTTGTCGCCCGAGCTCTGGATAGGGTAGGCGAAATAGAGAAACGCACGGGTAACCAGCGCCGGATTGAAAATATTCATGCCTGTCCCGCCGAAAACTTCCTTGCCGATGACCACACCGAAAGCGGTTGCAAGCGCCACCTGCCACAGGGGAATGGTCGGCGGAAGAATCAGCGGAATCAGAAAGCCTGTAACAAAAAAGCCCTCGTTCACATCGTGCTTGCGGATAATGGCAACCGCCACCTCGATACTGCCGCCTACCATGAAGGTGACAATCAATACAGGCAGAAAATAGAGGGCGCCGTGTACAAAGCAGGCAAGAAAACTTGCAGGGCTGAAGCCCAGCCCGAGTGCCGCGACCAGCCCTGCACGCCAGCCTTCGGGCGTAACGCCCGGCGCAAGCCCGGAATTGATCTGATAGCCGATATTCCACAATCCCAGAAAAATCGCTGGCATTAAAGACACCACCACCGTGATCATGATCCGTTTCAGGTCAACGGCATCACGGACATGGGGGGCACCGTCGGTCACTTTTCCGGGCGTGAAGTGGAACGATTCTATCGCTTCGAAAAGAGGATAGAACACCTCCAGTTTGCCGCCTTTTTCGAAGAGCGGCGCCTGCTTATCAAATAAAGTTCTGATGAATTTCATGGGCGCGGTTACCCTTCTTTTTCTATAATGTCAAGGTTTTTGCGCAGAAGCGACCCGAAATCCTCTTTTCCGGGATCCACAAAACTGCACAGCGCCAGGTCTTCTTCGTCAAGCTCCAGACAGCCCAGCTTTTCCGCCTGATCCACATCAAGCACACAAAGAGAGCGGAGCAGCAGCGTGGGAATAATGTCCATCGGCATCACTTGCTCATAGAGTCCTACAGGCACAATAGCGCGGGGGCTTCCGTTGGTGCTGGTCGTAAGGCTGAACCGTTTGCTCGGGAAGAGTTTGGATAGAAACAGCCGGCTCAGCGAAAATTTATCCGCTCCCGGCGTCAGCCAGCCCATGAATACTTTTTCCCGGTCTTCCGCCAGCACGCTGATCTGATTATGAAAGCGGCCGAGGTAGCCAAAAACATCGCCCATGGATTTCCGGCCACTGAAAACGGAGCCTGATATCACACGGGCTTCTCCTTCGATCAGCTCTTCCGCAGTAAGGCAGTCCGTGCACGCACCCAGACGGGTCCGGATCAGACGCGGTTCTTTTACGCCGGGACCCGCCAGGCTGATGAGGCGATCCACGCAAAGAACGCCCGTCCGGATCAGATCGCCCATGGCAAGAAGATCCTGCAGGCCGATATGCCAGACCGTTTTATTCCGCCCCACTGGATCGAGCGTATGAATGTGAACCCCTGCTGTACCGCTGGGGTGGGGACCCGAAAAACGCTCCACCTTTACCGAAGCGGGCAGATCGGAAGGAATAAAACCGGCATCGGGAGCGACGCACAGCCAGATTGTGCCCCCGGTCAGCTTGGTAAGCGCTGTCAGCCCCGCCGCCAGTGCCGCTTCGCGCCCTTCAACCACCATATTCATGGGAGGCGCCAGAGGGCTTGAATCCATTGCGGTCACAAAAATCGAATGAGGTTCGCTGTCAATGAGCGGCCGGCCGCTGAAAGGGCGGGTCCGGAAAGCGGGCCACATTCCCGCTTCTGTGAGAAGATCCCGCAGCTCCTGGCCTGAAAGATCAGCGGCACTTTTACCTGTATAGGAAGAGAAACTTTTCAGCTCATCCGGGGAAGGGTTGCCTGTCGATTCGCTTTCGCTCAAGTCGATCACCACCGACTGAAGCATGCGCTTTTCACCGCGGTTCACCGCAGATACCGTACCGGCGCCCGGTGCAGTAAAAAAAGTGCCCGGTGTTTTCTTGTCCTCAAAAAGCGCCTGACCCCGCTGCACGGTATCGCCCGGCTGAACCAGCATGCGCGGCTTTAAACCGACAAAGTCGGTCGCCATGACTGCGATGCGGGATACTTTTTTTTCTGCTACAACACGCGACGGCTCCCCCTTTATGGGTAGGGTAAGCCCTTTTCGGATTTTGTGATCACCCATGGCAATCCATTGTCTCCCGGTTGATAACCTTCATGCAGTCCTCCAGCCCCAGTAACCTTGTAGACTGTCGGAAGCATGCAATGAAAGCGGTGAGGACGACTTTATAACTACCGGCAATTATAACACGGAACTGATTTATGATCAATCACTGAACATAAACCAAAAAATTACAGAGAATTAAGCAAAAAACCGGGCTGAAAGCGCATATGCCAGATAAAATTCAACTGAAAAGAGGTGCTTTCGCAGTCGGATGCATTGCTTTCCCGGCACTTCCTGACGTGTAGGTATTTTACGCCTTATTATACGCTTTCCACAACAAAAACATTCCTGATGCGAAAAGATTTTTTGGGCTTGCGGCGGCAGGCAGCCTCTGCGCCCTGGTTGACACCCCGGCAACTCGTTTATACTGCAAAGGGTGACGATCGATCTATCAAAACTAACGGTCTTGCCCATTATATAATCGGCGAGACATGCCGTACGGTTCACATTCAAAACGTGTTTTAGTTGTATCCTGAACGACAAAAAACGCAGGCAGCCAATCTGATCAGCTGCCTGCGCTGTTCTTTTGTGTGTCTGCAATCAGACCGTTACAGCATGGAGGCTGTCTGTCTGAAAGGCACTGCCCTCAAGGGCGGCTCCAGCAGTCCGGCATCGGTTTCGAAGCATCAAAGACATAGGAGTGCCCCGCTCGGGAAAGGAAGCCGGTGCGAACAGCCCAGACCATCGGCACGGCTCCTTTCTGCCAGCGCTCCATATAATGCAGCGCCTCATTTTCCTCCAGCGTCCAGTTACGATTGAGGTCGGCAGGATGCCAGCTGTCTGCAGCAACCGCAGCGGGAATCGCCCGCAGATAAGGATAGCCCTGATTGAGCCGAAGGTCTTCCGGCATTGCCCAGACACCGTCAAAGTCCCAGTTTTTGTAATTGCTTTGCGCACTCTCACCGGCCATCTGATCAGTATTGCGTCGTCCGGCAGAAACGCTGCCTCCCTGCCCGGTGCTTTCCTGATTCCAGTAAGAAGCCATTATTTCCGAACCGCCTGCATCAAATCCGATAAGGCCACCCGTCAATGCACCGGTTTTCCCGGAAGGTTCAACCATGCCGATAGCATAGCATCGTTCTATATTGGAATAGGAGGCTTCGCCCAGAAGTCCGCCCGCACGATCCACAGCGGAAACCGAAGCGGTACTGCAGGCATCCTGAAACTCGGATGCGTCTGCAAAACCGCTCAAACCGCCTGCCATGCTGCCTGCTGAACTTACAATGCCACCGGACTGAACTCTTCGGAAAATACTGCCCTCGCCTGAACCGGCAATGCCGCCTGCCCTATCGGAAGATGCGCGAACCGTACTATCCGTGGCACTGTTCTCGATGCGGGAGTGATTTTCAGCATAACCGACCAGACCACCCACATGACTGCGTCCGGAAATCGAGCTGTCTGTCAAGGTGCATCCGGCAACAGTGCCCTTGTTCATGGCACCAACCAGACCGCCCACCCGATCTCGCCCGGAAATCTCAATGCTTGTGCAATGCAGATTTCGGATCGCACCGCCTGAGCCGACAACGCCGAAAATAGCGCGGGAATCCCCTTGTGTACCGTCGCCGTCCGCAGTCAGGACAACATTGCGGATGGCATGATCCAGTCCGTCAAAGCTTCCTGTGAAAGCGGTGATGCTATTTCCTGCAGGTGTGAAGGTCTGCCCTGCGAAATCGAGATCCGCCGTCAGCGCAAAATGTTTGCTCCAATCGGCAGGGCTCGCCGAGAACTTTGCCCAGTCCGCAGGCAGCAGCAGTTGGTAAGGATTCTCTCTGGTGCCTGTGCCGCCGCTGTATTGCTCCCCTTCTTCACGCAGAAGCGGGTAGCCGTCGTTTTCATCTGCATAATCCACACGCCAGATTGTGTCAAAATCCCAGCCGACAAAATGAGAGGAGCTTGCCGGAAAACGCATGTCCGCACTGGAAAGTCCTTCACCGGCTGCACTCCAGGAAAGACCTGCCAGATCCATATCCCAGTAGCAGCGGGTCACAGGGCCGTCGGCGGATTTCACAAAGCCGCCTGCACCCGTATCACCACTCACCGCTCCGGCGGCATAACAGCTGTCCAGCAGAGCTGTCTGCAGGCTCTTTGCCGCAAAACCGCCCGTACTACTTTTCCCTTTTACAGCGCCGCGGGTATAACAGCATTCCACTTCTGCCTGATGCATCTTGCCGGCAAAACCGCCTGTATCGGTTGTACCTTCCACATTGCCCAGAGTAAAGCAATACCGGAAGTTGCTTCCCGCACTCACAGCGCCAACAAAACCGCCGGTCGCAGTTTTTCCCTCTACAGTTCCCAGCGCATGGTTATAGCTGATCTCGCCGCCTTCAAATACCCATCCCGCAAAACCGCCGGTGTTCTCCAGGCCTTCCACAGTCCCTCCGGCATGGCTTTTCTTCACAGTGAGGCTTTCGCGGAGGCTTCCGCCGAAACCGCCCACGTTGTTTTCGCCCTTTACAGTTCCCAGAGCATAGCATGCCTCCATGTCCAGATAGCCTTCGTAGTAGCCCACGGCATCCCCCACGAAACCGCCTACATCAGAAGTGCCTGTCACCTTGCCGGAAGCATAGCAGGACTGCAGTTTACTGCTATATTCCACTGTACCGGCAAAACCGCCGGTTGCCTCAGGATTGCTTCCCACGCCTTTCACCAGCCCTTCGGCATAACAGGTCTGTACAGTTGTATTCTTAATGAATCCGGCAAAGCCGCCTGTGTGCTTCCGGCCTTCCACGCTGCCCGAAGCATGACATGCTGTGGCGGGGGTATCTACCAGAGAGCCGGCAAAGCCGCCCACATGCTCCCGACCCTCCACGTCGCCTGTGGAAGTGCACTCTGCGAGGGTACTCGATGTGCTGGCAATTTTGCCCAGGAAACCGCCCACAAAATTGTTTCCCGTCACGGCTCCAGTGCTGGAACAATCACTGAGCTCTGTCTCATACAGATATCCGGCAAAACCGCCCGTATGGTCTCCGCTGGCCTCGACGTCACCTGTGGAAGTGCACTGGTCAAAAGAGGTGTCTTCCAGGGCTAAGCCGACAAACCCGCCCGCGCTCTTTCTGCCGCTGACATTACCTGCTGCAGAACAAGTTTTTATGCGGCAATCTTCAATGAGATAGCCCGCAAACCCGCCTGTATTCTCTGTGCCTTCCACCGAACCTTCAGCAGAGCACTCCTCTACGAGAAGCTGTATCGTACCATATCCGACAAAACCACCGGAGTAACTTGCATTGCCTTTGACATTTCCCGAAGCAGTACTGTTGTGAATAAACGCTTCACTTTCCAGGCTTCCGGCAAAACCTCCCAGACTGTCCGGATAGTCGCCTTGCCCTGTCACTTCTCCGCTGGCTGAACACTGATCCGTTTCGCCTCCTGTAAGCAAACCGGCAAACCCGCCGATATATTTTTTCCCCGCAACATCCGCAGAAGCACCATTGTTCATAAACACGCTGTTTGTTCCTCGCCCGACAAACCCGCCGCCCATGCTATCGCTGCTTTCAACAGTACCTTCCAGATCGGTGTATTCAGCAGTGCTGTCCGTCATCCTGCCGATCAGCCCGCCTGTGTTTGTCTTGCCTTTGACATCCACCACAGCCCAGCAGGTAGAAATCCGGCTGTCGTCTTCTGCAAGGCCGATCAGCCCGCCCACCGTATTCACGCCCCGGACAGAGGCGGACACGGAACAGTTCTCCACAAGGACTCCGGAAAGTTTGCCCGCAAGGGAGCCCACATTGTTTTCGCCGGAAACACTGAAATCAAACAGATGAAGATTGCGAATAACACCGGGGTACTGTACCACTTTGAAAAGCCCGCCGGCTTCGCCTGCTTCATTTATATTGCCGTTGGAAATACTGTAGTGTGCACCGTCGAAAGTTCCCGTAAATGCGAGCTGAACAGGTGTTAGTGCACCGATTCCGGCGATATTCTGCCCCTGAAAATCAATATCGGCGGTCAGCCTGAAATGAGAGCCCCAGTGAAGGGGCGTTTCGGCGAGCACCTGCAGGTCGCCCGCATTATCAATGAGAAAAGGATCTTCTTCAGTGCCGCTGCCGCCCGCATATCCCGGATTCGCCTCAAAAAGCCTGTCGCGCAAAAGAGGATAACCGCCATTTTTTTTGCCGGATATATCATGGAACCAGATGTTGTCAAAGTCCCAAACTTGCCAGATCGACGGATTCGCATAGGGCCAGGTCAAATCGGCGGTGCTCTTCCCTGTACCCCTGCCGCTGAAATATTGACCGCTTGCATCCACATCCCAGTAGGAACCGGGATCGGCTCCGCCGTCATTTACGGCAACAAGCCCGCCGGTTGCATCATCTCCCGAGACCGCGCCGCAGGCGTAACAGCGGAAGGACTGGCAGTTAACAAATCTTCCTCCCAGACCGCCCACTTCCCTGACTCCGGTAACAGCACCGGAGGCATAGGCATTGATCAGACTCAGGTTGCTCGCCTGACCGAAAAGGCCGCCTGTATATACAGCACCTGTTACCGTGGCGGAAGAAGATGATTCGGACACCGCCTTTATAGTACTGCCGGACACGGTGAACAAACCCGCGAGGCCGCCGCTGTAGTCTGAACCGCTCACCGTTCCGCTCACATGGCATTTTTCTATGTCAGTATGAAATGCCCTTCCTGCCAGACCGCCCGTATAATCAGTGCCCTGAACAACGGCATCAATCCGGCAGGACAGCACACTGCTTACATTGATCACCCCGCAAAGTCCGCCGGCTCTTGTGTAATCAGCGGCAACACTTCCCCGGAAGCTGCTGTAGGAAAGCGTACCCTGAAATTGACCGCATACACCACCAACCCATCCGTCGCCCGCTACCTCACCGCTGGCTTCACAACGCTGAATGGCTCCTTTCGCATAGCCTGCCAGAATGCCCACCTGTTCGCCGCCCGTCACAGAAAAATCTTCAATAGTCAGATTTCTCAGGATACCGGTAGTGGCGCCGTCACCGTCCACATTGCCAAAAAGCCCGACATAGGAATTTTCCGGAAAATAAATACGGCCCTTGCTGACTTTATGATACTGCCCGTCAAATACGCCGGTGAAAGCAATGCCTTCCTTGCCGACACAGTGCAGATCATAGCCCTGAAAATCAAGATCCGCTGTCAGTTCAAAATGCTTTCCTTCCCAGTCTTCCTGCGTGATCATCAGTTGCACCCAGTCGCCGGGAGTAGAAATCTGATAGGGAGTAAAGGCCGTGCCATCGCCGCCGCTGTATTTTTTACTGAAGTGAAGAAGGGTGCGCGGAAGCGGATAACCGTCATTTCTCAGCATCAGAAAGTCATCCGTCCACGGCCCGCCGCTGGAAAAATCCCAGAACTCATAAGTATTGGCCGCATAGGGTGTTGTCATTTCGGCAGTCGTGCGCCCGATGCCGCCGCCGGAACTGCTGTTTACTCCGGTACTTTCCATATCCCAGTAGCATGCGCCGACCCAGTCTGAGTAAGGAGAAAAGCCGAATATATCCGTGCCAACCGCTGATACAGCGCCGGCACTGTAACTGTAGGTCACAACGCCATCATCGCCTGTAATCCGGGCGGCAAAACCTGCCACGTTATTGATGCCCGTCACAGATGCACGGGAAAAACAGTGGTTAATTTGACTGCTGCAGGTGCCGATAAAACCGCCTGTATAATTGCCGCCTTCAACATGTCCGGTAACAGAGCAGTTCTCAATGAGGGAACTTGACGCGCTGCCCGCCAGACCGCCTGTATAATCACCGCCTTCAACAGAAATAGTGTTCACACAGACATTTTTAAGCACACTGGAATCCGCCCGGCTGAACAGCCCGGCATAATCACCCCCGTGAATCGTCGCATTACGGATAGAATATCCCTGACCGTCGAAAAAGAGCCCTGTAATACCGCCCGTACCCGCTCCCACGGGCGTGAGGGCCATACCGGCAAGATCAATGTCCGCAGCAAGTATAAAATTTTTGTTTGTTAAATTGTAAGACGAACTGAACAGCTCCCAATCCCAGGAACTCGCAATCACAAAAGGCGATCCGGCACTGCCGTCACCCTCACTGTACTGATGCGCATTGTTGCTCCGGTAAGGATAATGGTTGTTTACCGTGCCAGCATCCGAGTGCCAGCCTCTGCTCCAGCCCGCATAGACAAAGGAGCCGTAGGGATAGGTCATTTCCGCTGTCGTCAGCCCTTTCCCGCCTGCACTCGTTGCCTGACCGCTCGTCTCGATATCCCAATAGGAATTGACCACTGTGCCGTCTGAGCGGACTCCGATCAGACCGCCCGCCTGATTCAGCCGTGTCACATCTCCGGTGGAATAACAGTTTATGATGGTACCGCCTGACATTACGCCGACCAGACCGCCTGCCGGAAGGCTGGACGCAGGTTTCACCTCATTGCGGGCATAGCAATCCTGTACCGTGCCGCCCCGCATTTCCGCCACCAGGCCGCCGGCTGCCGCTGTCCCATGCATTACGCCGAAGACAGTTCCCAGGTTCCTGATCACAGCATCGCCGTCGATGATGCCGAATAGAGCACCCAGCTCTGTACCGGTATCTGTCGACGCATTCCAGCAGCGATAATTATTACCGTCAAAAGTGCCTGTAAAAGGAGTGTTTTTATTGCCTACAGGTGCAACCGTGCCAGAGAAATCGATATCCTGAGTCAGTTTGAAGTGCTTGCTCCAGTCCTGAGAGTGATCGCACAGTTCATGCCAGTCCATTTCACTCGACAGAAGATAAGGATTTATAGCTGTGCCGGCACCGCCTGAATAGGCATACACCGTTAAAGGAAAAAGGAACACAGACAGACAAACCACCAGAAACAGGGCTACAGTAATCTTTTTAAACATTAAGTACTCCAGAATGGTTACGTCGGACGGATAAGAGAAACGTTGCGCCCGTCAGAATCAGAAAATATGCTGTAACAACAAACTACTAAATACGGGATATGTTCATTTCCTAATACTACTCACATATCTGCAATATATGCAAATACACATCAGTAATTGTATCACATATTTTAGAAATAGTTCGGGAAGGAGAAGAAAAAAGGAGGGATAAAAAACAGGAAAAAACCGCTCAGGCGCGGTACTGCAGGATTTTTTTGCGAAGCTCGGCCGCTGCTGCCGATACATCCGGCGCTGCTGTCACTGCAGTGACCACGGCGGCAATGGAAGCGCCCGCTGAAAGTACCTGATCAATATTGTTTGCTTTGATGCCGCCCATGCAGGTAAAAGGGATATGCAGCAGAGGCCGGATGGCTTCAATCATGGCAGTGCCTACAGCGCCGGTGGGCACCTCTTTTGTATTGGTGGGAAAAATCGGGCCTATGTTGATATAACTGGCGCCTGCCTCCTGCGCTGCCAGCGCTTCTTCGGGATTATGGGTGGACAGCCCCAGAATCAGATCAGGTGCCAGGGCACGCGCCGCCGGAAAGGGAAGGTCATTCTGACCCAGATGCACACCGTCGGCACCGGAAGCCAAAGCAATATCGACCCGGTCATCCAGTATGAACAGCGCCCCTGCCGCTTTTGTCCGCTTCCGCCAGAGCCGCGCTGTCTCATACAGCTGCCTGTCATCCATATGCTTTTCACGGAGCTGTACCAGCCGCACACCCGCTTCCAGACAGGCGTCAAGCACGTCCAGCCCGGAACGACCTGCACAATACGCCTCTGTAATGACTACATAGAGGTCTGCTTCGCGAAAACGCACTATTCTGTCTGCTACCTGCATCATCAGCCTCCGGGTAGAAAGGTCACCAGTTCCACCTGATCGCCCTCGGACAAAGCCGTGTCGGCGAACTGTGTTCGTTCCACGACTTCTTCATTCACCAGAGCGACCAGCGAATCGATTGTAAGTCCCAGCTCCTCGACCAGCGAAGCCAGTGTGGTTCCGCCGTCGACACTTTTGCTTTCACCGTTCACCGTCAGCGTGATGCTCATAACAGCCTCCTTTCATGCATCCGGCGCCGGGGAACCCGCCGCCAGAAAAGCGCGGGCATGCGCCGCCAGTGACGCACCATCCAGCCCGTACATGTTGATCTGCTCGGCACGGGTTGCCTGTTCACCGAAGATATCATCCAGACCGATACGTTTAATCCGTACGGGTGCCTGCGTACTGCGCCCTTCAAAATATTCCAGCACCGCACTGCCGAAACCGCCCGGAAGCGTATTCTCTTCCACCGTAATAATCGGTCTGGCGGCGATACTGTCGAGCATGGCGCCATCGAGCGGCTTGATATGCCGGGCATCGATCACCGCCGCACCGATTCCTTCATTAGCGAGAAGCTCCGCAGCTTTCAAGGCCTGTGACGCACAGGGTCCCACCGTAAGAAATACAAGGTCCTGTCCGTCACGGAGCCGTTCCGCGCGGTCAACCGCTCTCCCGTCTTCTTTGCCGATCAGCGGGGCGCTGCTCCGTGCATACCGGAGTGCCACGGGCATTTCCTGTGTCATCGCCCATTCCAGCAGCAGTGCCGTGTCCCGGGCATCGCGGGGCGCTGCAATACGCAAGTCCGGGACCGCACGCAGAAAAGACAGATCAAAAATGCCGTTCTGTGTCGGACTGTCTTCGCCCACAAGCCCCGCGCGGTCAACAGCAAAGACAACAGGAAGCTTCTGCAGGCATACATCATGAATCAGCTGATCGTAGCCCCGCTGCAGAAAAGTCGAATAAATGGCGACTACAGGGCGCAGCCCTTCCACCGCAAGACCGGCGGCGAAGGTGACGGCATGCTGTTCACAGATACCCACATCAAAAAAGCGGTCGGGATAATGCTCTTCGAATCTGGACAGCCCGGTACCGGTGGGCATGGCGGCGGTGATGGCGACAATGCGGGAATCTTCGGCGCCGAGCGACACCAGCGCATCGGCAAAAGCATCGGTGAAGCTTTTTGACGGGACCGCCGGTACACTTTCCGCTGTCTTCTGCGCCGGCAGCGCATCACCTTCTCCTTTATCCGTGTCCAGAATCATGGGGTTCACCCCGTGGTATTTCTGCGGATTTTCTTCTGCCGCTTTCAGGCCCTTGCCTTTTTCCGTCGTGCAGTGCAGAAATACAGGACCGTCCATGTCTTTTATACGGTTCAGCAGTTCAATCAGCAGCGGCAGGTCATGGCCGTCCACCGGGCCCACATAGTTCAGGCCCAGCTCCTGGAAAAGACCGCCTTTGGTGATAAAACCCTTCACTGATTTTTCCAGATCCTGAATGGTGCGCACCATGCGGTCGCCGATGATGCTTTTGACAAAACTGCCCACGTCCTGTTTTGCGCGCTTGTAGGGGCGGTTCGTAATCATCCTGTTGAAATAATGTGCCATGGCGCCCACATTGCGTGCGATGGACATCTCGTTGTCGTTCAGAATGACCAGCATTTTCGGCTTCAGGTGGCCCACATGGTTGAGCGCTTCAAAAGCCATGCCGCCCGTCATGGCACCGTCGCCGATCACTGCCGCAATATGATGATCCAGCCCGAGCCGGTCCCGCGCCATCGCCATGCCCAGCGCCGCCGAGATGGAAGTTGAGCTGTGCCCCGTGCCGAAAGCATCGTATACGCTTTCGCACATTTTCGGGTACCCGCTGATCCCGTCTTTTTTGCGCAAGGCGGAAAAACGGTCAGCACGGCCTGTAAGCAGTTTGTGGGCATAACACTGGTGGCCCACATCCCAGATAATCTTGTCTTCCGGCGCATTAAAACAGTAATGCAGCGCAATGGTCAGCTCCACCACGCCCAGCGGCGAAGCAAGATGCCCGCCATTGAGATTGACTGTATGCAGAATGCGCTGGCGCAGCTCCGACGCAAGCGCATCCAGCTGTTCAGGCGCCAATTGTTTCAGGTCACCGGGACCGTGAAGGCTGTCTAAAATGGGGGGTTCCATCATTCTTGAGATCCTGCCGGCAAAGACAGCGAAAGGCTGCATAAAAAAGCGGCATCGGCTGATTGGTAAAGCGATCCTGACCCGAAAAGGAACTCCGGAAGGATTGCGCATCAGATAGAATAACTTGTCCTGTGTCTAAGAGTATACCACTCCCTGCCCCCTGAATGTCTGATACGCGCCTGAAGCCTGTAAAGAAGAGGAAGGAAAGATCTTTTCGCACCCGCATTTTCTCCAGAAAATAGCAAGATTGAATTGTGTAAACAGAAATGAATAGTATGAAAGGCAGATTATACAGGGAGAAATTGCTGAGGACTGAAAGCGTACTGCTCAGCCTCAGAGGGCAGCACAGTGTTGATTGTCAAAACGTATCACAATGCATAAGGAGCAGGACATGCAAACCAGCGTTCACATCACAAAAACATTTTTCTTTGCAGGGCTCATGGTTTTATGTTTCACTCTGTTTCAAATGACGGGTTTTGGCGATAACTTCAGCGGCAGTAGTTTCGGTAATGATATAAAAATTAATAAAGATCTGGAAAAAGCACCCGAAAAGGAGAATGCTGATGAACAATATAATAAAGGAGAGTGTTACTACTCTGGCGACGGGATAATAGAGGATAAAGGGCGCGCCGTTGAATGGTTCAGAAAAGCAGCTGAACAGGGGCATGCTCGTGCGCAATTTAGATTAGGATTGTGTTACGACCTTGGCAAAGGAGTAAAAGAGAATAAAGAGCGCGCCGTTGAATGGTTTCGTAAATCAGCAGCACAGGGATATGATCCGGCGATACGCTACTTGGAGGATGTATTCAGCGAAGGAGAAAATGCAGCAATTACATCAGTGCATTCTTTAACAGGAACGTGGACAGGCACATGGCAAAAAACTAACGGCACAAGCGTGACATGTACATTTTATATGTCACAGAAAGAAAACTTGATACGATGTGTAGGACAGGTACAGGGATGGACCTGCTGGGAAGTATTTGAGGGGAAGCAGAAAGTCGAACGTTTCGTTTTAAATGGAACACATGTGGTAGCAAACACCCGCCCGGCTTCCGTATACAAATTGGACATATTGGAACTTGCTATTTTGGATACTGGCAATCGTCTCGAAGGCAAGTGGTCGGATGATAGTGGCAGTTCTGGCCGAATCGTACTTTATCGTAGGGCGTTAGCCTTATCAGATGACGTTGTGATAAGGCAAGCATTGCTTTTTTGATCGTTGCCTAAGTTGTCCTTGCCGAAAATCCATCCAGCAGGGATTTAGGCGCGTCTTAAGCGTAATCCTATAGGAGAAAAGGAACCTATCCGAAGTTTTAAAGCGTGAAATCTATCTGCGACTAACGCCTGGGGAGCGCCAAGGAACGGCTTCACATAACCATCCACTCTTTCAATATTGAACTCGCGAAATAATTGTGACGTTGAAAGCGCACAGTTCAGCCTCAGAGGGCAGCACCATATTGATTGTTCAAACGTACCACAATGCATAAGGAGCAGGACATGCAAACCAGCGTTCACATCACTAAAACATTTTTCTTTGCAGGGCTCATGGTTTTGTGCTTCACTCTGTTTCAAATGACGGGTTTTGGCGATAACTACAGCGGCAGTAGTTTCGGTAATGATATAAAAATTAATAAAGATCTGGAAAAAGCACCTGAAAAGGAGAATGCTGATGAACAATATAATAAAGGAGAGTGTTACTACTCTGGCGATGGGATGATAGAAGATAAAAGGTGCGCCGTTGAATGGGATAACGTACCATAGTTTCTGTAAATTATTTGGACAAACGGGGTCATCGTTTGGTTCACTCTTGGTGAACACAAAAAAACGGCCTATGAGCCTAACCAAAAGGAGAGCAAACGATGACCAGTAA
>Ga0255346_1000691_pt1 | contig 53247 bp, 32 predicted proteins | sample wastewater_treat_FD_194410 | JGI IMG/M metagenome (GOLD analysis project Ga0255346, IMG submission 194410) | Wastewater microbial communities from Lulu Island WWTP, Vancouver, Canada - plant22 | ecosystem: Engineered > WWTP > Wastewater > Unclassified | place: Canada: Vancouver, British Columbia...
AGAAATCTAATAATACGCTAATAATACGCTAACGATTACCGGTAAAGTTTGGAATCTCTGCACCAAGATTATAAACGCCAAAGTTTATTAGGAATAAATCAAGGGGTATTTAATCGGGTGCTTACCTCATAAAATAATATCAAATATTGCAGTTATAAAATCATTTTTCCAAATACAAAGTAAATTTACATTGTTTACTTTTGCCTAAAACATTTATTTTTAATCTTTATTATTTCAGCCCGATGGGAAACAAATCAGCATCTTTTTTAGCAATCGATCTCGGAGCCTCGAGTGGAAGAGCCATGTTAGGCATTGTGGAAAGCGGAACATTGGAATTGCATGAAATCAATCGGTTCAAAAACTTGATCATCGACATCCAAGGACGTTTATACTGGGATTTATTTCATTTGTATTCACAAATCTTGAAGTCGCTCAAAATAGCAAAAAACGAAGGAATCGAACCGGCCTCCATCGGAATCGATACGTGGGGTGTCGATTTCGTAAGTTTCGGTAAGGACGGCGAACCGCTGAAAATGCCTTACAGTTATCGCGACACGCACACATTCGGTGCACCCGAAAAGTTTTTCGAAAAGATTTCGCGTCACGAAGTTTATCGGAAAACGGGTATTCAAATCATGAATTTCAATACACTTTTTCAGTTGGACACCCAATTGAGAGAACAAAATCCAATTTACCCGTCCATCGATAAAATACTTTTCATGCCCGACGCATTGTCATATCTGCTTACGGGGAAAATGGTCACCGAATACACTATTGCGTCCACATCACAACTGATTGATCCATATACTCGTAAATTCGATGCCGACTTGCTTTCCGCCATCAAATTGAACGAAAATCACTTTGCCCCTATCGTGTTTGCCGGAACAACCATAGGAGCGCTGTCGAAATCGGTACAAAACCAAACAGGGTGTGTCGATATTCCGGTAGTTGCGGTTGCCGGACACGATACGGCTTCGGCTGTACTGGCAACGCCGGCTGCAAATAAACATTTTGCTTACCTCAGTTCGGGAACGTGGTCGTTAATGGGAATCGAATCGGAACAGCCTGTAATTAACGACACCACATTTGACCTCAATTTCACCAACGAAGGTGGTGCGGACGGCTCGGTTCGCCTGCTTAAAAATATTTGTGGGATGTGGCTCATCGAACAGTGCAAAAAAGAATGGGACAATAACGATGAAATATCCTATCAAGATATCGTGGATGCTGCCAAACAGGCTCAACCTTTTCGATGCTTCATCTATCCTGATGCTCCGATTTTTGCAAGTCCGAATTCGATGATCGATGCCATTCGGCAATTCTGCACCGAAACCGGTCAATATATACCGCAAACGATGGGCGAAATTGCCCGTTGCATCTACGAAAGTCTGGCTTTTCGTTACAAACAGGTGTTGAATGATTTGCAAAAATTAGCCTCATTCCCGATCGATGTTCTTCACATCATTGGCGGCGGATCGCAAAACGACATGCTGAATACTTATACGGCCAATGCCATTGGCAAAAAGGTGATCGCCGGACCCTCGGAGGCAACAGCCATCGGAAATATTCTCGTGCAGGCTCAAACTGCAGGTCTGGTCAACAACAAACAGGAAATGCGCAATATGGTAGCCCAATCTTTCGATTTGAAAACCTTTCTGCCGGAAGACATCCAAAATTGGGAGTCGCATTATGCCGAATATCTACAAGCCACACATAATTTTTAGATTTTCACATAATTAATATCATCATCAAATGAAAGACGAACAGATCAAGAAAGCGTACGAAGCCGCTAAAGAGCAGTACGCTGCGTTAGGAATCGATACCGATCAGGCAATCGAAAAATTAAACACAGTATCCCTTTCCATACATTGCTGGCAAGCCGACGATGTGTTGGGTTTCGAAAATCCCGAAGGCGGTTTGTCGGGAGGAATTCAGGCCACCGGCAATTATCCCGGAAGAGCACGCAGCATCGAGGAGTTGCAAAAAGATATCGAAAAAGTGCTGACACTGGTTCCGGGAAAACATCGGTTGAGCCTTCATGCCATTTACGGAGACTTTGGCGGACAATTTGTTGATCGCGATCAAATCGAACCTAAACATTTTCAAGTGTGGATGGATTGGGCCAAAAAGAACGACGTGAAACTCGATTTCAATTCCACCTTCTTTTCTCATCCTAAGTCTGATAGTGGATATACACTTTCGGATTTCGATCCCGAAATCCGAAAATTCTGGATTGAACATCTGCGCCGTTGTCGCCGCATAGCCGAAGAAATGGGACGTCAGCAAGGCGATGCATGCATTCACAACATTTGGATTCCGGACGGCGAAAAAGACAAAACCGTTTCGCGAATGAAGCATAGAGAATTGCTCAAACAATCACTCGACGAAGCCCTGTCCGAAAAAATCGATACGAAGTATCTGAAAGATACCGTGGAATGCAAACTTTTCGGTATTGGCAGTGAAAGCTTTGTGACCGGTTCTCACGAATTTTATATGGGCTATGCCGTCAAGAACAACATGATGCTCACGTTGGATGCGGGACATTTCCATCCGACGGAAGTGATTTCGGATAAAATTTCATCGATGCTGCTATTTGTTCCCGAAGTCAATCTGCACGTCAGTCGTCCCGAACGCTGGGACAGCGATCACGTAGTGATTCTCACGGACGAATTACAGGCGCTGTCGCAGGAAATTGTTCGTTCGGGACAAATCGATCGCGTACATATCGGGCTTGACTATTTCGATGCTTCCATCAACCGGCTCGGCGCTTATGTGGTAGGCATCCGATCGGCTCAAAAAGCCATGTTGCAAGCGATGCTTGAGCCAACAGAAATGTTGAGAAACTTCGAATTACAAAACAAAAATTTCCAACGCATGGCCTACCTCGAAGAACTAAAAGCTATGCCATGGAATGATGTGTACAACTACTATTGCTTGCAGCAGGCCGTTCCGGTTGCCGACGAATACATCGCAAGCATTCAAGCCTACGAAGATGAAGTAACATCAAAAAGATCATCGAGATGAACACAATTATCGGGTTGATTATTATTGCAATAGGGAGTATGGGCCAATCGAGCTCATACGTCCCTATCAATAAAATCAAAGATTGGTCGTGGGAAAACTTTTGGCTCATGCAGGGAGTTTTTGCCTGGATTGTATTCCCATTGTTGGGAGCATTGATGGCAAATTCGTTTCCGGAGCTTATGCAAATTTATGGCGCAAATTCCGGGGCAGTACTTGCAACGGTTGGATATGGCATTTTATGGGGAATCGGAGGATTGACTTTCGGACTTAGCATGCGTTTTCTGGGGATTGCTCTGGGACAATCCGTTGCATTGGGAACCTGTGCCGCTTTCGGGACGCTTATTCCGGCGGTGCTTAGCGGTACCGATCTGCTTTCACCCAAAGGGCTGATATTGTTGTTGGCAGTTGCCGTAACACTCGTTGGCATTGCATTGGTGGGGTATGCTGGCAGTCTTCGGTCGAAAAACATGTCGGAAGAAGAACGGAAAAAAGCGATCAAAGACTTTGCACTGAAAAAGGGATTACTTATCGCACTTCTTTCAGGCGTGATGAGCGCTTGCTTCAGCTTGGGGCTGAATGCCGGAATTCCCGTAAAGGAAGCAGCCATTGCCATGGGAGCGCCGGAATTGTTTGCGCAAAATCCGGTTACCTTGCTCGTTACACTCGGCGGTTTCTTCACCAACCTCGTCTATTGCCTATACATGAATGCCAAAAACAAAACCGGTGGCGAAATCAAAAATTCATCGAAATCGGTTTTAATCAACAATCTGCTTTTTTGTGCGCTTGCCGGGCTCTTATGGTATTCGCAATTCTTCGGTTTGGGAATGGGACAAAGTTTCTTCGAACCCGACAGCGTGATGATGGCATTTTCGTGGAGTATTCTCATGTCATTGAATGTGGTTTTCAGCAATGTTTGGGGAATCATTCTGAAAGAATGGGTAGGAGCCGGCAAAAAAGCCGTACTCTTCCTGGCAATAGGAATGGCGACGCTCATCTTTGCGCTGATTATTCCGAATTTGTTTAAATAATAGAAGGCAATCATCATCAATTTTCATTTTGGCACAATACGGTTATCAACAAACTATCTGTTTATTACTGTATTGTGCTCTTGTTTTTTTACTTATATTTGTCGATGAATAAATGATACCTTATAACCAACAAGAAGACATGCGGTATAACGATTTTGGTATCGATTTTAAGTACCTGATAGTAAACGAAAAAGATAAAAGTTTCGGACTTACTGTCAATACAGTCGGTTTTCAACCAATCCCGCCACATGCTTTATATCCATCGACCGAACATCCTAAAAATTATTATTTTGATCCATGCAAAGGCAGAATATTATCTGAATATCAAATTCTTTATATCAGCAAAGGAAAAGGGACTTTTACTTCGGAATCTACCAAAAAAACCACCATCGAGAAAGGTCAGGCTATTCTTCTCTTTCCGGGTCAATGGCATACCTACTGCCCTTCCTACGAAACCGGATGGAATGAATATTATATCGGATTTGAAGGCCGCATTATCGATAATATTGTTGCCAATGGATTTATATCAACGGAGAAACAAATATTCGACATCGGCGTAAGCGAAGAATTGGTTGATTTATATTCGACAGCAATCAAAGTTGCCAAAGAGGATAAAAAGGCGTCTCAGCAACATCTATCAGGTATTGTTCTCAATATTCTGGGATCTATACTTTATCTGTCCTATAATAAAGATTCTGATTCCAAAGAAACCACTCAAATAGTTGAGCGGGCCAAAGTGATCATGCTCGAAAATATCAATAAAGAAATTGATATTCACGAAATAGCTTCGAATTTGGGAACGAGCTATTCCTGGTTCAGAAAAGTATTTAAAGAATACACCGGATTTGCACCCTCACAATATTTTCAGGAATTAAAACTCAGAAAGTCTAAGGAACTGCTAATCGAATCAAACTTATCGGTCAAAGAAATTGCCTATCATCTCAATTTTAGTTCCTATGAATATTTCTTATCATTCTTTAAAAAAAGAGTCGGCCTGACTCCTTTAGAATACCGGAATATGGGAAAATAAATTTCCCACCTGCAGATTCCACAACATAAATAAAGACAAGAAAATAATCTTCTTTTCGATATTGCTCTTTTATCATTCCATTCTAATTTACAATGAAAACATACTTAATCATATCCTTCATTTCATTTATTCTGGCCTTCATGGTTAATGGTCAGCAAATCTGCACAATCATTCCCAAAAGTCTCACCTGCGAATATCTGTCGAATCCAACCGGCTTGGACGTAACGCAGCCGCGATTCAGCTGGACACTGAATGCAAATGATGAAAAGAAATTCGGCCAACTACAAACGACTTATCGTATTTTAGTTGCTTCCTCAACAAACAATCTCGACAAAAAAATCGGTGATTGTTGGGACTCGGGCTGGGTAAAGTCCGACGATATGCAACTGATTCGTTACGAAGGCAAAGAACTTCAATCCGATAAGGATTATTTCTGGAACGTAACCGTCAAAGACGAAACAGGCAATATTTCCGCCGTAAGCGAAACTGCGACTTTCAGCACAGGCCTTTTCAATCAGGCAGAATGGACGGCCAAATGGATCGGAACCTCTGAAGTATACGATCCGAACATGGGTAGCAATCAAATGTACGATCCTTGGTTCAGAAAAAATTTCGATCTGAATCAAAAGCCCGAAAGAGCAATCTTGTTTGTGGCATCGGTAGGGTATCACGAAGTGTATGTGAACGGGCAGAAAATTGGTGACCACGTGCTTGCACCGGCAGTAACCGATCATACCAAACGTGCCCGATATATTGCTTACGACATTGCTCCCGCACTGAAAAATGGCAAAAACACGATCGTTCTTTGGCTCGGAACTTCATGGTCGATTTTCGGAGCTTACGCTACTCCCGATAAACCCAGAGCACCCATTGTCATTGCTCAAGTCGATATCTACGGCAGCCACCGCCACAAACTTGCCAGAATCATTACCGATGAATCTTGGCGAACGCATCCCAGTCCCAACAAGCTCATCGGAAATTGGGACTTTGGAGCGGGCGGCTATGGCGGGGAGATTTGGGATGCCAATCGGGAAATCGACGGTTGGGATCAGCCAAACTACAACGATCAATCGTGGCAGAAAGCAACCGTCTATTCTCCAAAACTGAAATTGTCAGCTCAACGAGTGGAAACAAATAAACTGTTTCGTGAAATTCAGCCTGTCAGTATTGAAAAACGTTCCGATGGAAGTTATCGCGTGGACATGGGCGTAAATTTTGCCGGATGGACTCAGATACCCGTGAAGGGAAATCCGAGTGATACGGTTCGCTTCTTATTTTCCGAACGGGAACAGAACGATATGACTTTTGGTTTGCAAAATGCTTTCGTTATCGGACAGACAGGTGAAGGCACCTTTCGTAATCGATTCAATTACAGTTCAGGCAGATGGATCACGATTCTCGGATTGAAATCTGAACCTCGTAAGGAAGACATCAAAGGATGGAATGTTCGTACGGATTACGAAAATGCAACAACCTTCGAATGTTCCGATCCTTTACAAAATTGGATATACAAAACCATTCGATGGACTTTCGAAAATCTGACGCTCGGCGGATATGTGGTTGATTGTCCACAACGCGAAAGGCTGGGTTATGGCGGCGATGCGCATGCGACATCCGAAACGGGACTATTCAACTACAAGTTAGGTGCTTTTTACACCAAGTGGTTGGAAGACTGGCGCGACGTACAGGGTACGGAACCGATGGTCGGCAATATGAACGATCCGAATTGGGCTCGAAAACAAGTCGGCAGCGGCAGACTGCTTGGAGGTGGCATTCTTCCACAAACAGCGCCAACTTATCATGGTGGCGGTGGCCCGGCTTGGGGCGGAATTGTGGTAACGTTACCGTGGTTCATGTATCAACATCAGGGAGACGCCGATGTCCTTCGTGAAAATTTCGAAATGATCAAAGGCTGGATGAGTTTTCTGGATACGAAAGTCAAAGACAATATGCTCACGCGTTATGGCGGCAATTGGGATTTCCTGGGAGACTGGCTATGGCCACATGCTACGGAACAAGGCATGAACAACAACTCTGATGAAAACCTGTTTTTCAACAATTGTTACCGGGTATACAACCTGAAGACTGCGGCCAAGATTGCGCGAGTCATCGGCAAAACAAATGAAGCAGAGGAGTGGGAACATCAGGCTGACATATCGAGCAAGATTCTCCATGCAAAATATTATCATGCCGATGATCACAATTATTCCGATAGAACCATGCGAAGTTTGGCAGCTGCCTTATATGGCGATATCATGCCAAAAGAATTGCGGCAGGCCGTGATGGAACGGCTCGATCGGGAAATTCTCGTCAATCAGAAAGGACATATCGATGTGGGGATTACCGGCGGAGCCATGCTCTTCAAAGTTCTTCGCGAAGAAGGCCGAGATGATCTTATCTATTCGATGACATCGCAAACCACTTATCCAAGTTGGGGATTCATGCGCGAAAACGGGGCTACGACAATATGGGAAATGTGGGAAAAAGATTTGCCCGGACATTCCCTGTTACACAGTTCTTACCTTTATCCCGGCGCATGGTACATTGATGGCGTGGCAGGCATAAGACGTGATCCGGAAATCCCTGGATTCAGAAAATTCATCATTCGCATCCCTCTCTTGACAGAAACACAGATTTCGTGGGCAAAAGCCGAATTCGATTCCCCGGCTGGTCTCATCAAATCGTATTGGGAACGTAACAAAGGAAAGACAGAATTAAACGTAACAGTACCGCCGAATTGCACGGCAACGATTTATTTCCCTGACGAAAAGGGGAAAACGGTGCACGAAAAAACGGGGTTGGCAAAAAAAATCGGCAAGAAAGACGGATGTCTGTTATTCGAAGTTTCGGCGGGTAATTACCAATTCACAAATTAAGATTTATCGATTCACATATTAAATTTTTTTTACGATGAAACGCATTTATTTATTTATCAGCATTTTATTCGCTATTGTGATGAGTGCATGTCAGGGAGAAAAACCAACAGTTGCCTCTCTGAAAGTTGAAATGCAGGAAAATCCCGAAGGAGTTGTCACCACGCAGCCCCGATTTTCCTGGCAAATAGCATCGAACACTCCGGATTTGATGCAAACTGCCTACCAAATTCAGGTAGCAAGTTCCGAAGAAGATTTGGTGCAGGGTAAAAATCTGCTTTGGGACACAAAGAAGGTGAAAAGTGATCAATCGATTCTGATTCCTTACGAAGGCAGTGAGCTGTCTTCGCGCCAAGTTTGTTTTTGGAGAGTAAAAGTATTTACAAACCAAGGAAACAGTGATTGGAGTGCAATCGGATGTTGGTCGATGGCGCTGCTCAACGATGCTGATTGGCAGGCCAAATGGATCGGGGAAGATTCGCTGTCGAATCCCGGCGAAACCATGAAAGGCGATACACGGTTAGCTGCGCGTTACCTACGCAAGCCCTTTACTACAGACAAAGAAGTAAAAAGAGCCGTTCTTTACATTTCGGGATTGGGGTCAAACGAAGCCTACATCAACGAGAAACGCGTGTCGGAAGACGTTTTTGCTCCATCGGTGTCGTGGTATCCCGAAAGAGTTTACTTCAACACCTACGATGTTACAAATTTGATTTCGCCCGAAACGAACGTAATTGCCGTAAAGCTCGGCAACGGACGTTATTTCGGTATGCGCGGATCGGCATTCGATTTCGACAATCTGCAAGTCTTCGGACTGCCGAGTTTGCTTGCGCAATTGGAAATAGAGTACACCGACGGCACTTCTCAGGTCGTAATAAGCGATGAATCGTGGAAAGTTACCTCAAAGGGACCTATCGTGGCCAACAACGAATACGACGGAGAGGAGTATGACGCCAACCTCGAAATGCCCGGTTGGAACACAACCACTTTCGACGACATTCTGTGGCAGCAAGCCGATTTGATGCCGGCTCCCAAAGGGAAACTTACGCCACAACCCAATCCCAACCTCCGCGTGATGGAGGAAATAAAACCGATAAAAATTACCAAACTTCCTGACGGAAAATATATCCTCGACATGGGGCAAAATATGGTGGGTTGGTTGAAAATCGAAAAACTGAACGGAAAAAAAGGCCAACCTATCACCATGCGCTTTGCCGAACTGCTCAATCCCGACAGCACACTATATTTGGCAAACCTTCGAGGAGCCAAAGTTACGGACATCTATACACCCGCAAAAGACGGAGAATTCAGTTGGGAGCCATCGTTTGTATATCACGGATTTCGTTTTGTTGAAATTTCGGGCTTAGATGCAATGCCTGACTTGTCGGCATTCACCGGGAAAGTGATATACGACAAAATGGAAACTACCGGACAATTTGAAACCAATAACGATATCATCAACCGGACTTTCAAAAATGCCTATTGGGGCATTCGTGGAAATTATCGCGGCATGCCCACCGACTGTCCGCAACGCGACGAACGCATGGGCTGGTTGGGCGATCGCGCCACGGGATGTTTCGGCGAAGCTTTCGTTTTCGACAACGCCTTGCTTTACAGCAAATGGGTGCAGGATATCGAAGATTCTCAAAGCCCGGAAGGAAGCATTTCGGTAGTCTCGCCGCGTTACTGGACTATCTATAATGACGACGTAACCTGGCCGGCCGCTTACTTTTATGCTGCAAACATGCTTTATCATCAGTATGGCGACACCAATCCGATCATCAAACACTATGCTTCGATGAAACGTTATCTGGAGCGCATCCAACAGGTATCCATGCAGGATTACATCCTTACCAAAGACACCTATGGCGATTGGTGTATGCCTCCCGAAAGACAAGATCTCATTCACTCTCAAGATCCGGCACGCAAAACGGCGGGACCGATTCTGAGCACGACGATGTATTACAGCCTATTGAACCTGATGACGCAATTTGCCGAAATTTCCGGTAATCAGCAAGACACAACCGAATTTAAGGATATGGCTGCAAAAATCAAGGAAGCCTACAATGCAAAATACTTCAATGCCGATTCGGCAAAATACGACAACAATACGGTAACAGCCAATATCCTTTCGCTTCGTCTGGGACTTGTGCCCGAAGGGTACGAACAGCAGGTTTTCGACAATGTGGTGAAAAAAACCGAAGTCGATTTCGACGGACATGTAAGTACGGGTGTGTTGGGAATTCAACAATTGATGCGGGGACTCACACAATACGGAAATGTTGATTTGGCCTATAAAATTGCGACAAACGACACTTATCCGAGTTGGGGATATATGATCCGCAAAGGTGCTACTACCATCTGGGAACTTTGGAACGGCGATACTGCCGATCCTGCCATGAACTCCGGAAATCATGTGATGCTGCTGGGCGATCTGATCATCTGGTATTACGAAGATCTGGCAGGCATCAAATGTGCTCCGGGCAGTGTAGCTTACAAAAAGCTGTGGATGGAGCCGAAATTTCCCGAAGGATTATCGCATGTGAAAGCATCTTATAATTCGGTTTACGGCGAAATCAAAAGCGAATGGACTAAGGAAAACAATACTTTTACTTGGGATATTGTCATTCCTGCGAACACTTCTGCCACCGTCAAGCTGCCGAAGCAACTCAATATTGCTTCACCATCGGGCAAAGGCATACACAAAGTGACCGAAACCGATGACGCAATTGAAATCGAATTAGGATCAGGAAGATATCAGTTAAAAAGTAAGTAATCGAAAATTATTTTTTGGTGGAGAGAAGACGGACTCGTTATCGGATTCGTCTTTTCTTTTCAGCATACCTGCGAACAATCTGTCGGTGTAATCCCCATTATTCGATTTTGAATGAAATACGCTGCGGCCGATTTCATTTGTAAGGCTTGCATTTTGCATATAATAACTCGATTTCTAAGAGACAAATATCCTGCCAAAGCTCAACAAAAGCGATTTTAAACCGTTGTATAAATAGTTAACATTTGTGTTATTTTATGCGGCTCATGCAACCTTTATCGGTTTTTAATATCTCACTATTATGTAAATATGTAAAAAACGTTTATCTTCAATTAATCTGTAGATAATGAAAAAATCAATTCTGAATATTCTTTTATGTGTGGTGTGCTGTTCAAGTCTCAATGCCCAACAATCAACGGGCAGCAAATCGGATAGTTACGATCAACTATGGAAAAATGTTGTGGCTTTTGAACAAAAATCTCTTCCCAAATCTGCTTCACAAGAAGTAGATAAAATTTTACGCAAAGCAATCAGTGAGGGAAATTCGCCGCAAGCGGTGAAAGCCATTATACATCAGGGAAAATACGATTTGGAGATCGATGCCGAAAACGATGCGTCGGTTTTCGAAAAAGTGAATGAAATGCTTTCCAAAAGTGATGATGAGGTGGAAAAATCGGTATTGCACTCGATGCTCGCCGAGTTATATCTGAATTATTATTTCAGCAATCAATGGGTCATCGACCGAAGAACTGCCGTTATCGGATTTGTGCCCGATGACATGAAAGAATGGACAAAAAATATTTTCTTCGACCGAGTAGTTGAAAATCTCAACGCATCGATTGCAGAACGAGATTTGTTGTTAAAGACAAAAGTGGAAGATTATGCCGCTGTTGTGGAACTTGGGAAAGATTCTCGACGTTTTTTCCCCACTCTCTACGATTTTTTGTCGCTGCGGGCAATCGATTTGTTTTGTCGACTGCCGCAAGGCAATGATTTAGGTCATTCGCTTGCACGAAAAAATATTTCTCAGCAATCTCTTTTTGCTCCTGCTGAAGAATTTGTTCACTTGCAGTTCGATCCGCAGAAACAGGATGTTGGTTTATGGACGCTGCAAACCTTTCGCAATTATATGACATCGCTCATGCAACGCGGAATGAATCGATCGTTAGTTTTGGTAGAGTTTGACAAGCTCGATTATCTGAGGCAGTTGACTTCGGCGTACAAAAGTTATGCTTTGCCCGCCCTCAAAGCGATGTTGACAAAATGGAACGACAACGATTTCAGTGTGGAAATTGTAGATAAAATTGCCGAATATTATGAATCCTATTTTATCTCGACAGAAGATTCGGACGCGGAAAATGCAAAAACGAAAGAAATTTACGAATTGCTCAATCGCACGGTTCAACGATATCCTCGATATGAACGTATCGGGCTGCTTCAAAACAGATTGACGAAACTTACTCAACCCACTGTGTCCGTTTCGGGGCAGAATACCTACCCGCTTCGATGGAAAAAGGAAATGGAGATTTCGTACAGAAATATTACGGAACTCGAAATCGATATCTATCAAGTGAATTCTACTGATCTGTTTATCGATAGATTTAATGGAAATAAAAACATTGCGAAACGGTTTGTGAAAAAACAAACCATATCGTTGCCCAAAGGCGAACCCTACGAGACGAAGAAAGACACCATCACGCTCGATATTGACGAATTTGGTGCTTACATCGCCGTATTTTCGGCCGATAAACCGATTGAGGAGAACCAAAATACCTATTCGTTTGCAATTTCGGATCTGGCCACGTTTTCGCGCCTGATTTCGGAAGGACAATCCGAATTTTTCGTTGTTGACCGCATGTCGGGGAAACCGATAAAAAATGCACAAATCGAAATTTTTAAGCGGGTTTATCAGACTTCTCAAGAGCAGATCAAAAAAATCGACACCTTGATTACCGACGAGAATGGCCTGGCGAAATTTTCGCCGGGCGATGAAAAAGATCGGTATGCCTATTTTTATCGGGTTGTTTCAGGGGACGATCAAGGTTCGCTTCCCGAAAATATGCCGAATTATTATTTTTATCGGCAAAACGATAGGGAAGGTCTCGAGAACATTTCGATTTTCACCGATCGGAGCATCTATCGTCCGGGACAAACCGTTTATTTCAAAGCGATTGCAGCAATATTGCAGGACGAAAAAACTCTGCCGGTTGCCGAAAAATCCTATTCGGTGATTTTGGTCGATGCAAATAGTCAGACGATTGCTACAAAACAGTTGCGAACAAACGAATTTGGTTCCATTTCCGGCGAATTTGTTTTGCCCGAAGGTAAATTGTCGGGAAATTATCAAATCAAAATCGACAATGCTCAGGCAAATTTTCAGGTGTTGGAATACAAACGACCATCGTTTGAAATCACTTTCGAACCTATTACCAAAACCTACAGGTTTGGCGATGAGGTTACGTTGACGGGCAAGGCCGAAAACTATTCGGGCATAAAATTGCAGCATTCAACCGTCGATTACGTCATCACGCGTTCGCCTTTATGGTGGTGGAGCAGTATAAATGGCTCGGCCGAGCAAATCGAACAAGGCAGCACGATAACCGACGAAAACGGAAAATTCGATATCACATTCAAGCCTTCAAAGCCCGATAGCGAAACAAATCTTTTTTTGCGTTCAACCCCATCGGTATTTTCCTTTACAATCGAAGCAAGTATTACCGATATGAATGGCGAAACGCAGTCGGCACATTATGTGTTGAGTGTGGGCGATATAGGCATGATGCTCGAGGTTGATTGCAAAGATCGGATCGAAAAATCCTCAACCGACAACATTCGCATTACGGCAACCAATCTCGACGGGCAGAAGACTGATGCAAAAGGAATATATCGACTTTTTTCCGTAAACGAAAATGACAGTATTGCCTCGCAACTTTTCGAGAGTGATTTTCGAACAGGTATGCAACCCGAATTATCGGCAAAACTTCAAAAGCTGCCTTCCGGAAAATATCGGTTGAAACTACAATCGAGAGATGATGCCGGCAACAAGGTTGAAGCCGAAAAGGATTTTGTCCTGTTTTCGTATGCCGACAAACGTCCGCCCATCAAAACCAACGATTGGTATATTGTTCGGAGCGACGATTTTACGCCTGAGAAACCGGCTGAAATCATGTTGGGCGTTTCGGATAGAGATATTCATGTTTTATTCGAACTTTGGCAGGAACAAAAGTTGTTGAAACGCGAATGGGTCACGCTCAATAACGAAATTCGTACTTTTACGATTCCTTATGATGAAGCTTATAAAAACGGCGTTTCGGTTTTTTTGACTTATATGAAAGATCAGAAGTTCTATACGCATTCTGCAATTCTTTCTACACCAAAAAAATCGAACGATTTGAAGATTAAGCTCGATGTTTTTCGCGATAAACTTTTGCCCGGTCAAAAAGAAGAATGGCGGATGACGGTGCGTGATGCAAGTGGAAATCCGGCGTCGGCGGAAGTGCTTGCTTCGATGTACGATTTATCGTTGGATGCCATTTACAAATCGCCCGACTGGATATTTAACAGACCTGTTTCGAGAAGCTATATTTCGCTTCCTTCTTATCGAATCGACAATTCGTTGGGTAAAATTTATGGGGTTTACACAGGCTCGATGTCGCAATTTAAAACTCCCGAGTTCGTTTTCGATTCTTTCAATTGGTATGGCTTGCAATTTGGCGGAGATTACGGTGGACATATTCTACGCTCGACAGCCGGAGCAGTCAAACAGAATGCTCCTGTTTTCAAAGCGGAATCGGGTAATCTTGATGAAGTGGCCGATGCGCAATCTGTAAATATTGATACGGAAAAAAAATCGCGGGAAACAAAAACTACTGTATCTCAAATTCGAAAAAATTTCAATGAAACGGCTTTCTTTTATCCGCAATTGCGCACTAATACCAATGGAGAAATCCAGCTCGCATTTACCGTGCCTGAAAGCAACACTCGATGGCGTTTTCGTGTGCTGGCACACGACCGCAATCTGAATGTGGGTACAACGGATACTTTGGCGGTCTCTCAAAAAGAGTTGATGATTACGCCAAATCTTCCTCGATTCTTTCGTCAAGGAGATCAAAGCGCTGTTTCTACCAAAATTTCAAACCTTTCCGAAAAAACTCTTGAGGGGACTGTTTCGATGGAACTTTTCGATCCATTGACTGACCGTATTTTGGAAAAGATAGTTCTTCCGAATCAAAAGCAAGCATTTTTGTTGTCGAAAGGAGAATCTTCGAGTGTTTCATGGACTTTCGACTTGCCAATCGATATTGATTTACTGGGTGTTCGAATCGTTGCCGACAGTAAATTGTTCAGTGATGGCGAACAGCATGCGTTGGCCGTTTTGCCCAATCGGATGCTTGTTACCGAAAGTATGCCAATGGATGTCAATGGTAATCAAACGAAAGTTTTCTCGATGGATCGTTTGCTTCATCCTCAATCGTCAACGTTGCAAAATTATCGACTCTCGCTTGAGTTTGCATCAAATCCGGCCTGGTATGCCGTTCAGGCGTTGCCCGTTTTAAGCGCACCGGACAATGACAATGTCGTTTCGTGGTTTGCCGCTTACTATGCAAACACTCTTGGACGCCATATTTCGAAAACATTTCCCAAAGTTGCAGCAATGATCGATGCCTGGAAAAAGCAAGGAGGCGATAGTGAGACATTGCTATCGAATCTCGAAAAGAATGAGGAACTCAAAAATGTATTGATCGAAGAAACACCGTGGGTGCTCGAAGCCAAAAATGAAACGGAACAAAAACAACGTTTGTCGCTGCTTTTCGATTTGAATCGGAATCAAAATCTTACCCGGACAGCCATTGATAAATTGCAGGAACTGCAAACCGATGAAGGCGGTTGGAGTTGGATCAAAGGGTTTTATCCGAGCCGAAGCATTACGCAATACGTGCTTTACGGATTGGGTCGCCTCGACGAGTTGATCGCTAACGAGGCTGATACGGCTATTGCTGTTATGAGTGAAAAGGCAGTGAATTATATAGATGCGCAAGCATTGCGTAGTTTTGAGCAGTTGAAGAAAAATAATAAAAACTGGAGGTCTGTAACGGCTATTCCCTCCCTCGATTTGGAGTATATGTTTGTTCGATCGATGTACAGCCAATACAAGCTGTCGCCCGAATCAAAATCGATGATCGATTTTTACACCTCCATATTGATTAAAAACCGGACAAATTTCGATTTGTATCAACGTTCGCTTATTGCAGTAATCATGCAGCGAAATGGAAATAGCGATTTGACTTCGGCTATTTTGAAATCGTTTCGCGAACATGCAACAATAGATCCCGAAAAGGGAATGTTTTGGGCAAACAATCGATCGCACGTCTTTCTATCGCAATCGGCAGTTTCGGTACATACGTTTATTATGGACGCTTTGAGAATTGGTGGTTCGAAAGCCGACGAAATGGATTTAATGAAAAAATGGCTGCTCAAGCAAAAACAAACCCAACTCTGGGAATCGACTCAAGCCACGCTTGATGCCGTTTATGCCCTTTTGAGTACCGGCACGGATTGGTTCTTGGCTGAAAATGAAGTGAAACTAACGATCGGCAAAACAGTAATTGAGCCGCAGCAACAAGAATTGGGTACAGGATATTTCAAAACAACGTGGAATGGGAAAGAGATCGATCCCGATATGGGAAGCGTGAAGATTGAGAACAAGGGTAAAGCCCCGGCTTGGGGTGCTCTTTATTGGCAATATTTCGAAAAAACGGATAAAATTTCGAAAACCGATGCAGGCCTTGATGTAGAGAAAAAACTTTTTGTTGAAAAAATCGACGATTCGGGCAAACACCTCATTCCGCTTGATAGTGACTGTACTTTGAAAGTAGGAGATAAAATAGTCGTTCGACTAACTGTCCGCAGCGATCGCGATTTTGAATTTGTTCACCTCAAAGATATGAGAGCTGCCTGTTTAGAACCGATAGAGCAATTTTCGGGAGTTCGTTGGCAGGACAGATTGATTTATTATCAGACCTCGAAAGATGCATCTACCAATTTTTATTTCGATGTCGTGCCACGCGGCACTTACGTATTGGAATATCCAGTATATGTCAATCGAGTGGGGAACTATTCGAACGGCATTACCACAATTCAGTGCATGTATGCTCCCGAATTTGCCTCGCATACAAGTGGCATACGAATTAATGTTAAAGAGTAAACAACGTTTAAACTTTTCCTCTATTTTTGTCATCAGATAGGAATAAATCAATTTAAAACCAATCCATAATGAAAAAAGTAAGTTTTCTTTTACTATGTTGCTTAATGCTGGGCGGAGTAGCTTTTGCACAATCGAAGCCGGCGGCTCAGTTTACCAGAACGGAGCATAACTTCGGTTCGGTTCGCGAATCGTTAGGTGCTGTTACTACTGAGTTCGAATTTACCAATATCGGCGATGCGCCTCTCATTATTCAACGTGTAGCTGCGTCTTGTGGTTGCACCACGCCGGGATATAGCCGTGAACCGATTTTGCCGGGCAAAAAAGGGAAAATCACTGCTCGTTATTCTACTACGGGACGTCCGGGAAATTTCAACAAAACAATTACCATTTACACCAATGTTCCCGATACAACTTATGTATTAACCATTAAAGGCAATGTGATCCCCGACAAAAAATAAATATCGCTGCAATATTTGCAGAACGAAACCGAATGGAATATCTTTGTAGAAAAGATTTCAGTCGGTTTTTTTTATTTTAAATTTTATGAGATGAAACATCCCGAAGACGACCCTCAATATCAAGGCTTGAAGGTGAATAAGGGTATTCCTCAGCCACCCAGCGTTAATCCGCAACTTAAAAAACGATCACGACGCCAATACACGGTGGATGAATATGTCGATGGCATTTTATCGGGTAATATTCCTATGCTCAGCCAGGCCGTAACGCTGGTGGAGAGTGCCAATCCCGAACATCAGGACGTGGCGCAGGCTATTATCGAAAAATGTTTGCCCCATTCAGGCAAATCTATTCGTGTCGGGATAACGGGTGTTCCCGGAGCCGGTAAAAGTACTTCTATCGATGCTTTTGGCATGTATCTGATCAGGCAGGGTCATAAACTTGCCGTGCTTGCTATCGATCCTTCAAGCGAACGTTCGAAAGGAAGCATTTTGGGCGATAAAACACGTATGGAAAAACTTGCCGTCGAGAAAAATGCTTTTATTCGGCCTTCACCTTCAGCCGGATCGCTCGGCGGGGTTGCGCGCAAAACGCGTGAGACAATTATTCTCTGCGAAGCTGCCGGTTTCAATTACGTTTTTGTGGAAACGGTGGGAGTGGGACAGTCTGAAACGGCTGTTCATTCGATGGTGGATTTCTTCCTGCTTATCCAATTGGCCGGAACCGGCGACGAATTGCAAGGAATTAAACGTGGAATTATGGAAATGGCCGACGGGATTGTTATAAACAAAGCCGATGGAGACAATATTGAAAAGGCAAAGATGGCGCAGCGACTCTTAAAAAACGCCTTGCACCTTTATCCCTTACCCGAATCGGGATGGACGCCCGAAGTGCTTACCTATTCAGGTTATTATGGAATCGGAATAGAAGAAGTTTGGGATATGATTCATCGGTACATCGATTTTGTGAAACAAAACGGCTATTTTGAACGCCGACGCAACGAACAATCGAAATATTGGATGTATGAAACCATCAATGAACGGCTGAAAAACGATTTTTATCGCGATGAAGAAATTGAAAAACTCTTGCCCCGGTTGGAAGAAGAAGTGCTTTCGGCTCGAAAAAGTTCTTTCGTAGCAGCCAATCAGGCTTTGCAACAGTATTATCGTCGTCGCAATAAAATTTGATGGCGACAGGTTGTCCGAATTGTAATTTGTTTTATCTTTGCAAAAACTTTCAGGAGGCGCATTCTTCTAACGGTCAGGAATCCTGCTTCTCACGCAGGCAATAGCGGTTCGATTCCGCTATGCGCTACGCTTCATTCAAAGTTTATTCCTCCTCGTCCGATTCTTCCATGTTATGAAAAACGTTTTGAACGTCATCATCCTCTTCGAATTTTTCGATCAGTTTTTCGATTTGTGCCCGCTGCTCGGCATTCAGTGATTTTGTGTCACGTGGAATGCGTTCAAATTCGGCCGAATGAATTTCGAATCCGTTCGACTCGAGATAGGACTGAATATCGGCATACGATTTGAAATCGCCATACAATACAATCTCGTCTTCATCGGTTTCAACCTCGTCCACGCCATAGTCGATGAGTTCCAGTTCGAGATCTTCGAGCGAAACGCCATCTTTGGGCGCAATTCGGAAAACACATTTATGGTCGAAAAGAAATTCCAAACTCCCCGAAGTTCCCAAAGAGCCCCCATGTTTGTTGAAATAGCTGCGGATATTGGCCACCGTTCGGGTCGGATTGTCGGTTGCGGTTTCGATGACGATAGCAATGCCGTAGGGCCCATAGCCTTCGTAAACTACCTCCTTGTAGTCCGTGTAATCTTTGTCGGTTGCTTTTTTGATAGCTCTTTCCACGTTTTCTTTGGGCATATTCTCCTTCTTTGCCTGCTGCACCAGCACGCGAAGACGCGGATTGGTATCGGGATCAGGTCCGCCTTCCTTGGCAGCAATAGTGATTTCCTTTCCCAATTTTGTGAATGTGCGGGCCATATTGCCCCAACGTTTCAGCTTTCTTGCTTTGCGGTATTCAAATGCTCTTCCCATATATATCCTCCTGCTCTCTCGTAGTGAGAAGCGTTGATGCCGTTTGGTGACGGCTTGAATTATTTTAATGTTTTAACACAATGTTATTTCGTTAGAAAATAGATCCATTTTTTCGGTGTTTCGTTCATTCGAATCATACTGTCCGGAATTATCTGAGCACTGCGCCCAATTCTTTCTCAAGATTCTGCCTAATTTTTTGCATCACGGCATCGATTTGTTTGTCGTTCAACGTTTTTTCTTCGTCCTGTAAAACAAAATTTACAGCATACGATTTTTTCCCTTCGGGTAGATTCTTCCCTTCATATACGTCGAAAAGCGTGATTTCCTTTAGCAGTTTCTTTTCCGATTTGCGAGCTATCTGTTCGATTTCGGCAAATGTCGTTTTTTTGTCAACGAGCAATGCCAAGTCGCGGCTGACAGCCGGAAATTTAGAAATTTCGGCAAATTCAACCGAATTTTTCCCTGTCGCTTTGAGAATTGCATCCCAATTTAATTCGGCGAAATAAACATCGGTGTCGATATCGAAGGAACGACAAATCGATTTGGAAACAATTCCCATTTGTCCCAAACTTTTATTGCGAAGATCGATTTTCAATCCGGCTGCAAAAAGAGGGGACGGAAACGTTTCGAATTTTACTTGTTGATAAATGCCCAATCTTTTCAGTACGTTTTCGACATAAGCTTTTAACTCGAAAATCGAGCTTTCCGATTCGGGCGCAGCCCAATTTTTGCGGGTGCGCTTGCCACATAGCCACAATCCGAAATGTGTTTCTTCGGAATATTCGGCAAGAATTTTATCGGGATTCTTTTGTGATGCATCGAAAAAGTAGCAATTTCCAAACTCGTAGAAACGCAAATCTCCATTTTTTCGATTTCGATTATAGGCAATACTCTCCAGTCCTCCATAAAGCAACGTTTGACGCATAACGCCGAGATCGTTGCTTAGCGGATTGATCAGTGCAACGCAATTGGCGGACGGAAATGCTTTATTATTTTCGTAGTAAGCTTTTTTTGTAAGCGAATTATTCATAATTTCGAAAAATCCGTTTGCTGTCAGTTGTTCCGAAATGAGTGTTTGCAAACGATGTTTGCGGTCAGTAGCCTTTTGATATGAAAGACTCGAACGGAGCGAATCGCCAATCTCGACATTGTTATATCCGTAAACGCGCAATATATCTTCGATTACGTCCACGTCCCGCAAAACGTCCACACGATAAGTCGGGATTCGGAGGGTGAGTTTATCTTCCGATTCCTCTTCGATTTCTATATCCAGACTTTCGAGAATGCTGGGGACAACTGCTTTCGGAATTTCTTTTCCTACCAGAGAATTCAGTTTATTATAAGTCAATTCGACACGTGGCTTTTCGATGGGTTGTGGATAAATATCGCGAATTTCGCCTTCAATTTCGCCACCGGCAAGTTCTTTTACGAGCATGGCCGCCCGTTTGAGCACATAAACCGTGTTATTGGGATCGGTTCCGCGCTCGAAACGGAAGGACGAATCGGTACTTAATCCATGTCGGCGAGCAGTCTTTCGAATCCAGGTGGGATTGAAATAAGCTGATTCGAGGAATATATTTTTTGTATCGTCTGTTACTCCGGACTTCAATCCTCCAAAAACACCTGCGATGCACATTCCTTCTTCGGAATTACAAATCATTAAGTCGCCGGAGCTTAGTTCGTGTTCCTGACCGTCGAGTGTGACGAATTTGGTCTTGTCGGGCAGTGTGCGAACGATAACCTCGTTGCCGGTAATGTAATCGGCATCGAAAGCATGCATGGGATGACCCGTTTCGTGAAGAATGAAGTTGGTGATGTCCACAATATTGTTGATCGGGCGAAGTCCGATAGTGCGCAATTTGTTTTTGAGCCAGTCGGGGCTTTCTTTTACGGTAACATTGCGAATGGTGAGGCCTGAATAACGAGGACAGGCCTCCATGTTTTCGACCACGACTTCGATGCCACCTTCCTTTCTATCGATTTTAAAATCGGCCACCGAAGGCTTGTTCAGTGAATAAGATTTGCCCGCTTGTTTGAGCCAGGCTGCCAAGTCGCGAGCAACGCCGAAATGCGAAACGGCATCGGAGCGGTTAGGCGTGATATCTACTTCGAGCACATAATCGCTTTCCACATGATAATATTCTTTTGCAGGCATTCCTACGGGAGCATCTTCCGGCAAAACAATGATGCCATCGTGAGAAGTGCCTATGCCGATTTCGTCTTCGGCACAAATCATCCCGAACGACTCTTCGCCACGGATTTTGGAGCGTTTGATGGTAATTTCTTCGCCCCCGAAATAAAGTTTGGTGCCGATAGTAGCAACCACCACTTTTTGTCCGGCTGCAACATTAGGCGCTCCACAAACGATTCGAAGTGGTTCATCGTTGCCGATATCCACGGTCGTCAAATGGAGATGATCGGAATTGGGATGTGCGGTACAGGTGAGAACTTTTCCGATAACTAATCCTTCGAGCCCGCCCTTTATGGTTTCAATTTCTTCAACACTTCCCGTTTCGAGGCCGATGGAAGTTAATGCTTCTGCCGTTTCGGCAGGAGACAAGTCGAATTGCAAATAGTCTTTGAGCCAATTGTACGAAATATTCATTGCATGTAATCCTTGATTGATTCGGAATGATTCCGAAAAAGCCCTCAAAATTACATAAAATTCATGGAATAAGGAAAAATGGTTGTTTCAAAATGCGATAGACAGAGTCAAGTAGCAAGTGTAATTTTAGTGAAATTGTTTGTAAAATCCAATTTTAGGCAAACTGAATCCTAATTTTTCCCTTGGTCTCCTGTTTAGTTTATGCTGTATCTCCTTTATTCTATCAGTAGGATAATCCTTGAAAGATACCCTTTTCGGGATGTATTGACGGATGAGTTTATTGGAATTTTCAATCGCTCCTTTTGCCATGATGAGTAGGGGTCTGTGAAGTAGACTGGCACCCAAGCCTTTTAGAGATCAACTCGTGAGCCGCAAACTCCGTGCCGTTGTCCGTAGTAATCGTCTTCAGCTTATCCGTGTAAGGCAGCAGCATGGCGATCACACTTTGGCAAGTTCTCCGGAATCCCTGCTCTTAGGCAACTTGACGGCCATTATAAAGTTCGTTCTCCTCTCTGTTATTCTTACCATCACTTCCGATTGTTCTCTTCCCATTATCGTGTCTATTTCAAAGTCTCCGAACCGGCTCCCGTCAGCCTGCGCGGGTCTTTGCCAAATGTTCTTTCGGTTGGGGATGCCTTTGACGGAACCCACAGGCCTTTTGCGGTGATTGAGCTTGTCAATGCTTATACAGGTCACCGCCGGAACACTTTCCGTTTGATCCATTCAGGCGTAACTCGGTTCCCGGACTAACGCTCCTTTCGATCCTGTGCCAAACGCCAAGAGTAACGACCATGCCGGTTACTGTTGCGCCGAATTTCCCCGGATACTGTTGAAGGACTGACTCCTATGGATCTTGCAATCACTCTCCGGCTTGTACCTTTTTGTTTACCTAAATAAATAGCGTGCCTTTGCTCTCCTTTTTCATGGATTGTTTTAAATAATCCTTTCAAAAATCTTAACCGGGATGTTGCACTTCTATGTTGAACTTAGGTGACAAGAACATGAAAAAATTGATTTTCAGCCGATTTCCCCTCTCGAAAAAAGACAGCGTCGGGCATCCCACCTAGCGCTGTAGATAATAGGTGTTAATGTGTGCGTTTTGCTTTAATTGAAAGCTTCTTTCGGGAGAATGTCCCATCCGTTCTTTAGCAATAGGTAACGGGTGTTTTATGTAGAATTATTCCAAATAGAAAAAGAAACATAAATATTTAAAGAAATAATTCTTTAATCAGGAAGAAATACACTACATTTGTAAGGATGCGTCTGCTCCGAAAATCCCGAACCCCGATTTTGATGGTTTACAAGTCACTGAAAATCAAGGTTTGTTTTGAATCACTTTTAGCAAAAAAGACTTTTCGGAGGGGACTCAGGGATGAAATGCGTGTTTAGTCAAATCACCGTTAATCTGTTACAAATCTTAAAGGTTGATTTTGTTTAATAAAAAATATGGGTATGGAAACACAGACAAACGCTCCGGTTTCAGGAGAAATACTCGATAAGATCATCGAAAAGCACCGTGGAAAACCCGGGATGTTGCTCACTACCCTGGAAGAAGCACAGGAGAAAAACCCCCTGAAGTATCTTCCGGGTGAAACGCTAGCCGAAATATCGAAAAAACTAAACCTGCCGTATACACAGGTCTACAGTGTAGCCACGTTTTATTCCTTCTTTAATTTAAAGCCACAGGGTAAGCATTCGATTGTCGTTTGCCGCGGCACGGCGTGTCACACGAAAGGTTCAAAAGCCTTGCTGGATGATATAGGAAAAATTTTAGGTATTAAACATACCGGTGATGATGCCGAATCATCCTACACTACTCCCGATAACCTGTTTACTATCAGGACGGTGTCCTGCTTCGGACAATGCGCGCAATCGCCCGTCGTGGCCATAGACAATGTTATTTACAGCAACATGAATTCCCGGAAATTGCTGAAAATCCTCAGCAACTATACCCTATCGTTATGAAACCGTCCGAAATTGAAATTTTAAGAAAGCAGCACAAGGAAAGGATTCTTCCGGCAACTCCCATGATTTTGGTTGGAATGGGGACCTGCGGTATCGGTAACGGAGCCGGTGCGGTTTATCATCATTTCGAAAAGCAGCTGTCGGAGAATAACATCGATTGTAAACTCAAGCGGACCGGTTGCTTCGGTTTCTGCGCCGAAGAACCGATGGTGATGCTCTATCAGCCGGGCAGGCCCATGCTGGTCTACAGTAAAGTGGATGAGAGGGATGTGAAGCGAATCATGGATAACTTGCAGAAAAACAAACTGTACAAAAACAAGCTATTGTGCCGTATCGATGAATGGGATTTCCTGACTTCGGAGGTGGAATTTGGAAAGGGTTACGAAGATATTCCTCACTGGGATGAGGTGTCTTTTTTTAAGGGGCAGAAGAAAGTGGTGTTACGCCATGCCGGCCTTATCGACCCCGAAGACATTCTTGATTATATTGCTGTGGGAGGATATAATGCCCTGGTAAAAGCGATTATGGGTTACAAGCCGGCAGAAGTGGTCGATCAGGTCATGGCGTCGAAACTGCGTGGTCGGGGAGGAGCAGGTTTCCCTACGGGAGTAAAATGGTCAATCATGCAGAAACAGGATGCCCGGCAGAAATATATTATCTGCAATGCCGATGAAGGCGACCCGGGCGCGTATATGAACCGGAATGAGATTGAAAGCGATCCGCACATGCTGCTCGAAGGTATGCTGATAGGTGCTTACGCCATGGGAGCGAGTGAGGGCATCGCATACGTGAGGGCAGAGTATCCGCTTGCCGTAAAGCGGCTTCGGACGGCTATCGAGCAAGCCGAGCAACTCGGGCTTTTAGGTGAAAATATATTGGGTACCGGCTTTAGTTTTAAGATGGATATTGTTGAAGGGGCCGGAGCCTTCGTTTGCGGTGAAGAGACAGCATTGATTGCTTCCATCGAAGGGAAGGCGGGTCGGCCGCTTCCGCGTCCGCCTTATCCGGCCAGTAAAGGGTTGTACGGTAAACCTACCAACATCAACAATGTGGAAACCTGGTGCAACGTGCCGGTCATCATCGAAAAAGGTGCCGAGTGGTTCACCACTATGGGGACGGAAAGAAGTCCCGGAACAAAAGTGTTTTCGTTGGTAGGAAAAGTGAAGAATACGGGGTTGGTAGAACTTCCCCTTGGGTCAAAATTGGAACAATTTGTGTTTAATATCGGGGAGGGTACGGGAACTTCCAAACGGGTAAAGGCCGTGCAAACCGGCGGGCCGTCCGGCGGTTGCATCCCGCTGGAGTTTTTTTCAACCCCGGTGGATTACGAGTCACTTGCGGGCATTGGAGCCATCATGGGTTCGGGAGGAATGGTGGTGATGGATCAGGACAACTGCATGGTGGACGTGGCTCGCTATTTTCTGGAGTTCAATGCAGGAGAATCGTGCGGGAAATGTACACCCTGCCGTGAAGGTACGGCACAGGCACTGGCTATTCTCACCCGCATCACCCAGGGGCAAGGGACGTTCGCCGATTTGGCCGTCCTGGAGTTGCTCAGCGGTGTTATCAAAGATTCGTCGCTTTGCGCTCTTGGGCAGACCGCCCCTAATCCCATTCTGACCACGTTAAAATATTTCCGGCACGAGTATGAAGAACACATCCGGGAGAAACGGTGTCATGCAGGGACGTGCGAATCGCTTTTCATGGCTTTGTGTGAAAACAGCTGCCCGCTGCACATGAATATTCCGGGCTACATCGAGCTGATTAAGGAAGACCGTGTGGAAGAAGCCTTTGAGCTTACGCTGCGCGATAATCCCCTGCCGGGAACGATAGGAAGGATTTGCCACTTCCATTGCCAAATGCGTTGCCGTCGTGAAATGTTGGACCAGCCGGTTTCGCAAGGCGAAATCCACCGATATCTGGCAGATACCATGTATCAGCTCGGAAAAGAGAACGAAATCTACAATAAACTGGTTAAAGAAAGACTTCCTGCTACCGGAAAAAGGATTGCCATTGTAGGTGCCGGGCCCGCAGGACTTACGGCAGCCTTTTATCTGGTGCGACTGGGCCATGATATCACCGTTTACGAGGCTTTGTCCGAAGCCGGGGGAGTAGCGCGTTTCGGAATACCGAATTATCGTTTGCCGAAAGATGTGTTGAGGAAGGAAGTCCGGCTGATAAAAAAACTGGGTGTGAAGTTCAGGTTCAACCGGCGGCTGGGCGACAATCTTTTCCTGGACGAGCTGAGAAATGAGTTCGACGCCATTTATCTGGCGATAGGTGCGTGGAAAGATATCGATTTGAAAATTCCGGGAGAAGATGCAAAAGGTGTTTTTGCAGGAACAAAAATTTTGAAAGAGATTGCGCTGGGTAAAACACCGAAAGTGGGTGAGCGGGTCGTTATTGTCGGCGGCGGGAACGTGGCCATCGATACGGCCCGGAGCCTGTTGCGACTGGGAAAGGATGTGACTATCGTTTACCGGCGGGGAAAAGGGGATATGCCTGCCAACGCCGTGGAGATATCGGAATCGGAAGAAGAAATGATCAACTATCGTTTTCTGGCTTCTCCCAGCGGGATTATTACGGGTAAATCGGGCAGAGTAAAAGCGTTACGCGTAGAGAAAATGTCGCCTGGAAGCATCGATTCTTCCGGAAGGAAGAAACCTGTTCCCACCGGAGTATTTGAAGAAATTCCGTGTGATGCTGTTGTGCTGGCTGTTGGTGAACGGGTCGATTCCGGGTGCCTTGTCGAAAACAATATGGAGCTTACACGGGACGGGCGAATAGTTATAGATCCGTTTACTTTTCAAACATCCGACCCGCAAATCTACGCCGGCGGAGATGCGGTAAGCGGCCCCTCGACGGCGGCAGAGGCGATGGGGATGGCGAAGAAAGCGGCTGCAGCGATGGACAGGGCATTGACGGGTGAAAACCGGTTTTACCGGCTCTCGCGTCCGTTTAATTACCGGAATGTTGTGCCCGCAAATCCAAAACCGGCTTCGAAGAATGTTCCGAGAAGACTTTCGGTGAAAGACCGGGTGAATAATTTCAACGAGATTTCTTTCGGATTTACGGGCGAGCAGGCCCGCAATGAGGTGGAAAGATGCCTGAGGTGTGACGTGAAACATTAATCTGAAAAAGCTGTATTATGGAAATTAACATCAATAACCGACCTGTTCAGGTAGCTGAAGGAACAACCGTTTTGGAAGCATGCCGTTCTGCGGGTATAGACGTCCCTTCGTTGTGTTACCTGAAAGATGTATCGAATAATGCGTCGTGCGGCGTTTGTGTGGTGGAAGTGAAAGGAGCTAAATCGTTATTGCGCTCGTGTATTACCAAGGTTACCGAGGGGATGGAGATTTATACGAACAGCCCGCGGGCGATGCTGGCAAGAAAAGTAAATGTTGAGTTATTGCTGGCCAATCATCCGCAGGATTGTCTGATTTGTGACCGCAACGGAAGCTGCGAATTGCAGGAGCTGTCCCATGCCTTAGGAATTAAAGACAGGCGATTCGTTCGCACCAGGAAAGGGCAATTGAAAAAAGACGAAACATCGCTTTCGCTGGTGCGTGACCCGGAAAAATGCATCCTGTGCGGCCGTTGCGTTGCCGTTTGCAGCCAGATGCAGGGCGTAAAGGCGATCGATTTTTCGGGACGGGGATTAAAAAGCAAAATTTCCACCTTCCTCGATTCGGGACTGGGACTTGTGGCCTGTTCAAATTGTGGGCAATGCGCCCTGGTTTGTCCCACAGGAGCTATAACGGAGAGAAGTTCGGTAAGCGAAGTCTGGTCGGCTTTACAAGATCCCGGAAAGATTGTTCTGGTACAAACCGCGCCGGCTGTGCGTGTCGGAATAGGAGAGGCTATGGGAATGCCCTACGGCAGCCTGGTTACGGGCCAAATGGTTGCCGGATTACGCCGGCTTGGCTTCTCGAAAGTGTTCGATACTAATTTTGCTGCCGACCTTACCATTATCGAGGAAGGAAACGAGTTGCTTCACCGCATCAAAACGGGTGGGGAGTTACCGATGATCACTTCCTGTTCGCCGGGATGGATCAAGTTTGTCGAAGATTTTTATCCGGATTTGTTGAGGCACCTGTCCACCTGTAAGTCACCGCAGCAGATGTTTGGTGCGGTGGCAAAAACATATTATGCCGAAAAAACGGGCGTCGATCCGAGAAACATCGTGGTGGTTTCCATCATGCCTTGTACGGCCAAGAAATACGAGGCAAAACGTCCGGAAATGGATGGGGCATTCCATTACTGGAAAGAGAAACTAAAGCTGAAAGATGAGGAGCATTTTTTCGATGTGGATTTTTCACTTACCACGCGTGAGCTGGCGCGTATGTTCAGCGAAGCGGGAATAAATTTTTCCGGTCTCCCGGAAGAACGGTTCGACAGCCCACTGGGTGAATCAACCGGTGCCGCCGCAATATTTGGTGCTACCGGAGGGGTGATGGAGGCGGCACTCAGAACAGCTTATGAGTTGTATACCGGTAAAACGCTGTATGATGTTAATTTTACATCTGTACGGGGTTTTCAGGGAATAAAAGAGGCGGACGTAAATTTGAACGGAACGGTCATTAAAGTAGCTGTCGCCCATACACTCAAGAACGCCGGAATTTTGTTGGAACAGATTAAAAATGGCACATCGCCCTACGTGTTCATTGAAGTGATGGCATGCCCGGGAGGCTGTATCGGCGGCGGCGGACAACCTATTCCCACTAATGCGGAAACGCGTGAAAAACGTGCTGCGTCTATTTATTATGAAGACGATCATAAAGTGATACGGAAATCGCATGAAAATCCGGAGATTATCACAATATATGCCGACTTCTTTAAAAAACCACTGGGTGAGAAGTCGCATCACTTACTCCACACCCACTATAGGGAGAGGGAGTATTAAATTTCAGCACGCTAAGTTGAACTTAGAATATCGATACGGAAAGGTAGCATAGAGGAGCATAAATATGAGGAATATATTAATAATTTATAACTATTTTATATATTTTTTTGATCTGAGGATACATGGAGTTGGTATGGAGTTGGTATGGAGTTGGTATGGAGTTGGTACGGCGGAAAGTGTATTGAAAAATTCGGCACAAATAAATACTTGTTTTCATTCGATAATATTTGATAACTTAATTGGCCTTTGATGAATAAAAGGTGCATTGAGAGAGTGAAGTGAAAGAAGGATAGCGAATATCGGATTGAGAAATTGAGAGGAATCGGGCTTTTGATGAGTTTATTTCGAATTCGATGAAAAAGAAAAAAGACTGTCCCAAAAATTGGACAGCCTCTTTCGATATTTAGTGTAACTTTCGATTAATATCCTCTGATGGCTTTGATGCCGGGAAGCACTTTCCCTTCGATCATTTCGAGCAGAGCACCGCCGCCGGTGGATACATACGAAACCTGATCGGCCAGACCGAATTTGTTGATGCAGGCCACCGAGTCGCCACCACCTACCAGCGAATAAGCACCTTTTTTAGTGGCTTCGACGATGGCGTCGGCAACGGCACGCGATCCATGATCGAAATTATCGAATTCGAATACGCCAACGGGGCCATTCCAAAGAATAGTTTTGGAGTTTTTGATCACCTCTGCGAAGATTTTTTCGGATTCGGGACCGATATCCAATCCTTCCCAACCGTCGGGAATATCGTTTACGGGAGCATAACCCGTCTTGGCATCGTTGCTGAAGCTGTCCGCAATCTTGGCATCGGTAGCCAAAACGAGATTCACCCCTTTTTCTTTGGCAAGATCCACGATTTCGAGGGCAAGCTGGAGTTTATCGTCTTCCACAATCGAGTCTCCGATTTTTCCGCCAAAGGCTTTTGTAAAAGTATAGGTCATGCCGCCGGCAAGGATGAGATTGTCCACTTTTTCGAGCAGTTTTTTGATGATGTCGATTTTTGAGGAAACTTTTGATCCACCCATGATGGCAGTGAAAGGACGTTGAGTGTCGTTCATCACCTTTTCTACAGCCATGATTTCGTTTTGCATGAGGTAGCCAAACAGTTTGTGATCGGCATCGAAATAGTCGGCAATGAGCGCCGTAGAGGCATGCGCACGGTGAGCAGTTCCGAATGCGTCATTCACATATACATCGGCATAGGACGCCAATTTTTTGGTAAATTCTTTTTGCGATTCCTTAACGGCCTTTTTTGCAGCTGCGATTTCTTCTTCGGTAGCCGTTTCGGGCAATCCAACCGGCTTGCCTTCCTCTTCGGCATAGAAGCGAAGATTTTCGAGCATCAAAGCCTGACCCGGTTTCAGTGCTGCAGCTTTAGCCGCAGCTTCGTCACTCATGCAATCGTTTGCAAAGTCCACATCCACTCCCAATAATTCGGAGACACGTGGAAGAATGTGTCGAAGTGAATATTTTGCAGTGGGACCTTTGGGACGGCCGAGATGAGAACCTATAATCACGCTGCCTCCATCCTGCAAAATTTTTTTCAGAGTAGGCATCGCTGCGCGGATACGTGTATCGTCGGTAATGTTGAAATTCTCATCCAGTGGAACATTGAAGTCCACACGAACAAATGCCTTTTTACCGGCAAAATTGAAAGAATCCATTGTTTGCATAATGCTTGTGTTTTATATTTGTGAGTAAATTGTTGCCTAAAAACAAACGTCGATTCGAAACCTATTTAACGCCACAAAGATACTAAAATGTTGTCATTCATTCGATAAATTTTTTCTCTTTTTTCATTCACCTTAAATAGAATAGAGAGATGAAAATTAGACAACATATAATCATATTGATCGTAAAATATGCAGAATGAAGGAAAAAATGCCTTTCAAAAAAATAAACCATAACAATTTGAAAACCCATCTATCGATTGTTTTACTCAAACCTTTTTTGTACTTTTGTACCGATTAATCAGGCATGAACGAATGCCTTCCATCATTCGATAATTTTTACATTTTCAGCATATAACAATGTTCGATAAACCCTTTCACCTTGTCCTGGAAGACGGGACAACCTTCAAAGGAAAGTCATTTGGTTACGAACGCCCTGTTGCCGGCGAAGTTGTTTTCAGCACAGGCATGGTGGGTTACGTCGAAAGCCTTTCCGATCCATCGTATCTCGGTCAGATTTTGACGCTTACCTATCCGCTCATTGGCAATTACGGCGTTCCTGACGATGTTTCCCAAAACGGTATTTCTACTTTTTACGAATCGGAAAAAATACAGGCCTCCGGCCTTATTGTTTCCGATTTTTCGTTTGAATACAGTCATTGGAATGCGGTAAAAAGTCTGCACGAATGGCTGGTCGAAAACAAAGTTCCTGCCGTTTACGGCATCGATACGCGCGAGTTGACCAAACTTGTTCGCGAAAAGGGAACGATGCTCGGTAAACTGGTTTTCCCCGACGAAGAAGATATCCCGTTTGTCAATCCCGATGATGAAAATCAGGTGGCAAAAGCGTCCTGCAAAGAAGTGATTACGTATGGCAATGGCAGTCACAAAGTAGTTTTGGTAGATTGTGGGGTAAAAAACAACATTATTCGCTGTCTGCTCAAACGCGATACGACAGTGGTTAGAGTTCCCTGGAATTATGATTTCACTCAGATGGAATACGACGGTTTGTTTATATCCAACGGACCGGGCGATCCGACTTATTGCAAACCGACCATCGAAAATATTCGCAAAGCAATGGCTGCCGACAAACCGATTTTCGGCATCTGCATGGGAAATCAGTTGCTTTCGCTGGCAAGCGGTGCGAGCATTTACAAACTGAAATACGGCCACAGAAGCAGTAATCAGCCTGTGCAATTGACGGGAACACAGCGGGCATTTGTTACCTCGCAAAATCATGGTTTTGCGGTGGATAGCAAGACGCTTTCTTCCGATTGGGAGCCGCTTTTTGTCAATATGAACGATGGAACGAACGAAGGCGTTCGCCATAAAACAAAGCCCTGGTTTTCGTCGCAGTTCCATCCCGAAGCTGCTGCCGGACCAACCGATACCGAGTTTTTGTTCGACGTGTTTATGCGGACACTGGACGAAAAAAATCCGTCGATTCCTCGTTTGATAGAAGAAGAACTTGAGGCCAAATTGGTGGTAACACATCCGGCTCCGGATTTTGAAAAGGGACAAATCAAAAAAGTACTCGTACTGGGTTCGGGCGCACTCAAAATAGGGGAGGCCGGTGAATTCGATTATTCGGGTTCGCAGGCCCTCAAGGCGTTGAAGGAAGAATCGGTGGAAACCATTCTTATCAATCCGAATATTGCTACGGTGCAAACCTCGGAAGGCATTGCCGATAAAGTATATTTCTTGCCGGTTACGCCGTTTTTTGTGGAACGAGTAATCGAGAAGGAGCGTCCCGATGGCATTTTCCTGTCGTTTGGCGGGCAAACGGCACTCAATTGCGGTGTTGCTCTTTTCCGCAACAAAGTGCTCGAAAAATATAACGTGCGGGTATTGGGAACCCCTGTTCAATCCATCATCGATACGGAAGATCGTGAAATTTTCAACCAAAAGCTTTCGGAAATCGGTGTAAAATACATCAAAAGTGAGGCGGTTACCAATCTCGATGATGCTTTGCATGCCGCCAACCGATTGGGTTATCCTGTCATCGTGCGGGCTGCCTATGCGCTGGGTGGATTGGGAAGCGGCTTTTGCGATAATGATGAAGAACTGAAAATGCTTGTGGCGAAGGTATTTAATTTTTCGCCACAGGTTTTAATCGAAAAATCGCTCAAAGGCTGGAAAGAAATTGAATATGAAGTGGTTCGCGACCGCTACGACAATTGCATTACGGTTTGCAACATGGAAAATTTCGACCCGCTGGGCATTCACACCGGCGAAAGCATTGTTGTTGCGCCCTCGCAGACGCTATCGAACAGCGAATATTTCAAGCTTCGCGAATTATCCATCCGCATCATTCGCCACATCGGAATCATTGGCGAGTGCAATGTGCAGTATGCTTTCGATCCTGCATCGGAAGATTATCGGGTGATAGAAGTGAATGCCCGTCTCAGCCGTTCGTCGGCTCTTGCTTCCAAGGCAACCGGATATCCGTTGGCTTTTGTTGCTGCCAAATTGGGATTGGGTTACGGGCTTCCCGAACTGAAAAATTCGGTTACGAAGGTTACGTCTGCCTTTTTTGAGCCGGCTCTCGATTACATTGTCTGCAAAATTCCGCGTTGGGATTTGGCAAAATTTCACGGTGTCTCGCGTGAATTGGGCAGCAGCATGAAATCTGTGGGTGAAATCATGTCCATCGGGCGCACTTTTGAGGAAGTGTTCCAAAAAGGGCTGCGCATGATTCAGCAGGGCATGCATGGTTTTGTCGGCAACAAAGATTTGTTTACCGATGAGTTGGACAAAGAACTGAGTGCTCCCACCGATAAGCGCGTTTTCTATCTTTCGCAGGCTCTGCAGCAGGATTATTCGGTGGACAGACTGTATGAGTTGACCAAAATCGACAAATGGTTTCTTTACAAACTGAAATATATCGTAGAGATTGCCCGTGAAGTGGAGCAATACAATACGCTGGAAGAATTTCCGACGGAATTGTTCCGAGAAGCAAAACTGAGAGGATTTTCCGATCATCAAATCGAAAAACTGATTTTCAAAAAATCGCTTTCGGATGATACGGTACGCAACAACCGCATCAGCAGAGGCATCAAACCGGTTGTCAAACAAATTGATACATTGTCGGCTGAATATCCGGCCCAAACCAATTATCTGTATCTTACCTACAATGGTACGGCAAACGATGTCCGGTATCTGGGCGACCATCGCTCGGTTATCGTGCTGGGTTCAGGCGCTTACCGAATCGGTTCGTCCGTCGAATTCGACTGGTGCTCGGTGAATGCCCTGAATACGATTCGCAAGGAAGGTTATCGTTCGGTGATGATCAATTATAATCCCGAAACGGTTTCCACTGATTACGACATGTGCGACCGCCTGTATTTCGACGAACTTAGTTACGAACGTGTTCGCGATATTATCGAACTCGAAAACCCGAAGGGCGTCATCGTGTCCGTTGGAGGACAAATCCCAAATAACCTTGCCGTTCGCTTGGATAAGACAGGTGTTAACATTTTGGGTACTTCGGCCGATTCCATCGATAATGCCGAAGATCGTCACCGCTTCTCGGCGATGCTTGACCGATTGGGGATTGATCAGCCTCGCTGGCGTGAAGTTACTACCTTCGACGATATTCGCGAATTTGTGGATGAAGTCGGATTTCCGTTGCTGGTTCGACCTTCGTATGTACTTTCGGGTGCGGCCATGAATGTTTGTTCCAATAACGAAGAGCTGGAACGATTCCTCACGATGGCAGCCGAAGTTTCGCAAGAACATCCCGTAGTCGTCTCCGAATTTATCGAACATGCCAAGGAGATAGAAATCGATGCGGTAGCACAAAATGGTGAGCTGGTGGTTTATGCCATTTCGGAACATGTGGAATTTGCCGGTGTTCATTCGGGTGATGCTACTATTCAGTTCCCGCCACAGAAAATATATATCGAAACGGTCAGACGAATCAAGCACATTGCCCGACAGATTGCAAAAGAGTTGAAAATATCAGGCCCGTTCAATATCCAGTTTTTGGCGAAAGACAACGATATCAAGGTGATAGAATGCAATTTGCGAGCTTCGCGTTCGTTTCCGTTTGTTTCGAAGGTTTTGAAAATCAATTTTATCGAACTTGCAACGCAAGTGATGCTGGGATTGGAAGTGAAAAAACCCGAAAAATCGGCATTTGATCTCGATTATGTGGGAATCAAAGCTTCGCAGTTCTCGTTCAATCGTTTGCAGAAAGCCGATCCGGTGCTTGGAGTAGATATGGCATCAACCGGCGAAGTAGGCTGCATCGGCTCCAATTTTGATGATGCACTGCTTACGGCGATGCTTTCGGTGGGGTACCGCATTCCCGAAAAAAACATCATGGTTTCTTCGGGGGGAACGAAGTCGAAAGTGGCTCTTCTCGATGCTTGCCGTCTGTTGGCGAAAAACGGATATCATCTTTACGCAACGGGCGGAACGCAGAAGTTCCTTGCCGACAATGGCGTAGAGAGCACTTATGTGGCTTGGCCCGACGATAAGGATGCCGATCTGAATGTGACGGATATGATTGCTCAAAAGAAATTTGATTTGATCATCAACATCCCAAAGAACCTGACGGAACGAGAATTGACGAATGGATATAAAATTCGTCGCGGTGCTATCGATTTCAACATTCCGCTCATCACCAACGACCGATTGGCAAGCGCATTCATCAAAGCTTTTTGCAAGATGAAGGAAGGCGATATCCAGATCAAGCACTGGGGAGAATACAAGTAAAGGTTGTTATTGTGCGAAAAAACAGATTTAGTTCCGGTTAAAATTGACACCTCCCGAAGAGGTGTCAATTTTTTTGCTTACCTTTTGAAAAATATATCGCACGCTTGGGAGTAAGCTTTTTCCACGTCGGTTACTCGATTTTCACACAACGTGCAATCTCGAGGAAGTCAGTAAGCTTTTCTTCGAGTTCTTTCATCGAATGCAGAACGATTCGTGCTCCCGATTTTTTCAACATTTCGTCCGAAAGAGGCCCCGTGTTGACATCGATAGTGAAAATTCCGGCTTTTGTGGCTGCTTCGGTTCCGAGCGGTGCATTCTCAATTACGATTGCCTGATTTGGTTTTAAGTTTCCCGCTTTTTCGAGTCCCATCAAAAACGGTTCCGGATGAGGCTTCCCGTTTTTCACGTCGAAGGCTGTTACCATTGTGTCGGGAGAAAAAATTCCCGGGAAATTATCGTTCAGTTTATCGATGAGCGATGGTTGCCCCGAACCGGTTACAAGCACCGGCGTCAGTCCCTTACGCTTCACGAGTTCGAGCACTTCCTTAGCTCCCGGCATAGTTTTCCCTTCGTTATATCGGGTAAAGAGTTCGGTTTTACGGGCATAAATTTTCTCGATTTCCTCTTTTGAAGCTTTTCGTCCCAATTCGCGTTGGAAAAGAATGTTAATAGTCGATTCGCCCGTACGTCCTTCGTGTAAATAGAATTCTTCCGGCGAATTATTGATTCCTATTTCATCCATTGTTTGTTTCCACGATTTGGCATGTGCCGGCATGGAATCGTACAATACTCCGTCCATATCGAAGAGGACGGCTTTCAAATCAAAACGAGTGTAATTATGTTCACGAAGATAGGTTTCGAAAATCGAAATTGCTTCTTGTCGATTGATCATTATTGTGAGTAAAAATATAAAAAACAACCCGTCAGACCGCTTTTCAACAGAATGACGGGCATGTTATTGAATCTTGAATTTATAATTTGGCTTTGATGGCCGCTGTTTCTTGTTCGTAGCCCGGTTTTTCGAGAAGGGCAAACATATTCTTTTTGTATGCTTCCACTCCCGGTTGATTAAATGGATTGACGCCGAGTAGATAACCACTTATTCCACATGCTTTTTCGAAGAAATAAATGAGCTGGCCGATTGATTCTTCATCCAGTCGGGGAATTTCGATCAGCAAATTGGGAACGCCCCCATCTACGTGTGCAATGCGTGTACCCAATTCAGCCATTTTGTTGACTTCGTCCACACGTTTTCCACTCAGATAATTCAGCCCGTCAAGATCTTCCTTATCCGAAGGTATTTCGAGTTTTTTATCGGGTTGTGCGATGGAAATAACCGTTTCGAAAATAGTACGTTCACCTTCCTGAATCCATTGTCCCATCGAATGCAAATCGGTAGTGAAATCAACCGCTGCCGGAAAAATTCCTTTATGATCTTTTCCTTCGCTTTCGCCATAAAGCTGTTTCCACCATTCGGCAAAATAGTGAAGTTTTGGATGATAATTTACCAAGATTTCGATTTTCTTTCCTTTTTTGTAAAGTTCGTTGCGAATGACTGCATAAATTGCCGACAGATTGTATTCGAATGAAATATTATCGGCTGTAGCTTTCTCCATAGCAACCGCACCGGCAACGAGTTTTCGGATATTGATGCCGGCTACCGCAATCGGCAAAAGCCCGACCGGCGTGAGAACGGAATAACGACCGCCTACATCGTCGGGAATGACGAAGGTTTTGTACCCTTCTTTCGAAGCAAGCATGCGAAGAGCTCCTTTAGTTGCATCGGTAATAGCTACAATGCGTTGGCGAGCTTCGCCCTTACCTAGTTTTTCTTCGAGTAATTCCTTCAAAATGCGGAAAGCAAGCGCCGGTTCGGTAGTAGTTCCCGATTTGGAAATATTGATGATCCCAAAACTTTTGTTTTTCAGATATTCTTTCAGTTCGAACAGATAATCTTCGCTGATATTGTTACCGGCATACATAATGACAGGACTTTTGCGGTCTTGCTGAAGCCAGTCGAAAGCATTCGAAAGCGAATCGATTACTGCGCGTGCGCCTAAATAACTTCCGCCAATACCGACTATCACTACCACATCACATCGTGTGCGGAGGTTGACAGCAGCATCTTCTATTTCTTTAATGGCATCTTCGGTTATGGATGAAGGAAGATTAACCCATCCCAAAAAATCGTTGCCCGGACGAGAACCATCGTGCAGAGCCCGGTTGCATGCGATCGCATTCGTTCCCTGTTTCAAGATTTCATCTTCGGTAACGAACTTGTACACATGTTGGATGTTCATTTTGAGCTTTTCCATTGAATAATTGAGTTTATTTAGTTTAAAATGTTTCGATCAATTTCTGAATACCGGCTTTGGGTGGAAGTTTATCGTACAAAATTTGATATACGGTATTGACAATGGGAATATCAATTTTGAAACGCTGATTCATCTCCATAATGCATTTTGCACCATAATATCCTTCGGCAATCATTTCCATTTCGAGTTGAGCCGTTTTCACCGAGTATCCTTTGCCAATCATTGTACCGAGCGTTCTATTTCGGCTGAATTGCGAATAGCCGGTTACGAGCATGTCGCCCAGGTAATGCTGTTCGCAAATATTTCGTTCCATCGGAGCGACGCTACTCAAAAAACGCTCCATTTCTTTGGCACAATTCGTCATCAAAACGGCCTGAAAATTATCGCCATACTGAAGTCCTTGACATATTCCGGCCGCAATTGCATAAATATTTTTGAGAACCGATGCCATTTCGATGCCAACCACATCGTTCGAAACCCGTGTATGCATAATTCTCGAATTGATAGCCTCGGCGAGCATGGTTGCTTTTTCGGTATCGATACAAGCAGAAGTGAGGAAAGATAGACGTTCGAGAGCAATTTCTTCGGCATGACAGGGGCCCGAGAGCACTCCGATATTTTCGAGAGGAATTCGGAAGTTATAGGCGAGATATTCGCTGATGACCATGTTGTCGTTGGGGACTATTCCCTTGATGGCCGATATCACGAATTTTCCTTTGAAAGTGCTGTTCCAAATTTTTTTTAGATATTGTTTTACATAAGGAGAAGGAAAAGCCAGAATAATTGTATCCGAATCCTTGATAGCTCTTTTGATGCTGGAGTAAAAAGTGATCTGGGCCAGATTGAATTTCAGATTTGTGAGATAATCGGGATTGTGCCCTAACTTGTAAAATCCTTCGATCTGTTCCGTACGTCGAATATACCAATGTAGATGGTCGTTGTTCATCAGTACAATTTTGGCGAGAGCCGTACCCCATGTACCACCTCCCAAAACACAGATTTTTCCGAGTGAATCCATTTTGTATGTTTAAAATTCAGGCATGATCGTCAGGCAAGAGTTGAAGCACTTTCTATCCAACTTTTAACCTCTTCGAGCGATGGATTGTTCAATTCGAGTTTGTATTTTTTATTCAATTCGCACAGTTCCTGATGTATTTTATTCGGATTAGCCCCTTTTAAGGCAGCAACTTCGTTGTATCCGGCTCTTTGTAAAGGAGAAATCCATACTTCCGGAATGCCGAGTTCCGTATATTTATGAGCGTTGTCTTTTTTTACCGTTTTTTCCGGGCGCATTTGAGGAAACAGGAGAACTTCCTGAATAGTCGTTTGCCCGGTAAGAAGCATCGTGAGGCGATCCATTCCTATTCCCATTCCTGCTGTAGGCGGCATGCCATATTCGAGTGCACGCAGAAAATCCTGATCGATGTACATGGCTTCGTCATCACCTTTTTCAGAAAGGCGAAGCTGTTCCTCAAAGCGTTCGCGTTGATCGATCGGATCGTTTAATTCTGAATAGGCGTTTGCGAGCTCTTTCCCGTTAACTATCAATTCGAATCTTTCGGTAAGCTGTGGATTGTTGCGATGGCGTTTTGTCAAAGGCGACATTTCGATTGGATAATCCATCACAAAAGTGGGCTGAATGAAATGCCCTTCGCACTTTTCTCCAAATATCTCGTCGATGAGTTTTCCTTTTCCCATTGTCGGATTGTGTTCGATTCCCAATTTGTTGCACACATCTCGAAGCTCATCTTCATTCATCCCGGCAATATCAAATCCGGTAAATTCCTTAATGGCATCGAGCATAGTGATTCGCTTGTAGGGCGCTTTGAAATCGATTTCGTTTTCACCTACTTTCACTTTTGTGGTTCCGAGCACTTGCAGGGCAGTGTGCTCGAGCATTTGCTCGGTGAATTCCATCATCCAATTGTAATCTTTATAGGAAACATAGATTTCGAGTACGGTGAATTCGGGATTGTGAGTGCGATCCATACCTTCATTACGAAAATCGCGCGAAAATTCGTAAACACCTTCAAATCCTCCAACGATCAGACGTTTGAGATATAGTTCATTCGCAATTCGCAGATACAAATCGATATCGAGGGCATTGTGGTGTGTGATGAATGGACGAGCGGCAGCGCCGCCGGGAATGCTTTGCAAAACAGGAGTATCTACTTCGAGATAACCATGCCGATTAAAAAACTCGCGCATGGCATCGAATATTTTCGTGCGTTTCACAAAAATATCTTTCACGCCTTCGTTCACCAATAAGTCCACATATCGTTGACGATATCGCAGTTCGGGATCATTAAACTTGTCGTAAGCCACGCCGTCTTTCACTTTGACGATAGGCAGAGGACGAAGTGATTTGGATAATACGGTTAAGCTTTGCGCATGCACCGAAATTTCACCGGTTTGCGTCCGGAAAACAAATCCGGTGATGCCGATGAAATCGCCGATATCGAGCAATTTTTTGAAAACAATATTGTAAAGATCTTTATTTTCTTCAGGACAAATATCGTCACGCGTGATATATACTTGAATGCGTCCTTTCGAATCCATCAATTCGATAAATGATGCCTTGCCCATGATGCGTCGGCTCATAATGCGACCGGCTATACTTACCTGTCGTTTTTCGCCGCTATCATCGAATTGATCTTTTATGTCAGTAGAATAAGCATTGACTTCGTATAAAGGTGCCGGATAGGGATCTATCCCGAATTGACGCAACTCGTTAAGACTTTGCCTGCGTATAATTTCCTGTTCGCTTAAATCTAATAATTGCATTTCGTCTATCTTCTTTTTGCAGATTTCCCATAAAAGTCCACAAAAATACAAAATTGTTGGCATTCTTTTGGTTTTATGTGTCTTTTTTCCTTTCTTTAAAAGTGGAATTTTTTGTTTTTCAGATTCTTGATGCCGGAGTGAATAGATTTGATGTTCATCAGAAAAAATATTAAAGAATTATTTCTTTAATGAAAGAAAAATTATACATTTGTGCAGTTATCTTATGCCATTTGGAATTTTTATTCTCGATTTTTTGAGTGAATTATGAGTGAAAAATGGCATTTTGATATATATGCCGGTATTCGAACGACAATTCATTCCGGATATACCGTTAAATTGATCCTAATTTGGAATTTTGACAAAGATTTGTTTTAACCGGTACCTAAAATGACTTTGCAACAGTTGAGTAACATAGTGAAATCTGCTTGACGTGCCATCGACTGCCAAATCGCCACAACAAATGTTTGGAGCTATAGCAAAAACTTATTTTGCCGACAAAATCGGTGTCAATCGGAATGATTTGGTGGTTGTATCCATTATGCCATGTCTGGCAAAAAAATACGAATGTCAGCGCAATGAGTTTAAAGTAAAAGGAAATCCCGATGTCGATTATTCCATTTCCACGCGCGAGCTGGCCGCATTTATCAAGTTGGCGAACATCGACTTCATGGATTTACCCGACGAAGATTTCGACGATCCTTTGGGCGAATCCTCAGGTGCAGGCGTTATTTTTGGCAATACGGGAGGTGTGATCGAGGCGGCTTGCCGAACTGCTTATGAATTATATACAGGAAAGAAGCTGGAAAAGATTGAATTTGAGCAGCTGCGCGGCTTGGAAGGAATTCGCTCTGCTACCATCGATTTTGACGGACTTCCATTGAAGATCGGCATTGCCAACGGATTGGGAAATGCGCGAAAATTGCTCGACGAAGTTCGCGCAGGGACTTCTAACTACCATGCCATCGAAATTATGGCTTGCCCCGGCGGTTGCATTGGGGGTGGCGGACAACCGTATCATCATGGCTATAGCGAAATACTCCGGCGAAGAGCTGCTGCCATTTATACCGAAGACGAAAGAAAAACCATTCGCAAATCGCATGAGAATCCTTCCATTATTCGCCTCTACAGCGAATTTTTGGGAGAACCCGGCAGCAAGAAGGCTCATAGCCTGTTGCATACCCACTATTTTCCGAAGAGCAACGAAGTAACGATTCATCGATAGTAATCTAAAAGCAAAGAGTTATGAGCACGAAAACCAATACAGAAAATAATGTTGTACACGAATATCCCTATAACGGATCGTCTCCACAAGTTGAGGTAAAAATAAAGCTTACGGCGGATAAAATCGAAAAAATCGATGCTATTTGTCGGTCATTTGGTAATGATCCGGGGGAATTGATCAATGTGCTGCACGAGACCCAATCGGAATTTGGATACTTGCCGGCAGAAGTTCAGGATGTGATTGCGCAAAACTTGCGAATACCTGTTGCTCAGGTTTATGGAGTGGTGTCGTTTTACTCTTTTTTCACCATGATCCCCAAAGGAGAACATCCGATTTCGATATGTTTGGGAACGGCCTGTTATGTGCGAGGATCGGAAAAAATTCTCGAAGAATTTAAAAAGGAACTGAAAATCGATGTCGGTGAAACCACTCCCGACGGAAAGTTTTCGATTAATTGTCTTCGATGCGTTGGTGCTTGCGGTTTGGCCCCTGTGGTTATGGTAGGCGAAAGAGTTTTCGGTCGTGTCTCGCCCGAAAGTGTGAAGCAGATTATTTCAGAGTACGCCGACTGAAAAATAATTCGATTTTTTGTCCATCAATGGCAAATCGAAAATGTTCACTCTCCAGCCATATCTCGCCCAATCATAATCAGTTTGACAGGAGCAAATCGCAAGAAATAGAGAATAATAATCACCAAAAGGATAATGCCGAATATCAGCATCCATCCGGCTATCGTTTTGATGCTTACTGCCACAGCTTGAACTTGAACCGTTTGAAAAAGCGAATTCGAAGCCAGTCGATTAGCATCTTCAAAACTCCATCCCTGCGCCAGTGCATTTTTAAGATAACCGGAATAATTGGTTGCAGCTATAGGATTCTGCATATCAACATTTTGAACGAGATAAGTTATATTTCTTTGCTGAAGATGATAAAGCCAGTTTGATAATATGGATGACGAAACGGCAGGCGCCAAAACCGAACGCGACGATATCAGAAAAAAACTATTATAAGGCATCTGTTTCGGTTGCAAACCGTAAATTCCATAAATAGCAAATGCCACAAACAAAACGAGCATTGCAACCCCACGCAAAAACATCAACAAATACAAATTTTGATAAACTCCGATCGGCGATAATTAACAATGTATCGCCGGCATCAACCCATTGATGTTCGGTGAATCTGACTTCCTTGATATATCCTGTAACGCGCGAATTGATAGGTGAAATATACTGTTCAATTGTGGCATTGTTTGTAATTACATATTTGTTGTACAATAAAAATAAGTTAAGTCCCCAAGCGATAGCTATGGCAATGAGCGAAAGGCTGATGGCATTGAAAACCATATTTCGTTTTCGTTTCGCTGTACTTTTTACGTTTTCGTTTTGAGCTTGTTCCGACGTCGATTCGGTATTTGCATTCGGATTATTATTCGTATCTGTATCCATTTTATAAATTTCCGCTAATTTCTTGTAATTGATAATAGGTATAAATGGCGTTTGTCCGTGCTTCCGTCAGTTGCAATTCCGATTCGAGCAAAACGGCATTTGCATCGAGCAAATCGGTAAGAATGGACAACCGGTTAAAATATTTGTTTTTGACGATACGATAATTTTCGGTAGATTGTTCAAGCGATTTTTCCAGAATTTTGATTCTGTCCAATGCTTCCCGGTGTTTGATATATGCAGATTTTAGTTCTGTTCGCACAACCTGTTTTTGTTGTTCGAGAGCAAGTTGCGAAAGATTGATCTGATGTTTTGCCTGATTGAGGTTATCTTTTTTGCAGAAATAAGAAGAAATATTGAACGAGAGATTCAACGTAAGTCCCCATGAATTGATATATAAATCTTCCGACGGCACCACATAAGGAATAGGTCGAGCAAAAGTATTTCCGGCTTGAAGGGAGAGTTTTGGCAAATAAGTGGATTTGGCAAGGTCCAAATTGTTTTGAGCAATATCGATATTGGTTTTTGCCATTTTAAGTAACGGATATTGAGTGTAGGATTGATTTAGATAATCGGATTCGGCGTTAACCTCGATTTTTGTATCGAACAGGTTCATGTCGGGCTGCAATATCCGGTCTTCATCCATTCCCAACACGACATCCAGTTGCTGCGAGATTAGGAGAATGTTATTTTGAGTTTCGTCGTATGCCAATTCATAATTGGAAACCGCCAATTGACTACGCAACACATCGTTGTTGGTAACCATTCCCTCATCTTTCATTTTTTCGATATTATGCAATCTGCTTTTGGCTTCAACAATATTGTGCTCATAAACTTCGCTTTCCTTATACAGGTTGAACAAATCGAGATACTTTCCTATTAACCATAATTTTAGCGACGCTTGGTCGTTTTGCATTGATAGTTCGGCTAATTGTTTTTCCAACTCTGCCTTAGTAATATTTTTTTGAATCAATCCGCCCTCGTAAAGGGGTTGAGAAACGGTAATCTGGTAATTCTGTTTTCACGAAGGAGATTTAGGGTGACTTAAAAAGGAAAGATCTGCATCGAGAATAGTTGATTTGCCAACATAACCAACACTTCCGTTAAGCCCGATGTCGGGTAAACGATTTTTGAGAGCAATATTCTTTTTATCTTCAGAAATCCGGACTTTTTCTTTCGCAGATTTTATCGTCAAGCTATTTTGAATTCCACGCTCGACTAATTCCGTGACTGACAATTTATAAGGGGACTGCGCCGACAAACAGAAAGTAGCCAATAGAAAAGTGATAATTACGCGAACTTGTTTCATACAGGCTATTCTTCTGCTAAATTATCCTTAAATTCGTTCATATAGTCGATACATGACTGTATATGACTCAAATTTTGGTTTTGGCTCATTTCTTCATACACATTTTCAATAATTTGTTGAATGGTTTTGAAAAGTAGTTCGCCATATTCCGTCATCACAATTTTCTTGCTTCGCTTGTCTTCCGGGTCTTCAACTCTTTTGACAATGTCTCTGTTTTCAAGGTTATTGATCAGGTAAGAAAGACTTGATTTATCCTTATAAGTACGATTGGCAAGTTCCTGTTGATTGACGATTCCCGAATAGTGAAGACTTCTGAGCACAAGCAACATTTCGAAAGTCAGATCGATGTTATTCTTGCGCATCTTTTCGTGAATTTTGCGTCTGTAGAGTGATTGCGTTTGCAGTATTGCCAATATAAAATCTCGCAGCATTCGTGTGATTTATTAAAAAACGGCTGCAAAGGTACGACAAAATCTGATTAGTTGAACTTTCAACTAATTTTTTTATTCTGCCGAAAGTGAAAATTGGTTCACTGTTCGTGGAAGCCAAACACGCATAACGGCCGGTTCACGATTATCCCAAACATTATAAGGAATGGCTGTGAAAGTTTTTTTGGCAGACACCAGCGAAAGCTGATCCGAAGAAGGTTTTATTTCGATTCCTTCGCCCTGAATGATATTTATTCCCGACAACAGATTTTTATCGAGAACTACTTTCATCTCAGCGTGATCAGGAATTATAAAATTGTTGATATTAAATTGATTATCTGGACTTTCAAGACAATAGAGTATAGGCCCTCTTTCGATGGCAACTAAACCTCTGTCGGCAGCAACTTTTTCGTTTGCCACCGTTTTTTTAATCTCCATCGGAAGATTATAACTTATTTGATCTCCCTTTTTCCAAGTGCGTTCAATGACGAGATAGCCGTCCTCAACGGGAGCGGAATATTCCCTGCCATTCACCAACAACGTGTATTTAGGACTTTGTGCACCGATATAAGCATATAAATCGCTTGGAACAGGTTGATTCACAGCCCATCCCGGAAGTCGCAGACGTACCGCAAAATTACTTTTGCGCGATGGATTCACCGTGAAACGAATGTTGCCGTCCCAAGGATAATTACTGGTTTGACTGATTTTAACGGAAAGTTTCTTGTCGAGATCAATGTTTACAGAACTTCCGATAAATAAATTCACATAGATATTATTTTGCTTGCGCGCATAAATATACCCGGTAACTGACGAAAGGAAGCGACACAAATTGGTCGGACAACATGAGCAATCGAACCATTCCTGACGTGTATAAGTGCCATCGGCAGCCAATGGATTTGGGTAGAAAAATTTTTTACCGTCAAGGCTGACTCCCGAAAGGACGTTATTGTACAAACTCCGTTCAAGCACATCGATATATTTCGATTGGCCATGAAGTTCGAACATTCTGAAGTTCCAATAAACATTGGCTATAGCAGCGCAGGTTTCGTTGTAAGCCGACTTGTTTGGCAGTTCGTAGTTGTCGCCGAAACGTTCACCATCGCCTCTTGCACCAATACCTCCATTGATATAAAATTTTTTAGAAACAACATTTTCCCAGATACTGTCGATCGCTGTCAGGTAATCTTTGTTGCCTGTCAAGGCTGCAACATCGGCGACTCCGGAATAGAGGTAAGCCGCTCTCACAGCGTGTCCCACAGCTTCGCGCTGTTGCGTAACCAGCAGATGATCCTGCCAATAGCTGCGATTTTTGTCGGGATGTTTGCCTCGACAATCGATGAAAAATTTAGCCAAATCGAGATATTTTTTTTCACCTGTGATCCGGTATAAGCGAACCAGCCCCATTTCCACAATTTCGTGTCCAGGAGCATCATCTCTCTTTCCCGGTCCGAAAACCTGCGTTAATAAATCGGCATTTTTCAGTGCTATATTCAAAAAAATTCTTTTTCCGGTGGCCAAATAGTGAGCGGCAGCAGCTTCGAAAAGATGACCTGAATTGTACAATTCGTGACTCTGCTGCGATTCGTTTACCCAACGTTCTTTACCGGCCCATCCAAAAGGTTTTTCAGGATTAATGGTTCGCGCAGTATAAAGGTATCCGTCAGGCTCCTGTGCTTTAGAAATAATATTGATCAAGCTGTCCACATACTTGTCTAACCGAGGATCGGGATGAACAGCCAGTGAAAAAGATGCGCCTTCGATGGTTTTGTAAATGTCGGTATCGTCGAACGTGAAAGTTGTCATAAATTTACCACTTTTGTTCGCAGCATTTACAAAATTCTGAATTCGTCCAGTCGTTTCGCATTTCATAAACGAAGCGGGAATGGTAACCTTTCGGTTAGTTTCCACACGGGCGTTCCAATATGTGTCAGTGAGAGTTACCTGATTAAATGGTATTCCCTGAAAAGGATAGTCGACTGTTTGAGCGTTCACAAATAATGAAACGGCTAAAAATGCCGCAACCGAAAAAAATATGTTTTTCATATCGTAATCATTGAATTTTACTACAAAAATACAATTTTTTCTTATAAAAAGTGCAATTCGGCCGTTTTGAGGTTATTTTACAACCTAATATGGAGAATGCAATTCATTCTCGAATCCAAAATTAAACATAATTTAAGTCCACCGCTTAACTTTTTTACCGCTTAAGATATTCGTTCTTAACTTCTGAAAAAAGGCATTACACCTTGAGTAATATTAATATTATTTGACAATTACTCACATTTTGGCCTGAAAAGTAAGACTAAAACTCATAAGACGCAAATACGGCAGACCCCATTCGAACCCCTTATAAGCATTTAATACGTATTCGTTTTTTGTGACAATCTACAACTTTATGTGACGGCAATATAAATAAACAGAAAATAAATGAGGCTGTCCTTCTTCGAGACAGCCTCCAAAATATAGATGAGACGATGTAAAATTATTTGACGGTCGTTGCCTGTTTCGGCATCATTACGACCGTTGCTTGATTGCCCTGCGAAATCAGCTTTTTCGCAAATTCCTGAATATCTTTTGAAGTAACGGAATTTACGGTTTTCAGATATTCCGTATGATTATCTTCTCCATAAAAATATTTGGTATCCAAGATGTTCATCCAATAGCTGTTTTCTTTCAGGTTTTCGTTATAACTCTTGTTCATATATTCCTTTACTTTCGTGAAATCAGCTTCACGAGGGCCATTTTGGGCTATCGATTCGAGTTCGCGGAAAATGACCTGATTCAGTTTCTCCATCTTGGCAGGATCGGTATCGTAAACAATCTGAAGCATTGTTTGCCCTTCGGGATAGCGGGAGATGCTGCCTCCGGCGTAAACGCCATAGGATCCGCCTTCATCTTCGCGAACCTTTTCGGTGTAAACAATATCGAGAATCTGATCGAACATGCTCATCAGAATTTGATTTCTGAGTGAACGTTGGGTATCGCCCGATACGCCGACAAATACGGAAGCTTTCGGGTTTTTCATTTCGCGCTCAAAAATATTATCCGATTTGCCTTTTTTCATCGACATGGGCACTTTCACGAAATCGCCCTTTTCGGCTTTTCCGGGAATCGAAGCCAAATATTGTTCGATGACGGGTTTCACTTTACTCTCGTCGATATTTCCGACCAATGTAAAAACGAACCGGCCGGGATTTGAAAATATCTCGTTATACATGTCCATAATGCGATTGTAGTCGATCTTGCTTAGATCCTGCAATTTGAGACGTCCGACCAACGGATTAACGCCGTATATGGCTTTCGTAACCGAGTCGCTGAAAGCAACCATAGGTTCGGCTTCCTGATTTTTGAGTTGCGTTTCGGTACGCTGCATAAACGATTTGAATGCATCTTCGTCCCGACGTGGGGCCGTAAAGTAAAGGTAAACCAATTGCATCATGGTTTCGAAATCTTTGATAGACGACGATCCGTTGATGTCTTGAGTTGTCAAACCTACGCTCGGTGCAGCTGAGGCCGTTTTGCCGGCAAGCACTTTCGGGAGATCGGTAGCACTGAATTTGCCAACTCCGCCCAAATTCATCACCGAATTCATTACTTTGCAGTTGACAGGATCTTTTTCTGCAAATTTTGAATATCCGCCCAATGCCGAAGCTGTCATCAATATTTCATCATCTTTGAAATTCGTGTTTTTCAAAATTACTTTTATTCCGTTCGACAATGTCCAGATGGTAGCGTCCATATCCGCATCCCTTTCGGTTTTTACGATTTTTCCGGGTGCAGGCGGTGTAGCCACCAGCGGTTCGTTGATGGTTTGTTCCTTATAGGGCTCGATATTTTCGTTCTGCACTGTTTTTATCACCGTTAGGAGTTCGTCTTTAGTGGGATAGACAAGCCCCTCTTTCTGCGGGCCGGTAACCGAGATGACGATGTTTTGATCTCCAATAAGTTGTTTTATTGTTTGATTAATAGCTTCGACGGGAATATTCGGAGCAAGAGCCTGAATGAATTGATATTCGAATTCGATACCCGGAATAGCTTCGCCATCGGTAAATGATCTGACATATTCCTGCGAATAGAGCTCGTTTTTCTGTTTGTCGCGGTTGTTATAAAGATTTTCGTAATTCTTGAGAATGTTTGTTCGGGCAATATCGTATTCTGAAGCCGTAAATCCGAATTTTTTCACCCTTTCGGATTCGCGAATCAAAGCGCCCAGTGCCAGGTCGATTTTGTCTTCGGCGCTTCCTGCGACTTCAGTCCAGGCATCTTTGGTTTTGGCCACAAAGTAATCGCCGTCATAAGCGTAAGCAAAAGTAAAAGGAGCGTCCGGCTTTTGGGTGATTTCCCGGAAACGCTGATTGAGCATAGCAGAAGCAACATTCATCACATATTGGGTAATAAATCCGGCCTGCGTATTTTTCAATTCTGTCGGAATCGGATCGTGTTTGAAAAACACCATCACTTGTGCCGTCCTTGCTTCGGGATCAGTAGCGAGAGCAACAATGGGCTCTTTGTTGTCGGGAACGGGATAATAAATTCTTTCGGCGCGATTTTCATCGAGTTTAATCGGAGAAAACAGATCTTTGATTTGTTTTTCCGTTTCATCCACATTCACATCGCCAACTACGATAATCCCCTGCAAATCGGGGCGATACCATTTATGATAGTATCCCCTCAGTTCTTCGGGCTTGAAATTGTTGATCACATCGATTGAGCCGATAGGCATACGTTTGGCATACTTGCTATCCGGATACATAACGGGCAGGAGCTGTTCCCACAAACGCTGTTGTGCACCACCACGCGTGCGCCACTCTTCACGAATTACCCCACGCTCCTTTTCTATTTCTTCAGGTTCGAGGGATATCGCATTCGACCAATCGTGCAATACGAGCAAACAGGAATCCATCAGGTTTTTGTTGTTCGTCGGGATGTCGGTGAGATAATAAACCGTTTCGTCAAAGGAAGTATAGGCATTGATATTGTAACCGAACTTAATACCGTTGTTCTGCAGATATTCGAGCATGGTTTTGCCGGGAAAATTTTTAGTCCCGTTGAAAGCCATGTGTTCCAAAAAGTGGGCAAGTCCTGCTTGATGGTCTTCTTCCTGCATCGACCCTACTTTTTGAGCAATATAGAAGTCGGCTCTGTGTTCGGGCAAATTGTTGTGACGAATGTAGTAAGTAAGACCGTTTTCGAGTTTACCTGTTCTTACTTGCGGATCGATAGGCAACGTCAGGTTTTGTTGCGCCATGATCAAGGTCGCAAAGGTGAGGAATGCAGATAAAATAAATTTTCGCATTGTAGCAATTGTTAGATGTAGAAATTGATAATAATTAAATTCTGTCCAAAACTATTTTGATAAGTTCTTCGATAGAGCCCCGGTAGTTTGCGGTTGAGTTGAGCGCAACCCGGTTTGCAATAATGGCACAAACGGTCATTGCCTTATGACCCATCATTTTCCCGAGTCCTGCAACAGCCGAACTTTCCATTTCGTAATTAGTAATTGAATAATCGCCATAGCGGAAAGCTTCGATTTTTGCATTGAGATCGGGATCGGCCAAAGGCAAACGAACATAACGTCCTTGCGGTCCATAAAAGCCGATAGCCGAAATGGTAACGCCACGAATCATATCGAATCCGATTCGGTCGATAAGTTCTTCATCGGCACTCACCACATAAGGTGAGCAATGAAAAGGGGACCAGTTAACCTGTTTTTGAAATTCTTCTTCGAAATCCACTTCGCGCACCTCTTCAGAGCCGGCATAATAGTGGATAAGGCCGTCGAACCCGATAGATTTTTCGGAAACGACAAACGAACCCACGGGGCAGTAAGGCTGCATTCCACCTGAAGTACCTACACGCACGACCGTAAGTTGACGAAAATTGTCCTTCACACAACGCGTATTGAAATCGATATTGGCCAATGCATCCAATTCAGTGAAAACAATATCGATATTGTCGGTTCCGATTCCGTGTGATAGAGCGGTAATGCGTTTGCCTTTATACATGCCCGTGATGGTGTGGAACTCGCGGCTTTGGATGTCGCATTCGATACTGTCGAAAAATTTTCCCGTCATGCCAACCCGATCGGGATCGCCCATCATCACAATTTTATCGGCCAGTTGTTCGGGTTTGATGTGAAGATGGAAAGCGCTGCCATCGGGGTTAATGATAAATTCCGATTCCGGTATTATTCTCATAATGTATTGATTAGATTATTTCATCTGAAAATTCATTTATTTGTTGCTCGATTTGTTATCGATTGACGTACTGCCGCTCTGTGGTTTGGCTATCGCATCGCGCATATCGGTATCAGCTTTGATGTTCTGCATCCTGTAATAATCCATAATGCCAAGATTTCCATTTCGAAACGCTTCGGCCATAGCAATCGGAATTTGAGCTTCGGCCTCGATCACCTTAGCCCTGGCTTCCTGTGCTTTGGCTTTCATCTCCTGTTCGAGAGCAATAGCCATAGCACGACGTTCTTCGGCGCGAGCCTGCGCGATATTCTTGTCGGCCTGTGCCTGATCCATCTGCAGCACAGCTCCGATATTTTTACCGATATCGATATCGGCTATATCGATAGACAGAATTTCGAAAGCCGTTCCGGCATCCAATCCTTTTTTGAGAACGAGTTTCGAGATTGAATCCGGATTTTCGAGTACCGATTTGTGCGAAACGGCAGACCCAATCGAAGAAACAATACCTTCGCCCACACGAGCCAAAATGGTCTCTTCGCCTGCGCCACCGACCAACTGTTTGATATTGGCGCGAACCGTCACGCGAGCTTTTGCTATCAACTGAATTCCGTCGATGGCAACGGCCGTAACAGGAGGAGTATCAATTACTTTGGGATTGACCGACATTTGGACGGCCTGCAACACATCGCGACCTGCCAAATCGATGGCCGTTGCCATTTGAAAAGATAAATCGATATTCGCTTTCGATGCCGAAACGAGGGCATGAACCACTTTTTCGACGTGGCCTCCGGCCAGATAATGCGCTTCGAGATTGTCGCGCGTAACGTTTTTAAGACCCGCTTTGTGGGCTTCTATCAAGGCATAAACAATGGTATGCGGAGGAACTCTGCGCAAGCGCATCAAAAAAAGCTGCACCAGCGAAATATGAACTCCGGCAGACAACGCGTTGATCCATAGGAAAAAGGGTACGTAGTGAAAGAAAATCAGCACGAAGATGACAATGACTGCGATGATAATAAGTAAACTGAATTCCATAAGATAAGATATTAATTGTATAATAAGTGATTTGATTTGCGTTTTACGAGCACATTCGATAATTCGACTTTCGTTACCTCGATTTCGGTATCTTCATCAATCATTTCGCCATCCATAGATTTGCCTTCCACCCTTACGCCATTGATATCGACTTTGCCCATCGGGTTGAGACGCGAAACGGTTTTTCCTATATCTCCCACGGCGATTTTTTTCAGGTCGCTGTTATCGACAGTTGCATCGATTTCGGTAGTGAGCGAAATTTTATGCAGTGATTTCGATCGGATCAACAGAAAAAAACCTCCTCCAAAAAGAACGGCCGACGAAATGAGCAAAATATTGCCCTGTGCAGATCCTATATACACATACGCGTAGGCGATTCCTCCGAGCACAAAGAGCGCTCCTGTAATTCCTGCAATGCCAACACCCGGCAAAAGAAATATTTCGAGCAACAAAAATATAATCCCGATGAGGATAACGACTGAAACAATGATAAGATCTATCGGCATATTTAAAAATTCGATTTAAAATGTGTTTCTTATCTCTGTGTTGCGACTCTGAACGAAAAGATCATCGATTTGACGATGTAGCGCTTCGGCCTCTTTTTCGAGTGCAAGAATCGAGGGTGCCAAATTGTTCTTTTCGGCGGGACCTGCTTGTGCATACCGATCACGTTTATCGGAAAGCTCCTTTTCGACGCTCTCGAGCTGTTTCTGCAAATTAATGGCTTTTACATACAAGTTGCGTGCATTGGCATTTTTGAAATCCGAAAGTTGATGATAGGTGCGGCTATCGTCAATTACGAATTCGAAATCTTTTTTCGGCGAAGCAACTTTTGTAGAATTGTTTTCCTTAACCTCCTCAATCAGTGACGAGTAATCGACGCCTTCCTTCCAGGTTGCGCGAATAGACGAAATGCGAGCTCGATTTGCCATAAATATTTCGTCGGGATTTTCGAGCAACGTAACCTCTCTGTTGGGAATAAACGTATAAACACAAACCGAATCTTCCGGTTGAAATCGGTCGGAAGCAAACCAACCAACCCCTTTTTCTTCATCCACAGCCAACATATAATCGTTAAAAGGCGAGTTGAAAGGCATATTCAGTTGATTGGGATTGAGATACGAATCGCTTGCAAAATTATATCGCGTAATATACAAATCGTATCCGCCGATGGAATTATGTCCGGTTGAA
>Ga0255346_1000698_pt1 | contig 52926 bp, 45 predicted proteins | sample wastewater_treat_FD_194410 | JGI IMG/M metagenome (GOLD analysis project Ga0255346, IMG submission 194410) | Wastewater microbial communities from Lulu Island WWTP, Vancouver, Canada - plant22 | ecosystem: Engineered > WWTP > Wastewater > Unclassified | place: Canada: Vancouver, British Columbia...
TCCGCGGTAGCTCCCGGCCTTCGGGCTGGGAGGGGATTGAAACAGATAAATCATCGGCCCAACATTGCGCCAAGATGGTAGCTCCCGGCCTTCGGGCTGGGAGGGGATTGAAACCATATGTCGGAATAATATTGAGCGGCTTCTGCATGTAGCTCCCGGCCTTCGGGCTGGGAGGGGATTGAAACCAGACTATTATGAGTATTACGCCAGCCCATTTTCGTAGCTCCCGGCCTTCGGGCTGGGAGGGGATTGAAACACCGGTGAAACCAAGGTGTGGCGCGGTATTACGGTAGCTCCCGGCCTTCGGGCTGGGAGGGGATTGAAACACTGCCACGCTTAACGGCATGCCTTGCGCTAACAGTAGCTCCCGGCCTTCGGGCTGGGAGGGGATTGAAACCCATCGCCTTGCGCTTGGATTCGCCCGCTAGTTTGTAGCTCCCGGCCTTCGGGCTGGGAGGGGATTGAAACATGTTCCCGCCTCCTTCTCGCGCATTTGTTTGAGTAGCTCCCGGCCTTCGGGCTGGGAGGGGATTGAAACATGTTAGCACCTCCTGTTATGGCTATCATCCATAGTAGCTCCCGGCCTTCGGGCTGGGAGGGGATTGAAACTGGGGATCGGGCTCCAGGCCCAGCGCCGCAAGAACCGTAGCTCCCGGCCTTCGGGCTGGGAGGGGATTGAAACTGGTGGACAAAGGATTTATGTCAACAAGTTTGAGGTAGCTCCCGGCCTTCGGGCTGGGAGGGGATTGAAACGCTTATGTCATTCATTGTCACGCCTCCTATGACTTAGTAGCTCCCGGCCTTCGGGCTGGGAGGGGATTGAAACGTCAAACGTCTTTTGCGAATCCGAATCCACCGGGGTAGCTCCCGGCCTTCGGGCTGGGAGGGGATTGAAACTGGTCAGGCGACTGGAGCGTCCCCGAAGATGATTTGTAGCTCCCGGCCTTCGGGCTGGGAGGGGATTGAAACCTTAAGGGCGATATCGAAACGAAGAAAGGCGCAAGTAGCTCCCGGCCTTCGGGCTGGGAGGGGATTGAAACATGGCGCAGAATTCGACTCATCCCCTTCGCGGTGTAGCTCCCGGCCTTCGGGCTGGGAGGGGATTGAAACAATAAATAGCGGGGGAGGTGATAATATGCTGATTGTAGCTCCCGGCCTTCGGGCTGGGAGGGGATTGAAACTTCGTGCTGGTTGGCATTGACCTATCAATTCCGAGTAGCTCCCGGCCTTCGGGCTGGGAGGGGATTGAAACTCGTTCGAGCCGATCACGGACGAGGGCGATTACGTAGCTCCCGGCCTTCGGGCTGGGAGGGGATTGAAACGTTGGCGAAGTTACGTCTGTATATTCGGTTACGGTAGCTCCCGGCCTTCGGGCTGGGAGGGGATTGAAACAATTTGCTCGCCGTAGTTTCATATCTCTGCTCTGGTAGCTCCCGGCCTTCGGGCTGGGAGGGGATTGAAACAGCCAGCCCGGAGCAGTCAAGACAGGCGAGGTGGAGTAGCTCCCGGCCTTCGGGCTGGGAGGGGATTGAAACATCAATGGCCAGGAGATCTCGTTGAAGAAGATATAGTAGCTCCCGGCCTTCGGGCTGGGAGGGGATTGAAACGCCGAAACCGAGGCACGAATAGCAGAACAGCGAAAGTAGCTCCCGGCCTTCGGGCTGGGAGGGGATTGAAACCGCCTATGAGTAAAATCGGCCCTATAGCCGCCGCGTAGCTCCCGGCCTTCGGGCTGGGAGGGGATTGAAACTCTCGACGAATCCTTCCATTTGACTCGATCCCAGTGTAGCTCCCGGCCTTCGGGCTGGGAGGGGATTGAAACTGAATGAAATCGAATTGGTCCGTGTAAAAGGAAAGTAGCTCCCGGCCTTCGGGCTGGGAGGGGATTGAAACATTGTGCAAGATAGGATAGTCGGCAGTAACAGGGGTAGCTCCCGGCCTTCGGGCTGGGAGGGGATTGAAACCACCTCATCCCAAGTCAAATCCCCTAGCGCACTCCAGTAGCTCCCGGCCTTCGGGCTGGGAGGGGATTGAAACAGAGCAGAGATATGAAACTACGGCGAGCAAATGTAGCTCCCGGCCTTCGGGCTGGGAGGGGATTGAAACTTGATGATATGGGTATAACTGAAACAAGATTGCGAGGTAGCTCCCGGCCTTCGGGCTGGGAGGGGATTGAAACGTCCCTTTATACACACAGCCTCATCACCTTCCCGTAGCTCCCGGCCTTCGGGCTGGGAGGGGATTGAAACCGCACGGTAACGAAAATAGTCATACCGGCCCAAGTAGCTCCCGGCCTTCGGGCTGGGAGGGGATTGAAACGCCGAAAAAGTCCAAGATTTGGAATCCAAATTGGGTAGCTCCCGGCCTTCGGGCTGGGAGGGGATTGAAACCGATCCCTACTTGCAACAATGCGATGCCAATGCGGTAGCTCCCGGCCTTCGGGCTGGGAGGGGATTGAAACTGAAAAGTGACATAGAAACTAAAAAAGGCATAATCATGTAGCTCCCGGCCTTCGGGCTGGGAGGGGATTGAAACTCTCGACGAATCCTTCCATTTGACTCGATCCCAGTGTAGCTCCCGGCCTTCGGGCTGGGAGGGGATTGAAACAAAGTTTGCCGAGATAAAAGGAGGGGAACACAATGGTAGCTCCCGGCCTTCGGGCTGGGAGGGGATTGAAACACGGCAACGTTGGACACAATCCCAAGACCGTTTGGTAGCTCCCGGCCTTCGGGCTGGGAGGGGATTGAAACAGTTATAGCATTTTTAGCCATCTTCAATTTGCTCGCGTAGCTCCCGGCCTTCGGGCTGGGAGGGGATTGAAACGCGGTAGATGCCGACGAACTAGAAAAGAACACCAGTAGCTCCCGGCCTTCGGGCTGGGAGGGGATTGAAACAGCGAGAGGAGCAAGAACTAGAATATTGCAAAAAGTAGCTCCCGGCCTTCGGGCTGGGAGGGGATTGAAACACTCTGGTGATAAACGCAAAACCGCTCAAAGTCCGTAGCTCCCGGCCTTCGGGCTGGGAGGGGATTGAAACTACAAGCGTGCGCCAGATCAGGTAGAGCGCACCGGTAGCTCCCGGCCTTCGGGCTGGGAGGGGATTGAAACTCGACCATCGTGAGCGTCCTGGTATCAGTTTGCGTAGCTCCCGGCCTTCGGGCTGGGAGGGGATTGAAACATATTTGGGGAGTATATCCGTGCCATTTGCTACGCGTAGCTCCCGGCCTTCGGGCTGGGAGGGGATTGAAACCAAGTCGGAACCTAGTTCCCACTTCTCGGGATTGGTAGCTCCCGGCCTTCGGGCTGGGAGGGGATTGAAACGACACCCAAACAGAAGACGCTGCTATAGCAGCGGTAGCTCCCGGCCTTCGGGCTGGGAGGGGATTGAAACGTCGGTAATGATGTAGTATTGCAGGATTGCGTAGGTAGCTCCCGGCCTTCGGGCTGGGAGGGGATTGAAACAATTCCACAGCCTCGCCCCCTATACAAAGTTTTTGTAGCTCCCGGCCTTCGGGCTGGGAGGGGATTGAAACAGAAAAGGGCAGATTATTAAAGTTGATGGCGAATGTAGCTCCCGGCCTTCGGGCTGGGAGGGGATTGAAACCGAACATTATGTCGACGTCCTCGCCATTGATCCGTAGCTCCCGGCCTTCGGGCTGGGAGGGGATTGAAACTTCGCAGGCGGCTTGACATGGGTTGGCGAGCAAGGAGTAGCTCCCGGCCTTCGGGCTGGGAGGGGATTGAAACAATCTGGCTTTCAAAAGGCGTTGAAAGACCTATGGTAGCTCCCGGCCTTCGGGCTGGGAGGGGATTGAAACACGCTAAAGGTGTATACAGAGGACAAGGATATTGACTAGCTCCCGGCCTTCGGGCTGGGAGGGGATTGAAACATCTTCAACGCGTGTTAGTTTCATCACACCACTTGTAGCTCCCGGCCTTCGGGCTGGGAGGGGATTGAAACAAAAAGAATCTGGAATAGATTTGGGCGACCATTGTAGCTCCCGGCCTTCGGGCTGGGAGGGGATTGAAACCCTCAATCGTACGCCATTTATAATCTGTTGCTACCGGTAGCTCCCGGCCTTCGGGCTGGGAGGGGATTGAAACCCATCTCGGTATAAATCGCCTTAGAGAATTGCAGGTAGCTCCCGGCCTTCGGGCTGGGAGGGGATTGAAACCCATCTCGGTATAAATCGCCTTGGAGAATTGCAGGTAGCTCCCGGCCTTCGGGCTGGGAGGGGATTGAAACGGCTAGCTCCATGTTGCAATGCGGGATTCTATCGGTAGCTCCCGGCCTTCGGGCTGGGAGGGGATTGAAACTCCAAACCAATGGCATTGTTTTTGGGCTTCACGGGTAGCTCCCGGCCTCCGGGCTGGGAGGGGATTGAAACAAGCTCAACAATGCGCCTGTCGTGGTCTCTCACGGTAGCTCCCGGCCTTCGGGCTGGGAGGGGATTGAAACGATGAGGTGGCCCTGTTTCTGGAAAGCCAAGCCATGTAGCTCCCGGCCTTCGGGCTGGGAGGGGATTGAAACTGATTGATTACTTAAAGTTGCAAGAGATCGACAAAATGGCGTTCCCACCTTCAACTGTGTGAGAGCCTGTGACCATTTTTCTGTTGCCACAAGTCTCAGGGTTTGAGTAAGGACTACTTAGATCTCTCACAATTTCGGCAATTCCAATGAGGGGTGTGGGCAATGGAGAAGTTAATATCTTTCATTGCCTCAGTGGCATAGTGTAAAGAAGGTCTACGGCGTGTCGTTATCAGCCTATAGGAGGTTGGGGTTGAATTCTTTGGAATCGATGAGTGCCAAAGAATTTGAAACGATCGGCCAGGCGGTTTTCAAAAGAGCGGATTCAGAACAAACCGGGAGCGATTGAGAAGGGGGAGAAGCGAGAACCTTTCCTCAGTACATGCGAAGTAATGTTGCCTACCCGCGCAGTTAATTGCCGCGGGTATGAACCGTTGCGGTGCCCTTGCCTCTCTTTAGTCGTTTATTACGGTTCTGCTGCCAATTGTTCTTTAACCTGCGCCTTATGTATTTAATTCAGAATCGATTCAAGCAGCTCGGCTAAGCCCGAATCTTGAGCGTTTCCTAGAAAAGCTCATACAGATCTTTTGAATCTACGGTAATCTTCTATTGAGCAAGTTCAAAGCCCCTCCTCTTAGAGTGCTTTGGTTAACTTCATTCTAAACGAAGGTTTTGAATCTGGCTTACTGTTTCTAGGAAACCCATGTTACACAACTATATTATGTGGGCTCAACTTGTTGGCCCCATTGTCTGTCTGCAAAACACTCTGATTCTTTGTCTAAGTGCTTTTTATTCTTCGAGCGAGAAACGATTAAAACCCACCCGGTTGTGTTGCGCCAATTTCCATACACAGCACCTCACGGCACCCTGGCTTGCAAGTATTGGAACCGTTTCTCTTTGCAAAACGTATAGTATAAGTATGAGCCCTGTAGAAAGTCTGTCTAACTTTGTGCAGGGAGCGAACAAGAAATGGGAGCGTATATAGTATGGGAGATTTGGTACACAATGGAGCCAACTTCTATCGGGTTTACGTAGTCGAAGACGATCTTAAGCTGGCGAATCTGATTTGCGACTATTTGAGCAAATACGGATACGATACATATCGCGCTGAGAGATTTGATGATATAAAGTCAGAATTCATAGAAGTAATGCCCCACATAGTCCTTTTGGACATAAACCTACCCTACATGGATGGTTTTTACTGGTGCAGACAAATAAGGAGCATATCAAATGTGCCAGTTATTTTCATTTCCGCCAGGACAGATGACCCTGATCAAATACGGGCTATTGAGAATGGTGGAGACGACTATATTACCAAACCTTTCAATGTCGAGGTAATGTTGGCGAAAATGAAAAGCGCCTTGCGTAGATCTTACGGCGAATATTCATTAGAACATGGCATATGGTCCGATGTTCTCGAATGTTGCGGGCTCTTTCTTCATAGAAATAAGAGCATTGTTGAATACAATGGCAAAGAAGCCCCCCTTACTCCAACTGAGATAAGGCTTCTTGAGCTTATGATGAGCAAAGTAGAAACAGTGGTTTCAAGAGACGAACTTTTAGAGGCGCTATGGGACGATATTAGTTTTGTGGATGATAACACGTTATCTGTAAACGTTTCTAGGGTACGGAGGAAGCTTGAGGATATCGGTATTTCAAACGCCATCTCTACTGTACGAGGTGTTGGTTACAAAATGAGCGTGACCTGGGGCGAACTGGGCAAAACAAGAGGCGCTAATAACGAGGTGTGAGTAATTGAAGTTTCGAGATTATTTGTTTGATAGGTTAGGATTTATCCTCCTCTACTTCTCCGGAATTTCTGTTGCGTTATTGGCAGTGTGGTTGGATGTTGCGACCATCGGTCTCTTTTCAATTTCCGAATCTCTCTTGTACGGTTTGGTTCTTTCAACTGTCCTTTTATTTGCTTACCTCTTTGTAGACTACGGGCGCAGAAAACCTTTTTATGCGCAAATAGAGAGGGCTAATGCTTCGGGCGCCGATGTTCGCGACATCGTGTCTATCACTTCGCCAGTTTCAAGGGAAGAGAAAGTCTTGACAGAATTAATCAAAGGAGTAAGCCAGACTTACCACGCCCAATTGGCAGATGTTTTGCGTGAGGAAGAGCTGCGTCAGCATTTCGCCGATCGATGGGTACACTACATGAAGACTCCCGTGTCCGTAATCGATCTTTTGATTCAGCAAGGAGATAATCTGGAACAGCCAGGAGAACTTAAGGAACTCTTGCAGAGCATAGATGAGGAAAACCAACGCTTAATTGAACGTTTGGAACTTTTCCTTAACTCGGTGAGGATGGGTAAGTTTGACCAGGATCTGCGCATTGAATCAGTAGATATACTGGAAGTGTCGCGAGAAGTCTTGAATTCGCACAAAAAGGAGTTCGTCCAGTATTCCATCTTTCCAAAGATTGAATGCGGAAAAACTGAGTTGTGGGTTCCTACAGATAGAAAATGGATTAAGTTTGTTATAGATCAGGTTGTAACCAATGCAATAAAATACACAAAAATCGCGCCCATTTCCTCGGACGATTGTAGGAATGGAGAAAAGAAAAACCCTACCTTAAGAATATTGGCGGGAAAGGTTGGAGACGCAGTACTTTTGACCATTGTAGACCAAGGAATTGGGATCCCTCCTGAAGATATCCCAAGGGTTTTTCATCCTTTTTTCACAGGATTCAACGGCCGGCTTCTTCCAGAATCTACAGGTATGGGACTTTATCTTGCCCACAAAGTCATTGGGAAATTGGGACATAGTATCTCCATAGAATCTGAGGTAGGGAAGGGTACGGCGGTTACCATAAGGTTTTCTTACGACTCAATAGCAGATGGAGTCGTTCAAAGAACATAAGAAATGAAGTTCAAGAGGGTTTGAGGCCTTTTTTATTCCTATCTTACAGAAATGTAAGATTGTTTTGCCTATTGAAAGGTTAATCAATGGTAAGCCCTTGTTACAGCAAGGTATTCTTTAAGTGCAGTTATCTAGTGTTTGAGAAACAGGGAGGAGCAAAACATGCCAGTTGTAAAAGTGAAAGGACTTGCCAAAGTTTACGGTGCTGAAAAAAGTACATCAGCTACTTGGGCCCTGAGGAAGATAGGTTTTGAAGTGGAGCAAGGCGAGTTCCTTGGAATTATGGGACCATCGGGTAGCGGCAAGACTACCCTATTGAATCTACTGGCATCTCTGGATAGGCCTACGGGCGGTAAGATAGAGATAGCAGGAGTGGACCCTTCCAAATTACGAGACGAAGAAATGGCTGTATTTCGCAGGAGAAACATAGGTTTCGTCTTTCAAGATTTTAACCTTTTGTACACGCTTTCAGTCAAAGAAAACATAATCTTGCCTCTAGCCCTTGATAACGTAGAGCCTAAGGACATGGAGAATCAAGTTACAAAGGTGGCCCATAACGTAGGGATAGCCCACATACTTGACAAATATGTTTTTGAGATTTCCCAAGGCGAACAGCAGCGCACTGCTATTGCAAGAGCAATAATCAATGAGCCTGAGGTGGTCTTGGCAGACGAGCCCACTGGTAATCTAGATTCAAAGTCGGCCAATCACGTCATGAAAGCCTTCACTAGCCTTAATGAAGATTACGGGGCGACTATTTTGATGGTGACCCACGATCCTTTTGCGGCCAGTTTCTGCAAAAGAATTTTGTTCCTTAAGGACGGGGAGATCTTTTCAGAGTTAAGGCGAAGCGACGGAAGGCAAAAGTTCTTCCAACAGATAATCGACGCATTGAGCGTGATGGGAGGGATTTTTGATGAATCTTACCAGCCTAATTTCTAAGAACATGAGAGGATTGCGGTACAAATATGTTACATTTCTTTTAAGCAGCGTGTTTTCTATAACGATTTTCTATCTTTTTGCTTCTTTTATCATGAATCCTAGCGTTGCGTACGGGAACGCCCTTGCAGGTAGTCTAGTGCTAGGAACAGCAACGACGGTAGGTCTTATAGCCTGTGAAGTGATTATCGTAGTGTTTTCGTTCTTTTTCATCTGGTACTCAAGCTCCGCCTTTATCAAATCCCGTTCAAATGAATTTGGTCTCTTGACCACGCTAGGCGCTTCCAAACACCAACTGAGCAGAATGATCTTTACAGAAAGCATGATTGTAGGTGAGACGGCTATCGGGATAGGGTTGCTCTTGGGGACTTTGCTGCTTAAGATGTTTCTTTCAGCTATGAGTCTCATCCTCAAGGTCGATTCGCCTATCGAATTTGCATTGGCACCTCAAGCCATTCTCATTACTTTTGTCGGCTATACTATTCTTTTTGTTGTAGTAGGCCTTATAAATATCAGGAGCCTGAAGAAGGGGCAAGTAGTTGAACTGTCCAGAGCATCCCAAAAGCCTAAGAGGCCGCCGGTGTTCTCTTGGGTTCTAGGCTTATTCGCTGTGCTATGCCTAAGCATAGGCTACTACCTGGCGTGGACGGCAGACGGAAGAACAGTGCTATTTCGGATGCTGCCCGTTATAGGCATAGTGTGCGTGGGCACTTATTTTCTGTTTTCGCAACTTAGCGTTGCTTTCCTCAGAACGATCAAAGAGAGAAAAGGCTTGTATTTCAAAGGTGTGAATCTTCTAACAATCAGCGAGTTAAGATTCAAAATACAGGATAATGCAAGGGTGCTTTCGATTACGGCGATCCTGACTGCCGTGGTAATAACTGCGGTGGGCACCCTTGATATTGGCAGTCAAACCCTACTAGAAATGCGTGAATTTGAATTTCCTCAGGCTTTGAGCGTGACCATCCGAGGAAGACTGCAACCGCCCGAGTTAGAGAAGTTGGATGTGTCAATCAGAAACGAATTTCAATCCCGGGGACTAGATGTGCAATCGGGAATGGTTCTTCCCGGGATCATGTTCCGGGGGCCGCATGGGGAACTAGATATCCTATTCCTTTGATATCTGAGGAAGACTATAAGTTATGGGCTGAACAGAGTGGTGGCCCGTCTTTAGAAGACATTTTGCCGGGACATGCGGTAATGCTCGGATCATACCCGTGGGGTCAAATACCCGATGTTTTGAACGGCGATCTTGAATCACGTGTTGGACTTAAGGATGGTTCGGACGGAGGTACGATTAGTTTTGTGGTTGACAGAAGTATCGATTTCCACCTTCTGAACGATCCGTACTCCTGGGTCCTTGTGGTCGACCCTGCCAATATGCATGACTTGTCAAAAGAGGCAGGACCTCGCGATAACCTTGTACTCATCAGCTATGAGCTAAGCGATTGGACACAATCCCTCGAGCCAACAAAGAGGATCCGGATGTTCATTACTGAACAAGCAGAACAATTAGACTTTGGCATACTTGACTTTTCGTCCAGGGTCTTGTCGTACCAAGAGACACGACAGACTAAGAGCCTGCTCATGTTTCTCGCTGTATTTGTAGCTGTACTGTTTTCTTTGGGAATGGGGAGCATGCTCCATTTTCGGCTTTTCACCGATTTGGAGGAAGACCGAGCAAGATTTGCATCCATGAAGCGTTTAGGCGTTTCACAGGGGGAGATAAGGACTGTGATAACAAGGCAATCAGCTTTGCTGTTCTTTGCGCCATTTGTCCTAGGGTCGTCCATAGCGTATTTGCTCTCAAAGCCCTAGTAGGAGCCCTTTTGTCCGACTCATCTATTTCGGAAATGGCACTTCCGGTCTTAACATATGAAACCATCAAATACATGATGATACCCGTGGTTATATTTTTGTCGGCGCAAACCGCATATTTTCTTGTCTCAAGAAAAGCGTATATAAATGCAATAAATGCGAATCAAGGCTGAAGTAGCGGGGACGGCACTTCTTGCTTCACAAGCAGCAGCTAGAGATTTCTTAAGTAAGGAATCAGAACGGGCTGGCGCATCCAGAATCCGTGGACACAGCAAGTCCAGCCCGTCAGTCGTAACACACAACAAACTACATGTGTACCTGGAGTGAGATTCGATGCGAGAAAAAGACGAGCACTACACGGAATCTAATGGGAAGACCTTGTCCAACGAGAACTGTCATGAGACCGAACAGAGATCCCCGAGAACGATCTCTCTGCGCGGGATTCTTAGGATTGTCTTACTTCTTATCGGGACTGTCTTTGTGGCATTAACCATTTTAGTAGCAGTCACTGAACTACCAGAACCGAACTTGCCCGCAGCACTGGTTGATTTCATTGCTAACCAGAGCTTGAATCCACATCCTGCTCCGTTACCTTCTTCAACAGACTGGGTTCTTCTATCCTATGAAGAGATACCGGACACTTTGAAAGAAGCGGTGGTAGCCGTAGAAGACAAGAGATTCTACTCCCACCGGGGCATCGAACTTATCTCTATCATTAGAGCGTTGGTGGCCAACCTAAGGGCCGGCGAGATTGTTGAGGGCGGTAGCACTATTACCCAGCAATTGGCAAAGAATCTGTTCCTCACACAGGAAAGGACACTTGATCGGAAGTTCAAAGAGGCAGTCTATTCGCTCAAACTAGAAATGTGCTGTTCCAAAGAGGAAATCTTGGAGATGTACATTAACGTTATCTACTTTGGTCACGGGACTTACGGGTGTGAAATGGCATCAAGATGCTACTTTGGAAAATCGGCAAAGGACTTGGATTTGGCAGAAGCGGCCTTGCTGGCAGGGATCATTAAGGGTCCAGAAATCTACTCACCTTATCACAACTTGGAGTTAGCTGAGCAAAGCAAGGCTTTGGTTCTTGATCTGATGGTACGACAGGGTTACATAAACCCTCACGCGGCAGAACAGGCCAAAACTGAACCAGTAAAGATTGTTGGTCGACCCGAATCAAATCTGTTCATAATACCGATTAACGGCTGGCGCGCCTGAGCAAAAGTATTTCCTTCTAGTATGTTATTCATGTACTATAGAATAGCTAGGAAATATACACTCCTAACAGTCTGGGACAGGCGTAGAGCCCGAATCTCTCCCAGGTAAGGAGCGGAGAATCATTTGAGAAGCCCGACTACTTGGTTTTCAGCAGACCGGTCTCAGCACGATTCGGGTGCCACTCAAAACAACGAGAGTCCTGAGCCGACTAATATTTGGATAACAACCACCCTGAAGGGTCGCGACATAATATCCCATATGCTATACTTCGCGCTATTTGCAGTCATCGGCGTTCCGCTCTGTGTAAGGGCCATGTTAACGAATCCCTTGCCCGAAGCGAAGACTTGCATACTACTGCTGGTGCTGGGCATCGTTTCATATCATATCCCAGTCACCCTTCCGTCAAAGGTCCAGATGCATCCAGGATTTCCCCTTGTTATGGGTGCTCTTTATAGCTACGGGATTTCTGCTGGTATCCTTGTAATAGTCCCATCTGCGTTTCTTTTTCTCTTTACTAAGAGGCACGGTATTTTGAACTGTCTTTTCAATGCGGGTCAATTTACGATATGTTTGTATGCGGCACAATTCGTAGGTTCTTACATTGGTTGGAAGCCAGGAGTTCCTGCTACGGGCGTAGTGGACTTGCTGCGGATTTGTACTATGATCCTTGTCTTCGACATTCTCAACATCCTCTTTGTTAGCGGTTCAAGAAGCATAGAGACCAAGGAACCGATGTGGTCTTGCTTCTCAAAGCTCGTCTATCCTGAGAGGAAAGCCGTATTGCCGCAAAGGACTTTCCTTGCCATTGTTTCCATGTTGCTTTCATCGTATATGGGCGACATTGCGTTTGTAATAGTTTTCATTGGAGTTATGTTTCTTGGAACTCAAAATGCTTTTCAAGGAGAACTGGTTCACAGGACCGAAGAAGCGGATATAGACCCCCTTACGAGGGTGTACAACATGCGCTACCTCCACCGATGGATCAGTGCTGAAATGGCGCTCATACCAAGGGCCGGTCCGACCTGCTCATTGATCTTTGCCGACATCGACGGCTTAAAGAGTGTAAATGATACGTACGGACATGAGACTGGGAACGAGCTGCTCATGTACTTCGCGAGGACACTTGTGGATACTGTTCGAAGCAAAGACCGAGTTGCACGTTATGGCGGAGATGAATTCGTAGTAGTTTGTCCGGCTACAACTCTAAAGCAAGCTCAGTCTATCGCACTCAGAGTTTTGCACGCGATAGAGGAGAAGCCATTTCTAGTTGAAGGAGTCGCTGTAAGTTTTGGTGTAAGCATGGGTGTCGCGACATGGCCCGAACATGGCGAAACCATAAGAGACTTGATACGAGTAGCCGACAAAGCAATGTACCTCGCCAAGAAAGATGGCGGCAACACGGTAAGAACTGCAGCAGATTTGTGAAGCACCGGGGACGGCACTTTCTGCTTCACCTCGACGAGCCAAGGACAGTTGCTTCCATAGCATCCTTTGGCATCCTTTTTGTGACGAAACAGAAACAGGTTTGGTATAATCTTTGAAGAGCGCAAAGTCTTGTTTTCATGTATCCAAGTTGGCTGAGAACCTATTATATAAGGAGGATTACATAATGAAGCGAATGCTAGTAACGGGTGCGAGCGGTCAGATAGGGATCGAGCTTGTGCCATACCTCAGAAAGATCTATGGTGACGACAACGTCCTCGCAACTGCAAGGCGGCAGGTTCCCGGAATCGTTTCAGAAGGAGGTCCGTTCGAGCTTCTAGATGTTCGCGATGGAAAGAGATTCTCCGAACTTATGACATCCTTTAGAGCAGACACAATAATCCACTTGGCTGGCATCTTATCGGCTAAAGCAGAAGCCATGCCGCAAGAGGCTTGGGACATAAATGCGGGAGGCTGTTTCACTGCGCTTGAATGCGCACGAGAACACGGGGCAGCGTTTTTCTTTCCAAGTTCCATCGCCGCATTTGGCCCTTCGACGCCCCAAGATAACACGCCGCAAGTCACTATCCAGCGCCCAACAACCATCTACGGCGTGTCAAAGGTTACTGGCGAGTTGTTGTGTGACTACTACTACTTGAAATTTGGCGTTGACACTCGTGGCCTTCGATTTCCCGGACTGATCTCATACGAGGCTCTTCCTGGCGGAGGAACCACAGACTACGCGGTCCACATTTATTATGACGCTGTATCAAAAGGCAAGTATACGTCATACATAGCTCCCGGTACCTACATGGATATGATGTATATGCCTGATGCTCTTGAAGCTGTGGTCCAACTAATGGAGGCAAATCCAGAGCGTCTTATGCATCGAAACGCATACAACGTTTCAGCAATGAGTTTCGAACCCGAAGAGATTGCTGCATCCATTAGGAAGTTCATCCCAACCTTCGAGATCGACTACAATGTTGATCCTGTTCGGCAGGCCATTGCCGATTCATGGCCCAATTCGTTGGATTGTTCAGCAGCGAAACAGGAATGGGACTTCTCGCCCAAATATGACCTCGACAAGATGACAGAAGATATGTTGAATAGGCTCAAAGCGAAGATGGGGTAGAAACAGCGTGTGTAGGAAATCTATTGAGATGTCGTATCTCTTCAACGTTTAGCCATCCGGGTTTTTGACACATAGACACACATATAAGAAAACAACCACACAGCCAGTGAAGTGCCTGGCTGTTTTGCTTTCTAGACACAATCTGAAAAGGAGCACTGCTTTTTCACATGCCTGCGAGTATTCACCGGCTCACTTCTTTTGGCCCAGATTGAACACTACTTGCCGAAAAAGCCATGCCTAGTTATACTTAGATAGTAAATGAAGGCTGTTCGCATGCTGTTGTCAAATAGGTTGCACTTAGCGTCGGGGAGTGGCGCAGGTTGGTAGCGCGCATGGTTTGGGACCATGAGGCCGCAGGTTCAAATCCTGTCTCCCCGACCATCTCATTTGTGGCAGATACGCATAAAAACCCTTATGCTGCGGATATTCCCACAAGCACATTTGCCGGCAACCCTGCAAAACCGACTACAGGCCACTGGCTCTTACAACTTCAATTCCCATCTGCTCCAATCTTTCTATGAACGGATTAATTCCAACTGCGTCGGAAGCGATGTGCCCTGATATAAGAAGGTTCTTGCCCTGGGGGAATTCTCCTTTCAGCCTGAGGAAGTCAGGCCAGCCTATGTGAATATAGATTACAGTGTCAGTACCATATTTGTAGTAAAGCCTTGCCAACGCCGCACCGCCATTGGTTCCTGCACCGTGTACTACCACCGTTTTCCCTGAGCGGTTCTCTGGATGACCCATGCGGATTTCCACTCTGGTAGGAGCATCAGCCAATTCAGGCAACGTATAGAGTGCCTTTACAACTTCTGAGACGGTCGAATCCTCGTCACACTGCCTGTCTACCGCATCCTGCATGCGCTGACGACCAATTTCATCTAGCGGATTATGTATGTTCATATACGGCATATTAAGCAACCTTGCAAAAGACGGTGTGTGATCATAGTTAGCAGAGTGCCTAGAAAACGCATTCTTTTCTTTCATTTCGTTGACCTCGGCCTTTACCTCATCTTCTGGAATTCCATTTCTAACTGCCAGATCTACGTGGAGATCCAGCACATCGGGAAAGGTAAGGACACTTGGATCGGGATGGTGAGCCACCACGCAATCTACTCCCAATTGCTTTGCAGCCAGCAGTTCCGCTACCCCGATGTCGATGCCGAATAGAATTCTTCTGATATTACTACCAGGGTGATATATACTCGAATCAGCGGGAAGTTGAGTCTGACCTGCCATGTGTATGGCTAGGCCCATCAATTCTTCAGTTGTAAGTGTTTTGCCGGGTTTGTTCATGCTGAAATCGCCTCTTTGTAACTAGTTTTTCGAATTGCTCACATGGAGAGCAGGTATATATTACGCCATAGTCCTGGCAAGTTCCTGCTTTGCTAAAAGAGCCAGCTTACCCAACCTGTTTCGTGGGGCCGATATTTCTTCGGCTTGTGAAAGGATAAATAATCGCAAGGTAGAACACTATCTGTAGCGATAGCATTGTTTTCCGACACCTTTCATGGGGTGTCAATTTGTATCTAACACAAAGGTATAGTACGCAACAAAGCGACAAGGGAGGATGTTCATGTGGTTATTTGTCCCGAGTGTGGCACTTATGTCAAAGAAGACTCGATGTTTTGCTACAACTGCGGACGCCCGGTCAAGGATGATTGGTGCAAAGTTGCAGATGACGTAGTCGAGCACCAGACTTTTGGTATTTCTCTTTCTAATAAGGACAGAGATTTCGAAACTAACTGGCAGATGCAAGGCAAAGAGCCCCACTTGGAGCTGAGCAAGACTTTGGAACTACTCATAGAGAACCCTGCAATACCAGAGGATGTAAAGATCAATACCATAATACATACGACTGCCCTGATGTGTGCGATCATCGCAGTTCAGCCCTTGCCTTTTGCAGATGTCCTTATCCTAACCCCTATCCAGGTAGGTATGGTTACAGCCATGAGCCGTGTCATGGATAACCCTTTGAGTGATAGCGGAGCCAAGGAGGTCATAGCGCATGTGCTTGGCGTGGTAGGATGGGGGGTTTTGGCCCAGCACGCAATTCTTGGCCTATACAAAGCGGGGTTGCCGTATGTGGCAGGAGTCACCACCATTCCGCTTGTGTATGCAGCCACAGTGGGTTTGGGTTATGCAGCAAAAGCTGTTTTGGATGCTAGGAGAAACGACCAGACAATAACTCGTGAAGAGATTAAGAAAATCCGCAAGGAAGCAGAGGAAAAAGCCAGAAGCGAGAAAAGAGACTGGACACCTAAAGGGTTAAAGGAAGATTTTGAGAAAAAGAAGGCTGAAGTATTTGAGTATCAGGAATACAAGGATACGTTGCACGCAAATCAGGTAGCAGACCTAAAATCTCGTATTGAGGAGTTATCAGAGAGCGAGGAACTGTATAGAACTCAGGCCGAGAAGGCTCTCAATGAGAAAAACGTCTTGGAGCAGAAACTTAAATCCAGCGTTGATGAGGAGGAGTACCTGGCACTGTATGAACAAAAGGAGCGGCTCGAGAAGGAGGCAGATGAGGTAAATCGGAAACTCTGTGAGAGTGAGCAAGAAAGGGTCAGACTGCAAGAAGAACGCGAAAGACGCATAGCAAAAAGTTCAAAGGCGATAAAGGATAGATACGAGCGGCTCTATCCGTCTGTCAGAGTAAGGAGTGAAAGTATATACAAGAGGCTGGCAGGTATGACTGATGAAGAAAATTTGGCAATAGAAAAGCAGATTGGCCGGTTGCAATACAACCCTGATAGTGCCAGTTGGCGAAGCACAATTCAGGGCACTAATGTTAGGGAACTGGGCTGCGGTTACGACTTGAGGCTATATGTTTCGCTAGGAGAAAGCGGCTATGTCATAGAAGAAGTCGGACCAAAATCTACACAAGATTCCGACATCAGGCGATTGAAAGACCGCTGTTCAACATAGGTTGACTACATTTGGGCCTCTTGGACGGCCGCGGACAATGGAGGAATAGTCATGGATACCAATGATCTAGCCAATGACATAGACGAAATAAGGTCTTCAATGTCCCAAGTAATTGTCGGCAAAAGCGAAGCGATCGATCTCCTTCTCGCCGTGTTTTTGTCAGAAGGCCATGCGCTCATTGAAGATGTTCCCGGAGTGGGCAAGACGCTTCTAGCAAAAACTTTCGCCAGATGCATGCGTCTTGGTTTTCGAAGGATCCAGTTCACGCCCGATCTCTTGCCGGCCGATGTAACAGGCGTAAGCGTTTTCAATCAGAAAACCCTAGAGTTCGATTTCATGCAAGGGCCTGTTTTTACTGACATACTTCTCGCCGACGAGATAAACAGGGCAACGCCTAGAACCCAATCGAGTCTTCTAGAGTGTATGGAAGAACGCCAGGTTACAGTAGACGGGGTGACTTACGCTTTATCCGAGAACTTTACCGTTTTGGCTACGCAGAATCCGGTTGAACTAAGCGGAACTTTCCCTTTGCCTGAGGCTCAGCTAGACAGATTCTTGATGAAGGTTAAGATAGGGTACCCATCCAAAGAAGAAGAGGAAAAAATAGTACTGCGCTTCGAAAAAGGGATCCACGGAACTCCTAACGTAGATCCTATTGGCAAAGACAGAATCGATCGGTTGAAAGAAAGAGCCAGGAACGTGTACATATCCAACGAAATAGTAGGTTATATCTCTGACATAACCAGAAAGAGCAGAGATCCCAAAGTTGCTCAATTGGGCGTAAGCCCGAGAGGAACTTTGGCCTTGGCAAGGGCCTGTAAGAGTTATGCTTTGATACAGGGCAGAACATATGTGATCCCCGATGATGTAAAGCGTCTGGCAGGGCCCGTGCTTTCTCACAGAATAATGGTGTCTCAAGACATGTTCTATAGAGGCAAATCTCAAGAAGAGATTGTGCAGGAGATCTTGGATACGGTTCCCGTGCCTTGCGGCGAAACCGGAGAGTCTACAACATGAGCAGTAAGATTATGGTCACAGTAGGCCTTATGATGCTGATCATTGGAGCCCTTCTCAACGTAGGGTACGCTTCTTTGGGAGGAGCCTACTTGGCTGCGATAGGCATTTTGGGCTGGTGGTATTCTCGAGCTTGTCTGAGGCACATATATTACACTCGCAGATTTGAAGCGACCAGGGCCTTCTTGGGAGACTCTATTGGCCTAAGAATTTCAGTTGAGAATCGCAAACCCCTGCCAGTGATAGCTGTTTCATGCCTTGACGAAGTGCCCGACAAGAGCAAAGTGGGTTCTATGAAACTCGATGCCCATTACAGACCCGGTCGCGCTGTATTGAAGAATAACATGTATATAGGCAGTTTCCAGAGAGTGGAAAGGCAGTTCAAGATGGATTGTCTGTTTAGGGGCGTGTTTAGGTTTGGGCCGGTGTCTTTGAGGTGTATAGATCCAATGGGGATTGAGGCAACAAGGACGACTTTGGACACTGTAGATACTATTGTGGTGTATCCGAGACTTCAATCAGTTGAGGGGTTGCCCATTCTCCGCAGAGACCCGTCTGGTGGGCTGCCAGACCAGGGATGGATCAATCCGGATCCGACCCAAATAGTAGGAGTAAAGCCATACTACAATGGAACACCCATGAATCAAATAGCCTGGAAACAGACTGCAAAGGCAGGTTCATTGAAAGCTAAGATGATCATGCCGGGCTTTCATTCTCAAGTTGTGGTATGTATGAGCGTGAGTGCCGGTGGACACATATGGGACGGCATAGACAGAGACAGCCTTGAGTCTGTTGTCTCCATAAGCGCGTCTATATGCAATTGCCTTCTCGAGCGAGGAATTCCGTTTGGCTTTGCGTCAAACGTTCCGGGAAATCAGAGGCAACGGCACTTGTTCGTTAGACCGGGTCTATCCATGGCACATCTCAGGTCCATCTTAGACCACTCGGCAAATATCTTTGTTCCTTGGGGCAAGTTTAGCGAGACATTAGCCCAAGTTTCCCGAAATATGCCTGGTAGCACCGAAATAATCGCGGTTATGCCCAGCCCTTCTCTAGCGGACTGGGTTTTTCTCAAAGGTCTCCAATCCAAGGGAGTTTCCGCATCGGCCGTTGTCTTGGACGTGGCTGCAGAGCATAGGGGGTTCTGCGATGAGATTCCTGTCTACAGGCCAAAAGAGCCTGTAGATTGGCTGGAAGGGGAGGTGATAAGACTTGAGAGATTGGTTTCAGATGGGGCTCTTGTCTCTATGTGAGAGTCTCTTGTGGGGCTTGGTGACCTTATTTCTGAGCCTTAGCTTAGATCTTTTTGTGCCTTGGAGTCACGCATTTGCAGTCATCTTCGTGGCGCATCTTCTTGGTCAGTCGATCTCCCTTGCTACAATAAAACGGGTGGATGTGGGGGGAAGTTGTGATCGTTTTTCGAATACGCGGGAACATGCGAAGAACCGTATGCTCTTCGTGTGGGCAGGTGCACTTGTTGTCATGGGTGTCGCTATATGGGTAGTGTTCCGGCGGGGTGGATACCGTGTTTCTTGGCTCTACATTCAGACCGCTCTTTGTGTACTTGCATCTGCTTCAGGGATCAATTCAATTACAAAGCACCTTGATGCTGCAAAGGCCACTCGAAAAATGGTTTTTGGAACTATTGTGTTTTTTGTAATCAGCCTTTTTTCGATCGTACCGCAGGCGATGATTTTGCGCCACACAGTCTACTATCTTGTTGTCTCGTCAGTGTTCATCGTAAGGCAGCGGGGCTCTGAGGTTGATCAAGACATGGGGATCTCCAGGGACAAGCGCTGGAACCTTAGTTCTGTTGTCGTAGTATGTACAGCCGGGTTTGTGGCTCTAGTTCTTGTTGCTTTTCTATCCGGAGGCAAGCGATTGCTCAGCGACTTATACCAGTTGGTTCAGCCTTTCCTAGAGAAGGGCTTTGACCTTATACTTCTTCCTGTAGCCTATCTTCTTGAGTGGATAAGCAACATCCTGAGCAGACTGATAGACCCTAATAACGCAGATTTTGCCGTAGAGTTCCAACCCTTTCTTGACCAGATGAGAGAGATGCAGGAGCAGAATGAGACGGTTTCGATTCTTCCAATATGGGTGAAATGGTTGTTTATAGGGTTAGTGACGGCGGCAGTTCTAGTTTTCCTATGGCGTTTCATATCCAGAACAATGGAAAGACCCCAAGGGGAAGCCATTATAGAATCAAGAGTTAGCGTTGCTTCCAGTGACGCAGTCAAGGAATGGTTAGACCTTACTCTTTCAGAGGCCAAAAGGAAATTGGCAAAGAGGTTCGAGGGATTTCGGAAGATGATTTCATCTTCGGAACCGCAAACCATCCAAGATCTCTATTTGGCTACAGTTGAATATGCGTCCAAGAAGATTGTTCCAAAAGATCCCTCCCAGACCCCCCTGGAATACTTGGATTTGCTACATTCCAACGCCGATTCGTCCTACGTGGCAGAACTGGTGGGCACAATCTCCCTCACTTTTTCAGAATGTTACTACTCGGGTACTCAGCCAACCTCGTCCCAATGGAGAAGTGCGCTCAGTGCCTATCGCATGTTAACGCAAGGTTGAGGAAGCAGGGGGGACGGCACTTTCTGCTTCATCAGGTTCGTCAGAGCGGCAGTAAGTGAAGTATGCTTCGGGTTTTCGCAACGTAGAGACACCCATGCTCCGCTCTCCTCCTAGCATGTGCATTCTGGCGCGTGCGCTTGGTGCTGTGTCTTGTGAACGTGAAAACAGCAAGAATACCCCTTGCAAAGGAACAGCCCTAGTTCTTATGCTTGAGTTAGACGAGTGTCACAATCTCCTATGCCGATAAAATGAGAATAGAGGGTTATGTACATGGAGAGCTGCGAAGAACTCAAAAGAGTTGTCATAGAAGCTATTGATACCGCAAAAAACGACCTTTTGGCCCTTTCCCACGATATTTTTGAGTACTCGGAAGTGGCTTTTGAAGAAGTGCGTTCGTCAGAAAGACTCAGGAAGTTTCTGTCCGATCTTGGTTTCGCGATAAGAAATGTGGAAGGGCTGCCTACTGCTTTTGTGGCTGAAATTGGAGAAGGGTCTCCGGTTATCGCTTTCATGGCAGAATATGATGCGCTTCCAGAAATAGGGCACGCTTGTGGTCACAACATTATTGCGGCCGCCGCAGCAGGAGCCGGCCTAGGGATGAGTTCGGTCATAGATAATTGCAATGGGACTATCAGGGTAATTGGATGTCCTGCCGAAGAAAGCGGCGGGGGCAAGGTCATAATGGTCGACAAGGGCGTTTTTGATGACGTTGACGTTGCAATGATCGTGCATCCTTCCGGCGCATATATGGCAGATGATTGTTCCTACGCAGTCCGTACGTTCCCCGTGGAGTTTTTTGGCAAAGCTGCACATGCGGCCTCGGGCCCGGAGTATGGCATAAATGCCTTATCGGCGGCGGTAGAGTTTTTGGTCAGTGTGAATGCATTCCGCGAACATATGACCGATGACGGGCGTATTCACGCAATCATTACAGATGGGGGCAGCGCAGTTAACGTTATTCCCGAGCGCAGCGAACTGAGAGTGTCTGTCAGGGGGACTACTACCCAATACATGAACCGACTTATTGAACAAGTTGAGAACAGAGTAAAGGGTGCTTCTTTATCTACCGGTTGCAAGTATTTGATGGAGCCGGTAGGACTAGGGTGCAAGGAAATCAGAGTTAATCCTGAGTTATCCAGGCTGTTTGAAGAAAACTTCAAGGCGTTGGGGGTAACGGTGGTTCCCCGCGGTGATTCTAAAGGGTCGACAGACGTCGGGAACGTCAGCCATGTTGTTCCTACCATTCAAACTTACGTGGGAATTGGAGTTGATGCTACGCACACGGTTGAGTTCCGGGAGGCTAGTATTTCTCCCAAAGGAGACGAAGCAGTTACAAACGGCGCGAAGGTAATGGCCCTTACGGCGCTAGACATCCTTTTGGACCCGTGTGTTCTAGATAAGATACGCGAGACCTCTAAGAAAAACCCAACCTGACAAGTTTCAAGAAGGCGGCTATCAACGAACATGTAGCAAATGGCGTGGACACATAAGTTAGGCGATGGGGAATGCGGTTGCGCAAAGACCATGCGTCACAATATACGTCTTCCCACATCGCCTAGGTTGTGCCTTGGATTGGTTCTAAGATTATACGAGCACCTATCTGGACTCTATGTTTCTGAAAGGATATCGTAAGCCCACTTTGCCACTTTCCCTATACCATCCGTCCCTACCTCAACGTCATCTAGGTCCTGCGATAGACATACTATTACGAAACTGGCACTAGGCCCAATTACGATTCCTGCATCGTGTGTCACGCCGGTTACTTCACCTGTCTTGTGAGCACACACAGCTTCCTTGGGCAAATAACGAGGTATCTTGTCGTTGTACTGCTGCCTTTTCAAAATATCCATCATAGCGTCACAGTCGCCTGGGTTCTCAATAGTTCTTTCCCAAATTCCTTTTAGCAGCAGCGCGATATCACGCGCGGTTATTGTATTGTACGGGCCACCTGGCTTGGGTCTCATGAGGTGCGCCTCCAGCCTTGATCCGCTACATCCCTTCTCAGCCATGTATTCGTTGATTCTGTCTATGCCTACCGCGTCTATGACCAAATTGGTTGCTGTATTGTCACTGACTACTATCATCAAATTGATAGCGTCTAGCAGAGTAAGGCGAAGGCCTGAGTGTAACTCTTTAAGGATCCCAGAGCCTCCCACCTTGTCCTCTTTCCTTATAACACATGCGTCATCGAGACGGAGGAGGCCTAGCCTTGCGTCGTGAAATGCTGCCATCATTACGGGTATTTTGATGACCGATGCTGCGGTGAAGGGATCTTTATCGTGTAGTCTAATGCTCCCTTTACCTTCGAGTGATTCTATAACCATGGCCCAATGCCCACCGGCTGGGTCGAGAATATGCGCAATATCGGTTTCGGTTCCTCGGAAGACCCCCGAGGCCTCGGGTATGTTCTTCATTTGACAGCCTCTCTTTCTCTGGGTTTGACTGGCAGTGGCCTGAAGCACGAGAACCGTCCCTATATCATACCAAGCCAATCGCCAAAGATCTTGAGCAGTTCTCCCAAAAGAACTGAAAGTCGTCCTGAGACCACGTTACCAAATCCGACACCGAAGGTTACCATCATTAACCAGCGACCTGCTTGAGAAAAACCCTTAACGAACTTGGTTTGGGGCACAGTGAAGAGAAAATAGGTAAGAACAGCCAGGAGTCCGACTATTGAGATTAAGCTATTCAGAGTAGCCCCAATGCCCTCCCCTGGGAATTTGGTCATCGCAGCGACAGCCTGGTTTATTATCTGAGACCTTAGAGATGAGTAGATCGTCTGGCCGACGCCTACGCCGACTAGAAAAGCTACCGGCCACCGGCTCAGCCATGCAATCTTCTGGAAGAATCGGGCATAGAGTAAGAGCCCAAGCACTATGGGAACGATCAAGTGCATCTGACTCTGCTGAATCACTGGCTGAAAACCATAGTGAACAATGTTCCCTACTGCGATTCCAATGGCATGCCCCGCGCAGGAGCCTACAAACACATTCTGGCACACTCGGTAGAAGGGATTGTCTTTATAAAGTGGCAGTGACCACATTCCGAAAATGCATGCAATGGCGATCCACTGCCAAATATTAGTTGAAACTTGCATTATCTCACCTCCTGGTAGTCTACTTGCTTGGTAGACTCTCTTTGCCTCTTTTGGACATAAAGTATCCAATGTTGCCAAGCGCGATGAAAAAAATTATTATCAAGTGCCCCATAGACTGGGCGTCCATCATAGCGGCGCCACGGCCTGGTTTGTTGCACAGAAGTTCATATTGGGCAGCTGATGAGACTCCACCCATCACACCTTTGACCTGGCCCGAGTTGTAGTAAGGGACTATGGATGGAACAGATACGGTAACCGTCCCAGTTGCAAAAAGCACCCCCATGGGGTCTACCACTTGGCGAATCCACATCTCAGGAGTACCCATTGAGAACTGCACTACAAAAGCAAAGTCCTTTATTGTCTTTATACTTTGCATAACCGGGAGTTCAGAAGTCCTATTGCCCCGAACATCAGTCGGAACGCTTAGGCAGTCAAGAGCAAACAGGCGAATAGCGTTTTCCTCTCCTGCCATATATCCAAGGTTTGCAAAGTCCTCTCCATACTTGTAGCCTCGCTGTTCAAGGTCGGTGATTATCCTGTTTGTCATCATCGGACCGTCGGTAGTTCCGAAAGAGATGGCTACCCACTTAATCCCTCGTTGCATCAGGTGTTCGACTACGGCAACGGGGCACACTTCAGCGTCAAGGCCGGCGCCCGGGCTGTAGTCCATGGACAAAAGCACTACGTCTTTCTCAGGGTCGAGTCCCTCTATTATGTCGTAGACAGCGCGCGTCATAGGGCTAATCTGCATAGGGATACCTATAGGGCGAAGCAATGGAACGGATAGAGTAATCAAAAGAACGATATATATTATTCTAGTATCGACGTTCTGTAACTTTTCCATTAAACTCATGTTCTTGGCACCTCCTTCCTAAAGAACTTTTTATGAAGAACCGCCGATACCTAGATGACTTCGCTCTATTCCGAGCATCGTGCGTAGGCAGGCTACGAAACTACCAATGGCCGCACCTATAAGAAGGGCGCGTTGACCTGTCATGTTTGGTACATCAAGAAGCCACTGTTGTATCGTTGGAAACTTGCTCCATATGAGCGAACCTACAGGTGCTGCCCCTAGCATCACAAGTATTGCAGACACAAGTAACACCGTAGCTTCTAGGTTTCTTGCTCTGAAGGCACGGTACGAGGCCGACGCAACATAAAAAGCCAAACAAGCCCATTGTCCAGTCATAAGGGGAGATAGGATGTAGTTGTAGATCAGTGAGTAATTCGCTGCTGCACTTTCGTTATTTGGGTTTAGTTCAACATATGTGCAGAAAGCCCCGTAGACTATTAGAGTGACGAGCAATATAAGGCTGTAAACCCAATCTTGTCGTTTGCGAGATATATTTCCCGAATGTACCATTATTAGGTTTACTGAAGCCAAGCAAAGCGCGAAGGCGGAAACTACAGTCATCCAGGGGCTGATGTATCCCTCAAATAGTTCCGGCATCGAGATCCCGATTATGGGTACTGGCCCGGTAGTAATGCGGCTCAACATTACTATGATCGAGACTATCAGTGTAATCAGCAAAGGCACTTCTTTGCGCATACGTACACCTTCTTTCTAGAGGTAATAAAACAAGCGTACCGACGTCAACTCTACTTGGTCACTAGTTCTTGAATGAAAGTGCTCCCGAAGGACGTCATTAGAGTACCAAGTATGATCATGGCCATCACTATCAACTTGATGTAGTCTTGAGCAGCTATACCGCCTAGTCTTCCTTTGTCATTTGAAAGGTATGCCCCAGCCGCGTAAAGTTCTTCTCCGATTACTGTGTAGTCGCAAGCAGCGACAAAGAAGGGGACTTGCATTACTGAGGCTGTGATGGCTACTTGCATCACTCCTAATCTGGCTGCTGATTCTGCGAGCAGAAGGGCTTCCCCCATGTACAGCCCGGCCAAAATGCTGGAGGCAACTTGCTCCTGGTGCATTAGCCCAATAACACCGGCTGCGTAAGCGTCTTGATCGCTGGAGATATAGCGCACCGTGTTATCTTTGAACTGATCAGCTTTATTGGCTGCGGTGTAGCCTTGGCGCACTGTTTCAACAGCCAGGGGGTATACGTTTGGCATACGAATGGTCACCAGAAACTGAGCGTCATACCTTGCAGCGACGCCGGTAACATAGGAAAGGATCTGTAGAGCGGCAAGGGTATCAGGTACCGAAGTAGAAACTATATCGCCTAATCCCGGAGAGAAGTGCACCGGCCTTCCCATCTCAGTGGCACGACCTACACACTCCTCAATAGCTTCCAACCCCGGTATCGGGCGAATAGATACCTTGACCTTGTCATTTTCCGAAGCCCTTATCATGTACACAACTATTGCGGATATGACAACAAACATCCAAAAGCCGAATACATTGCCTGGAACGAGAGTCATTTTCTTTTTCACCTCCTGAGGTTAATGAAATCGACGAGACGATAATACGGAACTGCACAACATTTCAGGAACATGGTGCCTAATCTAACAGTTCCTGATCCTAAAGGAAGCCGATGTGTGCCCAAGGTAGGTTAGAATTCGACATGACTTGGAAATATCCTCCTCCTTAGTGAAGCAGCGGGGACGGCACTTTTCGCTTCGGTCAGGAATCAGGACAGACAGGAGACCAACGGGAAACAGAGAAAGAGTATCAGAGATGTAGAAAGATCGGCGACGCGCAAGTGCTAGGAATAGTGCGTCCAATCTCATTCAGAAAGACGATCCTGTGATAGGTCACCAGGGCCACCAGTCCGCATAGGACTGTGTGTCTTTTAGGGACGCCTAATCCCCATTCTGGGTTGTCTGCGATATTTGATGCTATAATCATATCACCAGAACAACGGATTGGGCACTCCTTGCTAAGGGAGGTACGTATGGGACTGGATCTTTTGGCGGAAAAGTGGTGTAATTTGTCACCCAGCAGCACTGTAACCCTTGTAACAGATGGCGACAGGTTGGAGTTGGCGACCAAGATAAGACGCCACATCTCAAATCCATGCAGCATCATAGACCTGTGGAACAAGCGGGACGTAGAGCAGCATCTATCCAGTCTTTCTTCATCGGATTTGGTAGTTGTGCTGCTTTCCGTGCACACCTTTGTTGATAAAGGAGCAAATGGCTTGTTTTCTCCCTTTGCGAAGCCGAAAGGACTAAAGGCTAAGTACGCATTTGTGAGACTTGACATTCCTGAAGAGGCGCTAGTTGAAGGTCTGAGGACTCCCAAGGATCTTGTCTACAAAAAGATCCTTGAAGTTAGTAAGTTTTCTCCAGGAAGTAGAGTCCGTGTATCAAGCGATGCTGGTACGGATGTTGTCTTGGAACTTGGAAACACTAGCACCTGCAGACACGAGATAGTGGCAGACGGTGAGATGGCTTTTCTCCCGCCTTCCGAGATTTTCGCGGAGGTCATTCCGGGTACTGCAAACGGGCGGATCGTCGTCGATGTCACGTGCGGACAACTCTATCACTTCGGTGTTCTCATGGGCCAGTACGGCATTGTTGACAAACCGGTGGTTCTGGATGTCGAAGATGGTTACATCATAGATGTGCAAGGCGGGCGCGTAGGAGAGGATCTGAGGGAAAAACTGTTCGGTCTTCCTCGTGACTGCCGTTTTGTGGTTGAACTTGGACACGGACTTTCTACTATGAGTCCTACTGGGATCATCGGGGTTGATGAGAGTATTTTGGGTACTTGCCATTTTGGCATAGGTGATGCTGTGACATCTGGTACCCATCTAGACGTTGTTCTGAAGAACCCGGTGCTGGAAAAAATGGAGACGATTCACGACTAAGAATTGGCTTCTGAGCGCAATCAATTGCTGTGGCATTATGGGTGAAGCATGAGAACCGACCCTGTGCTTCACCGGTTGTTAGGAGGGCTGAGCATGTGTGATACGTTCTACATAAGAAGACGTGGTGATAACGGTGGGACGGGGTTTTTTGCGAAGAATAGTGATCGGGATCCTAATGAGCCTCAGTACATGTTTTATGTTCCGGTAGGGAGGATTAGCAACCCCAAGACGTACGTCGAAATGCCCCCATACGAGGTGAGATATGCTACTTGGATTTCCAAACCTTCATGGATGTGGGGTGCGGAGATGGGTGTGAATGAAAAGGGAGTTGCTATTGGAAACGAAGCAACATTTAACAAGGTAAAACCGAACGAGGTTGGGGTTCTTGGAATGGATCATTTGAGAGTGGCTTTGGAACTTGGCTCTACTGCTCGCGAAGCTCTTGAAATCATCATGAGAAACACACAAGAGCATGGTCAGGGAGGAGACGGGGGCTACGAACATCCCCTTTTCTACCACAACAGTTACCTAATAGCGGATTCTGAAGAAGCTTACGTTTTGGATACGGTCGACCGGTATTGGGCATACAAGAAACTTGGCGGGAATTACAACGTTAGCAACAAGATCTCGATTCAAGATGATTTCGACGACATATCGCCTGAGCTAAGAGGTAAGGTTCAGAACCTGGAGAAGCGTTTCACCAACCCGGTGGTTTCCTACTTCGCAGGGGCTTACCATAGGGAGAGCCGGGGCAGGGAGATCATGCAACAAAGAGATTACAACCTTTACGATGTGATGGCAGTGCTTCAAGACCGTCATAATAGAGCCAGGGTAGCGACGATGAGAAATATATGTATGATAGCGGGAGGGCTTGTCAGTTCTCAGACTACCGCTTCTATGTTCTACGACTACAACTCCCAGTTCATTTGGTACACAGAAGGTCCAGACCCGGAAATTCAGCTCTTCAAGCCTCTGAGATTTGGATTTAGCGAAGTAGGCGATGCCGCGGAAGGAATTAAGAGATGGAAGTACAACAATCTCTTGTTTAGAGCAGTGTTGAAAGACTATGAAGCAAAGAAGGAGCGGCTTGCTCCTCTGCGCGCCGAATACCAAGACCGGTTACTCAAGCTGTCGTCACGCGAAGCGAGTGGCGAAGAGATCTACCAACAATCGCAGGCCTTAAATAGGGCGTTTACTGAGGAAGGTTTGGAACTGATTGGAGAAGGGCCCTTCCGTGGAGGAATGCAGTTCAAGAGGTATTGGCACAAGGAAAACAGGGCTTTATTCAATAAAGAGACTGATGCTGAACTGAAAGACCTATACAGAAGGTACCTTATCTAACACACCTAAGAAGGGAAGCAAGAAGCTCAGATAACGTTCGATCTCAGTTGAGTCCAACCTTCCTACTTCAGTCCCAGTTTCCGTCTCAGTGCATCTATCATCACTTCTACGTCTGGAATCTTGAGGAAGTAGATGGCTATGGCGTAGGCTACGCAAGCCGTAGCTAAGGAAATCAAGAGGGCCATATTTGCGTCCATTGAAGAACCCAGGCGATTGTAGCAGAGCAAGCCTACCGCGCCCATTGTGATCGAAGCCACTAGGGTCTTGAAGAAGGAGATCATCGCTTGTTTCATGCCAAAAGGCCCTATCTTTTTCCTCAAACTTACAAAGAGGAGACCGGTCGTAAATAAGGCAGACAAAGCTGTAGCCAGAGCGAGTCCGGATATGCCCATGTATCTTGATAGGAGTATGTTGAGAAAGATGTTGAGGCCAGCTCCTATCGCTCCGTTTATCATGGGAGTCATTGTATCTTGCAAAGAGTGGAAAGCCTTAGTGACTAGAAGCCTCAACCCGTACCCAACCATGCCTGCGGAATAGAAGAACAAGGCCTCAGAAGTCATGTGGATGGCGCCTTGGTCGAAGGCACCTCTGCCAAAGAGAAGGGAGACAATTGGTGCCGAAAAGGCCATGGCTCCTACCATTGAAGGCAACATGAACAGATTAATGGATGTCACCGCTTCAGATAGAGATTTCTTGAATCTGGGCATGTTTTGTTCAGCCGCCATCTGAGATATGGCAGGGTAAAGAGCTGTCGCAACGGGCAATGCAAAAAGACCCAGAGGGAAGCTGTTCACCTTATCCGCATAGTTCAATGCAGAAATTCCGCCTATGGCTAGCCGGGAGGCCATGGTTCTATCCACGAACACGTTTATCTGGTTGATGGAACTGCCAATTATGAGAGGGAGCATTATGCCCGCCAGATTCACTATGTGTTCATCTTTCAAGTTGAACGCGCTTGTGTGTTTGTATCCTTGTCGCCTCAGAAAAGGTATGAACAGGATGAATTGAGAAGCTACCGCGGCGATGTAGCCCAGGCCAAGCATCTTCGCATCCCCTATCCGGGAACTGAAGACTATTGAGACGATTATGCATAAGTTCATTGGAAAACCCACGGAAGCAGGTACGGCGAAATTCCCCTTTATCTGTAGATAGCCGCTAAAGACCGATACCAGACCAGCAAAGTATATGGAAAGTATAGTCATTCTGGTAAGTTTTACTGCCAGATCAAAAGTCTTGCCCTCGAACCCGGAAGCAAACACCCTAACTATAGGCCCTCCGAATATCAAGACCAGGAAAACAATCACTGTGCAGGCCGCCAATAACACGTTTATCAGGTTATTCGTAAACCTGTCGGCACGTTCGACTCCCTGTTCTTGAGAGACCCGCGTGTACATAGGAACGTATCCTGCAGCCAGTCCTGCCGCGATAAAACTAAAGATACTTCCTGGAATAGCAATAGAGATCAAGTATGCATCACTAATACTCCCCGCACCATAAAAATACGACAGCGCCAAGTCTCTCGAAAAACCGACTAACTTGGACGCTATCGTTATCACCATTATTGTAAGTGCTGCTCTTTTTGTGGAAAAACCACGTCCGCTATTGCCCTCATCCATGACTACAATATCTCCCCAATATCCAAACTACGCCGATTATACCACGGAAGCACGGGGTCGGTTCTCATGCTCCCACTCATGCTCCCATTCGCATTATTGTATAGTCCATCGCTGTGTTCCGTCACGTCTACCAAAATGCGTCAAATCCTACATTAATCAGGTCGTAGTTCTCCCAATCCGCGTCATCGAAGTGCCACCATTCAGTTGATATTCCTTTGAACCCGGCTCCTTCCATCACATCTCGCAAGTATTTCATGTTCTTGAGAGCCGTTTCTGTATGCCGTGGGTAGTCATAGGCTGCTTCTTCAGTGAAATCGTCAAAAGCCGTGCCCATCTCTATCTCATTTCCGTCCTTGTCAACCAAAGTAACGTCAACGGATGCGCCCCTATTGTGTTTGGAGCCCCTCAATGGGTCAGATACAAAATTGGGATTAGGAACAAAATACCAAAACACGTATTGGATGTACTGTGGTCTGTAAGCATCAAGGACCTTTATCCTGTACCCGTCCTTTTTGGAGGCTTCGTTTGCATTCTTGAGTTTTAGCGCAGTGTCCTTCCGTAAAAGTGCAACTGCATTGTCAGGGTATACTCGCATGCCCGTAAAATTGTCTTTAGTCGCATATTTTAGGTCTATGACAATACTGGGATCTATATCTGATACTCTCACAAGCCCATATGTTGCCACAGTGTTCTTGTCACCTGCAGAACCATTACGCTCTTCCAAGTCTCTTTGCAGGCTTTCGAGATCCTCAAGTGCTCTTTGAAGCTGCTCTTGGAGACCCAATATAACAGTTTCTTGGTCCGTTATAGCAGTCTTCAGCGAATCGATCCTTTGGTGATACAGGGCTGCTGACAAAAGCAGCGCAAGAAGACAAACTACAGCCAAATAGCTTGCCTTACTGTTCCTCTGATGAAGCATGGGGTCGGTTCTCGTGTTGCGTTTCATATGATCACTGAGCCCTTCCTTGGTACCTATCATTTGTCCCATTGGACCAGCGTCATTAATTTCGTATTGGTCTACTATGCAGATATAGCTTATGTGAGGATTTGTGCAAAGAACAGTCACATGTTCATGTCCAGTGCACCAGTGCGGCGTGCACGCCCCCTCACTTCAGAGAGATTAATGATCTCTTCAACCGCATAGTCAGAAACCCCTTTCTTGTCCGAGGGACGCCGCCTCACTATTGTGGGGAACTGGCCCATTCGTCCGTGCATCTCAGCCAACAACACTGCTGAGGCTTCCGACAAACCTGGCAGCGATACAAGCCATCGGCTCACATCCTGCCACTCGTAAGCCTCGTATCCTAAATTATCAACTAGGTGGCGGATCTGCTCTTCAAAGGAAGCCGAAATGTCAAGTTCGATTTTGCAGTCCGGCCATACGTGCTCTATGAAGCAGTCAAGCGTTTGTTCTAACTGCGAGATCTGTGTTTCGGTGAAAGGATGGGTGAAATTCAAGAGCGTCATGTACTTCTTGTCTGATTGGCGCTCAAGTGAGATCTGCCGAAGATCGTCGGGCGCCATCACTCCCGTGACAGTACCTTGTCTAAGATAGTACTTCCCGCGTGTCAATTCGTGAGCGCCGTTTCTTGCGACCATGTGTGGTCGCCGGTCAGATCTCAGAACCGTTAGAACTCCAACCTTTTTGTCTTTGTACTCATAGGATCGATAAGAAACCTTCACTGGAGGTTCAGTAAACTGCATGAACTTATCGTTAAGGCGCCTTTCAATTTCATCGTCGCTGTAGATCTGTTCTACTCCCGGGACAGGTTCTTTTCCCCTTTGGCGATTGTCGGCATCATTGACTCCGAAGAGTATGAAGCCTTGCCGTCCAGTGTTCGCTACTGCTAAGATTTCCTTGACGATCTGTTCGAGGAGTTTCTCATCTCGCAAAGGGGGAGAGTATCCTTTGAGCTCCACGATGTCGCACTCGAGACCCTGTTCTATGTACCTAACGAATCTTCCTAACATTGGAACGTTTCCCCCCGTTTCGTTGGATGTATGCGGTGCTAGTGTTAGTATAACAAGTATGAGGACGGATGAGGAACAGCAGTTTTCATTCTCGGTTAGCGGAGAATGAGAATGAGGCACGAGAACCGACCCCGTGCTTCATTATTAAGTGGTATGATTCAGGATAGATGGTACATGTGAATCGTTAACGTGGTGTTAAGAGTGGGGGATATGAGTTGGAAAGATTATACACTGGAAAGACGAAAGATGTTTTTTTGACTGAGGATGGTAACGTGCTCCTCTACTTTAAGGATACTGTAACGGGTTCGGAAGGCAAGATTGATTCGGGAGCGAATGAGGTGATTGGTGAGATAGCGGGTAAGGGCAGCGCTTCTCTTTTGACTACTGTGTATTTCTTTAACCTGCTGCATGAAGAGGGGATCCCTACGCATTTCATTGGCATTGGCGAGGAGTTTGGGTTTGCCGCTAACACTATCCTTGTGAAGCGTGCGAAGTCATACAAGCTCGAGGTGATCTGCCGTGAAAAGGCTTGGGGCAGTTTTGTCCGGAGATACGGGGATTACGTAAAGCAAGGTGACCCGCTGCCCTCTCTAGTCGAATTTACACTTAAGGACGATGCTAGAGGAGACCCCCTTATTACCGAGGATGCGCTGGTGGCTCTTAAGATAGTTCCGAAGGAAGCAGCGGTTCACATGAAAAAGACAGCTCAAAGAACTACACAAGTTATAAAGAATCACCTTGCGCAGAAGGGGCTTGAGTTGATAGACATAAAGTACGAGTTTGGAGAAGTCGATGGTGAGACGCTGATCATAGACGAGATTTCAGGAGACAGTATGAGAGTTGTTCGAGATGGGGAAGTGCTATCGCAAAACGAGTTAGCTCATTCTCTGGGTCTATAACTTGGCTGGCCGTGCTTGAAATATGCAGATAGGTGCAGTGCTGTCCTGTCCAAGGATATGTGCGGGCATGCAGGATGCGGCTATCATCGGGTTCCTACAGTGACTTTGTGTGCACAGCGGGTATGTGTTCAATGTCATTGGCGGCAGAATCATCTAAGCGCAATAGTTCATAACAAACTGGCTTGTGTGCAAAATACAAACACAAGCCAGTATTTCATTCTGCGGCCCAAAATGTGCTCCGCGGATTGAACTTATGCTGCAGAGTACTTCGTCACTTTCTACAGCCCAGGACATATCTCGAGACCCGTTTTGGGCGTGTCGTCGCTATGTATCGCTACCCAATGAATCTGGTACGCCTCGTATAGTGAGTATGAAGCAAGTGGTGCGATTTCTCGCCAAGAGGCTCTCCTAGAAACTCCTCATACAATTCCATGACAGCCGGATTCTCGTGAGATTTTCGCAAGGGCATGTTCGCGTCCGCTGTGTACAGAGCATCTATTCTCTTTTGACGTATCTCATTTGTTGTTGGAATCGGTTGACCGCCTCCTCCGATGCAGCCTCCGGGGCAGGCCATGATCTCAATGAAGTGGTAATTTCCTGCTCCTTCAGAAACCAAGTCAAGCAGTCTTTTTGCATTGCCCAACCCACTTGCAACAGCCACATTCAGGGGCAAATCTCCTACTTGCACCGTCGCTTCTTTGACCCCATCCAACCCCCGGACACACTCGAAATCTAGAGATGCTAGTTCTTCGCCTGTAACTAGCTCGTATACTGTGCGTAAAGCTGCTTCCATGACCCCACCTGTGTTTCCGAATATCGCGCCTGCCCCTGTGCTTATTCCAAGAGGCGGATCGTATTCAGATTCTTCCATGGAATGAAAATCGATGCCTGCCATCTTGAACATCCGCCCCAGTTCTCTGGTTGTGAGCACTACGTCCACATCTTGGAATCCGCTAGAATTCATTTCCGGGCGTTGAGATTCGTATTTCTTGGCGGTACACGGCATTATGGAAACACAGTATATTGAATCCGGGTCAATCCCGAACTTCTCCGCGTAATATGTTTTGGCAAGTGAGCCAAACATCTGTTGAGGTGATTTGCACGTAGAGAGGTGATCTAACATATCAGGGTAGAAGTGCTCGATGTACTTGATCCAACCAGGACTGCACGAAGTTATCATCGGCAAGGTGCCGCCGGTTTTGAGCCGATTGAGGAGCTCGTGACCTTCTTCCATTATGGTAAGGTCCGCTGTGAAACAGGTGTCAAAAACTTTGTTGAACCCCAAGCGACGCAGAGCGCTGACTAGCTTGCCTGTGGAAATCTCGCCGGCTGGCAGACCCATCTCTTCGCCTATACTGACACGAATTGCAGGGGCTGTCTGTACGATAACGTGTTTTCGAGGATCATCAAGGGCCTCCCAGACTTTTTGTGTCTCGTCTTTCTCTCGGATTGCTCCAGTTGGGCATATCAGCAGGCACTGGCCGCACAAAGCGCAGGCTACTTCGGCAAGCTGACGGCCCAGTGGAGTAGACATGACAGTCTCCGAGCCGCGGTTTATGGGAGACAGCACAGACAAAGTCTGAATCTCTTGGCAAACGTCTACACAACGGCGACACAAGACGCACTTATTCATGTCCCTAATTATTGACGGAGTAGAGACATCTATTGGAATATTGAACGGTTCTCGTGCGAAAGAAACCTGTCTTATTCCCAGGTATTGGGCAATGTCTTGAAGTTCGCAGTTTAGATTTCTATCGCAAGTCAAGCAGTTCTCGGTGTGGCGAGAGAGCATCAAGTCGACTGTAGTTCTCCTTGCCTCACGCACAGCCGCCGTATTTGTGCGAACCACCATGCCCTCGGACACTGGAAAAGCACAGGCCGGTTGTAGGAGCCGGCTTCCCTCGATTTCAACCACACAGATACGACAGACCGCTCTGGCGCTAAGGTCATGCTGGTAGCAGAGTGTAGGAATATGAATCCCTAGTTTCTCTGCCGCATCGAGGATGGTGCTTCCTTTAGGCACTTCTACTTGCTGGCTATCTATAGTCAAAGTTACCATGTCCATTTATCTACGCTCCTTTATTGAAAGGTGTGAGCCTCATCTGTCTCTGGTCGGGATCATCCTTACGCTCTGTGAAGCGGGAAGAACCGGCCCTTCTGCTTTTTTTATGGGACATACTCCGGCAGGACATACTTTGTCTCTTATGTGCGCATTGTACTCGTCTCTATAAAAGTACAGTGTTGTTATAACCGGATTGGGTGCTGCCTGCCCTAGGCCGCATAGAGAACTCCTCATCATTGTGCGTGAAAGGACCATCATGTTATCGATGTCCTTGGGAGTTCCTTTGCCTTTGCTTATTCTGTCGAGAATGTGATACATCTGATACGTTCCCTCGCGGCAAGGGGTGCATTTGCCGCACGATTCATTCTTAAAAAACTGCATAAAACACTTTACAATGTCGACAATGCAGTGCGTGTCATCTATGATTAGGAGTGCTCCTGATCCTAAAGCTGTTCCGGCTTCGGCCAGGGTGTCATAGTCCATTGGGAGGTCTAGTTGTTCGGCTGGGATGCAGCCTCCGGACGTACCACCGGTCTGAGCCATTTTGAACTTATGTCCGCCAGGAATACCTCCGCCGATTTCGTACACAACTTCCCTGAGCGTGATGCCCATGGGAACCTCAATGAGGCCCTTATTAGCCACATTGCCTGTCAGTGTAAATACCTTGGTGCCCGGACTGTTCGCCGTCCCTATCTTTCTGAACCACTCTCCACCTTGCATGATAATCGGTGGGATGTTTGCTAAGGTTTCAACGTTATTTATGAGCGTAGGTTTGCCCCACAGTCCTGCGTCGGTGGGATATGGTGGTTTATAGAATGGCTCACCTCGTTTTCCCTCTATGGATGAGATCAATGCAGTTTCTTCCCCGCATACGTAAGAACCGGCTCCCTGCCGAATCTCTATGTCAAAACTGAATCCTGTGCCCAGGATGTTTTCGCCCAAAAAGCCGCGTTCTTTTGCTTGTTCAATGGCAAGATGCATTCTCTCGATAGAAAGCGTGTATTCGCCTCGGATATACATATATCCCTTGTTAGAACCAATAGCATAGCCTGCGATTTCCATCGCCTCAATTAGACTATGAGGGTCTCCTTCAAGGATAAGACGGTCTTTGAATGTGCCCGGCTCGCCTTCGTCAGCATTGCACACAACGTACTTCGGCTGTCCTGAGGCTTTTCGCGTAAATTGCCACTTTAGACCGGTAGGAAATGCTGCTCCTCCGCGACCACGTAGACCCGATTCTTTGATCTCATCGATCACCTCTTCGGGAGTCATGTGAATTAGGCACTTCTGTAGAGCCTCGTACCCGTCACTCGCGATGTACTCGTCGATATTCTCAGGATCAATAATTCCGCAATTACGGAGGACTATGCGTTGCTGCTTCTGAAAATAGTTGGCTTGGTAGACCGTCTGCATCGTCTTGGGTGTTTCTGGTCCATCGTAGAGCAAGCGGCGAACCAGGCGTCCGTTCATTAGATGTTCACTAACTATTTCTGGGACGTCTTCTTCTGTGACCTTGCAATAAAAGACTCCCCCAGGATAAACGACTACCGTAGGGCCGTAGTTGCACATACCGAAACAGCCTGTTTCAACCACTCTTATTTCGTCAGAAAGACCAGCTCGTTCGAGCTCTTGACTGAAACTCTGAGCAATACCCTGGCTGTTGTCTAAAACACAGTTGCTTCCCATACACACTAAAACGTGTGCTCTGTAGGTTGCCATGTAATTCCCCCCTCTTGATCTTTGCACAATGTTCCTATTGTGGACATTCGAGTGATCTCATTTGGCTACTGCAAGATCTATGATTATTGCTGCGTGCAAGGGTTAGGTGTCTACTTTTTGTAGTTGGCTAATATGTCAGGTATCATGTCCGATGTGAGCTTACCGTATACATCCTCATTTACCATGATTACTGGCGCAACGCCGCACAGACCTAGGCAACTCGTAAACTCGAGAGAGAATAAGCCGTCTTGGGTGGTCTGCCCGGCTGTGATCCCAAGATACTCTTCAAGGGCGCTGTATAACTTAGGAGCACCAACTACGTGGCACGGGGCATCTTCGCATACTCTTATGACGTATTTACCTTTGGGTTTTACCGTAAAAAGGCTGTAGAATGTGGCAACCCCATATACTTGACTCAATGGGATATCCAGGTTGTCCGAAATTCTAATGAGAACCTCGTCTGAAAGATACTTCGTTTCCCTCTGAACATCACGCAGTATGGGGAGAAGGTTACCAGGCTCGTTGGAGTAGAATTCAGTTATCTTGTCTATGACTTCCATATTGACCTCCTGGTTGGCGCCGAAATCTTCGTCCGTTTTCATTCCTTTGCTTCACCTCGCTTATTTGCATAACATAAACAACTCCCTTTGAATTCAAAGTGAATGTATGGTATTTACGGTTGCTCGATTACTCGATGGCTACAACGAACTCTCCAACGATCTTTCCATTTATGACGTGCTGATCGACGATAAGTCTTGCCTTATCCGGTGTTACGTATCCATAGGTAACCTTTGGCTGGCCCTGGCGAAATATCTGCACTATCGGTTCTTGTTCGCACAATCCTATGCAGCCAATCTGACTTACATGAACATCTGTGAAGTTCTTCTCGGAGAGCTCCTTAACAATGGCGGCCATTACTTCTCGGGCACCTGCCGCAATTCCACAAGTACCCATCGCGACTACGATCTTTGTCTTGGAATGTGCCTCCTGGCCAACGGATGGTCTCTCTATCGCGTTGTTGCCTTCACTAAAATTGATTCTAGATTCCATGAATTTCACCTTCTTTCTGAAAGAGTAATCTGAGAGGATCCGCAATCTCGGTATCTGCAAGCGAGTAAGCCAGTCTGCAAATTGTTGGCACACGTTGGAACTATCTGGTCGGTAGAAGTAGTGAGTTTAGAGTATCTCCATGTCTACGTATTCCTATGCGATAGTTATTCTATTCACAATCGCGTAATTCCTTCTTTTTTGCGCAATTTTTCACAAATATTTTTGCATTTTATGCTGCAGCAACGTAAATCGCAGGTAAATGTCTTTTGCACAAACTTTGTTGCTAAGTCAACTACTTTACCATTCAGAGTGTCGAAATGGTGCAGCGGAACCTAGCATTAATATTCACCAAAAGCTGATACGCAGAGCGATGCAAGTGGTTTGAAGAGTTTATGGGGGGCATGCAGGATGCGGGTTGGGTCCGTTGAAATTGCTGCTAGACCGCATAAGTATGCCGAAGTATTCCAAGTATCCCGAGAAGGAACGCATAAACTTACGTAGAAATTAATAAGTGCAGATTCATGCATCTAGTATTGACTGGATCGAGGACAAAGCAGGATTAAGAAAGGAGGTGAAACCAATGAAACTTAGCCCAGGACAGGCGTCTGCGTTCGTGTTTCTGGTTGTTTATTGTGGGGCTGTTTTGATTCTGATCTACAGAGCTAAAAGAGGCATGAAGTTACCTGAGATCTATAAGATTCCGGGTCTCGATGCGATTGATGAGGCAGTAGGAAGATGCACTGAAATGGGTACTTCGGTACATTTTTCGCCTGGCATTGCGGGCCTAGACGATGCCCAGACGTTAGCCGGACTGGCCATTTTAGGCTATGTAGCACGTCGGTGTGCGAGATATGACACCGATATCGTGTGCACCATAAGGACCATCATAGTCTATCCACTGGCCGAGGAAACAGTTAAGCAAGCCTTCATTCAAGAAGGCAAAGCCGACAGATTTAAGCCCGAGATGGTCCGATTTATATCGGATGACCAATTTGCCTATGCTTCAGGGGTTACGGACATCATGTATCGCGAAAAGCCAGGCGCGAGCGTCCTTATTGGGGGTTTCTGGGCGGAGTCGTTACTGATAGCAGAGGTAGGCTCTATCGTAGGTGCTATTCAAATCGCCGGCACTGCAAGACTGCAGCAGATTCCGTTTTTTGTGGCAGCTTGTGATTACGCGCTTATAGGCGAGGAAATCTATGCAGCTAGTGCATACCTTACTCGTGAGCCAACTACAATGGGAACCCTCGTAGCAGAAGACTGGGGCAAGATGCTCGCGGAACTAGTAATAATTGTGGGCTGCATTCTTCAGTCGCTCGGCATCACTCTGCTAAAGGATTTGCTATCCAAATGACAGTTGTAGGCGTTGAGTATTCTACGTCCCAAGTCCAATTTCAAGGGGGGATAACAGGTGAAGCAGGAAGTCCCAATAATCATCGGTCTGGTTTTCGGTTTGTTGGTGATATTGGGGGTCTTTTTTCCTACCTTAGGTTCTTTGGGTGTATGGAAAAAGACCATAGATGACTGGTTTCTGCTGGCTACAGCGTGGGCTGTCGGAGTTGGAGTGATAAACCTCACGCAAATCCACGCCAAAAGGATAAGGAGCAAATCAAAAGGCTATTTCCACAGTATATGGCTTCTAATTTGCATGTATGGTTTGACAGTGTTCGGCGTGTTTTTTGCCAAGACTCCAAGCAATTCGGGGTGGCAATTTGTTTACAACCAACTACTAGCACCGATGAGCGCTACCGTCTACTCAAGCATAGTATTCTATATCGGCAGTGCTGCCTACAGGTCATTCATAGCAAAGAGCCTAGACTCTACCATTTTGCTGGTTTCAGCTGTAGTTGTGATGCTAGCAGCTGTTCCATTGGGGAGGTTTCTCTTAGGAGCCTGGATAAACCAAGCTTCCGCGTGGATTATGAATGTACTGAACTCTTCGGGCATGCGTGGGATACAGATTGGAGCTACTCTTGGTGCCATCGCGACCGCGCTGCGCATCCTGGTAGGTATCGAACGCAGTCATGTGGGCGGAGCGGCGGAGTAGTTCCTATCATACAAGCACCAGGGCCGAAATAGCAAGGAGGTGAAGAAAAAGTGAACTGGGAGAAACTGCGGAATATAGATAGACGAGTGCTATATGTGTTAATAATAGTTATCATAGCACTAGCCTTGATTAAGCCGATCGGTTTTGCGATTGTACCTTCGCAAGACACTATAAAGGCGTATGACTATATCGAGTCCTTGCCTTCAGGCAGTGTTGTGTATCTTGGTATGGAGTTTTCAGCAGGAGGAATACCTGAACTGATGCCCCAGATTCAATCGATGATTAGGCAAGGCTTCAGAAAAGACCTGAAGTTCATAGCAGGTGGTATGTGGGTTATGGCAGGCGATATGGCTGAAAAGGCTTTTTCGATTGTTGCAGACGAGTTCCCTGGCAAACAATACGGTGTTGACTGGGTCAATATCGGGTACAAGCCTGGAGGAGAAGTCGTCCTCGAAAAAATGGTGTCCAGTTTGTACGAGACGTGCGTTGGAGTGGATTATTATGGCAATGATCTTAACACCTTGCCGCTTATGGCCGAGGTCCCGACCATAAAGGACGTAGACCTTATCTCTGTGTTCTGCACCGGGACGCCTGGCGAACGAGAATATATTAGACACGTCACCTCACCCTACAATGTTCCCATCATAGCTGGGCTTATCGCCGTTAACGCTCCTCAAGCTATGCCGTTAGTGCAAGCAGGTCAGCTCATAACTGTGCTTACCGGGATGAAAAGTGGAGCCGAATACGAGGTTCTTGTCGGGGTGCCAGGTTTGGCGTCTGCAGGAATGGACGCGCAATCGTTTACGCATGCTCTGATCTTGGTGTTCATAATCCTAGGAAATCTGGGCTATTTTCTTGGCGGCAGGAAGCAATGAGGCCTAAGACACTTTCAAATTAGTAGGAGGTGAGTCAGATGGATTGGATTGGCACCCAGCTCCAAGCGATATTCACAATACTCCTTCTAACAATCGTTTTTGCAGATAACGAAGGTTATCACTTCGCTGAACATACCTACGTAGGCCTTGGGGCAGGTTATACCGTCGTTGTAACTTGGTTTAACTATATAAGACCAAGCTTCCAGAAGTACATCATAGCGGAAGGCCGCTGGTCGTACGTCATTCCCATCATAATTGGGCTACTAATATACACGCGGTACATTCCGGGCATTCAATGGGTAAGCAGATACAATGTCTGTTTTCTGCTAGGAATCGGATCAGGGTATATCTTGTCTACTACGGTAAAACCGATGTTCATCGATCAGATTAAATCCACTTTTCTGCCGTTTTGGGGAACGGGTGATTGGTGGAAAAACACTACTAATATTGTATACGCTATTGGCACTGTTTCTGTGATTGCCTACTTCTTGTTTACCGTTGAGAAAAAAGGGTTGCATGGCAAGGTTTCTCAAGTTGGGCGATGGGTACTCATGGCAACGTTTGGCGCATCTTTTGGGAATAGCGTCCTAGCCCGTGTTTCGCTGTTCTTAGGAAGGATGCAGTTTTTGCTTGGAGAATGGCTTCATGTGATAGAAGTTAAGTAAAAACACCAAGTCATTCTTGGTATGCTAAGAAGCCAGTAGACATAGAGATGGCTTGTATGGGGTTGTTCTTTTGCCTCCCCTACTTTTTTGTACAAGATAAGAACTGTGGCATTGGGCTTTTAGGTCCCAACAACTTGCAGTGTCAACAGACAGTGATTTTGTCACCCTAGACTAGGCTAAATCAGACTATGAGAATGTCACCTTCTTTTCGTGAATGTTGGCGGCAATTTGCGGGCAACATAGCAATTAATCTTCCTCGAGGTTTTGGCGGATTTGTCTTGGCCTCCAATTCCTCTTTTCAAAGTACTGTTCTACCGGGTCGTCATCCTTAGGGGATAGATTCAGATTCAACCAAGGGTTGTCTGGGTTAGGTTCTCAGCTTACTCCTTGGCTCTCTTCTACATTGATTTTAACTTCCGGTTTAGGTGCAGGGGCTCCCACAGCTTTTCTATGCGCCCCTTAGCCTGCAGTGAACGCGCAGGTATATGTGATATGCCCAACTCCTCAAATACCCTGCCTAGTTGCGTTAGGGCCACTTGTTTCGCTCTTAGGTCCTCATTAGGGCGCGAGCAAAGGGCAAGAACTTTGCTTGTAGCATTGTCTATTGCCCCATGAAGTTCAAGCTTCGGTTCTCAGCCCTCAAGCCAATCAAAAGGGCTGGCGTCCAATTGTACCAGCATCCCTTCCTTTGCAGCTCTAGCCCTGCTCTTTTTGGGAGTACAAGACTTATGCGAGTATGGGTTCCTAATACCCTTTTCTTTAAGTATTGCTTCTTTTGTACTCAAAAAACGTCCTCTCTTTCTCTCATGGTGACATTTTCTCAGTCCCGTTTCAGGGTGACAATATCACTGTCCGATCACATATTGCATATTTCATATTGACTAGACTTGATTTGACGCATATGCTACTAACATATCAAAGAAAGTTGATATGAGGTGATAGCTTGGCAACAGTTTATGAAGAACATGCAATGGTGTTCAGAGCATTCTGCCATGAAAAACGTCTGAGGATACTCGAACTTCTGCGTGGCGGCGAGAAATGCGCTTGTGTTCTGTTGGAACAGTTGGACTTGGGGCAGTCGGGGCTTTCCTACCACATGAGAGTTCTAGTCGAGTCGGGTGTTGTGGAGAGTCGGCAGGAAGGCAAGTGGACTCACTACAAGATCAGCCAAAAGGGCAGCGTCTATGCCGGCACCCTGCTGAAAGAACTGACAACGCCGAACGCGGTTACAGAAGAGAGTTCCTGCTGCAAGGATTAAGAGCCATCCTGATGATGGCTTTCTGAGAGCGACATGCATCAAAACTATTTGATGTGATTGTTCACCAATTGAGAGTGAGGTTCATATCATATGCAAATGCTAGGAGCATTCTGGGACTTTTTCCAGTATCAGATTCTCGGCATGAAATGGCTGGATGGGCTAATTGGAAACGGGCTTTCCGCTATGGGACTCGATACGTCTACTCGCTTGTGCGGAAGCATTGAGTTCTTTCTCTACGATGTAATTAAGATCACGGTACTTTTGTGCTTCCTAATCTTTTTTATTAGCTACGTCCAGAGTTATTTCCCCCCGGAACGCAGCAAGCGAATTCTCGGTCGTTTCCATGGTATCAGAGCATGCTTTGTTTCGGCTCTTCTGGGTACGGTGACACCGTTCTGTTCCTGTTCTTCCATTCCGCTGTTCATCGGCTTCACATCCGCTGGGCTTACGGTCGGAGTGACGTTTTCGTTTCTGATTTCTTCCCCCATGGTGGATCTCGGATCGCTGCTCCTGCTGATGAGCATTTTCGGGGCAAAGGTCGCTATCATTTATGTGGTCGTTGGTCTAATTGTCGCGGTCATTGGTGGTACGCTCATTGAAAAACTGCATATGGAGAGATACGTTGAGAGTTTTGTTCTATCGGCGGGCAGTGTGGACATCGAATCGCCGGACCTTACAAAGAAAGACCGGCTGGTTTATGCTAAGGAGCAGATGCTTACTACATTCAAAAAGGTGTTTCCGTATATTCTGATCGGCGTGGGTGTCGGCGCTGTCATCCACAATTGGATTCCCGAGGAATGGGTGGCTACAGTCCTTGGTAGTGGAAATCCCTTTGGAGTCGTTCTGGCAACACTTGTCGGCGTCCCGATGTATGCTGATATCTTTGGGACCATTCCGATCGCGGAGGCTCTGTTGTCCAGAGGAGCTCAGCTTGGCACTATTCTCTCATTTATGATGGCCGTCACCACGCTGTCCCTGCCATCCATAATCATGCTACAAAAAGCAATCAAGCCGAAACTGCTGGCGCTGTTCATTGCGATATGCACCATAGGGATCATCATTGTAGGCTACTTTTTCAATGCTATTCAGGGATTGATCGTATAGGAGGAATGTACTATGGCAAAGACATGGTACCCTGTTATTGACTATCTTACCTGCGTGGAGTGCGGCGCCTGCGTCTCACAGTGCCCTCACGGTGTTTACAATGTTTCCAAGTCACCATCGCCCGTTGTAACAAATCCGGAGGCCTGTACTGACCGTTGCCACGGCTGCGGAGACCGCTGTCCGGTTGGCGCAATTACCTATGTTGGTGACGATACGGGCTGGAAGCCGCCGAACGGTGCACAGGAAACCAAGGAAGCCTGTTGCTCCGGTAGATGCGAAGTGACTTCTGAAAAGAAGATTGTCGTTGAGTATCTCTATCTTGATCTAAAGACCTGTATCCGATGCATCGATACGGATGCCATTCTCGATGAGGTCATGTGGACGCTTACCCCCGCCTTGACGCTTGCAGGTTACGAGGTCGAGTACAACAAAATAGAGATGAAAACGGCAGAGATTGCCGAACGCTATGAATTTTCTTCTTCTCCGACGATCAGGGTAAATGGGCAGGATATCTGCGCGTCTGCGAAGGAGAATAATTGCGTATGTTGTAGTGAAATCAGCTCAGGCAGCTCCTGCAGGGGCAACTGCTGCTAACCAACTAAATCAACTTGTAGAGGAGTGTAATGAATATGTCACTTTTCGGAAAGAAAGAGGAAGAAACGTCCTGCTGCCGAGGAAACTGCGATGCACAGAGCATGGCAAGGGCTCAGAGCGCGAAAACCGAGGGCGCGAGTGTGAAGGTGCTTGGAAGTGGATGTGCAAAATGCAACCAGCTTGAGGCGGCTACGAGAGAAGCCCTAGAGCAACTCGGGATGGATACAACAATTGACCACGTGACTGATTTTTCACAGATCGCGGCCTATGGTGTAATGACTACCCCGGCGCTGGTAGTTGATGGTAAAGTCGTTTCTTATGGCAAGGTGTTGAAAACAGAGGAAGTCATTGAGATACTACAGAAGGTCAGGTGACGCCAAGGACATTTGCAGTGAATAGCAGTTTGTATTTTGAGAAGGAATAACCACATGAATCAAGGAATAAAGGCAGGGCTCTCATCCCTCGATCGTTTTCTAACGCTGTAGATGCTCATCATCGTGGGTATCGGTGTTCTTGGGGAATGCCTGTTTCCTAACCATTTCCAGATATTCGGAATAACAATAAGCATGAGAACCGGCACAAATTCGATGCATATTGCGGTCGGCCTGATTGTTATGATGTAATCGCCGCTTACAAAGGTGAAATACGAGGAATCGGCAAGGTCTTCAGAAACAAAGGAGCTCTTGGTCTGGCGGCTCCACAAAACTGGGTAATCGCGCCAATTTGCCGCCAACATAGTAATTAATCTTCCTCGAGGTTTTGGCGGATTTGTCTTGGCCTCCAATTCCTCTTTTCAAAGTACTGTTCTACCGGGTCGTCATGTTTAGGGATTAGCTTCAAATTCAACCAAGGGTTGTCTGGGTTAGGTTCTCAGCTTATTCCTTGGCTCTCTTCTACATTGAGTTTAACTTCGGGTTTAGGTGCAGGGGCTCCCACAGCTTTTCTATGCGCCCCTTAGCCTGCAGTGAACGCGCAGGTATATGTGATATGCCCAACTTCTCTCCTTTGCAGCTCTAGCCCTGCTCTTCCTGGGAGTACAAGACTTATGCGAGTATGGGTTCACAATACCTTTTTCTTTAAGTATTGCTTCTTTTGTGCTCAAAAAAACGTCCTCTCTTTCTCTCATGGTGACAATATCACTGTCCGATCACAATTCCAACAATTTGCAGTTGACAACTGTTTGTGTTCACCCATATAATGCTTAACAACATCGGCAAAGCCGAACTTGAAAACCAAATAGACTAGTTTCTGCTTATCCAGAGTGGTGGAGGGACGGGCCCTATGAAACCCGGCAACCCGGCGCAAGCCGAAGGTGCCAATTCCCGCAGTGACATTTTTGTCCTGGGAGATAAGAAGGAGAAGAAGACCTCTTCCTTTTTGCCAGGAAGGGGTTTTTTGTTTCTTAAGAAAGGGGATCGCTATGCTAAAAAAGAGCTACGAAGAAATCAATGAAAAAATCAAGCGCGGTGAAGCTGTGATAGTCACGGCTGAGGAGGTCATAGGAATTGTCGAAGATCTAGGAGTGAAGCAGGCAGCGCGGAAAATCGATGTTGTTACAACTGCCACGTTTGCCCCTATGTGCTCTAGCGGTGCATTTCTGAATTTCGGTCATAGCGACCCACCTATTCGTATGACATCGGTGGAACTCAACGGCGTTCCCGCATATGCAGGTATTGCAGCCGTAGATGCCTATATAGGAGCGACTCAATTGCGCGAAGACGGCGATCTAAGCTATGGAGGAGCTCATGTAATTGAAGACCTGATCAAAGGAAAGACAGTCAGTTTGAACGCGTCTTCCTATGCTACTGATTGCTATCCTCGTACTGAAATAGAGTCTGATGTAAGCATACGCACTCTGAATCAGGCTTACCTTTTCAACCCCCGCAACGCTTACCAGAACTACGGGGCGGCTACGAACGGTTCTCCCAGAACAATGTACACATATATGGGCAAACTCAAGCCATCATTTGGAAACGTAACATACTGTACAGCCGGCGAACTTAGTCCACTCATTAACGACCCCTACTACCGAACCATAGGTATTGGCACGCGCGTTTTTGTCGGAGGAGCTCAGGGGTTTGTTGCTTGGCAAGGAACTCAGCATAACCCTTCTCGACCACGCAATGAAAGAGGTGTTCCTATTGGCGGAGCGGGTAGCCTTGCTCTAATAGGGGACATGAAGCAAATGAGCCCGCGCTATGTCAGAGCTGCGATAGTCCCTCGCTACGGCGTCACCCTCCTTCTTGGAGTGGGGATTCCGATCCCAGTTTTGGATGAGGAAATGATGCACTTCGCATCTGTAACCAATTGTGACATTTGGACGCATGTATACGACTACGGTGTTCAGAGACGTGACCGGCCCGCAGTCACAAGTGTGAACTACCAGCAGTTAAGGAGCGGGGTTATTGAGATCGGCGGTCATCAGGCTCCAACGGTTCCACTATCGAGTCTTCCCATGGCTCGGGAAATAGCACAAGTTTTGAAGACATGGGTCTCATCCGGTGAGTTCCACATAGGTCCTCCTGTGCACCGTCTTCCTTTGGAGGGAGAAACCTATGTACTAGAGGCCAAAGGAGAGGAGGGTTCCTATGGTCCTTCGTCTGTACAGGCAACTAATGCAGCCTCAAGATGTGACTGGCTATCAGGTCCAAGTAGATGAGAGTGATCTAATGATTTTCACACAAGGTGATTATTCCAATGAAGCGTTGAAATGGCTTTTGTTCTACAGGCGCCAGATTGAGGATTACATCAGCAAAAATGCTGATTTCCTTACCTCATTGGAACCAATAGAAATACCGGAATCCGCACCGCCCATAGTCGGTGACATGGCGAGGGCTGCGCAGAAGGTGGGTGTTGGTCCCATGGCTGCCGTGGCCGGTGCTATTGCTCAACACATTGGGCAAAAGCTGGCACTTCATTCAACTGAAGTACTGATTGAAAACGGTGGAGATGTATACATAAAGGGACACAGACCCCGCGATATCTTGGTTCAAGCAGGTAAATCTCCATATTCAATGCGTATAGCGCTTCGCGTACTGCCCGATGGAGAGATATCAGTATGTACCTCAGCAGGGACCAATGGCCATGCCAACAGTTTTGGGAAAGCCGACGCGGCAGTTGCTATCAGTAAGAATGCAGCTCTTGCGGATGCGGCGGCAACGGCGCTTGGCAATAGAGTGCAGACAGAATGCGATGTTGCCAGTGCCTTGTCGTGGGCTGCAACCATCCCGGGAGTGTCCGGATGTCTTCTTATTGTAGGCGACCGGCTAGGAGCCTGGGGCGATGTGGAGCTTGTGAGTGTTAAGCAAGATTAGGGAAGTCGTCCCTAAGTAGACAATAGCACGAGGTGTGAGACCAATGGGAATGACCGGGGAGGGAAGGAGAATCTTGTTCACAAGGGCTTTTAATCTGGAATTCAATGCTGACTATTCAGAGGTACTTAGGTATCTTGGCTATCCAGGCGGGTACGTAAAGGATGGAGCGAGAATCGGCCAGATGGTTTTGGACACATACCAGGAAGTCAAGAGGTTTGCCGTTCCTCGTGGGATCTACGGGACATTCCGGATAGAGAGGTTGCCAGATGGCGGTTTTCTTCTACCCGAGGCGGGTCTGAGCCTTCTCTCGCGTGACCTGGAAGCTCTTTGGCAGGATTCTGAGAAGATGACGATTCTTGCGGCAACTCTAGGAAATTCAGTAGACCAACTGGTCTCCTACCTGGTCGGTTCGGGCCAGTATGCCAAAGCGGTCATAGCGGATGCAATTGGATCGGCTGCCGCGGAGGCTGCAATTGAGCAAGTTGACTCAATTGTGCGGAAAGAAGCCCGGCAAAGAGGCAAAACCCTTACTGCCAGATTTAGTCCTGGATATGGTGACGTTTCTTTGGATTTGCAGAAGGACCTTGTAGCCCTAGTTGGAGCCGATGAGATTGGCATCGAGGTAACGGAAGCGTTTATTCTGAAGCCTAGAAAGAGCGTAACGGCCCTACTCGCGTGGTCAGACTCTACTTCACATTCTGCGAAGTCCGAGGAGGCGGACTGCCAATTTTGTAAGTTCAAGGAGTGCAGGTTTAGGCGGTCAGAAAGCAGGGATGCAAAATGAAACGCGACGAATTCAAGCAGGTCCTAAAGGAAAAGGTACTAGTGGGCGACGGCGCCATGGGTACTTTATTGCAGCGGGACGGTTGCCTACGTCCTGGCGAGTATCCAGATCTGCTCAATATGACACATCCAGAAATTGTGAAACAAGTCCACCGAGGGTACATAGGATCCGGCAGTGACTTCATTCAGACCAATACCTTTGGTGCGAACCGGGTCAAATTGGAGGCCGTTTCGCTATCAGGAAAGACGGCTGAGATAAACTTAAGAGCGGTTGAAATAGCAAGAGAAGCCATTTCAGACTCTGCGTGCGAGTGCCTTATTGCGGGAAACATAGGGCCTATCGGTCAGCTTATTAGTCCTTTTGGGGCAATCACTTTTTCAGAAGCGGAGCAAGTCTTTTATGAGCAGGCGCTTTTACTGGTGAGGGGAGGCGTAGATTTTCTGCTTATCGAGACGATGTCCGATCTGCACGAGGCGAAGGCTGCTGTGATCGGAGCGCGCAGGGCTAGCGGAGGGTCTATTCCTGTAATCTGCTCATTTACATATAGTAGAGAGTTGCGAACCCTGATGGGTGCAGATCCGGAGACGGTGGCTACGGTGTTTGAAGGACTTGCGGTAGACGCAATAGGGATTAACTGTGGATTTGGTCCTGATCTTGCAAACGAAGTGTTGATGCGCCAATACGGACTGACAGATATTCCTTTATTGGTGCAGCCGAACGCGGGAATTCCGGTTTTGACCGGAGGTAGAACAGTATACCCTTTGGGCCCTGAGTCTTTCGTCGAGTACTTTCAGGAACTGATCCCCAATGGCGCGAACATAGTGGGCGGATGTTGCGGCACTACTCCTGACCACATTGGGCTTTTGGCCAGTCTGGCCAAAGAACTGAAACCAGTGCCTGTGCATAGTCCCGGGTTTTCGAAACTGTCGGGTTCTACTCAGACAATATATATTGGAGAAAGTTTTCCTACTCCGATAGTGGGGGAACGCCTGAATCCTACAGGTCGTAAGGAACTCACGGCTGAACTTCAAAGAAAAAGATACCACACCATTGCAGCCGAAGCTAGGAACCAGGTCGAGGAAGGCGCAAGCATGATCGACATCAATGTGGGAATAGGGGTGCCCGATACTAAGGAATGTGACCTTATGGCCGACGCAATTCTGGCCGTTCAACGGGAAGTTTCCGTACCTATAGTCATTGACAGCAGCGATGCTGAAACTATCGAACACGGGCTGGAGGTCTGCCGAGGCAAGCCTGTTTTGAATTCTACTACCGGTCGATGGGAACACTTGGAGACAGTGGCAAGTCTTGCTGCCAAATATGGCGCCGCTTTGGTAGGGCTTACTCTAGATGAAACGGGAATACCTCCGACGGCTGAAGGCAGGCTTGCAGTTGCCCGGCGGATTGTCGAATATGCACGATCAAAAGGCATTAGGTTGGAGGATATCTACATAGATCCATTGACACTAACGGTGGGAGCCAGTCAGGACCAGATTGTGGTTACTCTCGAATCGCTGAGGCTCATAAAGTCCGAGTTAGGAGTTAGGACTATACTGGGCATAAGTAACGTTTCCCATGGAATGCCCCATCGGAACTATTTGAACAATGTATTTCTGGCCATGGCAATGGGTGCCGGGCTAGATCTACCAATCGTTAATCCTGCTCAGCCTGGAATACGCCACGTGATCTCTACAGCAGATGTACTTACCAATCGGGACCGCGGGGCTCGGAAGTTTCTCGCTAGAGCTTCCTCTATTGAGGCTTCCGGAAGGGTCGTTGAAGGGCTTGGTTCACGTGCGACTATGGGTACCGAGGAGTTGCCGCTGTTAGAAGGGAAGCAGCCTCCCCTTACAGTAGAGGGTTTCCGCAGACGTCTGATTGTTGACTTGCTCAGAGGCGAAATACAGAGGTTAGACGAATTAGTGGGTTTTCTCCTACGAAGCGGGGTACCTGCTATGGAGATAATTGATGATTGCGTCATTCCTGCCATGGAAAGCGTTGGCGATGAGTACGAGCGGGGAACCATATTTCTTCCCCACCTTCTGCTGGCAGCAGAAGCTGCCCAGAAAACTTTTGAGATACTACGCCCTGAATTGCAGAGATATTCTGAAGCCAGTGTGGGCAAAGTGGTATTGGCAACTGTGAGAGGAGATATACATGACATCGGAAAGAGCATCCTCAGCCTCTTGCTTCAAAATCACGGTTTTTGCGTGATTGACTTGGGCAAAGATGTAGACAGCGAGCTCATTGTAAACACAGCGATTGAGGAGAAAGCAGACATCATTGCTCTGAGTTCACTCATGACAACTACAATGCCAGAGATGGCGAAAGTAGCCGAAATCATGCAGTCGAGAGGTCTTAGTATTCCGCTTCTCATTGGAGGTGCTGTTGTTACAGCTGAATACGCTGAATCTATTGGAGCATACTACGGAGCGGATGCAACGCAAGGTGTAAAGATTGCGAAATCGCTTGTGAAAGGAGCTGGCGAGTAAATGAAAGAATTCCGGTCGTTTTTAGAAACAGATCAGTTTGTCATTACGTCAGAACTAGAGCCACCCAAGGGGATCGATCTGTGCAAGACGCTTGAGTACGCGAAGTCCCTTGAGGGCAGGGTGCACGCAGTAAACATTACTGACAGCCCAATGGCAAACATGAGAATGAGCCCAATTGCCGTAGCACATGTAGTTCGTCAAGAGACTGATCTAGATGCCATATTCCACCTAACCTGCCGAGACCGCAACATTATCGGACTTCAATCGGAACTATTGGGGGCTTATGCACTTGGTATCAAGACAATTCTGATCCTAACAGGCGATCATCCAGAGCGCGGGGACCATCCTTTTGCTCAAGGAGTGTACGAAGTAGATTCTCTTGGTCTAGTGGAGATTGCCAACCGTCTTAACCAAGGATACGACTGGCAAGGTAATGAACTGGCGGGTGCAACTGATTTCTGCATAGGTGTAGCAGCAGACCCGTGTGCATTAGATCTTGACATGGAGATTTGGCGCCTCAATAGAAAAGTAGAAGGGGGAGCCTGCTTTATAGAGACTCAGCCAGTCTACGAAATAGAGACGCTGTACCGCTTTGTCAACAGGGTCAAGCATCTAAACGTTCCTGTAATTGCAGGAATTTTACCACTTAAGAGTGAAAAGATGGCTACTTACATGTCTCGTAATGTGCCGGGCATACATATTCCTGAGTGGTTAGCCCAGCATGTAAGGGAGCAAGGGAGAACCGCAGGCGTCGATGCAGCGCGCAATCTACTTGCAATGCTCCCCGGTGTGGTACAAGGAGCACACATTATGCCTGCAGGAAGCAAGAAACTCGTGTTAGATGTTCTAGAAGGTATGGATACTAAAAGACAAGGCACGTTTTTCATAGGTGAAGGACGTTCAGATAAGGCGGTCCGTTAACGTAGCCAGTTAGTTTGGGTTAGCAACTGCCGTGCAGTCGGGAGGAGATTGAATGAGCATAATAGTTCAGAAATTCGGCGGGAGCTCGCTTTCAAATGAAAATGGCAGGGAATCGGCTGCCTACAGGATATTAAAATGCAAAGGTGAAGGTAATGATGTAGTTGTGGTTGTCTCTGCTATGGGTAGAAGGGGAGCCCCCTACGCTACGGATTCGCTCCTAGATCTTGTGCCGGATGATGGGGGTGCGACCAAAAGAGAGAAAGACCTAATCATGAGCTGCGGGGAGATAATATCGGCAGTAGTGCTCGCAAGCCATGTACACAGGCGTACAGAAAAGGTGACTGTTCTGACCGGGTGGCAAGCAGGCATCATCACTGACGATAACTATGGAGACGCAAATATCCTTGAGATCAGGGCTGAGAAGGTCAAAGAACAGTTAGAACTAGGGAACATTGTCATTGTTACAGGTTTTCAAGGCGTGACGTCTGACGGAAGTATTACGACGTTGGGTCGTGGAGGTAGTGATATTACGGCAGCAGCTCTAGGTGTAGCACTAGGGGCAGAAAGAGTGGAAGTGTACACTGATGTAGACGGAGTTGCAACCTGCGACCCAAAGCTGACTCCTGATGCTCCAGTGCTTACTTGGCTGGACTACAAGACTGCTTTGGAGCTTTCCAATCAAGGCGCCAAAGTGTTGCATCCAAAAGCGGTCGAGATTCTCTATGGAAAGGGTATCCCCCTTATAGTCAAGAATACAAGAGGGGATCACCCCGGGACACGAATAGTGCCTAATTCACCGAATAACCCTGATAACATCCTTCTAGTGTGAATCAGACTGCGTGAGAGCACGAGCGTAATATTCAGGTAAATCTACCCATCTTTTAGTTCCTAGGGTTCT
>Ga0255346_1000703_pt1 | contig 52730 bp, 46 predicted proteins | sample wastewater_treat_FD_194410 | JGI IMG/M metagenome (GOLD analysis project Ga0255346, IMG submission 194410) | Wastewater microbial communities from Lulu Island WWTP, Vancouver, Canada - plant22 | ecosystem: Engineered > WWTP > Wastewater > Unclassified | place: Canada: Vancouver, British Columbia...
TACCATGAAAGAAGAAATCTTATCCAAATACCCGGATTTAAAAGATGTATCTGACCTTAAGGAAGTTATTTGGCTTAATCCCAAAATCCTACCCTATGAAGAAGCTGCACAAAGAATTAACATGAATATAGCAGCAATTGACGATGCGGAAAAAAGACTCGAAAAATTTGCTCCCCTTATTGAAAAGGTGTTTCCCGAAACCCGTCCCTCTCACGGCATTATCGAATCCCCATTAAAAGTAATAAGCAAGATGAAAGATAAGATAGAAGACACCTATGGCTTTTATTCACCCGGAAGGTTTCTTCTTAAAATGGACAGCCACCTGGCGATAGCGGGAAGCATAAAGGCAAGGGGCGGTATTTATGAAGTTTTAAAGCATGCGGAATCCCTGGCCCTGGAAGCGGGACTTTTAAAAGAAGACAATGATTATTCAATCATGGCAGAGCCGAAGTTCAGGGACTTTTTCAGCAAGTACAAGATACAGGTAGGGTCCACCGGAAACTTAGGTTTAAGCATAGGGATAACATCTGCCGCCTTGGGCTTCAATGTAATTGTACATATGTCGGCAGATGCAAAACAGTGGAAAAAGGACTTATTGAGGGCTAAAGGAGCCACTGTCATAGAATATGAAAGCGACTATTCAATAGCCGTTGAAGAAGGCCGCAAAGCCTCGGACCGGGACCCCATGAGTTACTTTGTGGATGACGAGAACTCTATGAATTTGTTTATGGGTTACAGCGTTGCGGCAAAGAGGCTCAAAAGGCAACTGGATGATTTGAACATAATTGTTGATGAAGATCATCCCATGCTCGTTTATCTCCCCTGCGGGGTGGGAGGAGCCCCTGGCGGAATTACCTATGGGCTTAAATCAGTTTACAAGGACAATGTCCACTGCTTCTTTGTGGAGCCCACCCATGCCCCCTGCATGTTAATAGGGATGGCTACCGGCCTTCACAATGAAATCTCCGTCCAGGATCTTGGGATAGACGGGAAAACCCACGCAGACGGCCTGGCTGTCGGAAGACCATCCAAATTGGTAGGAAAAATGATGGACTATGTTTTGGGAGGAGTAATTACGGTAGATGATTATAAGCTCTACGATTACATGCGTTTCCTCCATGAAACGGAAAATATAGATATTGAGCCCTCTGCCTGCGCCGCCTTTGAAGGCTTTGTCAAATTGGAAAATACAATAGAAGGAAAAGAATACATAAAAAGGCACAATCTTGAAAATAATATGAAAAATGCGGTCCATATAGCCTGGGCTACAGGAGGAAGCTTAGTACCTGAAGAAATAAATAAGCAATTTCTGGCAACATATCTCAGATAATAAAAGTACGTCAGGATGCACAAAAATTGTCATCCTGAGCGAAGCGAAGGATCTCATGAGATTCTTCGTGCTAAAGCACTCAGAATGACATATCCACTGTTGTAAGCAAGAGCATTTTTATATATAATAGAAAATAAACTCGGGATTTAAGGACTGTGATAGGTTCCAACATCCCGAAAACAGGAGGCAGCGTGCATGAAAGTCAATTTAAACCCTGCAAAGGGAATGCGTGATATAACCCCTTATGAGAAAGAAATCAGGGACTATGTGGAAGGGGTCATAGTCAATACATATAAGCAGTGCGGTTTTGAACTTTTTGAAACACCGGTAGTTGAAAACATAGAGAATTTAATAGGCAGCGAAGGCGGCGAAAACCTGAAGCTTATTTACAAAATACTGAAAAGAGGAGATAAGCTTGATCTCAATAAAGAGGGCCTGACCGAAGATGATCTGGCCGATTTGGGATTAAGGTATGATTTGACGGTACCCTTAAGCCGTTTTTACTGCAACAACCGTGCAAAATTGCTTCCAGTGTTCAAAGCCCTCCAGGTAGGCAATGTCTTCAGGGCTGAAAGAGCACAAAAAGGAAGATACAGGAGCTTCAAACAATGTGATATTGATATTATCGGTGACGGAACTATAGCAGCCGAACTGGAGCTTATCGCAACAACCGCCAAAGCCCTTTATGCCCTTAATGTGAAGGACTTCGTGGTTCGTTTCAACGACAGGCGAATATTGAAATCGGTAATACTTAATTGCGGATTTAGAGAAGAAGACTTTGACGGGGTTTGCATCATAGTTGATAAGTTGGACAAAATCGGCATGGACGGTGTTAAAGATGAGCTTACCGGCAAAGACTACCCTGACGGGGCTGTTGAAAACCTTATGAAAGCCCTTGATGAAATCAATAAAAAAGGTATAGACTGCTTAACCGAATACGGGGTAGGGGAAGAAGTTGTATCAGATGTAAAAAAAGTCCTTGATGAATCCAATATCTATGCTGCAGGCAAATATGAGGTGGTTTTTGACTTTACCCTGGTAAGAGGCATGGGATATTACACGGGCTCCATATTTGAAATAGCCTACAAGGATTTGGGATATTCCATTGCCGGCGGCGGAAGATACGATGAAATGGTTGGAAATTTTGTAGGTGAAAAAATACCTGCGGTAGGATTTTCAATAGGATTTGAAAGACTGGTAAACCAGTTGATGGAAGAAAACTTCAAAGTACCGGACAAGGAAAAGGTGGTACTTCTCTTTGAGCCAACCGACAGGTACATAGACGTTCTAGCAAAGGCTGAAAGCATAAGGGAAGAAGGCTATACAGTATCAATATTTGAAAAAGCCAAGAAATTAAATAAGCAGCTTAACCAGTTCAAGAACTACGGCTTTAAAAAATTCGCCCTTTATAAAGGGGAAGAAACCGAAATAAAAGACCTTGAATAAAAATCGGGGGCGGGATTTAATCCCGTCCCCCTATTGCTTCAATTCCATCTTCGGGTTTTTCTTTAACAAGCCTTGAAAAGGCAAAGGTAACAAAGGTTGCAACTAAAAACCTTGCAATTAACAAGGGAATTAAATTTGCCCCTGCTGCCCCCATAATTATTGCGTCTTCAAGTATTGCATGGCAGGGGGACAAAAACATGATGATGAGGAAGATGCTTCTTTTGTCCACCTTGTAGTCTTTAACGCTTTGAAGTATTGCACCGGCTCCTATGGTCAGCCCGAAGAACAAACCCAGCAAAAGGGATATTCCCGATGTCTTGCTCAAGGTGAAAAATTTTGAAACCGGGCTAAAATAGTCCGAAATTTTGTCAATTAATTTGGTATCCTTGAAAATTTCAATTAAAACCATAATAGGCACCAAAAGCCTGGCTATACTCCACAAAAAACTCATCAAATCAATTAAAATTTCTAAAATTCCATTCATAACATCACCCGTATATCCTGTAATGCAAAAATCCCATCAAAATCGAAAAAGACACCCTTACCGCAATGCTTGCTCCTACGCTTACCCCTAATTTTTTTACCAATGCCGATTCGGTTATCAAATTGTGAGCTATTGAAAGCATTATAGCCACTGTCGTAATTTGAACCGGAGTCAGGTCTATGGCTGCAAGGGCACCTAAGCCTGCATAATTTCCCAAAAAATAACCTAAAATTAAGACCAGGGATGCTTCACCGGGAAGGCCCAACAATGACATCACTGGTTCGAAAAATTTGGCCAGTATATTCAAAAGTCCTGAAATAGAAAGTATCTTTACCCCGATATATACGGGAATCAATATTTTTGACAGCTCTATCAGCGTATTAATGCCGTTCTTAAAGCCTCGTTTAATCGTATCTGCCGTTACCATTACGACCTCCTACACAAATGAGATTATAACACATCAGTCATTTATTAACAAACTAAATTTTAAGAAGGGGAGAAAAGAGGAACTTTTTTACAAAAATCCGCGTCATTGTAAAGGGTGGGCAAAATTGCCTCCCTCTTTTTAATTGTAATTTAAGCACTTTATGGTATTATATAAATTTACAGGAGGTTTTAGCATGAACATACTGGTTTGTGATGACGACAGGGAAATCGTGGACGCTATTGAAGTTTATTTAAAAAGCGAAGGATACAATATTTTGAAATCTTATTCGGGAAAGCAGGCGATTGACCTTGTTGAGAAGAATGAAGTACATTTAATAATAATGGATATTATGATGCCGGAAATGGACGGTATTGCGGCAACCACGAAAATCAGGGAAATCAAGAATATTCCGGTTATTATGCTGTCGGCCAAATCCGAAGAAACGGACATAGTCCTGGGGCTTAATATAGGGGCGGATGACTATATAACAAAACCCTTCAACCCCCTGGAGCTTATAGCCAGGGTCAAATCCCAATTAAGAAGGTATACGGCTCTCGGAGGGGCTTCGGAGATGGAAAAGACCAATGTTTACAGGACAGGAAGCCTCATGATTGATGATGAAAGAAAAGAAGTCACCGTGGATGGAGAACCGGTAAAGCTCACTCCCGTTGAATATAAAATATTGCTTTTACTTACCAAGAACAAGGGTGTGGTCTATTCCATAGACCAAATATATGAAAATGTGTGGAACGAGCCTTCTTTCAATCCGGAAAACACGATAGCCGTCCACATCAGGCGGATAAGAGAAAAAATTGAGATTGATCCGAAGAATCCGAGATACCTTAAGGTGGTGTGGGGAGTTGGTTACAAGGTGGAAGATATTTAAGGGAAAATATATTACCAAGTTTTCCGCATTTTTGCTTTTTATAGTTTTCCTCATGATAGGGGTTTCTTCAGCCCTCAATATTTACTTGAAGGTTAAAAATTATGAGAGCATAGCCGTAAAAAACTATTTACAAAGCGACACCATAAGCAATGACCTGAAGCAGGCGGCAAACCGTCTGGAATACGTAATGAGGGTCTACAAGAACGAAGACTATATTTTGAGCGGGGGAACCGTTGAAAACTTAGGAATAAAGGACAACCGGAAACTCAGTGACTTATACAAGGCCTATCTTGAAGAAAACAATTACCAGGACGGCCAGGAAATCAGGGAATTGTTCTTCGTTGAAATGGAGCATGAGATCCAGGAGATTAAAGAATCAATCATAGCAGCGGACCTGGCAACCTATGAAAAGATAATAAGCGAGCTTAACCTGCCCAATGGTTTTATTTATTATGCCACCGATGGTGAAAATGAAACAACAAATACAGGCAATCCAAACAAGGATTATTATTTGTTGCACAATGCTTACATCCTTATAAGCGAAAAAGGAATTGAAATAAAACCCGACAGGGGCAGCGACGTATCCGATTCTCTGAATGAAATATTCGAATCCGAAACCTTCAATAAGAATATGCGGATTTATGTTGCCATGGAAGACGAAGCCCTTTTGCAGAGGGTAAACAGGTGGAATGCAGACAGGCAGACCTTAATAAGAAACACTGCCGTAATAATAATATGCATCCTTATAACCTCAGCCTGTTTTTCCTTCCTGGTCTCATCAACTGGGAGGGTTGAGGGAAGCAACGAAATAAGGTTTACATCTATAGACAACTTTTATACCGATTTGAATATATTGCTAATCGCAGGAATCATAGCCGTATGCAGGCTTGAATTTTTAAACGTGTTGAATATCAAATCCGTTAGCGAGAACCTTATGAGGCTTGCCATGGTCAGCATAACGGCTTTGGTATCTGCCATTATCCTGATACTCATCCTATCCCTTGTAAGGCACCTTAAAAAACGGACCCTTATGAGGCATTCGGTCATCTATATAGTTTTGTCAAGATCCCTTGACATATTAACAAATATAACAGCATCAGGCCCCCTCATGTACAAAACAATGGGAGGAGTCTTGCTGCTGATAATAGCATCCGTTTATCTGGCGGGTAAAGCTTACCTGATTATCTTGTTAGCCCTTCTTTCATGTTATATTGTCTATAATAAGGTGACCCATTTTCAAAAAATTCAGGAAGGCCTGCAGATAGCCAAAAGCGGGGATTACGACTATAAGATTAAACTGGAAGGTAAAGGTGAGTTCAGGCAGCTTTCGGAAGATATCAACGAGCTGACCTCAGGTCTTAAGACAGCCGTTCAAAACGAGGTAAGGAGTGAAAAGCTGAAAACCGAACTTATTACAAATGTATCCCATGACATAAAAACCCCTCTGACATCCATAATATCCTACGTGGATTTGTTGAAAAGGGAAGGTCTGGATTCGGAAAATGCCCCCAAATACCTGGAAATTCTGGAAAGGAAGTCAAACAGGCTAAAAAATCTCACCGAAGACCTGTTCGAAGCGGCAAAGGCAACCAGTGGCAGCATTGAGCCCAAATTCGAAAGGGTCCACATAAACTCTCTTATTGAACAATTGCTGGGAGAATTGGATGAAAAAATAAACGAAGCAGACCTGACCTTCAAGGTTACGGCATCAAACGAAAAGATATATGCCAAGGCAGACGGCCGCCTGTTGAGCAGGGTGATGGAAAATCTATTGTCCAATATTTTCAAATACTCCCTTACCGGGTCCAGGGTCTACATCCTAATTTCGGAAGATGACAATTTTGTATATGTAAGCTTTAAAAATATTTCTGCCTATGAACTCAATATTCCTGTAAATGAGCTCATGGAAAGATTCAAAAGAGGAGATGAATCCAGAAGCTCCGAAGGTAGCGGATTGGGCCTTGCCATCGCATCAAGCCTCATGGAAGTCCAGGGTGGCTTACTTGAACTCAGTATAGACGGGGACTTATTCAAGGCCCAGATCCGCCTGAATAAGTTCTGATTCTTCACTTCTCTCAGTATGACAAATCTACGACTTGTGTCATTCTGAGGGCTTTAGCCCGAAGAATCCCATGAGATCCTTCGCTATCGCTCAGGATGACAAATCTGTGTCTTGTGTCATTCTGAGGGCTTTAGCCCGAAAAATCTCATGAGATCCTTCGCTATCGCTCAGGATGACAAATCTACAATTTGCATCATAATGAAAAATAAAAAATTTTTGTATAAAAAAATCCTTTTTACACATAATATGAAAAAAGAAATCGTGTGTAACATTTAATAAATATAACGTCCCCCTTTATTTAGTCATACACGGTTTCTTTTTTTATGTATATTGCTCAAAATTTTAATTAATGTGTTAAATATTTTCTATTTAACAGCTTTTTTCACACATTAATTGAAATTTTGAGCATATTTTTCCTATGAATTGCTTTTTTTCCAATAAATCCACACATTAATTGTAATTTTGAACTCCACTATGCCTAAAATATACTATGCAGCATACGAATAAATTATTAAGAGGCAAAAATAAACATGAAAAATTTACAATTGCAATAATTGTCGAATAATGTTATTATGTATTGAGTTAGAAAGCAGAACTATAAAAAATACATATTAGAAAGACAATCTTTTGAGGTGAATTTCTACACGATCGGGGTACAAAAGTGTATTCCCCTCATTAACATATAAGGAGAATCATGGAAAGAATCATAGTAAAAAAGAGCACCGGACTTAAGGGAAGGATAAGGGTTGACGGCTCAAAAAACTCTATTTTGCCCATATTGGCTGCAACTTTGTTGTGTAAAGAAGAATGCATTATTCACGACATTCCTGATTTGCAGGATGTCAAGATAATGTGCAGGCTCCTGGAGGAATTGGGAGCAAAGATTGAAAGAACAGGGAACGGTTCACTGAAGGTAAATACTGAAAACATTAAAAACTGTGAAGCTCCCTATGACCTGATAAGCAAGATGAGGGCATCCTTCCTGGTGATGGGTCCATTGTTGACAAGGTGCCATATGGCGAAAGTATATATGCCCGGTGGGTGTGCTATAGGTGCAAGACCTATTGATTTGCACTTAAAAGGCTTTAAATCTTTAGGGTCGGATGTAAAGTCCGAAAGCGGCTACGTGCATGCCATAACGGAAAAACTTATTGGAACAAACATATATCTTGACTTTCCCAGCGTGGGAGCCACTGAGAACCTGCTTATGGCGGCAACCTTGGCTGAAGGAGAAACAATCATAGAAAATGCGGCAGAAGAGCCGGAAATTGTTGATTTGGCAAACTTTATAAACTCCATGGGAGGCAATATAATAGGGGCAGGTACCAAGACAATCCGAATAAGGGGTGTTGAAGAGCTTCATAAAACGGAGCACACCGTAATTCCGGACAGGATAGAAGCAGGTACATATATGGTGGTTGCAGCAGCAACCTGCGGTGATGTTATGATTGAAAATGTTGTGCCCAGCCACTTGCAGCCGGTTATTGCAAAGTTAAGGGAAGCAGGAGTAATCGTTGATGAATATGACGATAAAATAAGGGTCAAGGCAGGAGATACAATTAAAGCCCTGGACATAAAAACCCTTCCTTATCCCGGTTTCCCGACAGACATGCAGGCCCAATTCATGGCCTTATTATCCAAGGCAGAAGGAACAAGCATAATTAACGAAACCATTTTTGAAAACCGTTTTATGCATGCAAATGAAATGGCAAAAATGGGACTGGATGTCAAGATAGAAGGAAGCACTGCCATATTGAAAGGCAGGAGCCATCTGACCGGCGCCAAGGTAAAAGCCACTGACTTAAGGGCCGGAGCAGCCCTTATCATAGCAGGCTTGATAGCCGACGGAGAAACAGAAATAACCGAAGTCTATCATATTAAGAGAGGATATTCCAAAATTATCGAAAAACTGAGAAGCCTGGGAGCAGACATAAGCTACGAGGAATAAGGGTTTTAAATTATACTATTAAATATAAAAGGGTTAAATCCCTTTTTTATTTATGTCCGGATTTTCCTCATTGACACATGGCGCCTTAATGATATAATAAGTAAAAATCGGAAAATCAGCTTGCTTCATACCAATGCACAATCAGGCGGGCAAAGACCAAAATTGTAAAATATGGGGCATTCCTCTAAATGTCTTTCCCATAGACTATTCATATTTAGGGGCATGTCCTTCTTTCGAAGAGAGGGCATATGAAAATTCGAATAGATAAGATGCTTTCCAACAGCGGCTTCGGGTCCAGAAAACAAATAAAGACCGATGCAAGAAAAGGGTTTATTGAAGTCAACGGGGCAATCGAAAAAGACAGCTCAAGGATCATTGACACCAATGCGGATACTGTTAAATATAATGGTGAAATAGTCAAATATACCCCCTTTATTTATTTGATGATGAACAAACCTAGCGGAGTAGTTTCCGCAACGGAAGATAACTATGACAAAACCGTAATAGATTTATTACAAGATGAAGAGAAGTTTTATAAGCCCTTTCCCGTGGGCAGGCTCGACAAGGATTCTGAAGGCCTCCTCCTCATAACAAATGACGGTAAGCTGGCTCATGATTTGTTGTCTCCCAGAAAACATGTGGATAAGACTTATTATGTGGAAGTTGCGGAGGAAGTAACTGATGCTGATATTAAAGCCTTTGAAGATGGAGTAGTTCTTAAAGAGGATAATTACAAGACACTTTCGGCAAAGCTTGAAATCATAGAATCCGGCTACCCTTCAACATGCCTTGTAACAATAAAAGAAGGGAAATTCCACCAGGTTAAAAGGATGTTTGAAGCCCTGAACAATGAAGTAACCTACTTAAAAAGAATATCCATGGGTCCCTTAAAGCTTGACGAATCCCTTAAAACAGGGCAGTACAGGCATTTGACGGAGGATGAAGTTGAATTGTTGAAAAAAACAACTTAGTTGTCATTCTGAGGACTTTAGCCCGAAGAATCCTATGGATCTTTCGCTATAGCTCAGGATGACACGAAGCAATGTTAATAATGTCCAGCGCGAACCATTCACTTTGGACGTTCCCTTTTGACATTATATTTAAAAGGAGCTTATACCATGTTATTAGGAATGCCGGCATTGGTAGAATTCGCATCAATTAACCAATTGGTCGAATTATGTTTGAAGTTAAACCTGAACTTCATTGAATTAAATATGAATTTACCATATAACTTTATACAGAATTTGCCTCCGCTTGAGCTTAAAAGAATTACAAAAGAGACCAATATAAAGTTTACAATGCACATGCCCGATGAGGCAGACTTAGGCTCCTTTTACGAAAGTGTGAGAAGGGGATATGTTCAGTTGTTTTCCGACACTCTTGACTGGGCAAAGGAGGCCGGGGTGGACCTTCTTAACCTCCACATCCAGGAAGGGGCAAAAATGACCATGCCTGACAGGAAAATTTATATTTACGATCAGTATTCGGAAGAGTTTACAAAGAACTTTGCAGATTCAATAAAAATTTTATCAAAGAAAGCTCAGGAAAATAACATAATACTGGCGATTGAGAACAGCAGCAACTTCGGTAAACATTACATACAGGATACCCTTGATAAAGTTTTGACCTTCCCAAATATTAAACTTACCTGGGATACGGGCCACGATGGGGTGAGTGGTTTTAAAGATCAAGAATACTTGTTGAAGAAGCAAGACTACATCGCTCACATGCACCTACACGATGCCAAAGGATACAATGATCACCAGGCCCTTTTTGACGGTGAGCTGGATATTAATAAATTACTGGGATTTGCCCAATCAAAAAATATCAGGGTGCTTATAGAAGTAAAAACTAAAGAAGCCCTGGTGAAATCAATTAACAGATTATCATAACAGCGATGAGATCCTTCGCATACGCTCAATATGACAGTTGGTGTGTCATTCTGAGGACTTTAGTCCGGAGAATCCCATGAGATCTTTCGCTGACGCTCAGGATGACAAGAGCCGTCCACTTCGGACATTAAACTATCATGAAAGCAGGAAATGACTATGACTGAATTCATAAGTACCCATGCGGGTGAAATGGCTGCCTTAGGTACAGCCATATGCTTTACGGTGAATTCAATTACCTTTGAAGCAGCAGGAAAGAAAATAGGCTCCTTATCCGTAAGTTACTTAAGGTTGTTCATTGCATTTATCTTACTCAGCATCAACGCATTTATTTCCAGAGGACTCATATTCCCAACCGATGCAACGGCCAATAACTGGATATGGCTCTTATTGTCAGGCTTGTTTGGCTTTGTGTTGGGGGACTTATTCCTGTTTGAAGCCTTTGTTCAGATTGGCTCAAGAATATCCATGCTTATAATGTCAGTGGCACCTCCCTTGACAGCCTTGTTAGGATTCTTAATATTGAATGAAAAATTATCCCTCTTATCCTTAGTCGGTATGGGACTGAACATACTTGGTATAAGCCTTGTTATACTCAGCAGGGGAGGAGAAGAAAAGAAAGTTCAATTCAATCGCCCAGTGAAAGGTATAATATTTGCCTGCCTGGGTGCAGTTGGACAGGCTTCGGGCCTGATATTAAGCAAGATAGGGATGGGGTCATATAACCCATTGGCAGCGGTCCAAATAAGGATTATCGCTGCTGCCATCGGCTACACAATAATAATAATTTATAGACATAAATGGCAGGAGATTAGGGATGCTTTAAAGAATAAAAGAGCACTGTGGGAATTATTCCTGGGCTCCGTTACAGGTCCCTATTTGGGAGTTGTCCTGTCCCTGGTGGCACTGCAATTCACGGAAGCGGGCATTGTGTCTTCCATTTCGTCCATATCTCCAATACTTATAATCCCTGCTTCAATTGTTCTTTTCAAAGAAAAAGTTCTACCCAAAGAAATACTTGGAGCATTTATTTCTATAGCGGGAGTACTCTTGCTATTCTTATAAAAATAAAATATTTTTTATATAAAGAATTACATTGTATTCAATGGGTAATTCCTTTATAATCAATTAACTAAAATAAAATAATAACAACAGGTGGTGTACATGAAAGTAAACAAAATTGCAATAATTGGAATGGGAGCGGTAGGTACTGTGTACGGAAGGCTGCTCCATGACAAATTTGGTCCGAATTTTAGCGTAATTTCGGATGAATCAAGAAAAGAAAAATTGAAGAAAAGCGGCTTCACCATAAACGGATACACATTTTATCCGAATATATCTTCAAACAGTGATAATAAAGAAAAATATGACTTAATAATATTTGCCGTTAAAAACTATCAGCTTGAAGAGGCAATCGAAGATGTGAGAAGTTTCGTTGGAGAAAACACGGTTTTATTGACATTACTTAACGGAGTTACGGCAAGGGACATTATTCAGGCAGCTTATCCCCATAATAAAGTCCTTTACGGGTTAGCAATGAGAATAGATGCCGTGAGGACCGAAAATGGTGTTGTAAACACAGATGATGGTGAAATTCATTTCGGTGAAGCAGACAACAGGGTGATTTCTCAAGAAGTCCAGGCAGTTAAGGACTGCTTTGACGCTGCAGGAATAAAGAGCATAGTATTCCCCGATATGATAAGGATGTACTGGAAAAAATTCATGCTCAACGTGGGCTTCAACCAGGTTACGGCAGTCACAAGGGCTCCATATGGCAAGGTTACCAATATTGAAACAAGCTTGATACTGTTCAAGGAAGCAATGCGTGAAGTGTTGATGATTGCAAAAGCAATGAATATTGATTTAAGAGAAGAAGACATTGATGAATTCGTGGCCTTGATGGATCATTTCGCACCCAACAGCAAAACATCCATGCTTCAGGATGTGGAGGCTAAAAGAAAGACAGAAGTTGATTATTTCGGAGGAACAGTTGTTGAATATGGCAAAAAGCTGAATATCCCGACACCGGTCAACCATGTCCTCTACTGCATAATTAAATCATTGGAAGCATTATACTAAAAAAGGAGTGCAAAGAAGTGAAAATAGTATTTCTTGGCGATAGCTTAACCTATGGATTTGGAGTAAGCAGGGCCAAGGTTTGGACCAAGCTTGCAGAAAACAAGCTGCAGGAAGAATATAAGCTGAACATTGAAATTATAAACGAAGGGATATGCGGAGACACCTCAGGCGGGATGCTCAGCAGGTTCCATAATTCGGTATTCCTGCAAAAGCCTATTGCAGTCCATATAATGGGCGGCGGCAATGATTTCATGGTGGGAGCAGGCATAGAGTTGGTAAAAGCCAATATTATGGCAATAGCCCACCAGGCTGCTGCTAAGCATATTACACCTATTATCGGCATATCGCCTGATATTGATAAAAGAAATGTAAGGCAAGACTGGGCTCAATTTGCTGATTTCGGTACGGTAGCAAAAGAACTTGATTTATATTGAGGGTGGCTTAAGGAATTCTGCAAAACTTTTAATATACCATACGTTGACTATTACACGGAACTTGAAAAATTAAGGAATGGAGAATATGTCTATATAGATGGTCTCCATATGAATGAGCGCGGTAATGAAATAATGGCAGAGATATTCTGCCAAAATATCGGTGCCGGGAACCTTATTTAGACGCCCGGCATTATGTTATTAAGCATATCTTTGACTTTCTTGAAATCTTCCCAGGCATCCTTCTTGGAGGCTTGATTTCTCAGTAAGTAAGACGGGTGATAGGTGGGCATGAAGTAAAAATTGCCCTTTTTTACAAACTGACCTCTCTGCCTGCTTATTTTAAAATCTTCAGATATGAGCTTCCTTGAAGAAACAGATCCCAGGCAGACAATAATTTTGGGATTGATTAATTTAACCTGCCACCTTAAATAATCCAGGCAAGCTTCGCATTCATCGTCCAAGGGGTCCCTGTTTTCCGGAGGCCTGCATTTTACAATATTTGCTATATATACATCACTTCGTTTAAGTTGAATGGCTTCAATCATCTTATCCAGAAGCTGGCCTGCCCTGCCGACAAAGGGCCTGCCTTGAATATCCTCGTAATAGCCGGGACCTTCTCCGACAAACATTAAATCTGCATGTTCATTGCCTTCACCAAATACTACATTCGTTCTTGTCGCAGCTAAGCGGCATTTATTGCATTTAAGGCAATATTTTTTAAGCTCGTCCATTGTGTACATGCAGGTACCCCCAATAATTCAAAGTTTTTTCTTAACTATATATTATAATCAAGTTTTAAACCTTGTGCAATAAAAAGAAACCAAGGACCTGCAACGGGCGATGTTGACAAAGTATAAAACATAGGATGACATAAAGGGTTTTTCAGTAGCCTAAGGCACCATTTATAGTTATTTGGTACCACTAATATTGGAGGCATTACTAAAAATTACATCGCTTTTACCGTTGCTTTTTTAACTTCATATCCTAACTTAGTGATGGCGCTTTCGATATCATTTATTGAAGTTTTTTCATCATCGAAATTCAGTTTCACCTTGCTTGTGTTGAAGGATACGTTTAAACTCTCTTTGTCAATTCCGTCTATAGCTTTTAATGCGGCTTCTATTTTCAGCATGCATGAAGGACAAGTCAATGTTTCTAATTGTATGGTTGCTTTTTGCATATTCATCTCTCCTTTAATTTTTTTGGTGCCCGGCACCAATTTTTTGTTACACTTATTATATACCATATTTAATGGTTTTAAATTGATTTAAATCAAAAATTATTTGGTGTCAATTTATCTGGTGCCAGGCACCTTATATGGTACCCGGCACCGGTAAGAGCACCATTAAGTTTTTATTGCCGGTATTCTTGCTAACTATAAGGATATTTTGTATAATATCAAATAGTACGTTATAAGGGACTTTTTTTATGCAAAAAAGAAGGTGAGCAGGTATAATGAAAGTTTTAATAATAGGCGGTGGACCTTCAGGTACGTCCGCAGGGATGTGGCTCTTAAAGAGTGGCATAAAACCGGTTTTATTTGAAAAAAGAACTTTTCCAAGAGATAAACTATGTGGCGGCTTATTAACTCCCCGGGGACAAAATGAATTGAATCTGTTGAATATTCATTACAATCACATCGCATATGAACCTCCAAACATTAATATTTCAGATGGGGCTTGTCTGAATTTGAACTTTAAAAACGATATAGGGATACAGCTGATAAAGAGAGAACAGTTTGACAAGTTCCTTGCTGATGAGTATGTCAAAAGAGGGGGAATATTAAAAGAAAGCCATGAAATTAAAGATATAGATACCGAAAACAAGTACATAACCACCGCTCAAAACGAGAAGTACCCATATGATGTTTTGGTGATTGCGGAAGGAGCCGGGGGAGGGCTGCGAAAAAAGCTCCATCAAGCAAAACTGCAAAATGCACTCTGTCTGGAATATAAAAAGAAAGATGCTCTTCCAAAAGAAGATGAAAAAAGCATCAATGTATATTTCTTGGACGATAAGCCCGGATATGCCTGGCGCTTTGATAACAGAGATGAAACAATCATAGGGATAGGAGCCCTGTTGGATTATAGGGATTTAAATGATAAGTTCAATAATTTATTCGGAGAAACCGGTAAGTTAAAAGGTGCCTTTGTTCCATACGGGTTGCAGCCAGGTCAAAGCAGCATTCGGGATATCTATTTTGTGGGAGATGCAGGGGGCTATGTGAATTCCTTGCTTGGTGAGGGTATAAGCTATGGTATGGCTTCCGGCCGGGCAATCGTAGATATGATAGTAAATAACAACAATTCTTTGGATTGTGTCTTAAGGAAAAATATGAAATTTTATCTTAGCTTGAGGAATCTGTTTTTTGCCAGAACTCTTTCAAAATTAAACATAAAGCTGCTAAAAAAATACGAAGAGTTTGCAATTTATATTTGCAAAGAATTTATCTTGAGATCTGATTTCACGGTATACGGTTACAAAAAGTTGCTGCAGCATTTTTGGAGGTATAAAATTGGACGAAAAAATTCTGATAAGTGAAAATCAATCATACATAACATCTGTTTTAAGAAAAAGCTTTTTTAAGAAAACACCCCTTTTATTAAGAGTAATCATTGTTTATGTTCCTCTGCTCATATTAAATACATATTTGCTGCTCTTAAACTACCGGTCTATTTTAAGCGATGCAGGCATGGTTATCGGACTGATCTTTGCAATTATATGGATGTGCTGGGGTCCCATACTGATTTATAAATATGAAACAAATGTATATCCAAAATTTTGGCATGAACTTATTAATGTTTGCAGTGAATCGGACAAGGATGAGGTTATTAAGCTAAATAAGAAAATTAGAAAAAAAGGCAAATTATTAAAGAAAATAATCTTTATCTCGTGGATTTCTTTGATTTATATTACCTTATACTTTGGTTTTGACAAGCTGCAGGTCCTCGGTATCGACAATATGATGGGACTTGATTTTGCAATATTTTTGTTTGACATAGCCATAGCTGCTTACTTGACATCCTTGGGTTTAGGTCAAACCTTGATTATGATATATACCTTCTTTGTTATTGAAAAAAACATAAACATACCTTTAGACATAAACAACAAGGACGGGGTGGGGAACTATTCCTTAATGTTCAAGTACTGCTTCCCGACGACTTTATACTTAGGAAGCGGCGTATTGTTTATTCCGGTTCTCATTGAATTTACAAGCACAATGGGGGCTCTGGTAATAGTCATGGTCTCCTTGTTAATCGTTTTATTTTCTTTATTTTTATTGTTTTCGATGGTTCTGCCCCTGTTCAAAGGGTACATCATGGCAGACAGGTCAAAGAGTGTTCAGATCTATGAACTGACAAAAGAAATGAACAAGGCAATTGATGAATGCTTGATTTCACCGACTGCTGAAAATGAAATAATCTATAACGCAATTAAACAAAAAATAGAACAAATCAGCAAAATACCCACTTATCCCTTCCAGCTCAACATCATTATGAAAATTGCATCGACAACTTTGCTGCCCATTTTCGTATATATTTTGAAATTGTTCTTTACACCGGAAGCGGCGGAAAATATAAAGAATTTGCTGATTGCAATATTTTAGGGTGTATGTGTCCGGAAGGGACGGTTCTTTTTGGACAAAAATGTCATCCTGAGGGCTTCAGCCCTCAGGATGACTCTATGGGGTATCATAGCAATGACAGTTTACGGGTTGTTCATAACAATGCACGTTGCTGTTTATCTTAACAATGATACATACCTGTATTAGTTAATATTCTATTTCCAAGTCCCAGATTATTATTTTATCTATATCTGCTGTATTTACAGGTTGCTTAAACATCAGGTTTATGGAAGCGCCTAAAGCATTGGTGGAAGCTCCGCTGCCTGATATTTCGATTTCGTTTCCATCTTTCATTAGCACCGATACTTTTCCATGAAGATCATGTACCGGATTATTATAGTTATCCGATAAATTGTTTTTTAACTCCACATTTAGGGCGATGGGGGATATTTTTATATTTTTGACCCAGTATCTTTTGTCGCCTATATTTATTTCCTTATTAATTATTCTGGTTTCGGTCGTGTTTTTATAATCAGCCTTAAATGTTACTTTCCATTCTCCTGGCGTAGAACTCAGCTTGTGGACAATATCATAATAAAGCTTGTAATTCTCCAGTTCATCCATGTTCTCAATATCAAAAATATAATAGTAATATTTTATATCGTCTCTTTCTTCAGTAAACATGAATTCATTGCAGAGGATGTCTTCCGGGTTGTTGGCATTGGTAAAATATATAGCATCTATGCTGTAATTTTCTGAATCGGCCTCGGCAATCCTGATGCATAATTTATTTTCTACAAAACCTAGGTTGTCTATGAATATTTCATCCAGGCCATCCTCCATGGAAATATTTGCATATTTCCAAGGTAATACATAATTCGGGGTTAATCGATACATTTCTTCAATTTTTTTCATTTCTTCTTGAGAATATTCGTCAGTATTTCCAGGTCCAATTGTCGATTTTTCCAAATTTTCCACTAATTCTTGCTGTATAAAATCTTGGTTATTTGACAGAAAATCATAGGGGTCAAATTTGTTAACAGGCTCTTCTATGGTGTATTCCGTGATATCAATGGCTCTTAAGGTTAATTTGTCGCCTGCCACCTTCTTTTTTGTATTGCCGGCTAATATAAAGGTAGCCTTATTGTCGCTTTTATCATCATCTTCTATTTGGTACCAGGTGTAGCCGCCGGAGCTTTTTAATTCCAAATATAACTTGTCAAAATATATATAATCGGAGTTTTTAAAGCTTTCACCGTTTTCTTTGATAAGCTCAAATATGATATAAAATGCATTTTCGTCGCCCACCATGCTTGCTACATTTAAAGTGACCCCGTTAGATGTGGAGCTCTTATCTATTACCGTTCCCATTTCGGTCACATACCTGGTTGAATCTCCAAATAGTTTATAATATATGTTTGACAAGCCGCCTTGGGCAAAAACCACTGCGAAGGATAAAACCAAGGTCATTGCCGCAACTAAGGGCAAGATGGATTTCCTGCCAAGGAAAGTCTTCCTTTTAAGCCCTGCCTTATTTAAGGTTCCTTGCAAAATCCTGTTTCTTTCTTCTTTAGTAAGATTGCTTTCAATTATATCTAAATTTTCATCTTCCATATTAATATCATCTAAATTTATGTCATCCAAAAGCTCATGAATTTTTTTCATTGAAGACATCCTTTCTCATATTATTATTCCATTTTCAATCAAGGCAGCCTTTAACTTTTCCTTGCCCCTGTAAAGCTTGTTTTCAACCGATTTGGGAGTCAGGTTAAGATTTTGGGCTATTTCCTTAACCGATTCAAACAGGTAGTATCTCCTGATAAATATATCCTTATCGGGATGGGGGAGACTCTTGATTGTTACCTTGATTATTTCTTTATTAATGGACTTACTTACTTCATTATCCAGGTCCACATCGAATTCAAACTCATCTTCCTCCAAAGGAATCAAGTCATGCTTCAATATTTTGCGATTGTATGTATTTAAACTGACAAATCGTGCAATTGAAATTATGTAGTTTTTAAGCTGACCTTTTTCCGAATCGAAGTTGTCAATTGACTTCCAGAGCTCGACAAATACATCGGAAACAGTTTCTTCTACGTCCTCCTGCCTGTCATATCCAATAATTCTTACAACAATCGTCTTAACCAATCCGGAGTATTTATCAACGGCCAATTCCAAACCCTTGGAAGGATTATGCTTTAGTAAATCAACTAATTTCGCATCGTTCATTACGGTCTCCTTTAAGAAGCTTCTCATATCTATATTAACATAATAATCAAATATCACTCAATTAAATATAAAAAAACAGCCCTTTTTAAGAGCTGTTTATGAGATACTTCGTCCCATATTGTCATCCTGAGGGCTTTAGCCCGAAGGATCTCAAGAGATCCTTCGCTTCGCTCAGGATGACAGTGCGTCGGATCTTTCGAGCGCTTGGGATGACAAAGATAGTCATTGCTATGAACACCCCATATTGTCATCCTGAGGGCTTTAGCCCGAAGGATCTCTTGAGATCCTTCGCTATAGCTTATATCTCAGCAGTCTCATGCCGTTTAATATTACCACCAGTATGCTTCCTTCATGGACAAGCATTCCTATGGACATGTTCATCCATTCACTGAAAAATACGCTGAATAGGAGTATCAGGACAACACCTACCGCTATAAAAATATTTTGATACATGTTCCTCGTTGTAGCCTTTGTCAAACCAAGGGCATGAGGTAGGCGGCTGAAATCCGAATTCATCAACACCACATCGGAAGTTTCGATTGCCACATCGGTACCGCCTCCCATGGCAATTCCTATATGGGCAAGGGCAATTGAAGGGCTGTCATTTACCCCGTCACCGACAAACGCTACTATATGGCCTTTTTCTATAAGTTGTTTTATATATGCGGCTTTATCTTCAGGGAGCATGTGGCCGTGGGCTTCCGTAAGCCCCAACTCATCAGCAACCAAATCAACCGTTCCTTGATTGTCCCCCGAAAGAACCACCAAGTTTTTAACACCCAATTTCTTTAATTTTTGCAAATCTTTTTTTACACCGGGGCGGACCTGGTCTCGGATACCCAATAGGGCCTTCAATTTACCGTCAACCGAGATTAAAACAAGTGAGTTCCCGCTTTTTTCAAATCTTGCAATGTCATAAAGGGCATTTCCGTCCAAATCTACATATTCCTGCTTCATAAGTTTTACATTGCCGACCGCAACCCTGTGCCCGTTCACTTGGGCAACAATGCCGCCGCCCTTAACCACATCTGTTTTTTCAACATCATATATTTTAGTATCACCGATATATTCCACTATCGCCTTTGCCAGGGGATGGTCTGATTCTTTTTCGACACTGGCCAGGTAGGCCATTATTTCATCGGTATCATCACCGTAAATTTCTGCGTCGGCAACCTTGGGGTTACCTATGGTCAATGTACCTGTCTTATCAAATACAATCGTATCAACCCTGCTGAAATCATGAAAAACTTCACTGCCCTTAAGCAAAATTCCATGTCTTGCCCCGTTGCCTATACCTGCAACGTTTGAAACAGGAACCCCTATAACCAAGGCTCCGGGACACCCCAGCACCAATATGGTAATTGCTAGCTCAATATCCCTTGAAAACAACCATACAATAAATGACAGAACAAGAACAGCCGGTGTGTAGTACTTGGAAAACCTGTCTATGAAACGCTCGGCTTCCGATTTAGAATCCTGGGCTTCTTCCACCAATTCGATTATTTTCCCGAAGGTAGTATCCTCTCCAACCCGGTCCGCAACAATTTGAAGAGTCCCATTTTCAAGTATGGTACCCGCATATACCTGGGAGCCTTTACTTTTGCTCACCGGTATAGATTCACCCGTGATGCTTGCTTCGTTAATATGACCTTCTCCGGATAAAACCGTCCCGTCAACAGGAACCTTTGCCCCTGTCTTAACCAGCAAGATGTCACCGACATCCACTTCATCCACATCAACTTCTTCAAATTCGCCGTCATCCATTTGCTTCAAGGCACTTTCCGGGGCCATCTCGGTCAGTTCCTTAATAGCAGACCGTGTTTGATTCAATGTGCGTTGCTCCAAGTATGCCCCAAATAAGAACAAAAATGTTACTATTGCCGATTCTTCAAAGTTTCTGATAAAAAAGGCTCCTGTAACAGCTATGGTTACCAGCACATCTATGCTTACAACCTTAACCCTCAATGCCTGGTAAGCCTGAATTGCAATAGGTGCAAGCCCAAGGACCGAAGCAAAAACCAGGGACGTCACGGCTATTTCTTCGCTCTTCAAAACATAGTGACCAAAAAATGCTTGAATCAACAATATTCCGTTTAATACCGTTATTAGATTTTTCCTGCTTAAAATGGCTCTCTGCATGGCTTCCCTCCTGATTTATTATAACCTGCAAAATTCTTTATATCAATTCTATTAATGCCATTAATGTCATTGCTATGAATACCCCTATAGTGTCATTCTGAGAGTTTTAGCTCGAAGAATCCCATGAGATCCTTCGCTTCGTTCAGGATGACAGTTGGCCTGTCATCCTGAGGGCTTTAGCCCGAAGGATCTCTTGAGATCCTTCGCTGCGTTCAGGATGACAGTTGGCCTGTCATTCTGAGAGCCTTAGCTCGAAGAATCCCATGAGATCCTTCACTGCGTTCAGGATGACAGTTGGCCTGTCATTCTGAGAGTTTTAGCTCGAAGAATCCCATGAGATCCTTCACTGCGTTCAGGATGACAATGAGATCCTTCGCTTCGCTCATGATGACAGAAGTAGCGCTCAGGATGACAAATTATTTATTTAATTGTATTGTAGCAGGGATTATATAAATTTTAATTGATTTAAATCAACATTAAATAAAAAATGGTGCCTGGCACCTTGTTTTAATTTTAATAACAATTTTTGACAAAATTTTGTTTAAACATAATTTTTTTTGGGTATAAATAAAAGGAATTTTTGCGGTACGTGCAGTATAGATTACAGGCACCATAGACGTTACCCGAAAACCAACCTAGCACCCGGGGGAATGTTATGGTAGATAAGTTGATAGACCTGTTTTATACACTCCAAAATAAGAATAAGTTCAATATGCTTGCAATTGGTGCAATGATAGGGCTGGAGTTTCTTATTACCGGAATAGTGTATATATCAGGCGGAACTACATCATTTGTACATTTAATGTATATTCCGATTATTTTATCAGTTGTTTTATTTAATATTAAAACGGGAATAACGTTATCCCTGTTGGCAGGGATACTGTTAGGCCCTTATATGCCTTTAGTGGTATCACAGGGAATAAGTCAAGAACCAATCTCATGGTTGTTTCGCATTGTCATGTTTATAATTATAACCGTGTTTACGGGAGTCTTATTCCAGTATGTTAAGAAAATGCACGACATGGAAAAGGAAAAATACTACTACGATTCCACCACGGGCTTTCCAAACATGAACAAGTTCAATGAAAATGTATCCTGGCTGATAAAGGAGAAAGAACATAAAACCATTTCCTTTGTGATATTTGATTTCTATAACAGGGAGATGATAAACCAATACGTTAACTATGAGATAGGGCAGAAAACATATGAAAAGCTGCTGAAGATGGCAAAAGAATTCTTTGAATTCTATCACTTGTATACGGTCGATGCCGATAAATTTCTCGCTGTGCTTCCGGGAATTGATTGCTATAAAGCCCGTTCAATGACCGAAGAATTCTTCCGGCTCATCAGGAAGCCCATTTACATAGAAAAACTGCCCATATCTGTTGTTTTGAAAGCAGGAATTGTCAATTATCCCTTCCACGGCAAAGATGTGGATGATCTTGTTTTGAAGTTAAAGTTATCACTGAGCCAGACCCTTGGAAGACAAAAAAACATAGTAATTTACGATGATGCCGATCAGAGCATCAGGTCAAGGTACTACAACCAGCTTGTTTCAATATATTACGCCCTTCAAAACGATATGTTCACGGTTCACTACCAGCCTATCATAAGATTATCCGACAATAAACTCATGGGGGTGGAAGCTCTCCTGAGAATTCAAGACAGCTCACACAAGGACATATCAGTACAGCAACTGATAACTATTGCTGAAGAAGTAGGTTTTATCAATGAAATAACCAAATGGGTGATTAAAAAAGTCATAAAACAAATAAAACACTGGAAAAGCCAGGGTATAGATATGAATGTTTCAATAAACCTTTCTTCCCGGGACTTTAACGAATCCATATCCGAATATACCCTTAATTGTTTGAAGTGTCATGACATTGAACCAACAGCCCTGGAATTCGAATTCACTGAGAGGTCAATAATAGAAGACGAAGAAAGGGTACTAAGTGAACTGTCACTGTTGAAAAAATTGGGAGTTAAACTGTCTCTGGACGATTACGGCACAGGTCACAACTCCTTGCATTATTTAACCAACCCTTCATTCTACTTTGACTATATTAAAATTGACAGGGCATTTATCAATGCGATAACGGAAGAAAAAACAAGGCTCCTTATAAGCGGCATAATTGATACGGCTCATGTCCAGGGTATAGAGGTAATAGCTGAAGGGGTGGAAACCCATGAGCAGCTCAAAATTATATCAGAAATAAACTGCGACCACGTCCAGGGGTATTACTTCAGTAAGGCAATGCCGCCGGAGAGTTTATCCCACCTGATAGCAATAGGAGAGTACAAAAGATGAAAAGCAGAAAATTAAATATATTGGCTCTGATATTATTAATACTTGTGATATTATCAGCTTGTGTACAGCAAAATAATGGCACAAATAAAGATGATAATCCTCCAATTATTGAAGACACAACTGATTTTGGAAGCAATGATACAGAATCACCTGCAAACAATGACAATGAAGGTACAGACGAACAAGGCCTGCAAGAACAACAAGATAAGCAAACAGAAGCAACACTATCCGAAGACGGCACATATACAGATCCATACCTGGTAGCAGAATACATTCATAGATATAATAAACTACCATCTAATTATATAACTAAAAACGAAGCAAGAGAATTAGGCTGGGAAAGTGACAAGGGAAACCTCTGGGAAGTATCGGATAATAAGAGTATCGGCGGAGACATATTCGGCAACAGGGAAGGATTGCTTCCCAAAAAAGAAGGAAGAATATATTATGAGTGTGACGTTAACTACAAAGGCGTTTATCGGGGTTCAGAGAGGATAGTCTATTCAAACGATGGTTTGATATTTTATACCAAGGACCACTATGAAAGTTTCACTCAATTATATTAGGAGGCATATATGGATGAAATATTCTTAGATTGTAACAAAATGACCTCAAAATCCGAAGCACACAAATATTTAAAAGAAATGCTTAACCTGCCTGATTATTACGGAAATAATCTGGATGCCCTTTGGGACATACTTAGCACCAAGAGTAAAATGATATCGATTTTCCTTCTCCACGAAGAAAAGCTTTATGAAAATTTAGGGGAATACGGTAAAAAGTTAATTAATACCTTTGAAGATGCAGCAGGATTAAACGGAAACATTCAATTTACTAAGATGTAAAAATTGCAATTGTTAAATACCATAAATGAAATTTTGTTGGCGCCGGGCACCCGTTACGGGTGCCCGGCACTACTTTTATGTTTTCAATTTGCTTGTTTGATGATATAATAAGCAAAAGTAACCTCGCATGTGCTCAGTATGATGCGAAGCGGCGAGGAATGTTCCCATTATTATAGCGGATGGCAAAAAAAGCAGAGGAGCTAAATGGAAAAAGAAAAACCAACCGTTAGCCTGATAACGGTGTCATATAACAGTGAAAAAACAATAGCTGATACAATTGAATCAATTCTCAGGCAGACCTATGAAAATATAGAATATATAATCATAGATGGTTTATCATCGGACAATACGGTAAAAATAGCAAAAAGTTATGAGCCCTTGTTCAGAGATAAAGGCTATGTCTTCAAAATAGTATCAGAGAAGGATAAGGGCATATATGATGCCATGAACAAGGGCATTAAGCTTTCTACAGGACAAATCGTGGGAATTCTGAACTCAGACGACTTTTATACAAATGAATTTGTAATAGAAAAGGTTGTAAACAAAATGATTTCAGAAAATGCGGATTGTTTATATGCCGATTTGTTATATGTAGATGAAATCAATACGGAAAAGGTTGTACGGAAATGGAAAGCCAACAGGGGAGATTTCAGATTAGGATGGAATCCCCCCCACCCCACAACATTCATTACAAAAGAAACCTATAATAAATTTGGTCTGTATAAAATAAATTATAAAATTTCTTCAGACTATGACCTTCTGTTTAGAATAATTCACAAGGGTAAAGTAAACACATCGTATCTTGAAGAATACATCGTTAAGATGAGAATTGGAGGCAGGTCTACAAGCGGTATAAAAAGCAACATAACTTCAGTTAAAGAAATTTATGCCGTTTTAAAAGAAAATAATCAAAAGTTTAAACTCCCTATAATTTTTATCAGGTTGTTAGTAAAAGTAAAACAGTTTCTTTAAAAATAATCCATATGAAAAGGAGTGCGAAATGAACAAAAAAGCATTGATTACCGGTGTAACGGGCCAGGACGGCTCATATTTGGCCGAGTTCTTATTGGAGAAGGGTTATTCCGTTCACGGCTTGGTAAGAATGTCATCAATCGAAAGATATGAAAGGATTCAACACCTTTTAAACAAAGATAAATTTCATTTACACTACGGAGATTTGTGCGATTACTTAAGCATTCAAAGAATAATATCCGAAATCAAGCCCGATGAAATATATAATTTAGCGGCCCAAAGCCATGTCAAGGTTTCTTTCGAGATGCCTGAATACACGGCTGATGTGGATGCTCTTGGTATTATTAGAATACTGGAAGCAGTTCACCAGCTTAAAATGGGAAAAACATGCCGCATTTACCAGGCATCTACCTCTGAATTGTTCGGCAAGGCGGAGGAAATACCCCAAAAAGAAACAACTCCTTTTCACCCATATTCACCTTATGCATGCGCAAAATTATATGCTTATTGGATAGTTAAAAACTATCGGGAAGCTTACGGTATGTTTGCCGTAAACGGAATTTTGTTTAACCATGAATCCGAAAGAAGAGGGGAGACCTTTGTCACGAGAAAAATAACCTTGGCAGCATCAAGGATAGCCAAGGGTTTGCAGGATAAACTCTACATGGGAAATTTGAATGCATTAAGAGACTGGGGCTATGCAAAAGACTATGTTGAATGCATGTGGTTGATGCTGCAGCATGACAGGCCGGAGGATTTTGTCATTGCAACCGGTCAACAACATTCGGTACGGGATTTTTGTAATTTAGCCTTTAAATATGCCGGCATAGATTTGATATGGGAAGGTTCCGGTCTTGATGAAAAGGGCATAGACAAAAAAACAGGCAAGGTTTTAATTGAAGTAGATAAAAGATATTTTAGTCCTACAGATGTGAATAACCTGCTGGGAGATTCAACAAAGGCCAAAACCTTGCTGGGATGGAATCCGGGAAAAACATCCTTTGAAGATTTGGTAAGAATAATGATGGAACACGATTTAAAGTTAGCGGAATTTGAAGCAAAGCTAAGAAAATGAGCCGGTCCGGAAAGGATAAAAAAGAGGGAAGCAAAATGGAAACAAAAAGCCAAATGAGCAAAGATTCGAAAATATACGTTGCAGGCCACAGGGGGATGGTGGGGTCTGCCCTTGTCAGAAGACTTAAGAGTCAGGGCTATAACAATATAATTACCCGAACATCCAAAGAACTTGACTTAAAAAGGCAGGCGGATGTGGAAAAATTCTTTTCGGAAGAAAAACCGGACTATGTTTTCCTTTCAGCAGCTAAAGTAGGTGGTATTGTAGCCAATAACACATACCCTGCCGACTTCATGTATGAAAACATGATGATTGAAATGAATGTCATAAAAAGCGCCTTCGATAACCGGGTGAAAAAACTCTTATTCTTAGGCTCATCCTGCATATATCCCCGGTTAGCTCCCCAGCCAATCCCGGAAACCAGCCTCCTGACTGGGTCTCTGGAGCCGACAAATGAAGCTTATGCCCTGGCTAAGATATCGGGATTAAAGTTCTGTGAATATTTAAACCGTCAATACGGTACCTCTTATATAAGTGTAATGCCTTCCAATTTGTATGGGCCCAACGATAACTATCATCCTGAAAATTCACATGTCATACCCGGCTTAATCAGGCGTTTCCATGAAGCAAAAATCAAGGGAGCTGAAGAAATGGTTGTTTGGGGAACAGGCAAGGTCTTGAGAGAATTCCTGTATGTAGATGATTTGGCGGATGCATGTGTATATCTTATGAATACATACTCAGGCAATGAAACTGTAAATATCGGTATAGGTAAGGAAATATCAATAGCGGATTTGGCGGATCTCATAAAAAAGGTCGTAGGATATAAGGGGAAAATAGTATTTGATACTACAAAACCGGATGGAACCCCAAGAAAATTACTGGATGTTACAAAGCTAAACAGGCTCGGCTGGACATATAAGACGGAAATAGAAGAAGGCTTGAAGAAAACCTATGATGATTTCCTGAATAATGCAGTAAGAAAATAAAGATAAATAACAGGAGATAATCTTATGAACATAATACTCTTGTCAGGCGGGTCGGGAAAAAGATTGTGGCCCCTTTCAAATGAGACAAGGTCCAAGCAATTTCTTAAAGTATTAAAAGATACAAAGGGTCAGCCTGAATCCATGATTCAAAGGGTCTACAGGCAGATAAGAGAAACTTCCCCCGAATCAAATATTCTTGTTGCCACGGGCAAGTCTCAGATAGATTCCATAAAGAGCCAAGTAGGAAACAAGGTTGATGTTGTTCTTGAGCCGGAAAGAAGAGACACATTCCCTGCCATTATACTGTCATGCTCTTATCTTGCCTATGAAAAAGGCTTAAATGAAGATGAGGCAGTTATAGTTATGCCGGTTGACCCCTATGCCGATACGGGCTACTTTGAGTCCCTTAAAAAAATGGAGGAATTGATAAACAAGGGAACTGCAAATATAGTCCTGATGGGTATTAAACCCACATATCCTTCCGCTAAATATGGCTACATAGTTCCCAACCAAGATGGAAGTGTTGAAAGATTTCAGGAAAAACCATCCGAAGAATATGCCCAAAAGCTGATTCAGGAAGGAGCCATGTGGAACGGGGGAGTTTTTGCCTTTAAACTGAATTATATATTAAATATTGCAAAAAAATATGCCGATTTTTCTTCATTCGAGGAAATCAAAGCAAAATACTCAGATTTACCCAATATTAGCTTTGATTATGAAGTGGTTGAAAAAGAAAAGTCCATTGGGATGGTAGAATATTCTGGCACATGGAAGGACTTAGGCACCTGGAACACCCTTACCGAAGTCATGGAAAGCAGTACCCTGGGATATGTAATACTTGCCGATACTTGTCATGACACCAATGTTATCAATGAACTAAGCATACCCATAACGGTACTGGGTATAAATAATGCTGTTATTGCTGCAAGCCCCGATGGAATCCTCGTAACAGATAAGCATGAAAGCTCATATTTAAAACCCTACGTGGAAAAAATTCACCAGCGCCCCATGTATGAAGAAAGAGAATGGGGAGAATACAAGGTTCTTGATTATGTGGCTTACGGAGACGGCACATCATCATTAACAAAGAGCTTATATATTAAAGCCGGAAAATCAATCAGCTACCAATCTCATGCAATCAGGGATGAAATATGGACAATCGTTGACGGAACAGGGGACCTTTTAATAGACGGTCATGTCAGGAATGTAAGACGGGGAGATGTTGCCTATATTGTAAAGGGACAAAAACATGCCATAAGGGCAATAACCGACTTGCGGCTGATAGAGGTTCAGATTGGTCTTGAACTGGTAGAAACAGATATCCAGCGTTATGACTGGAAATGGTGATATTATGAAGTCCGTAAACTATTTTTCTATGTTAAGAGATGACAGAAGCATATACTTCAGAAGGTGGTATGTTGATGAAATCAACATATTAAAATCCAAGTATAATGTCAATGCTAACACTTCAATACTAAAAATCAACCATAATTCAGACCTGTACATCAGCTGGTGGGGACAAAGAAGTTTACCGTCCGTCCTTGTTGCAAAACTTCATAATAAAAAATCCATAGTTATAGCCGGCGGTACTTGTGTATCAAAAATGAAAACCATATACGGCTATAATTCAAGAAATATTTTTAAACGTTTATTAATAAGACTGACCTTAATGCTTTGTGACCATATAGTTGCAGTATCCGAATACAACAAAAAGGAAATTCTTGAGCTGATGGGCAGCAAATATGATGATAAGACCTCAGTCATTTATCACTGTGTCTCTGATGAATACTTTAAAAAACAAGAGGAATTTAAGGATAATACAAAATATTTTCTTATTGTTTCGGCCTTGGAAAAGGATAATATAAAAAGAAAATGCATTGTTGAATGTATTGAGGCCATAAATTGTCTCAAGGAGAAATATCCCCATATTAAACTGGTTATAGCCGGGCATAAAGATAACGGGTATGATGATTTATTTAACCTTATTAAGTCAAAGGGCCTGGAATCAAATGTATACTTAATTGGTTCAATCAGTGAAGAGGATAAAATTAAATACTTGCAAAATGCTTATTGCTATTTGCAGCCCACATATCATGAACAATTTGGCCTGGCAATTGCAGAAGCCATGGCATGCGGATGTCCCGTAATTTCAACTAATATTACGGCTGCTCCTGAAGTTGTGGGAGATACGGGAATCCTGATTGAAGCTAATGAGGTTGATAAAATTGTACAAGCGATAGAAAAAATATACAATGACGAAAAACTACGGGAGACATTGTCATTTAAAGCTAAGGAAAGAGCCCGGAATCTCTTTACATATGATATTAAAAAAGAAAAACTTCTATGTCTGGAAGACAAGTTTATTAAATAGAAATAATTTTTGGCGGGAGATAAATCATTGAAAATACTGCATTTGTGTTTAGGCAATTTTTATATTGATAATTTTTCATACCAGGAAAACATGCTTCCCAAGTTTCATAAAAAAATGGGGTTAGATGTAGAAATTATTGCATCCCTTGTTTCATTCGATAAGGATGGCAATCCATGCTACCTGAAAAAAGCTGGAACCTATATTAATGAATATGGAATCCCCGTTACAAGACTTAAATTCAAGAAGAGCTTATTCAGCAAAAGATTGCGAATATTCGAAGGCTTATACGAAGCACTTTCCAAATCCAAGCCTGATATTATTTTCATTCATAACTGCCAGTTCCTGGATATAAAAGAAGTAGTTAAATATGCAAAACAAAATCCTGATACAAAAATATATGTTGACAACCATGCGGATTTCTCCAACAGCGCGAGAAACATTTTATCCAAAAACATTCTCCACAAAATAATCTGGAAGCATTGCGCCCAACAAATAGAGCCCTATACAACAAAATTTTACGGGGTCCTTCCGGCCAGGGTAGATTTCTTAAAAAAAATGTACAAAGTGCCCGATGAAAAGGTAAATTTACTGCTTATGGGTGCCGATGACGAAAAAGTTGAAGAAGCCAAGGATCCAAATGTCAGGAAAGAAATAAGAGAAAAGCACAATATCAGGGAAGATGATTTTTTAATTGTTACCGGCGGGAAAATAGATAATTTCAAAAAGCAAACCCTGCTTCTTATGGAAGCAGTAAAAAAAATCGACAATGACAAAGTTAAGCTTATAGTATTTGGCTCTGTCATCAATGAATTAAAAGAAGAAATCGACAGATTATCTGATGGAGGAAGAATTCAATATATAGGCTGGCTTAATTCAGACGACTGTTACAAGTATTTTGCGGCAGCCGATTTGGCGGTTTTTCCCGGCAGGCATTCGGTTCTTTGGGAGCAGGCGGTTGGAACCGGCATACCATGCATGTTTAAATGTTTGGAAGGTACCACCCATGTAGATGTGGGAGGTTCCTGCATGTTTTTATATAAGGACTCAGTGGAAGAAATAAAGGAAAAAATTGAGCTGGTTGCAAATGACAAGGAATTATACCAAAAAATAAAAGGTATAGCCGGCAAAGAAGGCATGAAGAAATTCTCATATTATCAAATTGCCAAAGAAAGTATCGGTTTATAAACGAAAGGACTATATATGAAGATATTATTTGTCGATACATCAATAAGGGGACATCATGCTCCTTATTTTAAGACCCTTATTAAAAACTCCGATTACGAATGTGTTTTGTGTGTTCCGGAAAAAATCGAGAATTTAAACATAAAACAGATTATAGTTAGAAACTCGAATTTCAGATCCAGGAATTTTATTCAGTATTGCCGCTGGATTAATGAGATAAAAGAAATTGCAGAATCAGAAAAGCCTGATGCAATACACTTCCTCTACGGGGATGTATTCTACAGGTATTTTGGAATGGGTTTGTCAAAATTTAAAAGTTACAATACTATCATAACATTTCACATAATAAAGAAAAGCTTTATCAGGGATATCAGCATAAAAACAATATTTGGCAAAATTGACATGGGTATAGTCCATACAGATGCTTTATTAAACCAGTTACAGGGCATTGCAATAAAAAATGTCAAAAAAATTGAAAACCCTCATTGTTTTTACTTTGAAAACATCACAAGGGAATATGCGAGAAAAACACTCGGGTTAAGCGACCATGCTCCGGTTTTGCTGGCAATAGGCGGTACAAGATATGATAAAGGAATCGATATACTGCTAAATGCCCTGAAAAAAGTAAATAAACCCTTTTTCCTCCTGATTGCAGGCAGAGAACTGGACTTTAACAAGAATTATATCAAAGAAAACATAGGGCCATATAAAGATAAGGTAAAAATGCTGATGAGGTACCTTTCGGATGAAGAATTCTACATGTGCATAAATGCAGCCGATATTATTGTTTTACCATACAGAAAAACATTTACTGGAGCCAGCGGTCCCCTGGCAGAAGGAGTATGGCAAAAAAAACCATCATAGGACCAAATCACGGCAGCCTTGGAAGCCTGATAAAGGATAATCACTTAGGGGCAACATTTAAAAGTGAGGATGCTGATGATCTTGCCAAAGTTATAAACGAGCAGCTTGATAATAAGCATCAATGGAATGAAAAGGCTGAAAGCTACAGGCTAACATTATCAACCGATAAATTTGCATTAGACCATAAAAACCTGTATCACACATTAATTAATACTTTCTTATATTAAAGGAGCCAAGTACCATGCAGTCATTAAAAAAGTATCCCTTAGTTATGATGTTTTATACTCATTTCAGGAGACTTTTGACCATAATTTCTCCAAAATTAAACACTATAGTAACATTTCGGATTTCTAAAGGGAAAGCAATCGACTTAAAAAACCCTAAAACCTTGGATGAAAAGATTTCATGGTTAAAATTGAATACATACAATAAAGACCCCTTGATATCAAAGTATTCCGATAAATATGCAGTCAGGGAGTACGTTTCATTCTGCGGATTGGGGGAGACCCTCAATGATTTGTACGGGGTATATGACCGGGTGGAAGATATAAATTGGGAGGACCTGCCTGACAAATTTGTTTTGAAATGGAATAACGGCTGCGGGCTTAATATTTTTTGCTATGATAAAAAGACCTTTGATATTGAAAATGCGGTTAAAACATTGAAAAAGTGGGAGAAAGCTAAAAAGTATCTGGGCAATGCAGAGATGCATTACAAGCAAATCCCGCCCAAGATTGTGTGTGAAAAGTTTATTGAGGCAAAAAACAGCTTGCTTCCCGAAGACTACAAGTTTTTATGTTTCAATGGCCGGGCGGAATACTGCATGGTTTGCACAGAAAGGGAAACAGGCAACACTAAGTTCTACTACTGTGACAGGGAGTGGAATCTTGTTCGAATGCATAAGGAGCATAGGAATATTCCTTCGGATTTCCATATACCAAAACCCCAAGGACTGGACAAGATGCTTCAATATGCCGACACCCTTTCCAAACCCTTTTCCTTTGTCCGTGTGGATTTATACAATGTAGAAGGAAAAATAATTTTCGGAGAATTGACTTTTACTCCCTTTGGAGGCATAAATTCAAGCATGATTGAAGAAATGGACCTAATGCTGGGAAACATGCTTAAACTATGAGTAGAGGATTAGGTATGATACAATTACTTAAAAAGAACCCCATAATTTTTATTTTGTACACCCGGTTCAGAAGATTTTTGACCATAATTTCTCCAAAACTGAATACAATAGTCACCTTTCGGATTTCAAAAGGGAAGCCCATTAATTTAAAAAATCCCAAAACATTTGACGAGAAGATATCATGGTTAAAATTAAACACATATTATAAAAACCCCTTGATATCCATGTGCGCTGACAAATATGCGGTAAGAGAATATGTCTCCTCATGCGGATTAAGCGAAATCCTCAATGAATTGTACGGGGTTTATGACTGTGTGGAAGACATAAATTGGGAGGAACTGCCGGATAAATTTGTTTTGAAATGGAACAACGGCTGCGGACTTAACATGTTTTGCCACGATAAAAAGAATTTTGATATAGATAATGCCGTCAAGACATTGAAAAAGTGGGGAAGGGCCAAACAGTACCTCAACAATGCAGAGATGCAGTATAAGTATATCAAACCAAGAATAGTGTGCGAAAAACTCTTGGAATCAAAAACCAGCCCCCTGCCTGAAGATTATAAATTTTATTGTTTTAACGGCCAGGTAAAGTACGGTATGATTTGTGTCGAAAGAGAAACAGGCCGGCCTAAGTTCTACTACTATGACAGGGACTGGAATTTTGCACGAATAAATAAAGACAGCAAGAAGGCTCCTGAGGATTTCTATTTACCAAAACCTGAAGGAATAGACAAGATGATCAGCTATGCTGAAATCCTTGCCAACCCCTTTCCTTTTGCCCGGGTGGATTTATTTGATTTAGACGGGAAGATAATTTTTGGAGAATTAACATTTACACCATCGGGAGGCATGAATTCAAACTGGCTTGAAGAAATGGACCTAATGTTCGGAAACTTGTTAAAACTGCCTGAAGAGTAAATCAGGCCAACCCTTATTGGCATCAGGGTTGCCTTTTTTTGTGTTTCCAAATGGCTCATTACATGTTATAATATTGCAAGTTACAAAATTAGTGCTATTTTGCGGATGCCCGGCACCGCTGAAGAGGCACTTCAGTACAAAAAGGATGAACGCAATGAATAATAGAGAAATAAAGAGTGACGGTTTGGTGTTTAAAATATTGGAAGAGATACTCTATGTCTCCTATGTAGTGTTAGGTTACTACTTGGCATTCATGTTAAGATATAACATGAATCCCGACATTTTTAATCTGCAGCCATTTTACGACAGCATACCCTTTATTATAATTGCTTCGATAATCATATTTTATATTTATGATATCCTGTCAACCTTTAAAAAATCCATATTCGAAAATGCAGTAGCTGTCTTTATTCCTTTGCTCTTAATAAACATAACCACCGCCGCCATCGCCTTCTTCATAAGAGGATTTGCCTTTCCGAGAACCGTGTTCATGATAGGCTCGGTTGTTCAGTTTTTCCTTATATTTACAACAAAGCAGATAATCTATAAGTATTTCGTATCCAAAAGGATGGGAAAAGATGTACTAATTGCCGTTGCTTCGATGGACGAAGGAGAACATATAGCGAAAAAAATTTTGTTGGACAAAAACAATTACGATAAAATCAGATATATTTGTCATGACATAAATGAAAGGATCTATGGTCTTATAGATGCCGTAGATAAGGTTTATGTGGGTGATGGCATCACCGGTACGGACAAGTTGAATATCATAAAATACTGCTCCGAAAAGGGAAAAGACATATATTTAGTCCCCGGCTTATACGAAATTTCCATGGTGGATTTTAAGGTGAGCCAGGTTGATGATATGCTTGTTTTTAAGCTGGAAGATTTAGGCCTTACTTATGAGCAAAGATTTTTTAAAAGGACTATGGATATTGTGATATCTTCCCTGGGACTAATTATTACATCACCTTTATTGTTAATTGTTTCAGTATTAATAAAACTCTATGACGGAGGAAGGGTGTTTTATAAGCAGGAAAGGGTAACTGAAAACAATAAAATATTTAACCTGTATAAATTCCGCACCATGGTTGAAAATGCAGAAAAGCACACCGGTCCCGTGTTGGCGGCGGACAATGATACACGAATAACACCCCTGGGAAGGTTTTTAAGGGCATCAAGAATAGACGAGCTACCCCAATTGTTGAATGTATTGAAGGGTGACATGAGCTTAGTGGGTCCAAGGCCTGAAAGACCTTATTTTGCAGACCAATTCAATGAAGAAATCGACGGCTTCAAGTACAGGGTTTATGTAAAAGCCGGTATAACGGGATTGGCCCAGATACTCGGCAACTACTCCACAGACCCGAAAACAAAAGCAAAATATGACTTAATGTATATAAAGAACTATTCGCTGTTATTGGATATAATAATCATCTTTAACACAATAAAAACAATTCTTTTGAAAGACTCTTCCAAAGGCTTGGTTAAAGAAAAAGAACTGAAAGAACTATTAAATGAATTAAATTTGAAAGCCTATGAAGAAATGGGAATCACAAAAGTAGATAATGTATAATAGTCGGTGCCAGGCTCCTGTAACAGGTGCCCGGCACCATGAAAGATGGCGAAAGACACCATGAAATAGAAGGAGCAAACATGTCTAAATCAACAAAAGCAGCCAAATCTGTCGCTTTTATCATATTATTTTCTTCTTTGAGCAAGCTCCTGGGCTTTTTAAGAGAAATCCTTATAGGAGCAAAATTTGGATCAGGTTCGGAAACAGATACCTTTTTTATCGCGCTTTCTGCCGTATCCTTATTTACAACAGTCATTACCAAATCAATAAACACCACCATGATACCGGTCCTTTCCGAAGTGGAGTCAAGAGAAGGAAAGAACGGGAAAATTTCTCATACAAACAACCTGCTGAATACAGTGTCCTTAATATCTCTTATTATAATTTCACTGGCGTGGATTTCATCACCGGCTATCATAAGAATAATAGCCCCGGGCTTCGACGGAGAACAGTTCAAGTTAACCGTTGCATTGATGAGAATAGGACTTCCCACTGTTTTTCTCGCCGGGACCCAGGGAGTTTTCAGGGGATATCTTCAATCGGAACTTATGTTTTCCGAGTCTGCATTAGCCGGGTTTCCTTTTAACATTACATATATTTTCTTTCTGCTTTTCCTGTCAGGCTTTTTCGGTATAAAAGGCCTGATGGTAACTTCCGTATTGGCAATACTGTCACAAGTTCTCCTTCAAATAAGAGAGATCAGGAAAACTGAGTTCAAGTATCAGTTTTTATTTAATTTAAAGGACAAATATTTAAAAAAAATATTATATCTTATTCTTCCCATTATCTTCAGCGCAGGCCTGGATGATTTATATGTTATCATTAATAAAGCCTTAGCTTCAACCTTAATGGCAGGCAGTATTTCATCCTTGACATATGCAAATCGATTGGTCGGCATAGTAAAGGAACTGTTTATTGCAGCTATTGCAACAGTTATGTATCCCATGCTTTCAGAAGAAGCAAACAAGGAATCATATGAAGGATTAAAAAAAGTTACTATAAACGGGATAAATATTATTCTTCTAATAACGATACCCGCTACATTAGGAATGATTATTCTGGTAAATCCAATCGTAAAACTGGCATTTGAAAGAGGTAAGTTTGACGCTGCTGCAACTTATATGACGGCAAGTGCTTTAATTTTTACGGCTATAGGCCTGGTAGGCGGTTCCCTGGGTATCTTATTAAGCAATATTTATTATTCCCTTCAGGATACCAGGACACCGGTAATATATGGAATTGTTTCGTTGGTAATTAATATTTCCTTTAACCTGCTGCTGATTAAACCTATGGCACATAGAGGACTGGCATTGGCAACCTCCATATCCTCGACCCTTAAATCAATACTCTTAATTTATAGTTTGAAAAAGAAGCTTGGTTCCTTTGGATTTATGAAATCCTTAAAATGCGGTTTAAAATCTTTAACCGCATCCCTAATTATGGGAATTGTCGTACTTTTCTTATGCTCAACCCTTTTTCTTAAAATTGGAAGCGGCACCTTGCCTGAGATTATGTGCTTATTAATATCGATTGGTACAGGAGCTTTAATATACTTAATATTAATTTACGCATTTAAAACAGAAGAAACAGAATGGGCTATAAAGCTTGTGAAAGAAAGATTTAAGAAGGGATGATATTGTATGATTCTTATAACCGGAGGAACCGGATACATCGGTTCACATACGGCAGTAAAGCTAATTGAACAAGGGAACGACATAGTCATCTTTGACAACCTGTATAATTCAAAATTGGAGGTTTTGGACAATATTGAAAAAATTACAGGCGTAAGGCCAAAGTTTTACAAGGCAGACATGCTGGATATAGATTCACTTGATAAAATTTTCAAAGAAAATCAAATCCACTGCGTTATCCACTTTGCAGGTCTTAAGGCCGTAGGCGAATCCGTTGAGGAACCCCTTAAATACTTTCATAACAACATAGCAGGCACAATCAACCTGCTTATGACCATGCAAAAATATTCCTGCAAGAAAATAATTTTCAGCTCGTCAGCCACAGTGTACGGAACTACCCAGACCATGCCCCTTGATGAGAAATCTCCAAGAGGGGTGACCAACCCTTACGGCAGGACAAAGTTAGTTATAGAAGATATGCTGAAAGACTTATCAAACTCAGACAAAGAATGGGGCATAGTTCTTTTGAGGTATTTTAATCCCATAGGAGCCCACAAAAGCGGCTTGATAGGAGAAAATCCAAACGGTATACCTAACAACCTCATGCCCTTTATCTGCAAGGTAGCAGGCGGAGAGCTGCCGGTCCTGAATGTTTTTGGAAATGATTACGACACAATAGACGGTACGGGAGTGAGAGACTATATCCATGTTGAAGACCTGGCTGAAGGACACGTTTTAGCTTACAAAAAGATTGTTAATAAAAAAGGTTTATATGTATACAATCTTGGAACAGGAAGAGGGTACAGCGTCCTCCAGGTGATAGATGCATTTGAAAAGGCAAATAGAATAAAAATTAATTATAAGTTTGCTCCAAGGCGTGCCGGTGATGTGGCCATAGTATATGCCGATACCGGTAGAGCAGAAAGGGAACTGGGCTTTAAAGCTAAATACAATTTAGAAGATATGTGCAAAGATTCATGGAATTTTGCAAAAAAGAATCTTAACAAGCACTCATGGAATGAATAATACCGGTAAAAAAGTGCATATTCATGCGTTCGACAAGTTTCTGTTTTTCTTGACATATATAGACTTGAATGTTAGTTTATTGTCATAAATACTATATAAAGATGTAAATAAAATTACTTTTTTAAATTTTCGAACCCTCTATTGAATTGCAAGATTTATGAGGGTTATTTAATCAAAGGAGGAGAGGAAGGGTGTATTTATTTTTAAATACATCATACAAGTAAAATGAACGATGAACAATTTGATGAAATTGACCTGAGAGAAATATTTCAAATAATAAGAAAACACTTCGCACTAATAATACTCATACCCATTTTATTTGCTTTAATTGGAGCTTTCGTAAGCATTTATTTCATCGATCCGGTTTATGAAGCTTCAACAACCCTCATAATACTCCAGGACAAGGATGCCAAGGAACAAATCAGCAAGACGGACGTTGACTTAAGCAAGAGCCTTATCTATACATATGCGGAAATGGCTAAATCGAATACAGTGATAGAAAACACGGCAAAGGCTTTAAATATTGACAAGCTTAACAAAGGTGACATTACCGTATCACCGGTTAAGGATACACAAATACTCAAGGTTGCAGTCCAGCACACAAATCCGGCACTGGCAAGAGACATAGCAGATACCTTAGTTGTAGAGTTTTCGGCAGAAATTGAAAGAATAACTAAGACGGACAATGTATCGGTTGTAGACTATGCAAGGGTTCCCCTTGATCCGTTTAAACCAAATATAATGATGAATACAGCAATTTCAGGAGTTTTGGGGGCAATGCTCATAATCTTCACGGTATTTTTGAAAGAATACCTGGACAACACCGTAAAAACAGACAAGGACATAGAAAGCTTATTAATTATAGAAAAGTTACGCTTATATATGCGGTTTGCGTTGTTTTGATCTCCGTAATCTACCCGCTCTTTTTAAGAACGGAACTGCCATATTGGCAAATTGCGTTAGTAATCGGTTTTCAAGGTTTGTCTGGAGCTATGACTTTTTTTTATGTTGCTGCATATAAACAAGTATTGCTTGCAAATGGCGAAAACTACATTGTGTCAAGTATTTCACTTTTAATCTATGTATTATCTTCATTAGCAAAGATTCTTTTAATGTACAATGGTTTCAATATTGTAATTTTACAGGCTGTTTATTGCATAGTGCATTGTGCTCAAATACTGATGTTTACTTTTGTAACGAAGTTAAAATATCCGTGGCTAAAGCAACACAAAAATCCGGACATGTCTGTACTATCCCAAAGATCCGCATTCATGATCCATGAATTTTCCAGTACGGTGTTTTCTAGTACAGATGCTTTTGTCCTTTCAACTTTCTGTAACTTGATGATTACCAGTGTTTATTCAGTGTATAATATGGTTTTTGTTGCATTAAATTCTCTCATCAACTCTGTAAATAACGGACTGAACTTTATATTGGGTCATAGTTATGTCAAAAATGACGGAAAATACGAAACAATACATGATGCATACGACAGTCTGTATATTGCGATAGTATTCGCACTTTTTTCTGTGGCATATATTCTAATTTGTCCTTTTATTAAAATATATACAGCTGGAATTACTGATATAGAATATGTGGATTATAAACTTCCAATATTGTTTGTTATCATCCAACTGCTGTCTTGCGGACGGGCAACATCGGCCCGTTTGATTACAATCGCAGGACATGCGAGATTAACCCAACTCCGTAGTGTTTTGGAGGCGGCAATTAATCTAATAGTTAGCATTGTTTTGGTCAATGTTATTGGGATATACGGAGTACTAATTGGGACTATCGTTGCTTTATTGTATCGTGCAAATGATATTATTATATATGCAAATCGAAAAATATTAAATCGGTCTCCTAGAAAGACCTATTTGAAACTTTTTTCAAACTACTTGATTTTTGGTATAATTGTTTTAGCGGAGCGGATATTTAGAACAGAACTTGCTGCATTTTGCAGCTCTTATATAACATTTGTTTTTCTTGGTTTTATTTTGTCATTATTCTCATTAATACTCTATTTAGTAGTGGCAGTTTTAATTAATCATTCATTGAGAAACATACTTATCAAAATGTTTACAAATAAATAACTAATCAATCATTATATAGTTGTAATGTTTCGTTATTCGAGCATTTGCAAGAAGCTTGATACTTTATCTGAAATGAATTGGTAGAGAAATATCATACAATCACAAAAATAGACAACATATTGTTTCATATATAATTTGATATGAAGAATATTTTTTAGTTTCGTCTTTTGCATTCTGGAAACAGTGAAAAACAACGTATAGGAATTAATTTCATTTAATGCATTTTTTAATATAGTATCATCAATATTATATTGCCATTTGGTCAGTATGTATTGTTCATTATCGGACAATGCACTTTTAAACTTCTAACAATACAATCGATATACAATTTACATTCATATTATAAATTGTAATGTAATTTCTAGATTCAATTAAAATAGAGTATTTAATAAGAATAAAATCAATATTCAATTATTGTTGTTTCATATTGAAATTATATATATAATTGAAATAAATGATGGATGTAAAGATTATTCAATAATAAATAACGAGTATTATGTGTATTTAATTTAATAATGTTGAGAAAGAAAGGAATATGAGAGATGAGTGGATTGTTTAAAATATCTGTAGCAGGAACCGGGTATGTTGGTTTAGTTGCAGGGGTATGCTTTGCTGAAGTTGGTCATCAGGTTACCTGCGTAGATATTGATGAAAATAAAATTAATTTATTGAAACAAGGAATTTCTCCAATTTATGAAGCAGGTTTGGAAGAACTCATGCAGAAAAACTATGCTGCAGGGAGAATAAATTATACAAGTGATTATAAATCAGCTTATAAGGATGCGGATGCAATATTTATAGGGGTAGGCACTCCCGAGCAGCCGGATGGTTCTGCTAATTTATCATACATAGCAACAGTGGCGAGGCAGATAGCCGAGTCTATAGATAAGGACTGTCTTGTTGTTGTAAAATCAACCGTTCCGGTTGGAACTAATGATAAGGTCGAGCAATTCATCAAAGACTTTTTAGTTAAAGATGTAAGGGTTGAAGTTGCTTCTAATCCTGAGTTTTTGGCACAAGGTTCCGCAGTTCACGATACCCTTTATGCAGCAAGGATTATTATCGGTACTGAAAGCAAATGGGCTGAGGAAATATTGATGAAAATTTACGAACCGTTTAATCTGCCTATAGTATCAGTAAGCAGGCGGTCTGCCGAAATGATTAAGTATGCTTCGAATGATTTCTTAGCTCTTAAAATATCATATATGAATGATATTGCTAACCTGTGCGAATTGGTTGGTGCAAATGTACAGGATGTGGCAAAGGGTATGAGTTTTGATGAGCGTATTGGCAGCAAGTTTTTAAATGCAGGTGTTGGTTACGGAGGATCATGTTTTCCAAAGGATACAAAGGCGTTAGTATATCTTGCTAAACAGCATGGTTACGAACTGAGGACTGTTAAGGCTGCAATTGATGTGAACAAAGACCAAAAGACCATATTATATAAGAAAGCATGCAGGCGGCTAATTACATTTGGCGGATTGAAGGTAGCAGTGTTAGGACTTACCTATAAACCCGGAACTGATGATTTAAGGGAAAGCCCTTCACTTGATAATGTTCCTTTGTTATTGGAACAAGGGGCAGATATCTATGCTTATGATCCTGTTGGAACTGATAATTTTAAGAAGAAGTATCCTGAAGGAAAGATTGGAAATGGAAGTATAGTATATGTTAAACGTCCTGAGGATGCATTAAATGGTGCCAATGTTTGCTTCATTTTTACCGAATGGGGAGAAATTAAAGCTGTTAAGCCAGCAGAATACAAAAAAATTATGAAGACACCTCTTGTTTATGACGGAAGAAATATATATGATGTTGAAGAAATGCATAAAGCCGGTGTGGAGTATTATTCCATCGGTAGACCAGGTGTGAATTTGGGTGGTAATAATCACATAGTATTAGCTGAAGCCGCTGCTACTGAATAGTGGTCAGGCAGGGATGTTTATAGGAGGAAAAATGAGTTATAAAGACCTGGATATAAATAAAACATACCTGGTTACCGGAACAGCAGGATTTATCGGATTCTATCTAGCCTTGAGATTGCTAAAGATGGGCTGCAAGGTTATAGGTATCGATAATTTAAATAATTATTATGATGTTAAGTTAAAGGAAGCTCGTTTAGAAAAACTTAAGCCATTTGAAAAGTTTACCTTTATTAAAGGTGATATTTCTGATAAATCCATGGTGATGAACGTATTTAAACAGTACAAGCCTCAAATAGTTGTCAATATGGCAGCTCAAGCCGGTGTAAGATATTCCATGGAAAATCCTGATGCATACATTCAAAGTAATATTATTGGTTTCTTTAATATATTGGAAGTTTGCAGGTTGGCTGCAGGTTCTGTTGAACATCTGGTATATGCATCATCAAGCTCTGTATATGGATCAAACAAGAAGATACCATTTGAGGAATCTGATTTTGTAGACCATCCGGTGTCGCTGTATGCGGCAACCAAAAAATCAAATGAGCTGATGGCTCATACCTACAGCCATATATATGGTATGCCGGCCACAGGGCTAAGGTTTTTTACGGTATATGGACCAATGGGCAGACCTGATATGGCTTATTTTGATTTTGCTAATAAATATTTCACCAGCCAACCTATAAGGATATTTAATAATGGTGATTTTGAAAACGATCTTTACAGGGATTTTACTTATATTGATGATATTGTAGAGGGGATTGTGAGAGTGCTTAATAATCCACCAAAAAAAACTGAAGATTCAGCTTCCCACAGAATATTTAACATTGGAAACAACAAGCCTGTGAAACTGATGGTGTTTATCGATGCATTGGAGAAAGCCTTTAGTGATGCATTAGGCAGAGAAGTTGTATTTGAGAAAATATTTGAACCTCTGAAACCTGGGGATGTACCTGCTACATATGCTTCTACAGATTTATTGTATGAAGCAGTAGGTTTTAAACCAGAGACTTCATTAGAAGTAGGTCTTAAGAAGTTTGCAGAGTGGTATGTGGAGTATTATGGGGTGAAATAAAGAAGCTGCAGATGCCAGGGGTTTTTAGATACGGGATTTATATCTTCGAGGAGGATATTAATGTATAAAATTGATTTAAACAGTGATTTAGGTGAAAGCTTTGGTGCTTATAAATTAGGGATGGATGAAGAGGTATTAAAATACATTACTTCAGTTAATATTGCCTGCGGATGGCATGCAGGTGATGCCATGGTTATGGATAAAACCGTGAGTTTGGCTAAAAAGCTTGATACCGCCATAGGTGTTCATCCGGGATTTCCTGATTTAATCGGTTTTGGCAGAAGGGAAATGAAGATTTCCTATGAAGAAACGAAAAATTATGTAAGATATCAGATAGGTGCCTTATGGGCATTTGCAAAAGCTCATGGAATTAGCTTGCAACATCTTAAGCCACATGGAGCCTTATACAATATGGCTGCTAAAGATATTATCATGGCTAAAGCAATAGCAGAAGCTGTTTATGAGGTTGACAAAGACTTAATTTTGGTAGGTCTTGCTAATAGTGAAATAGTAAAAGCGGGAAAGGAAATCGGCCTTAAGGTTGCTAACGAAGTTTTTGCCGACAGGGCTTATGATACCGATGGCTTTCTTGTATCAAGGAACATTGAGGGCGCAGTAATTCATGATAAGGATATAGCAATAAAAAGAGTTGTCAGAATGGTTAAGGAAGGCAAAGTTACCTCCATTACAGGCGAAGATATCAGTATCCAAGCTGATACAATTTGCGTACATGGTGATAATCCAAAAACACTTATATTTGTGCAGGAAATCAGAAAGGCATTGGAAAATGAAGGTATCAGCCTGGAACCAATGAGAAATTTCATTTAATAACCGGGTGACAGTATGTATCAAAAAGCAAAATACCTTATATGTGGCGATAAGGCTCTAAGCATGGAATTTGGGAATGAAATCAGTGAAGACCTTAACAAAAAAATCAGGGCAGTAACCGCATTAATTGAAAGCAAAAATATATGCGGAATTGATGAGTTAGTTCCCGGCTACAGGTCTTTAATGATTCATTACAATCCACTATTAATTGAGTATGAAGAATTAGTAAGCATTTTAACAGAAATTGAAGAGCATATTAATGTTTTTGAACTTCCACCACCTGAAACAATAGAAATACCTGTTTTATATGGTGGCCGGTACGGACCTGATATAGAAAATGTGGCTAAACACAACAGCCTAACGGTCCAGGAGGTTATTGAAATACACACTTCAACGAAATACTTAATTTATATGCTCGGATTTACCCCCGGCTTTCCCTATCTGGGCGGGATGGATAAAAGGATTGCATGTCCGAGACTTGATACACCAAGAACAAAAATTCCTGCAGGCTCTGTCGGCATAGCAGGCGAACAAACAGGAATTTACCCGCTAGAAAGTCCGGGGGGATGGCAGTTGATCGGCCGTACCCCAATTGAACTATTTAACCCTGAAAGAGAAAATCCCATATTGGTAAAACCGGGAAACTATATTGTATTTAAGAGTATTGATGAAGAAGAATATATAAATATTAAATCTAAGCTTTCCCAAAATGGGGGTGCTTAAGTGTGGGACAAATTAAAATAATCAGTCCGGGTCTGTTGACAACAGTCCAGGATTTAGGAAGATACGGCTATCAGCAATACGGTGTGTCAGTATCCGGAGCAATGGACCATGTTGCTGCCAGGTTGGCTAATATTATTGCAGGTAATGATGAAGATGATGCTTTGCTGGAAATTACACTCATCGGCCCTAAAATAGAATTTATGGACAATGAAGTTATAGCCATAACCGGAGGTGATTTGCAGCCTCATATCAATGACATGCCTGTTAGGATGTATCAAGCTCTTGAAGTAAAAAAGGGAGAAATATTATCGTTTAAAGGAAATAAAAAAGGGTGTAGGGCCTACCTTGCTTTTGCGGGAGGTATTGATGTTCCGGTTGTCATGGGAAGCAGATCTACTTTTCTTAAGGCAAAAATCGGAGGGTATGAAGGAAGACCCTTAAAAGCAGGCGACATTTTAAGTATAGGGAATCCTCATATACCGGCATCAAAAATGCTGGGAAGAAAAACAGATAATTTTTATACCTATGATAGCGGCAAAATCAGGCTAAGGGTCGTTTTGGGTCCTCAGGATGATGCATTTACAAACCGGGGGATTGAGACACTGTTTTCCAATGAATACACTGTTACCAACAAGAGTGACAGAATGGGGTATACACTTAATGGACCTTTGATTGAACATAAGAATGGTGCAGATATTATATCTGACGGCATTGCCATGGGAGCAATTCAAGTTCCAAGCAATGGCAACCCTATAATCATGATGGCAGACAGGCAGACCACCGGTGGTTATACAAAGATTGGCAATGTTATAAGTGTGGATTTACCTAAAGTTGCACAAGCTAAGCCCGGAGATATTATAGTGTTTGAAAGAATAGGCCTTAAGGAAGCTCATAAATTATATAAGCAATTGGAAGATAAAATTCAGTCTTTAAAAGAATTTCTAAATAACAATATTAAGCGGAATATTAAACATTACAATATTAAAATAAACAGTAAAACATATAAGGTAAAAGTTGAAGAGATATATTAATATAAAATTATGATGATTGTTTTAATTGAAGAATTTTAGATAGAAGGAGCAATAGGCAAGGTTCTTTTATGCATTCCAGGAACATAAAAAAATGCACAGACTTAATAAAAATCAGCGACAGGTATAAAGCCTTTGCCAATGATAATATTGATAAACAAAGCGACAAAAAAATATATGAGGATATATGGCACATTTGCTTAAGATACTATCTATTCTATAAGCTTTCAAAAAGTTTTATATATTCCTTACCTGCTTTTATATAATTATAGTTTTCAGTAATAATTTTTGCTCTCATGATTAATTCCTCATCAGTGTGTACTTTTGCCAGCGATTCAAGTATTTTTTCTGCCAATACATCCGCATCTTCAGGAGGATAATAAAAATCAGCATGCCCCAAAGTTACCTCCCTGTTGACGGGTAAATCTGAAAGCAGGCAGGGGGCTCCTAACATTATGGCTTCCACAGCGGTCATTCCAAATCCTTCAAATAATGTCGGATTAACATAAAGCCGGCAATTTGCCAAGTAATTGTTTTTCGCATAATCATCGATATAACCGGTAACTGTTATCCTGTTCTCTAAACCATGAGTTTCAATATAGTCAATAATATTTTTGTCAGGATTTCCTATCAGGATAAGATTACATTCTGTTTTTTTGATTATTGAGTGAAATGCTTTGACAAGAGTGAGGCAGTTTTTGTGGGGTCCTGCATAATTAACGGCCACAATTGTATTTTGTTTTGCGGAATTATATGTAAATTCTTCATACGCATCTGTATCTATGGGATTGTAAATTTTCCTGAATTTATTGATATACCGGGGGAAGAAGGTTTCCATCTCATTTTTGTCAGCATCAGAAATTGCAATTATTTTATCCATATATTTAAAATCTTGCGGATAGTAAATTTTATAATAATATCTCAGCATAAAGGGTATTCTCATCGGATTTGATATAGGCTGAATATCATGGGGAAGCATAACTGTCTTGATTTTCTTGTACATATTGAGAAGGCACACACAATCGTGGGGAAAGAAAACAAGGTCAGGATTCTGCTTTTTTATTATATGGGGGATTATAAAAGTTTTATACAATGAATCCATAAAAATGTATAAAATCTTGTTATATCTGAATTTGTAATAATCCTTTATAACAATAGTCTTAAATGCAGGAAAAGTACTCTTAATTAAACCAGCTAAGCTATCGTTGCAAATTATGGTATAGTCATTATTGGTGTCTATTTTTGAAATACCTTTGAGTAAAATAAAAGAAAACTGTGTTTTCCCTCCTGAATCCAGTCTGAATATATAGGATAAATCTATAATGATTTTCATATTAGCTGCTCCCGTCTATTTTTTCCAATGAAGCTTACACACAAATCATAATATTTCTGTGCAATTAATTCTGCCTTGTATTTATTCTCGTAAATACTTTTTATCCTTCTTAATTCTTCTTCCGAGGGAGAATTTTTAAGTACTTTTATTATGGCCTCTGCCAAAGCCCGGGCATCCCTGGCCGGTTCGTAATAATTAACAAGTTCCATTGTAGCTTCAGCCAGGCTTGTTTCTCTTGAAGTAATTACCGGAATTTTAAACATGCTTGCCTCAATAGGCGTTCGCCCGAATCCCTCATGAAGAGAAGGAGAAACAAATAAATCCGCATTTCTGTATAAGTTATTTTTGTCGGTTTCAGAAAGGGAATCAATTAAATATACCCTGCTTGATAAATTGTGCTCTTTTATATATTCCAGCAAGTTTGGCGCTTCGTATCTTATTTTCCCTAAAAAAATCAGGTTATGGGGTATTTCATTTTTTATAATGTCGAAAGCTTTTAATAGTGTGATTCCATTCTTATGAAATTGATGATTATTAACACATAAAATATATGGTTTTTCACAGGGCAGTCTATTGTTGCCATCATTTTTATTTTCATTAATACTGACAGCATTTGGTATAACATGTATTTTGCTTTCGTCAACAAACTTGTAATAGGAAAGCAGGTCCTTTTTTACAAATCCAGAAATCACAACAATCGCATCTGATTTTTGGACAAATTGGTTATGGGAATACTTTGTGATATAGTAAAAAAGGGGGTTGATCATATGACTGAAATTTTTAAAATACAAGTCATGAATTACTATAATATTAGGAATGCCTTTTACAAGTCTCGTTTTTTTGTCATTGAAGGTATGAAGAATTACATCTATCTTGTGTTTTTTTATTGTCTTATTTAAACCAATCAATGCAATATAACAACGCTGCAAAATACTAAAGCGGTTCGATATTTTGGTTAAAATTTCTATGAGTTTTGATTTTTCTGCCTCTATTACTTCAAACTGCGGAAAGTGTATCCTTGCATTTTCATAAAAACGTTTATCAGTTATAAGTATAAAATCTTTTGATTTTCCAATTTTGTTCAAACCATCTATTATGTCTTTTGCATGATTACTTATGCCATCATTAATGTCTTTACCTATATATGTTAAATTGATTCCTATTTTCATATTGATTTCTCCTGAACCGACCTAATAGTGCCTGACCTAATCATGATTTATACTTACCACAGTCTTAACATAAATTATATATTATATTTTTTGCAATTTACAATATAATTTTGATATTGTATTATAATAAAAAGACTATCTGACAAGCAATATTACAAATACCTGAAAGGTACAAGCCATAAAGAAGCAATTATATTTATTAGTATAAGGTAAAATAAAAACAGAGGAGGAGCATAATGAAAAAAGTTCTTGTATTTGGGAATAGGCATTGACCGGATTGTGAACCTGCGAAAGAGTTTCTTTCGGAAATCGGGATAGAATTTATTTATCTTGATATTACGGATAATATGATAAATTTAAAAAGGTTTTTAAAATTAAGAGATGAAAGACCTGAATTTAAGGAAATAAAGGCAGCGGGAAGGGTTGGCCTTCCATGCATCGTAATCAATGATGGAGAAAAAATAATATTTGATCATAATTTGCTTGATGTGGAAGATATAAAAAATGAATGACAATGTTTAATTATATATAACGGTTCCGGGTACCCGTAAGGGTGCCTGGTACCTAAATTTTTGGTGACAAATAATTAAAGGTGTGATAAAATATTTATTGTTAATTATATGTCAAAATTATCCTGCAGGGAGGCAGAAGCAGATAATAAATCAGGAATCCCCAATAGGTAATTATACAAAGAATGGGATACATCAAATATACAATTTAGTATATATTCCAATTATATATATGGATTAGTTATAAAAATAATAAATGCCTCTGTTGACTTTAAAGCTTATGATGTTGTTATTATAATATCAATCGGCAATTCATCATAATATAAGATGAATTCAAATAAATACATCGCTGGCGAAAGTGCTAGCATTAAAGAAACGTTTTATCCCTCACACAGCGCCAGGCACCCCAAACGGGTGCCTGGCACCTAAGTTTTTTTCGGTGGTAAATATTTGGATAGTGTGATAAAATAGCAATTGTTAATTAGGTATCAAATTTGATTCCACAGGGAGGTTGGTCTTGAGCGATTACTATAAGATTAGTGATGTTGCAAAAATGCTTGGTATTTCTGCAGAATTGGTGAGGCATTATGAAAGGCTGGGCATACTGAAGCCCAAAAGAAGTATAAACGGATACAGAAGGTATACCACAAGGGATATTAATATTTTAACCGGCTCAAGAAGGTATGTGCATATGGGCTTTTCCATTGAAGAAGCGGAATTTTTGATTAATGAAGCATCCCTGGAGGAAGCTATTGATTCCCTGGCAGGTATGGAGAAAAAGGCGGTCAGAGAAATCAGGTGGAAGCAGCTGGTTTTAAAAGAAATTCAGCAATTAAAGGATAAATATAAGCTGATTCATGATTTTGAAAACAATATATTTAAATTTGATTTACAGATGAGTCCTTCAGTTTACAGGATAAATTGCCAAAAAAATATGACCATAATCTTAAAAGAAGCCTTGGCATGTGATATTAAGAAATGGATTGAAAAATTGCCTGTGGTCAAAATATCCCCGGAATTTACCCTTGAATCCGTTTATAATATGACAGATGATTATAGCTTTGGTTTTGCGGTTGATGAGAATTTGGCAGAGGAATTGGACCTTATAAATACTCCGGGGATTAAGTTTTATCCATCCAGGCTGTGCCTTACTACTCTTATAAAAAGTGAAGGTGCCAATCATATCTGCCCCCGTTCATTGCAGGATGCTTTAAACTATATGGACAAGCATAATATGAAAATGGCAGATAATGCATGGGGAATCACAATTGGCAACTATACAAAAAATGGGATACATCAAAAATACCATTTAATATATATTCCAATTGAATATAGGGACCATCAATAAAAATAAATAAATGGCTCTATTGACTTTACAACGGTTTTAAAGCTTATAATATTGTTACAATAATATCAAAATATTGGAGGAAAAAAATGAATCTCAAGAAATATTTTGCATGTATATCGATTGTATTATTGCTTGCAATGTTATTAGCAGGTTGTGGAAAGCCGGTAGAGTCAACTCAACCGGAAGAACCGGCTAAGACTGCATTATACACTGCAGGCACATACGAGGCATCTGCTCTGGGTAACAATGGCGATATAATAGTTTCGGTTACCTTTTCTGATGACATGATCGAAAAAGTTGAAGTTACCAAACATCAGGAAACATCAGGAATTGCCGATCCTGCTCTGGAAAGGATCCCTCAGGCCATAGTGGATAACCAATCCCTTGCCATTGATGCAGTATCAGGGGCTACAATGACAAGCAAGGGTATTCTGGAAGCGGTTGAAAAAGCTGTAGTTCAAGCTAATGGAGATGTTGCCAAACTTAAAGAAAAAGTGACAGCCAATGTAAGTCATGAAAAGATTGAGAAGACCTTTGATGTTATAGTTGTAGGCGGCGGCGGAGCCGGTATATCTGCAGCATCAGCTGCGGCTCAAAACGGGGCAAGTGTTGTAATAGTTGAAAAGACAGCTGCTTTAGGCGGTAACACCATTGCTTCCGGTTTTGCATGGAATGCCGTTGACCCGGAAATTCAAAGTCAAATTGAAACTAAACCCGGGCAAATTGACATGTTGAAAAGCTTTTTGGATTATGATGAGAAAGATTTCGGAAAGTATGCTGACACCTTAAGGACTTTGAAAGCACAAATCAATGAATATCTTGCCGGAGATACTTCCAAAATGTTTGATTCCGAAGAATTTCATATGATTCAAACATACCTGGGAGGAAAAAGGCAGGATAAGGAGGGCAACTGGATTGAAGGAGATTTCGACCTCATAAATACTTTAATTCACAGGAGCCTGGACACATTTAAATGGGCAAAAAGTTTAGGCGGGAAGTTTTCCGATGTCCTTACTTCCCCTGTTGGCTCCATGTGGTTGAGGGGTCATAATCCGGAAGATAAAAAGCAAATATTTGATGCTTTATCGGATTTTGTTCTGAAACAATCGGATAAAAATGAAATAATGCTGGAAACAAGGGCTGAAGAGTTATTAGTTGAAAATGGCAAGGTTGTTGGAATCAAAGCTACTAAGGTGGATGGAACGGAAGTAGTACTCCATGCCAACAAGGGTGTTATATTAACCACAGGCGGATACGGAGCAAATGCTAAGCTTGCTGCAGAATATAACAAATACTGGCCATCTATACCTTTAGACATGAAAACTACAAATGTAGCTACAGCTACAGGCGATGGAATAATCATGGCCAGGGCTGTTGGTGCAAACTTAGTTGGAATGGAATTTATTCAATTGATGCCGACTGCCAATGAAAAGATATAATGATACCAGAAATTAAGACAGACAAAACGGCCAAAATAAGTTAGTATGGAACTATGGAAAAGAGAAGAAATTTTACACCGGAAGAAAAAGCAAAAATAGTGATTGAGGTCTTAAGGGAAGAAAAAACGCTGAATGAGATTGCTGCCGAATATGAAATACATCCGAATCAGCTAAGCCGCTGGAAGGCAGAATTCATAAGCAATGCAGGCAGGGTATTCAGCAAGGAAACCGATGAAGTAGAGAAAGTCAAGCAGGCGTATGAAAAGGAGAAGGACGAACTGCTTAAGCAAATTGGTCAACTCTCATATGAGGTTAACTGGCTTAAAAAAAAATCTGGCCGACTCTAAGTCCCGTGAAGACCGCATGAAGATGATTGACAGAGAAGAGAAGAAACTCAGTATAACCAAGCAAGCCGAACTGTTGAGCATAAATCGTACAAGCCTTTACTACAAGCCGGTTCCAGCAAATGATGAGGAATACCTGATTAAGAGGATCATCGATGAGATTTACACGGCTCATCCGGAGTACGGTTACCGTAGGATGACGAATATCTTGAACCGGGAATATCACATTCGCATTAATCGCAAGCGAACCCGGCGTTACATGCGGGAAATGGGGATACATGGCTTCTGTCCTGGCCCCAATCTTAGTAAGCGTCTACATGGGAAGTACTTGTATCCGTACCTGCTGAGAGGCTTGAACATTGATCATCCCAATCAGGTATGGTCCATAGACGTGACCTACTGCCGGATGAAACGTGGTTTCATGTATCTGGTAGCCATTATAGACTGGTATTCTCGTTATATTGTTGGATTTGAGCTATCAAACACGCTGGATCGGACATTTGTCATAGAGGCAATCCAAAAGGCGATAAAACGGCACGGAAAACCTGAAATTATGAATAGCGACCAAGGCTCACAGTTTACCAGTGATGATTACATCAATCTACTAAAAAACAACAATATCAAAATATCTATGGATGGCAAAGGAAGAGCATTGGATAACCAACGGATAGAGCGTTTCTTCCGATCCTACAAATGGGAAAAGCTTTATCTTGAAGATTGCGAAACAGGACATCAGCTCCGGCAGATTACAAGGGAATATGTGGAGTATTATAACAACCGGAGACCTCACCAGTCGTTGGATTACAAAACACCGGCAGAGTATTACTTCGGGGGTTGTAAGCAGCTTCCGGCAGTCGTATAAAACCTTGGGGCTCTGCCCCAAACCCCGTCCTCGCCGGAAGGCAGCCGGTCTGTCATAACAGACCGGAAAGCAAAAGGATGTATGCGCATTGGATGTCAAGGGCCAAGATGAACTCGCTTACGCTCGCCCTTGACATCCTCCAACAGAATGCATAAATGTTATAATTATACAAAAATAAAGAAAGGAGAACCTAACTTAGAAAAGCTAAAAAATTGTCTTGACAAGTGGGGGCATTATAA